>WBZO01002299.1_pt1 | contig 25325 bp, 30 predicted proteins | sample 5204261 | NCBI WGS metagenome assembly WBZO01 (sample SAMN12412400, study PRJNA552823) | activated sludge metagenome | isolation source: activated sludge from anammox sidestream of wastewater treatment plant... | place: USA: North Carolina | collected 2017-09
AAATGAAATCGCTTGTGGGCTGGAGGGTGTAGAGAACGTCCTGTACTCCCCTGCCCTGTTTCCGCGCATCCTTTTTGAACCACCAGAGGACGTTTTTTACCTTGAGTTCTTCAAGGGCGGCTTCGAGGGTTTTGATATTTCCTGCGGGCCGTATGTGGTGCAGGAGGCCGCTGTCGCGCTGGATGGACGAAAACAGGATGTTGTAGGGCTGCATTAAACCGGCGTTGATGTAGTTGTGAGAAAGCCGCTTGTGAATCCATCGCGCCAGGGGCGTGGACAGACTCATGAGGGTGGCATAGTTAAACTGGCGATAGGTCAGTTCATTGATGCTCTTGCTGACAAGGGCCGGAAGCTGGGCGCACCAGAGGGCTTTGGTGTCTTCCAGATAATCCGCGCGCGTCGTCCGGGTCATGTTGCCGAGAATGGTGTTCTCGTAGGCCAGTTTTTTTGCCGTCGGGCCTTCAATCTGCACGGCGTAGACGGACCGCGCCAGGATTTCGAGGGATTTTTTTATCTCGGGGAGGCTGCGGGTTTTGCCGCGCGCCTTGAGTTCCTCGCGGATCATGTACAGGGAAAACCGGACCCAGCTTTCATTCTGCGCGGGCGCGTGGATGCCGTATTGCTGGTCCGTGAATATCTTTTTTAAAACTTCTTCAATCAGTTCCTCGTCGGTGGACGGGTAATACTGTGTGAATGTTCCGTCTGTATTTTCAATCGAAGCGGGCTGAATCGTAACGCGGCATTGAACGGCGATGGGGTTGCCGTGTGCTGTCGGCCTGTACTCGAATTCCTGCTTGTGGACGGGAAGGTTCCCCTTCTCGTCCCGCAAGTGGTTCTGCTGCTTTTGGGAAACGCAGTATTTCGGGATCGCGTCCCATAGCTCGATGGTATTGGAGAGGTCCTTGCTGTCGCCGAAGAAGGAGGTAAACAGATCGAATTGTGCGCTTTTAACCGGCGCGGGAGGGGCTTTCTTCGGCGGCATGGTGCTGCTCTCCGTCATGAGGGAAAAGGTAGGACAAAAAACCACTACGCGATAGGGGTTTTTTGTATTTCTTATTTCCGGGTTTCCGCTGGCGCTATCTCCGGCATCCCGTTCTTGGCGAAGAGATCGTTGAGCGCCTCCCCTACCAGCTCGTGCATGGTCTTGTCGCTTTTCACGGCCAGGATTTTGAGCTGGTCCCTGACCGTCTTCGGATAATGCACGGTGATCGGGACTGTCCCGACCCGTCCGGCGGCGGAAGCCATGGGGGCATGTGCTGGCTGCGGCGCGGATGGCCGTTTTCTCGTGCTGCCCGCTGTTTCAGCGAGAAGCCCTGACAAGTTTGCTTTCCTGCTCATCTGCTTCCTCTTTCTGCTTGGCTATAACTCTAGAAATATACTTGTATACTTGTCTCACTTCCTCGGACGCCATGCCTTTCGGATCATATTCGGTGGGCGTGAGGCCCAGGGCGGCGGCGTCTCCGAACGGCGCGCGCTGGCCTATCGTATGCGGGCATACGGGCATGGCGATCTTTGCCAGTTCATTCCTGGCCTGTTCGTGGCGGTCTCCCCTTGCCGGTATCTGGGTGAGTACCACCATGGCGGGCGGCCCTCCAGCAAGGGCAATCAATTCCTTCGCTGCCGGGACCGTTTCAATGTCATAAGCCTGCGGACGGCATGGGATGACGACAAAATCGGCCGACTTGGCTGCGGCAAGGGCGGATTGTTCGTTCCGGGCGGGCGTGTCGATGATGGCAAGGTCTACGCCGCCCTGCGCCGCTTTCTGAAGCGCGGCCGGCAGGCGGGCGGGCTGCGCGTCCAGCACGATAGGGCTGTCTGTCTTGCGGCGGTCGCTCCAGTTGCAGGCCGATGCCTGCGGATCGAGGTCTATGACGACGACGGTAAGGCCGGACTGCGTGGCGGCGACGGCAAGCGAAAGCGCCAGTGTGGTTTTTCCGGTGCCGCCTTTCTGGGCGATGAGGGCGATGGTTTTCATGGATGATTGTATACAATCCTCGAAGGATAGAATTAGACAAGTCTCAATGTCAGATTCTAGGGAAAGATGAAAGAAGCGTCAAGGGGCAGGGATTAAGAAAGAGGGCGGTTATTCCCGTTCGCCGTATCCGTCCCGGTCCGGCTCCCGTCCGAGAGCCTGCATACAGGCTGTGCGCATTTCGATCACGGCGCGGGCGGCCTGTTCCCAGACATTCCATTGCGGGTGTCCGGCGTTGATGTGTTTCTGGGCCTGATTGAGGTTCGAGCCGATTTTGCCGAGTTCGGCGAGAACCTGGGCTGCCGCCTTGTGGTTGACGGTCGGGCGGCGGGCGGCGCGGGGCAGGGGGGTGTCGAACAGGGCGCGGCGGATCAGGGCCGACAGGGATAGGCCCGTGCGCTCCCGGATCGCCGCCGCGCGCTCCTGTTCGGCGGGATCGAGGCGGACCGAATAGATTTTCGTGCGCCGCCGCGTTTCGCTGCCGGACCGTCGCGCCATGGCATTCCTCCGTTGGGACCGGCACCATAATATTTTTAGGGGATTAAGAAAAGGTTGACGCGCCGCATACAGGGGCGTGCGCGGCAACGTTTTCGAGGGCAGGGGGTCCAGGGGGATGGCGTCCGCGCCTGCCCCGCTGGTGCGGTGCAAGGGCGCACAGCCCTGCCCGATGGGGAATCCAAAGGGGAGCGCCGGAGGCTCCCCTTTGCGGCGTTCGCGCCGCCGCCGGAGGCGGGTCGATGGGATGGCCGGAAGGGAGCGCGGAGGCTCCCTTCCTGGTCGGGTGCACGGGGCGAAGCCCTGCCCGTGGGGATGCAACGGGGCATGGAATGGCCCCTTGCCAAGGTAAGCCGGAGGCGGTGCGCGGTATTACCGCGCATAACTTGCGAGCCGAGATAATCGGCGAAGTAACGCCACCAACCAGAAGCGCAAAGGGTCACGGCGGGTCAGCGATGGGGGAATGTTACGTGAATTTTGTCCGGCGCGGCAACCAGGGCGGGACGGGCAATGAAGACGCAAAAGATGTAGGCGGTATAGGTACTTAACAAAAAATCCGGAAAAGCGTATAAGGGCGGCGATGAGTACAATCCGGTGGGATCGCTTGTGGGGATTGGTTCTGTTTTATCCGCCCGGCATGGCCCTGCTTGCTGAGCTGGCGACGGATCTGGATGGCCCTGTACCGTCCGGTTTCAGCGCGCTGGCATGGCATCTGGGTCAGATTTTCGTGCCCATGACACAGGTGGTATGGGGGATCGTCCTTATGCCCGGCGATCTCGTGGCGCGTGGGCTGGATGTGGGGAACTGGAAAGGCACCTTGCTGATGTGGGTCGTGTCGGTGGGGTTCTGGATGGTTCTTCCCATGATGGTTTCCGGTGGGTCGGCCAGGGGATCGGCAGGCGGCTGGGAATTGTTCGGCTGGTGGGGACGGATACGGGACTGGTTTGAAAAATCCGGCGAAGGTCCGAAAGCCCGGTGGGCCGGTTTGTTCGAAAGCCTGTCCTGCCGGTGGCGGAGGGGCGATATCTTTCTGGGCCGGGCAAGGGGGGTGCCGGGATGGATCGGGATTCACGGGGCCGAAAAACACATGGTCACCATCGCCGGTCCGGGGGCTGGAAAGTCAACCGGGGCGTTGATTCCGAATTTATGCCTGCATGAGGGGTCGGTGCTGTGCATCGATCCCAAGGGTGAGCTGGCGATGATTACCGCGCGCAGAAGGAAAAGGATGGGTCAGAAGCTGGTGGTTCTGGATCCCTTTAGCCTGTCCGGTCTTGAAAAGGGGGCGTATAACCCGTTCGATGAGATGGATCTGGTCGCCGGGGTAAAGCCCGAACTGGTGGAGTCCTTCGCCGGGCGACTGTCCGAAGCTCTGGTGAAGCCGATGTCCCAGTCCGATACGTACTGGGATAAGGCGGCGAAGACGCTTTTAACCGGATTGATTTTGTATGTGGCAGGGCATGAACCGCCGGAGCGCCGGAACCTGATGCGTGTCCGTGAACTGGCATCCGAGGGAATGCCGGAATTGCGGGATGCCCTGATTGCGGGCGGGAGCGAAAAGGCGAAGAAGCTGACATCATTCGATGTGATGATCGAGGCGCTGAAAGAAACGCGGGACGGACCATATGGACGGGCGATTGCGCGGGCCGCTGCTTCCCTTGACATGATGGGCGAAGGGCAGCGGGGATCGGTCATGACGACGTTGCAGGAGCATACGGCCTTCATCGATAACCCCGTGATGACGCAGGCGCTGGGCAGCATGAAAGAGCCGCTGGCGCTGGAAATGCTGCGGAAGGAAAAGGTGTCGGTTTACGTCTGCCTGCCGGCGACGGCGGTCACCGGCCCTGAAGGGCGCTGGTTCCGCATGTTCGTGATTTTATTCATCGAGATCATGATGATGGAATCGATGGGCGCGCCGAATCCTCCGGTGCTTCTGGCCGTGGATGAATTCCCGAACTTGGGCAAGATTGACAAGATCGAGCTGGTCGCGCCGATGATGCGGTCCTACGGGGTGCGGTTCTGGGCTGTGGGGCAGGATATATCGCAGTTCAAGGATGTCTACCCGAATACATGGACCGGATTGATCGGCGGGGCGCAGGCGGTGCAATTCATGGGGTTGAACCATCCGGCGACTTTGGATTTTATCGTTGACCTGCTGGGGCGGCATGAGGTCGGAAATCGGCAAAAGCGTGAATACGGATTGATGGACCGTGATCAACTGGCGCGGTTTCTCGATAAACGGAAGCGCAACCAGATTGTCTGGTTCGGCTCAAAGCGTCCGTTGCGCCTGAAAATCTGCCCGTATTACGAGACTTTGCCGAAGTCCTATTACGATCCGGACCCGCGTTATCTATGAATTATTTCTACCAGATTGTGTTTTGCTGCGAACGTCCGGGGCGTTGCTACCGGCGCGAAATCTCCGTGAGCGAGGCCAGTATCATGGTGACGGCGGTGGAGATATTGCCGCCTTATTACGATATCCCGCTTGAAAAGATGCGGCGGGATAATGACGGGATCGGCAGGCTGACGGGGCGATGGGAATACTGGTCGGGTTATGAGGGCTGTCCTTTCTGCGGGAACCGGAATGTTTTTATCTGCGGCTGCGGGTGGCTGTCCTGCCGGAACGATACGAAGCGGGCGCATGAGTGCCCGAAATGCAAGGTGATCTGCAATCCGAGTCCGACGCACACCTTGCCGGTAAGCAATTCAGGCTTCACGCATGAGGGCGGGATACCGGATTACAGCGAACCTTCTCCGCGTCCCGTGGAGCGGGCGGAGCCGCCGCGTCTGGAGGGACCGGACCGCGACAAGCTGGATGCGCGCGATGAGGTGCGGCGGTTGCTGGCGCAGCGGCGGCTTGGGATCGAGGACAAGCGGAAATGAAGGTTGTGGCTGGTTTCCTGCTGGCCGTCATGCTGGAATGTGTTTACGCTTTTTATGAATGGAAGGGACGCGCGCCGATGGGGCCGGTGGGGATCTACCGGATGCTGCCGGTTCCAATTCAGGGCGGATTCCGGGGTGTGGGGCGGTTCTGGGCGCGGGTGACGCACCGGCGGCGGCCTGTGACGCTGCTCCCGGATCATGTGACGGTGTGTTTTCCGCCGTCGGTGAATAACGAACATACCCATAAAGAAGTGCCGCAATGGATTCAAGTCCTGGACTATGATGCGGCGAACATGATGCGGGCGGTAGCCCGGCGGTGGGCCAAGCCGGGCATGACGTATGACGAAAATATAGATAAGGATCTGGCCGCGCAGGGTGGGGCGTGGATCGGCTACATGGAACAGGAACAGGTTGATGCGTACCGGAAGGGGGAACGGCTGGCGGTTCCCGTCAATGTGCAGGAGTATCATGCCCATGGCAGGACACTGCGGTGTGGCAATACAAGCGGTCATGAAGAGGGGCCCGGATACTGGAATGAATACGCGGTGACGTTCGAGGGGAAATTCATCCCGGTCGATTAAAGCTTGGGGCTTGCAGTCAGATCATGCAGCCACTGTAGTAGGGGCACTTCGTTAGGACCGAAAGATATGAATTACGGCACGAGGTGACGCTGAGAACAATTGCCATAAGGCGTGGCAAGAGCGGCCAACGCATGTTGGCCGCTCTTGGAAACCCGTCGTCCACTGTGAAACACAATCTGACCGGTATTTTCGTGGCGGCGGCAACCATGCTCTCGCTCCACACTTTCACCCCGGCAGCAGCCAACGCCGCCGATGTCGGTTTCTGCGCCACGCCCGCTAAAATGACGGAAGTGCTAAAAGCGGAAGGCCAGCGCTCGCTCGCCTTCGGCAACCAACGCATCCTCTTTGAACAACAACCCGATGGCTCGAACAAAGCGGTCGACAAGCAGATCGGCCTCATCTTCACCGCCGGAACATTCGATAAAAACGGCGTTGCAAAGGTCGGTTACCTCATCCAGGCCGATCAACCCATCGGCACGCCCGCATCAAAAATGTGCGTCGGCGACCGGATGCAGGATGTAAAAATGTACGATGTCCGCAAGCCCGAACTGCCCGCCGAAACGCTGATCCGGAGCACGCCGGAAGCCGCTGCGAAAAAATGCGATGAACTGGCGGCGAAGGGGATTGTTGGGCGGAGCTCTTGCGCGTTTCATAATGACATTCTGCGAAAAAGCGCTGCCGTTGGTGAACGGGTCATGCTACAAGGACTGGGCGTCAAAAAACAGGATGACGGCTCTTATAAACCAAACGGCGTCGTCATTACCATCACTGCCAATATGACGGGTAATAAAACCCCTCAGGATGGAATTGGCACCATTCAATACACTACTTTACCGGAAGGAGCCTCTCTGTTGGCACGAGTTTTTACCGGCAGCAACTATACCCAGACCGCGCTCGGCGAATTGCCGTCCGCCCAATAATCTGTTTGTAATATTTGCCGCTAGATCCCATGCTCATCGGCAGCGGCGCGGTAGGGGGCTTCGATGGTTATAACCGTAAGCTTGCTGCCGTCCTCCTTGCGCGGGAACACCTGGTTTCCTTCCCCGTCTGACGGAGTGAGATACAGGTTCACGCCGCGCGCGTTCCGTATTCCACGGGCTTCCATCTCGTCCACGGCAAGATTCAGCATATTCCGCAGCTCGGGCGTTGATCTGAAGCCTCTCAACTGAATTTTCAGACCGTCCGGTTTCTTTTTCCCACCCGCCATAGTTTCATTGATACACCCGTTTTTTCCTTCGGTGAAGTCCTCCATGGGCCGTTGTCGCACGGTTTTGTCACGCTTTCTCGCCTGTGCCGCTGCAAGGGCGGGCCTCCTCCACTGCGTTGCGGCCCTTCGGGTTCCGCTGGCGGCTGTCGCGTGCGTCCCGTGGGCCATGAACGGCCCCGATTGGCGGGGCTGCAACGAAGGAGGAAAATCATGCGTTTAATGACAAGCAGTGAGCTGGCCGGTAAAAACGAAAACGAACTGTCCGACATGTTCCGGTGCGTGTCTCTTGATCTGACGCGGACCCGGCGGCATACGCCGGAACGCCGGAACGGGCTGGCAACCCTTGAAAACATCACGCGCGCGCGGCGCACCCTGATGTGCAGCCGGTGAAGGAATTCCGGTCCCGCGCTCGGCGCGGGACCGCAAGCCTTATAGGTCTAGTTGTATACATGTATACTTGTCGTCTAGGTTACTCGTGGCGTGGTCCACGGTCTCGTCCGTCCCTTTGCTTCTCGCTCTCCCTGGCCTTCTCCTTGCGTTCGGCGCGTTCCTCGATGGATTTGAGGAATTTTTTCGAGAGGCCGCTCTTTTTGTGCGGAGCGGGGGCCGGAGGGGCGGCGATGTCTTTGGCGTTCTCGCCGATCTGGCGCTCCCGGAGCGCCTGTTCGGCGCGGGCCTCGATCCGTTCCCTGAGGCCGGCGGGAATTGATCGAGCCTTTTCAGGGGTTCGTTCAAGCGCGATGATTTCCCGCCGGATCGCGGTTTCAAGGGAACGCAGTTCCCGTTTTTCCACGCGGCCAAGGGCGCGATATTGCCGCGCCAGGTCGCGGCGCTCGCGCTCCTGGCGGCGTGTCAGTTCCCCGATATTCTCGCGCTGCGCTTCCGTGCGCTGCGCGTCTTCCTCATTCTGGCGCTGCCGCCGGAGTTTCACGAATCCGGTTATCTTGCCAAGGAACGCCTTTAGACCCTTGGGTTCCCTCGCGCGGCGTTTCTGCGCGATAGCCCTGTTCCGGTCGCGCTGAATGGAAAGCAGCGCGTCCCGTTCGGCGCGGTGGCGTTGCTCGAGTCCGGCCTTGATCTGGTCGAGGGCGGCGCGGCGGGTGCGGTGCGCCTCATCGAGGCGGGCGCGTTCGGCGGCGACCGCGCGGGTGAATTTCTCCTTGATGCTGGCGCTGTCGCGCTGCCGCGCGAATTCCCGCGCCTTTGCCACGGGCGGCAGGCTGTCAGGCGGAAGGTCGCGCAGCCGGTCCTCGATCTGCCTTGTCCTGACGCCCTCGATCTGGCGGGCAAGGCTGTGGATTTCTCCGTGCCGGTCCACCACGACATAAGCGCGCCGGTCGCCACGCGCGATGTGATAGCCGAGGCCCGCAAGGGCGCGAATGAATGACTGCCCGCTATCGCTGCGCTGCCATGCTTCCGTGATTTCGCGGCGGCGTTGGTCTTTGCTGATTCCGGTCCGTTCTTCCTGCTGTTTTTCGGCATGCGTGACGGCGCGCGCGCGCTCATTGAAGCGGCCGCGCAGGTCGCGGGCGATGCCGTGGGGCAGTTCCAGCCCTTTCTCGCGGGCGAATTCGCGCACGGTGGCGCGGATTTTATAGCGGTCGTGGGATAGCTGAACGGCTTTCATCCGCGCCGCGTCGATACGCGACCAGGCGACATGATAATGCTCGCGGCCGCCTTTGACGTGGCAGACGACGGCGCGGGGCTGGTCCTTCAGGCCGAGCGTGGTTTCAACGCGGGCCACGAATTCCCGGATTTCCGCGCGGGAGAGCTTGCGCTGCTGCGGGTCGGGATTAATGGAGAGGCTGTAAAGATTTTTGCGGCATTTCGTGGCGGAGGATATCGCCTCCCACTCGGCGAACGCGCCGTGCAGGTCGCGCGCGACCGAGCCACGTATCTGGAGCACTTCGACGCGCTCATTGTCGCGGGCGTTCAAAAGATGGGTGGCGAGCTGCTGGCCGCCGCCGCGCTGCGATGCCTTTGTGATCATTCCCGCAGTTTGCCGTAATTCGGTAAAGTTGCGGTAAACGTATATCAGCAATCTGTGATACGGGAAACGAGGAAGAGGGGGAGCGCAGGGGGGTCCGGGGGAGCCTGTTGCGCAGGGTCCCCAGCTCTGCCGCGTGAGGGATTGTCACCGGCTGGCCGAGACTCCAGGCTCGGGGAGCGAAAGCGCGTAAAGCCCGTCCCGGCGGCAGCCGGGCACGCCCCGGATGTTTAGAAGCCGTTGATATGCATAAACGAATAGCAATGTATTTACAATGTATACACAATAATGTATATTGGTCGTAGGTACAAGGAGGCAGCCATGCCCACTGTGGAAACTAGAGAAACCGAAGGCCGGGTTGAGACGATCAATCTGAGGGCCAGTCAGAAACAGAAGACGCTGATCGACCGGGCGGCGGAGACGCTGGGCCGCAGCCGGTCGGACTTCATGCTGGAAACGGCCTGCCGGGAAGCCGAGGCCGTGCTGCTGGATAGCCGGTATTTCGGGCTATCGGGGGAGGCGTTCAAACGCTTCACGGCGATGCTCGACAAGCCTCCCGCCAGCAATCCCAAACTGCGGCGGCTCCTGCACACCAGAGCGCCGTGGGATGAATGAGCGGGCCGGTTGCGAAAATAACCCCGCCTGAAAAACTCACCCCGGCGCACGATCTCTCCGGATTCCAGTCCGGGGAGGCGGCGCTTGACGACTGGCTCCGCCGGCGCGCCCTCGCCAATGAAGACAGCGGAGCGTCACGCACCTACGTCGTCTGCGTAAAGAAGAAAGTGGTCGCCTATTATACCCTCGCCGTGGGGGCCGTCGCGCATAGTGATGCGCCGGGGCGGGTGAAGCGGAACATGCCCGATCCTGTTCCGGTGATGGTGCTGGGCCGCTTGGCGGTCGATCAGGAATTCCAGGGACGCGGTATCGGCACGGGGCTGCTGCGCGACGCGGTGCTGCGGACGGTGGAGGCGGCGGAGATCGCCGGCATCCGCGCCATTCTGGTCCACGCCCTTTCGGAAACGGCCAGACGCTTCTACGAGAAGCATGGATTCATCGCTTCTCCCGTCGGCTCCATGACGGTGATGATCACCATCACCGAAGCCCGCAAGATCATCGACGGGAAAGAATAAACCCAATTCGGAAGAGCGGTATTCGCCGGGACGGGATCGGGACAGCGACCCGTCCGTTGTATGACAGTAGCAATGTATACATGTATAGTTATGCCGGGATGCCCGCCAATCTTTCTCTAGACCGCTGCTTCAGAACAGTGACATTTGCCGGGACTGGATCATGTATTGATCCAGTCGCTCGATCATCCGGGCCGCGTTGGTTTTCTGCGTTTCCGGCGCCGATCCCCGCCAACCGATGATTCCCTGATATGCGCGCTTTAGCTCGGTAATTCCCGCCTCGATGGCTTCATCGCGGGAGGTGTAAGCCGTTCTGTTCCACACTGAAATCGGCGACGTGCCGCCGCCCAGGGCGTAGGAATAGCTGGTTGCGAAGGCATACCAACCATTCGGCGCGCGGGCGATTTTGACGGATGCTTTCCATTGCGGCTCCAGCTCGATGCTGATTGTCTCGCCGGCATCCATGACGCCGTGCGCGTTGCACGCGGCATGGCCCCAGAGGGTTTGCAGCTCCCGCTGCGCCTCGTCCGAGTGCCACCATGCGGGATATTTCTCGCGGATGGCGTCAAGCTGCGGTGACAGGTCGATGGCGGTCATGGCGGCCTCCCTCACCAGCTCGCCTGATAGTAGATGGAGCGTAAGACGTTCGGTTCCGGTGTGCGGAGCCAGTTGAGCGCGGCTTGCAGGATGAGGAGATCGGCGGGCTTTTCCGAGCCGTCCGATTCACCGAAGAAAAAGCCTTCCGTGTGCGGAAGTTCGTCCCGCGTGACGGCCTCGATGATGCGCTCGATGTCCTTGTCGTGGAGATGAATTTGCTGGCACTTGTCCTCGCCCTCCGCGAAGGAATTAACGATATAGCCGTGCAGGTTTGGATGCTTACGCCAATAACCAAGGCGCAAAAGCTTGCCCTTGAGCGGAAAACCGTCCTCCACGCGGTTGTTGTCCGGGTTTTCGTGGTCGGTCAGCAGGTATTTTTCGCCAATGAGGTACATATCGAGTCCCATGATGTTGCTCCTTTCGTTGTTAACGTCACTACGGGGAGCAAAACGCCGGGCGGAGAAGCCGTCCGGTCACTGAAAGGAAACGGCCAACACGGTTACTGGCGCGGGCAGGCCGTTGACCGGATGGCGCGACCGGCGACGATTCCCGTTGATGGTGACGTGCGACGAAAGGAGCCTCTGTAGTGGACGCTGGCTCAGTGTGCGAAAGACAAAGACCGGGACGTTGCGGGGAAGATAACGGAGAATGGCAATCTTCGCGGTGTGCTGGGCCGCACCTCCGTCCGGGGAAGGCCCGGAGGCGGGCTGCGATTTCGGGAGCTGTATTTAGCGGGGGGGCTTCGAGTGTCGCCATTCCCACGGCGGCATGATCTGATCTGGATGCAAGGCCCACAATCCTATCCCTGCTTCTTTGGCTTCGGCTTCCGCTTCTAGAAACGCTGGATCGGTCAGATATTTGCGGTAGGCCCATGCCGCGCCTGTCTGAACCATGGCAAGATTGATGTCGGTTTGCGCCTGATAGACGCGGCCCACGGTGCGCCGGTATTTGTCGATGGTCATGGGCGTGATGGAAACGTCCTTGCCAAAGACCATAAGGGAAAGGAGCCGCTTGGCTTTTTTTCCGTAGGGCTGCGAGAGTTCCGGCGCATCGATCTCGGCTAAACGTATCTTGAGCTGGTTGTTTTCAGAGGTGAGGACGGTGATGGTGTCGCCGTCATGTACGCCGACAACGCGGGCGCTGATGGGGTCTGCGAAAGCCGGTATGGTTATGAGAACGAGGGCGGCGACAATGACCAGGAGAAGGCTGGCGGTGTTTACGGGGAAATCTGTGCGCATGGAACTTCATCGCAGAGGATAGCGGGCAAGTCAATGCGGACGAGGAGGCCGCCGTCAGGCGGCCTCCTGCTGCGCGGGTGGTTGAAGCCGGTGCAGGAAATCGGCGGCGCGTTGCGCGTGCGCGGCGGCGCGGAAGATGGCCCGCTTGTCGTTTTTCAGAACAGTGAGCCAGTGGGCGATATAGGAAGCGTGATCCTCGCGGGGCGTCAGGGACAGTTCCAGGTCGGCGCACAGGAAGGCCGCGCCCAGCTCGGCGACAAGCTCCTCCTCGGCATAGCCTTCATCGCCCCACGTCTTGCGCCCGAATTCACGCTCAAGGCGGGAGGGATGTTTCGTCCAGTGCGTGGACTCGTGGGCAAGGGTGGCGTAGTAGCTGCCCGCGCTGTCGAAAGCCTCAAATGGCGGCATCTGGATGTAATCGGAGGCTTGCGCGTAATAGGCTCGCGTCCCGCCGTGCCGGATGTCGGCGTGTAAGTGGCCGAAGAAGGATTCGGCGTGCTCGATCCGCTGGATCGGTGAAAAGCGTGGTTCCGGCTTCGCGTAGTAATGGGCGGGCAGACCTTCGATCTGCTCGACGTTAAAGACTGTATAGCCCTTCATGAAGTGGATTTCACGGTCGATTTCCTCGCCGGTTGAACCATCGGTTTCCTTGCGCGTGATGGAATTCGCGTAAACGACAAGGGAGCCTTTCTCGCCTTTGCGCACATGCGCATTCAGCTCCAAGGCCTGCTTGAAGGTCATCCAGATCGGGGCTGCGAATCCCCCGGCCAGGGCCGCGCTCCAGAGCATCAGGATATTGATGCCGGAATAGGGCACGCCGTTGTGCCGCAGCGGGCGGGTTATCTTCACGGCCGCGTGTTCGGCGCTCCATGGCTGTATCCAGGGCCGCACGCCCTGTTCGAGATCGGCCACGATCCGGTCAGTGACGCGGGTGTAAACGTCCTGCCGCGTGATCCCGTCGCTGTGATGGTTGCCGGTGCCGGTGTTCATGATGTCCTCCTTTTTGAAGTTGACGTTTGCTCTCTCACTGCGCGGGGAGAGCAAACTCAACCCGAAGGAAAAAGGAGGACGGCGCGCGCGGGCCGGCGGGCGTGCCGGAGGGGCGGGTTGCACAGGAAACAACCGTGACAGAGCCGCCTTCGCTCTGGCGCGGCCTGTGCGGCCCCGCAGGCTGAAAAGCCCGCCCGGAACGCCGCGCATGAACGCCGGCATCAGGCACGGCGAACGGGGACTGAGCTGCACGGGTCATGGGGACGCGAGGATTGGCATGATGCGGAAGTCCTCGGGGCTGTACCCTTCATCCTGGGCGCGTTGCCCTGCGTCGATCTCCTCCTGAATTTCGTCGAGGAATTCATCGAGGGCGTGCTGCGCCTCGGTTTCGGTGGCGAATGTTTCCGGGGTTTGGGTGTTGTCGTCTTCGATGATGAACCAGGTATTGATCCAGCCGTCGCAGAGCGTGAAGGTTTGAATTTCATAGCGTTTTTTCATGATGTACTTTCCTTTCCGTAAGAAAGGGGAGGGCTGTTCACCCTCCCGCGTTCCTACTGCTCCGTGGTTTCGGTGTCGTCGGCCTTCTTATCCGCGAAGGGATAGATGGTCAGTTCGCCGTCGAGGGGCAGGGCGGTCAGCTTGATGTTGAAACCGTTGCCCTCCCTGTGCGCCCATGCGACGCCGAGCTTTGTCCAGTCGGAGCGTTGTTCCCCGCCGCTGGTGTAATTGCGAATCGCATAGACGCCGTGCGTGGGCGGTTTTTTGGTTTGCTGTGACATGATCTTTTCCTTTCATCGTTGCGGCGGGCACCATTGCCAGCCTTGTGAATTCCGGTCATTCCGGTGGGCAGGCCCGGACGCAAGGGTTGAGACGCCGAGGGGGATCACCCGGCATTACATGTCGGGGATACGGCTTCGACCCCTTGCGGCCATAAGGGGATGGACAGCGGCAGGGTTCACGTAAAGGCTGGGATGGGTGATGCTCGCCGATATGAAAGCGGCATGTCATTTCGGGGAAAACGAAATGCGGTCGGGTAACGCGGAAGGGTGAACAGCCCTCCCCCGAATGCCGCATGAACGCCGGCAGCGGCGACGGTCAAAACTAGGTGGGTAGCTCCCTCAGACCGTTCCGCCTGTGCGCCACCCACCGCCATAATTACGAAAACGAGGTTTAAAACATTCCTATGGAAGGATACAGCAACGTGGTGTACTCTGGTGCGCAAACGGAACGGGTGAATGGTGAAACAGCGCGGAAGCGGAAAAAGCGCGAAGAAAAAACAGAGCGGGATGGTCAGGGCGTCATCGAGCTATCCGCGCGAGCTGTACCGGCTGCTTGAGGAAATAGCCAGGGAGAAGAAAGTATCCATCGCGTGGGTGATGCGCGACGCCGCAGAAAAATATGTCGGGGAAAGGTGGCCTTTGTTCAACGTGGAGAAGGGCGGGTCATAGGTGCTGTGGACTCGGTGTCGAGGGAAAAGCGCTCGGAAATCATGGCGCTGGTGCGGGCTAAGGACACGCGCCCGGAAATGGCCGTCAGAAAACTGGTGTGGGGTCTCGGCTATCGGTACAGGCTGCACCGGAGGGATTTGCCGGGATGCCCGGACCTCGTTTTTTCAGGACGGCGAAAAGTTATCTTCGTGCATGGCTGTTTCTGGCACAGGCACGAGGATTGCGCGTTGGCAAGGCTGCCGAAATCGCGGCTCGACTTTTGGGGACCGAAACTGGAAAGCAATGCCTTGCGCGATAGAAGGAACAAGCGGGCGCTGGCCCGGCAAGGCTGGAAGGTACTGACCGTGTGGGAATGCGAGCTTAAAAACATGAATCGGGTTATCGGCATGGCGAGGAGATTTTTGGATGCGTAGCGTTGAACTCTTTGCCGGGGCTGGCGGGCTGGCGATGGGCATGGCGAACGCGGGTTTTCACCACGCGGCCGTGATTGAATGGGATCACGATTCATGCGCGACGTTCCGGGAAAATCAGGGACGGCATGTGGGTGCGGTCGAGACATGGCCGCTGCACGAGGTTGATGTGCGCAACTTCGATTACCGGCCCCTTGAGGGGAAGGTGATGGTCGTGTCCGGCGGGCCGCCGTGTCAGCCATTTTCACTCGGAGGCAAACACCGCGGGTATATGGATAAACGCGATATGTTCCCAGAGGCGGTGCGAGCCGTGCGGGAGTTGCAGCCGGAGGCATTTATTTTCGAGAACGTGAAAGGTTTGATGCGGGAAACGTTCGCGGACTATTTCGAGCATATTTATCTGCAACTGACGCACCCCGGCCTGACAAGCCGCAAGGGCGAGAGCTGGCGGGAGCACCGCCGCCGCCTTGAAAAGCATCACACGTCGCGGAAAACGCGCGCTGAATACAATGTCGTGTATAGAATTCTGAACGCCGCCGATTATGGCGTTCCCCAGCGGCGGGAGCGGGTTTTTATGGTCGGCTTCCGGTCCGATCTTGGCATTGAGTGGAGCTTCCCGGAGGAGACTCATTCCGAGGATGCCCTGCTGTATTCGCAGTGGGTAACGGGAGATTATTGGGACCAGCATAGTGTCGCAAAGCGAAAGCGGCCGCAGCTGAACGGGCGGATTGCCGCGCGGGTGGAAAAGTTGCGCAAGATTGACAAGCTTGAAAAGGCGACGCTCCCGTGGATGACAGTGCGAGACGCCATTGGCGATTTAGCGGACCCTGAAAGATCTCCGCGGACAGACATACCGAACCACAAGTTCAATCCCGGCGCTCGGAGTTATCCGGGGCATACCGGAAGCCCGATGGACGAGGCGGCGAAGACGCTGAAAGCCGGAGATCACGGTGTTCCGGGAGGGGAAAACATGCTGGCTCGCGCCGATGGATCGGTGCGGTATTTCACTGTGCGGGAGGCGGCACGCCTTCAGACGTTCCCCGACGATTATATTTTCCGCGGATCGTGGACCGAGACGATGCGCCAGTTGGGAAACGCCGTGCCGGTGAAGCTAGCCGAAGTGGTGGCTCGCTCCGTGGCCAAGACCCTTCGGGCCGCCAGACGGCGGGCCTAATGGAGATCGCGCCTGATAAATACGAGAAGCTCGCGGCGCAGCTAAAGGAATTGTCCGATGCACTGGCCGGAGCGGGAGCGTCTGAACTTCCAGCGGCGCAAGCCAAGCGCGTTCGGAAAACCGTCAATGAGGCATATAAGCAACTCCACAAGGTCATTGAAGACCTCGACCCGATCAAGCACCCTGGCTTTGTGTTCGATCCGTCAAACCCCGGCGTGGTTGGCCGGGTGGCGGGAATCGCAATGATCGCGCAACCGCGGAAGCCCTTGGCGAACGTGGAAAAATTCTACGGTTCAGGCGTCTATGCGATTTATTACAACGGAACTTTCCCGGCATATAAAGGTGTCTCGAAGAAGGAGCATCCCATCTATGTGGGGAAGGCCGATCCGGCGGATGCGGCGAGCAAAACGGCTTATGAGCAAGGTGACAGGTTGGCGAACCGACTGAACGACCACCGGAAGAACATCGCAAAGGCGGCGACCACGCTAAAGCTGGAGGATTTCGAGTATCGGGCGCTGGTGGTGCAAACCGGATGGCAGACTTCCGCGGAGGATTATCTGATTCATCTGTTCAAGCCCATCTGGAATTCGGAAGTGGATATTTGCTACGGATTTGGAAAACATGGCGACGATCCAGGCACGCGCGCGAACCTACGGTCGCCGTGGGATACGATGCATCCGGGGCGCGACTGGGCGCACCGCGATCCGAATATGAAGGATGCCCGGCTCACGGAACGGATTGTTGCCGACATAAAAGAGCACCTTGGAAAGTATCCGCCGGTCGGATCGGTTGATGAAATCCTGCGGCGTTTTCTGGAGGAAATGCGCGCGATCTCATAAGTAATTCGGGAAAGAGTAGGCTAAGCCAAAACATCGATACGCCATATTCAAATGAATGGGAGTGGATGTTTTTGATGCAGCATCACGTATACCACTCTGGTTGAAAATGCCAATGCTCTAGACTTCTTGTTTTTCTCCCTCATTTGAGGCAGAATAATAGGAAGTTAACCATCTGGCCAGTGGCCGAGAAAGGACTGTGTATGGATGCCGTGCTGCGGAGCGAACCTTGGGATGTCCGGAATCGTTTGACCGACCTTGGGCTTGAAGAAGAGCCGCTCCGGGATGTCGTCCGGCGCGGCTATTTAGCATATGTGAGCTGTACGCCCAACCATCCCCGTTTAATCCCCGGAATCTTGGCGTGGGGCGAAACGGTGAGCGCCCTCAGAGAATATCTTTTGCCACTTGGTTGGACGCGTTCAGACGAAAAGAATTATTCCGTTGTAGTCGATCCAATGGGCCGGATGGCGATTGCAGTTGCGACCGGCGATGGGGGAACAGGATTGGCCGATGTCGTTCCTTCGACGAAGGCTCCGAAAGGGCCGAGCACGAGCGAAGCGGTTAATGTCAATCAGCTTGAGTTAAATCTCGCAATCGAGCCGATTCCGATATCGGCAGCAACACCGACGGATCAGGATGAGGCCAGGGCAGTGACATGGTTCCTTCTGCTCCATAGAGGAGCGAGCGAGGTCAGATGCGAATTGTCGCTGCCGTTTTCCATGGGCAGAGATGGGCACATTAATGGATGGCGGGAACGAATTATATTGGGGGCGATCCCGCTTGATGGGGATATGATCGAAATTGCTCCTCCGCCAACGCTGCCAGATATTAATATCGATGTGAGACGCCGCGCATGACCGAAGTCCTGGAATTCAATCCTGAAAGGTTGACTCTTGCACGGAAACGGCGAGGCATGACAAAGACCCAGCTTGCCGCAGCGATTGGGCCTGTCGATCTTCGTTCCGTATCCGCTTATGAGAGCGGCGAATTTCGACCCGACGATGAAAGGGTTGCTCTAATTGCCAAGGCCTTAAGATTTCCGCTGGAATTTTTCTATGGGGATGATCTGGAGGTGTTATCGCCTGATGTAGCAAGTTTCAGGGCAATGTCCAAAATGAAGGCGTACCAGAAAGATATGGCTCTCGGTGCCGGAGCTATCGCCCTTCTCGTGAATGACTGGATAGAAAAGCGGTTTGAATTGCCGATGGCGAACCTGCCGGATTTGAGTGCCGAAAGGTGCAGTCCAGAAGCAGCGGCGGAAATGTTGAGACGGCTATGGGGTCTTGGAGAATTGCCGATTAAGAACACTATTCATCTTCTTGAATCAAACGGAGTGCGCGTATTTTCCCTTTCACTGGATGCAGTTGAGGTTGACGCATTTTCGATGTGGCGTGAGAACACCCCGTTCGTGTTTCTGAATACCAAAAAATCAGCCGAACACAGCCGTTTCGATGCCGCGCATGAGCTAGGGCATCTGGTGCTCCATCGTCATGGAGCACCCCATGGGCAGGAAGCCGAACGAGAAGCCAATGCCTTCGCTTCCGCTTTTCTTATGCCGAGGGCGAGTGTCCTGGCCCATGCTCCAAAGCTGGCGACTGTCGAGCATTTAATAAAGCTCAAGAAATACTGGACTGTTTCCGTGGCAGCCTTGGTCTATCGCCTTCATGCGGTCGGGATTCTTTCCGAATGGCACTACCGGACACTATGCATAGAAATCGCGACTCGAGGGTACAGGAAAAGGGAACCGGAAGAAGCGCAGCGCGAAACATCCCAAATATTGGCAAAGGTCTTCACAGCGCTACGGGAAGACAAAATATCGAAGGGTGATATTGCGAACGATCTGCATATTGCCCGACAAGAAATTGAAGAACTGGTATTCGGCCTTGCAATCGTAGGGCTCGGGGGTTCTGGCTCATCGAGTGGTTCAGTCAGTCGCCAACGGAATCATCTGCGCGTGGTTGATTCAAACTAATAGGAGGACAACAAATGGCAAAGAAACGAGATATCCATGTAGTCCCGCACGACGATTTGGGATGGGCAACCAAAAAGGAAGGAGCCCAGAGAATCAGTTCCCGACACAAAACACAGAGTGCGGCTATCGACCAAGCTATGGGAAAAGCAAAAGACGAAGGCGTTGAGGTCGTTATACATCGTAAAGATGGGTCTATTAGAGATAGCGACAGCTACGGAAACGATCCACGCCGGTCGAAAGATAAAAAACACTGAAAGACGGTTTTCTGTTTTTCATAGGGCTGATTCAGCCACTCTACTCTAACATGATAAAATACATTATCATGTTTAAAGAGGACTCATGAAGAAAGACCTGATTCCGGTAAAAAAGAACGCCCTGACGGCGGCGCAGTTTGAAAAACTGGCCGATGTGCCGCCGGAGGTCGAATGGCTTGCGAACATCACCAATGAAAAAACCCGCCGCGCCTACAAGATCGACGTAAGCGAGTTTTCAGAATTCCTCGGACTGAAAAGGCCGGAAGAATTCCGAACCGTCACACGCGCGCATGTGATCGCGTGGCGGGAAACACTTGAAGGCCGGGAGCTGTCGCCGCCGACAATCCGGCGCAAGCTCTCGGCGCTGTCCTCGCTGTTCGATTACCTGTGCGAGCGCAATGCCATATCCGGCAATCCGGTGGACGGCGTGAAGCGCCCAATGGCGAACAGCAACGAGGGATCAACCCCTGCCCTCTCCGATGAACAGGCGCGGCGGCTGCTGGAAGCGCCGCCGGATGACACCCTGAAAGGAATCCGCGACCGCGCCATTCTCGCGACCCTGCTCTATCACGGGATACGGCGGGAGGAGCTTTGCGGCCTCCGCGTCAGGGACATTGAAAGCCGCGAAGGTGTGAAGCATTTCCGGGTGAAAGGCAAAGGGGACAAAATCAGATATGTGCCGCTGCATCCCCTCGCTCAGCGGCTTATAGGGCATTACTTGTTACGTGCAAGCCACGGTGAGGATTTGAACGGGCCGCTGTTCCGGCCTGTGAAAAACAACCGGACGGGCATTCTGAACCGCCCGCTCGATCCGAATTCCATCTATCAAAACGTTGTGAAAAAATACGGACAGGCCACCGGCCTGAACATCGAAGTCAATGGGCTGTGCGTGCATTCGATGCGGGCCACGGCTGCGACCAATGCCCTCTCGCACGAAGCGGACATTGCCAAGGTGCAGGAATGGCTGGGCCACGCCAATGTATCCACGACACGCCTCTATGACCGGCGAAAAACGAGGCCCGAGGACTCCCCAACTTTTCGGGTGAGATATTAGCCGGAAATGATTACAATGCCGCGCGGCGGGCATTAGGCAAGAGGGCCAACGATGGAACATCTACTTTCATGCAGATGGCGTTCCAGCATGGTGCTTCCCCGTGAATGAATGGGGAAGATCAGAAGGACGATATGTATTACAGGCCGGTTGGCTGCCGGTTGCCTTGCATGGGATGCCTCCTATGAAGATCTCCAACTGTACGCCTTGTCAGCGGCTGCGCCCTCTATCTTGACCAGGGCCATGACGCCGTGCGCGTTCATTGAAGCGACGGGCAAGAGACTCTGAGATGCGTTGGCTTGAAGTCTGGTCTCTTAGATTCGCTGTGCGGTGCGACTGACGCTGCTTCTCCTTTTCCTGCAAATAGCGGTCAGCGGCTTCGAGGCTCTGAAGAACATCGCGTTGTCGGGCGTTCTCGTCCGCAATTCTGACGGCTCGTTCGGCTTCGCTGGCCGCTTTGTTACGTCTGGCTTTTTCCGAGCTGAACCACTCTAAAACGAGATTCTGTTTCGCAAGAAGCTTCCGACGTGTTTCTTCTTGGATCCGATGGGAAAGCGTGCGTTCGCGCTCCTTTGCGCGCGCCTCTTCCCGTCTCTTCCCCTCGGTTTTTATGCGCTCGTATTCGTCGCGTTCGCGGTCGGCAAGAAGGGTGATCTGGTAGGCGCGCCAGTCGCGGGCTTTGTCGAACTCGCTCGCAAGCGGCGGTTTTGCTTCCGACATGGAAGAGCCTCGCGGACTTTCCGGAGGTGGTAGAGCGGAGCGGATTATATCCGGATGGGCGTAGCGCAGCAATATCAGGAACGAAACCGCGAAGGTTTAATGCGGTACTGGGACCTACCGCGTTACCCGGCAAGCTTTGGTGTCAAAATAACCACGGGTATGAACATCTTTCAGAGTGGCGGCTGCAAGCTTGTACACCTGGTCGCGGATGGCGGAATCATTGGGTATCCATTCGCCGGTTGCAGATTGGGTATAGACGGCGACCCGTGTTTCCGTGCGGTCATTCTGGTAGGTGACCGGTCTGGCAAGCGCGAGTCCGTCATGGTGTGAAAGGAGGAAAAGAATCTGCGGGTCTAGCGCGTATTCCCCACCTATCACCGCGCTCTGCGTGAGGATGATGAAGCGCCGGGTTTCGGTGGCGGAAACCTCGTCGTCGATGATATCCACAAACAGCGGCGGATGGTCGTCGACGGTGATTTCGACGGACTGCGCGCCGGCAAGAAGCGCTGTGAGTTCTTCTGCAAAAGTTGCACATGGCTCCATCGTGGATCGTGTCTCCGTGTCCTTCAAGACTGCTCTCAAATTATGGCGATTCTGTGACATCGGCGTTACTCCATGATGCAGCGGTCTGCGGCTGTTGCGAAAAACCCTTGCTGTTCAAGATTCTTGAACCATGTTAGGCAAATGTCTTTCAGCTCCCGCTTAAGGCGCGGAACGACATGGGTGCGCCTGCCGTTGTCGTCATACTTGTATACTTCCTGACAAATAGCCAAGTAGTCATTGCGGAATGACACCGGCTCGGCCGCAAGGCCGTCAGGGAAATCATGAAACATGAATACGATATCCGGGTCGCGCATCAAATCGCCGTTTTGCTCGCCGTAGTGGCAGAGGGAAACAAGGCGGTTTCCCTCCCCGCTCTGGCCAATATCCTCGACGGACAGCGGCATGTAGCCGGGAACAGTGATGCGCACGGCGGTCGCGCCGACGAGAAGCTGTTCAAGTTTCTTCGCAAAGTCCTGATAGGTTTTTATTCCATGAGTTGCCATGTTTTTCTCCTTTGGTTTCAAGTTGACGTTTCGGCCTCTCGCGTGAGACCGGAGGCCAAACGTCAACGGCAAAGGAGGGGACGGAGGGGGCCGCCACCCGGCGGGCCGGAGGGCGGTTTGCGGCCTGAGTGACAGTTTCACTTCACTTGCGCGAAGGATCGCAGGCCCACAGGCCAAAAAAGCCGCGGGCGGCAGCCGGACCAGGACAGGCAACTGGAAGAAAAGCTGAAACCGGCGCGGCGGGGAAACGTCGAATGATGATCGCCAAGAAAAGCAGGCGGAAAGGCAGAAGAGGTTGCCCCTTCCCCTGCTCCATTTCAATGCTATGTAGCGTTTTATGAAGGGACAGATGTTTAAAACGCCATGACCGAGCACGTCAGCATGGAGGACAGATGATCTTCTGGCCGTGTTAGGGTTGAAGTTTTGTAAGCGCTTCGATTGTGTACGCTGTATTTTCGATATCAGCGATAAGAGTTTCTATCTGGGGAGGGGTGCAAGGGATAGGGTTGCGCCACTCATCTTGTCCAATGCGGTCGCGGATACGACCGCCACAGGAAGGATCAAGTGTCCAGAGGGTATAAATAAAACGCCTGTATTGATCCCGGATGCCTTCGGGGCCGGTAATCTTCATCAATTGCTGGACTAGCTGAGGATGAGCGGCGCTGTATGCGTCGAGAAGTTTTTGTATGAGGACGTGGTGTGGCCTGATTGCGAACACTCTTTCTGATTGTGGCGTGTTCAGAGATAGGCCGCGCTTGCGAATCAGGGCCAGACGAAGGACGAAATCGAGAGAAAGCCATGCACCTTGCAAGCGCGCCATAAAGAGGGAGGCTTGGCTGTGTGTATCTTTGTTCATGAAAGAAAAGGGAGCATGTGGAGCTCCCTTCCCCTTTCGATTTTAAAAGTGGTCACGCTGTTAGAAGTTAATTTGTGTGCCAAGCATGACATACGTGGCGTCATAGTCGTTCTCAAAGGAGCCCGCAGCGGCACCAAGAGCGACTTCGGCAGCAGTAGCTGTGGCTTGATCGATCTCTCCTGCGACGTAACCAACAGACCCACGGAAGGTCATGCCGGGGCCGTAGGTATATGTCACACCTGCTGTCCACCGTTCTACGTCAAAGTCACCCGAACCAGCACCATATAGGGCATCGAGAGACTGGCTATTGTCGTAGTAGGAGGCACCCAGTTTAAATGGTCCAGTGGTGTAATCGGCACCAATAACCCAGACTCTTTCATCGCCATCAGCATCCGTGCCATGATCGTTCTCGAGATAGGCGGCACCGATACCAAAGGCACCCCAGTTCAGGTCCATACCTGCGTCCCAACGGGCGTTGTCATCGAGAAGACCGTTAGCGCCATCGACAGCGTTTTCGTCTTCGAGGTTAACGTGGGTGTATCCTCCACCAAGAGCGACGCCGACATCACCAATTTGGCCTTCATAACGTGCTGCTGCTTCCCAGACTTCGCCGTAATCATCGACTTGATCATCGAAAGCGTTGCCAGGTGTCCAGTCGTTCCTAGCTGAGCCTTGGTCAGGGGTATAAGACGCACCAAACTGGAAGCCGTTGAACACGGGCGTCATGTAGGTAATCTTGTTATCCGAACGGGCCGGGTTGTTGTCGTAGTCGAACCGGAGATTGGTGACGTTGAGCGCATTGCCGCCAGCGGCTACATAAGCCGTGTTGAAGGCGGTGCCAATAGCGCCAATGTCCGTGGCTAGCAGGTTGACAGGCTGAACTTGCTGACGGATGCCGTCGATGTTGGCATCAGCCGACGGAGCGGCAACTTGCAGCAGGAACGCAGCGCCGTCTTCTGAACCGAAGTTCACGCGGCCCCATGCGCCGGAGAAGTAAGCGTAAGATTCTTCGACATCGAAGGAATCCCCAGCACCGCCGGAGAAGCCATCAGCTTCCATTTCGAAGTGCATCCCAACCGTCAAGCCGTTGTCGAGAGTGGTTTCCCCCGTCAAGTGCACTTCAGTCTCGCGCTGAATATCGAACGCACGAACATCTTCTAGGCTGCCATCCGTGGAAAGGTCAGGGTTTGTTTGTTCTTCCTGGTCTAGCCACGAAACGTAGCCCATGAAGTAGCCGCCGACGCCCAGTTGCAGGCCATCTTTTGCGGCGTGCGCAGGAGCAGCCAGGCCGAAGCCCAGAGCAACAGCAGCCGTACCAACGAGTAGTTTTTTCATGTGATTTCTCCTCACAACAGTGTTTTTCCTAACAATGCTACGTCTTTTAACGTAGTTATAACTATGCATATGTTAGAAATGGAGAAGTCACAAGGGCATGGAGATAGGACGTGTCAGATTTTCGTTATATGTGACAAATCGGCCACAGGATCGGCGGATACTGACGACGGGAAAAAATCGATGACGAGAAACGAGGCTGTAAGGGAGGCGCTGGAGGCCAAAGGCGGGAGCATTCTTGTGGCCGATAGGCCACGCCGAGCCTCTTGGGGATTTTCAGGATGAAGGGCATTTGTCACCGGCCCCTGCGGAAACATCTTCCCCGCCAAGCCTCTTTGCGATGGGAAAGGAAGGCTCAGGACTGGCCTCGGAAATCGCAGATGGTTTTTTCCGATCCTGGATTGAAAACTCTCCACGGACGATCTGTGGGGCATAGCGGAGATAACGGGCTGTTGCTGGTTCGATTCTTGCGCGTTTACCCCTAACCGCCTCCCCTTTCCTTTTCAGTAAATCAGATTACTCAATTCCCAGCCCTTTTCAGGCCGCGTCCTCGCGGGGCGGAGTGCGCGCAAGCGCACGGAGGGCAGGTGGCTTTGTGGGCGGAGAAGGATAAGAGAGGTTAAATAAGGTTGAAAGGATAAGGAAAAATTATTATCGTTTTTTATTTTAAAAACAATAACTTGTGAAATTCTTTGGTGCGCAGCGCCTACATGTTCGTGGATTTGGGTGCGCAGCGCCTACATGTTTTATCGGCAAATCATGGCTCAAAATTCGATTCCGTTAATCGTTGGTGCGCAGCGCCTATATCTTTTTTCGGCCTTGGTGCGCAGCGCCTACATGTGCTGGCATGAAAGCGGGCTGGATTCCGGCAAAGAATCTGTGGATAAAAAGCTTCGGTGCGCAGCGCCTACATGTTTGCGTACACAGCGCCTACATGTTTGGGTGCGCAGCGCCTCCATGTTTTCAGTCCCGCCCGATAGCCTTGAGCCCGTCGCGCTGGCGGGCGTTGGCGGCCTTGATCTCGGAAATGAAATCGCTTGTGGGCTGGAGGGTGTAGAGAACGTCCTGTACTCCCCTGCCCTGTTTCCGCGCATCCTTTTTGAACCACCAGAGGACGTTTTTTACCTTGAGTTCTTCAAGGGCGGCTTCGAG
>WBZO01002262.1_pt2 | contig 25317 bp, 21 predicted proteins | sample 5204261 | NCBI WGS metagenome assembly WBZO01 (sample SAMN12412400, study PRJNA552823) | activated sludge metagenome | isolation source: activated sludge from anammox sidestream of wastewater treatment plant... | place: USA: North Carolina | collected 2017-09
GCTGCTGGTCAGCTTCACGCTGACGCCGATGCTCAGCGCGCGAATGCTCAAACGGCTGAAGCGCAAGTCGGAAGAAGAGCCGGTTAAAGCCGGCGCTGCGAACGTCCACGCGGGCGAAAAATCGTCCTTGATCATGCGTTTTCTGGATCGCTGGTACACCAGGATTCTGACGTTCTCGCTGCATCATCGCGTGCTCGTGACTTTTGTCGCGATTGCCGTCGTCTGTTCGCCGCTGCTTTTCGCGCGCTACGTCGGGTTCAACTTCTTCCCGCAGGACGATCAGGACGAGTTTGAAGTCACGCTGCGCGCGCCGGAGGGCACATCGTTGCAGAAGACGCTCGACATCACGCAACAGGTCGCTGGCGGCATTCGCAATCTCAAACACATCAGCTACACGCTGACCACCATCGGCGAAGACCAGCAGCGGACTCAGAACCTGGCGAACATTTACGTCAAACTGGCGCCGCTCGCCCAACGCCCGATCTCGCAGTTCGAGATTATGGGACAGGTGCGCGATCAGGTGTTGCCGAAATTCGATTCTTACAATTTGCGGACGACGGTTGCGCCGGTCGCGGCCATCGGCGGCGGCGGCGCGCGTTTCAACGCCGACATCTCTTTCATGCTGCGCGGCCCGAATCTGGAAAAACTCGATCAGTATTCGCAGCATTTGCTCGGCAAACTCAAGGCGATGCCGGGCGTGGTGGACGCCGACTCTTCGCTGATCGTGGGCAAGCCTGAACTGCGCGCGGCGATTGACCGGCAGAAAGCGGCTGATCTGGGCGTGAACATCGCCGACATCGCGCAGAGTCTGCGGCTGCTGGTCGGCGGCGATCAGATTTCGACTTACAACGAAGGCGGCGAGCAGTACGAGGTTCACGTCCGCGCGAAAGAGGATTTCCGCACTGATCCGAACGGCATCAGCAAATTGAACGTGCCGTCGCAGCGCCTCGGCAGCATCGGGCTGGATAACGTCGTGAAGTTGCAGGAGGCCGCCGGCCCGACGCAGATCGAACGCACCGGGCGGCAACGCCAGGTGATGTTCACCGCCAACCTCAAGCCCGGTTTTTCGCAGAGCGTCGTGCTCGCCGCGCTCAACAAAGAAGTCAAGGAAATGAATCTGCCGCCGGCTTACGTCGCGGGCGTGGCGGGCAACAGCAAGGAGTTGCAGCGCACCGGGCGCGGCTTCATCATCGCGTTCCTGCTGTCGTTCATCTTCATGTACATCGTGCTGGCGGCGCAGTTCGAATCGTTCATCCATCCGGTGACGGTGCTGCTGGCCTTGCCGCTGAGCCTGCCGTTCGCGCTCATCTCGCTGCTCATCACCGGCCAGGCGTTCAACATGTTCACGATGCTCGGCCTGCTGGTGCTCTTCGGGATGGTGAAGAAGAATTCGATCCTGCAGATTGATCACGCGAACGGTTTGCGCGCGAAGGGAATGGAACGCCACGAAGCGCTGATCCAATCCAGCCGCGACCGGTTGCGCCCGATTCTGATGACGACCATCGCGTTCGTCGCCGGTATGGCGCCGCTGGCGTTGAGCAGCGGCCCCGGCGCGGGCATCAACCGCTCGACCTCGGTCGTCGTGATCGGCGGGCAGACGCTCTGTTTGCTGCTGACGCTGCTGATGACGCCGGTCGCGTATTCGATCTTCGACGACTGGGTCAACTCGCCGGTGTGGGGGCGCATCGGCGCACGGTGGGAAGCGATGACCGGGCGAATGCGGCAGAAGGCGGCGACCACGATGTCGTCGTTTCTAGGGATGTTCGGCAAATGAGAATCAGGAGGCAAGGTGAGTCTTCAGACAGCCGTTCACATCGTTCAGATCACAGGAATCATTCTTGGCGTGACCAGCTTTATCTGGTCTGTTAGAAACAACCGTCGTCAAATGAACGCGCAGATGGTCATGAAGTATGCCGAGCGTTACGAGAAGATCATGGACTCTTTTCCTCGTGAGGCTTTTCGTTTGAGATTCGATCTTGACAGCGAGGCGCCGCCGCCAAGCCATGAATTGACGGTCTGCGCTCTGAAATATCTCAACCTTTGCTCTGAAGAATTCTATCTGCGAAAAAAAGGCTACATCGCTAAGGACGTCTGGTCTATTTGGGAAGACGAACTCAATCGCACGTTGAGGAGCAGGCTTTTCAGAAGAGAATGGGAAAGCCTCAGGGACGAGTTTGTGTCTTATCCTGACTTCAGAAACTTCGTTGAAAAGACGATGAAGAAAGAGATCGTGGTTTAAAAATGGCCCTTTATCTGACCGAACAAGAAGTCACGCAATTGCTGACGATGGAAGACACGCTCGCCGCTGTTGAAGCCGTCTTCAAATCGCAGGCGGCGGGCGAGGCGACGAACGAGCCGCGCCGCCGTTTGCGCGTCGCTGGCGCGACTCTGCAAGTGATGAGCGGCGCGGTGGCGAATTTTGCCGAGTTCAAAGGTTTGCTCGGATTGAAATCTTACGTGGTCACGCGCGACAAGGCGCGGTTTTACGTCAACCTTTACGACGCCGAATCGGGCGAACTGCTGGCGCTCGTCGAAGCCGACAAACTCGGGCAGATGCGGACGGGCGCGGCGAGCGGCGTTGCGACGAAATACCTGGCGCGCGCGAACGTGAAGAGAGTCGGCGTTTACGGTACCGGATGGCAGGCGCAGAGCCAACTCGAAGCCGTGTGCGCCGTGCGCGACATCGAGGTCGTGAAAGTCTACAGCCGGTCGCCGGAGCATCGCGCGCGATTTTGCCTGGAGATGAGCGCGCGATTGAACGACGTTCACATCGGCCCGGTCGAGAAACCGGAAGACGCCGCCGACGCCGGCGTCGTCATCACGATCACATCCTCGCGCGAGCCTGTGCTCGAAGGCGCGTGGCTCAAGCCGGGAACGCACGTCAACGCCGCCGGAGGCAATTCGATTCTGCGACGCGAACTGGACGACGAAGCGATCAAGCGCGCTTCGTTCATCGCGGTTGATTCGATTGATCAGGCGAAGCTTGAAGCGGGCGAGCTTGTCACGGCGGTCGAAAAAGGATTGTTGAGGTGGGAGCGCGTCAGGGAATTGCGTCACGTCGTCAGCGGCGAGACGCGCGGGCGGACAAACGACGATCAGATCACGCTCTTCAAATCGCTCGGCGTCGCCATCGAAGATGTGGCGACCGCCGCAGTTTTGTATCGAAAGGCAAAAGAACAGAATGTGGGGAAGGAGTTCTGAAGTGAGAAGGCAGAAGATAGAAGACAGAAGGCAGAAGACAGAAGGCAGAAGACGGAAGTCAAAAACAGCCGTCGCCTTGCTGATGATCGCTTCGTTGATAACGCCGTTGGCGAGTGCGCAGGATGGCGCAAATCCGCAATCCGCAATCCGCAATCCGCAATCGAGCGATCCGCAATCCGGCGCCCGGATCGGCGTGAATCCGTCGAGGCGCGTCACGCTGACCTTGCGCGATGCGATGTTGATGGCGCTCGAAAGCAACCGCGACATCGAGGTCGAACGTTTGAACGTGCAGATGAATGAATTCGATTTGCGCGCGGCTCAGGGCGTTTACGATCCGACGCTGGCGACGACGCTTTATTACGACCGCCGCACGATTCCGGCGACTTCGATTTTCGCCTCAGGCAAAACGGACAACCTGATCGGCACGGCCACGCTGACGCAGCGCACGCCCTGGCAGGGGAGCAGTTTCACGGGCGTCTTCGACAACAATCGTTCGACGACCGCGAATCCGTTCAACGATCTCAATCCGCAATACACGACGAACCTGAACTTCACGTTCACGCAGCCGCTGCTGCGCAACCGCGCTACCGATTCCGCGCGCCGCCAGATCAAGATCAACAAAAAGCGGCTGGACATCTCCGACAGCCAGTTCCGCCAGCGCGCGATTGAAATCATCGCGCAGGTGCAGCGCGCCTACTGGGACCTGGTTTTCGCGCGCCGCGATCAGGAGATCAAACGCGAATCGGTCGAGTTGGCTAACACGCAGCTTGAACACAACGAACGTCTGGTCGAAGCCGGAACGCTGGCGAAATCCGACATCATCTCGGCGCGCGTCGAACTCGAACGCCGCAAGGATGAAGCCGAAGCCGCCGTTGACGCCATCCAGCGCGCCGAGAACGCGCTCAAAGCGTTGATGGCGCAAACCAGCGCCGACATCTGGCAATCGGAACTCGTGCCCGTCGAACAGCCGCAGATTGATTCCGCCGTTTCGCTGCCGCTCGAAGACGCGCTCAGGCTCGCGGTTCAGAACCGGCCCGAAATGGAGCAATACCGGCTGCGCGGCGAAGTAAATAAGATTGACGCCGAGTATCTGCGCAACCAGACGAAGCCGCAGGTTGATTTCTTCGTCACTTACGGCACGGTCGGATTGGCGGGCGCCGAGCGCGGCGGGGTCAATCCATTTACGGCCAGCAACGCGGCGCTTTACGGGCGAGTCAATCAGCTTTCGCAATTGAGCGGATTGCCGCTGATTCCGATTCCCAGTTCCGGTTCGATTCCTGACGCTCTGGTCGGCGGTTACGGGCAGAGCTTCTACAACCTGCTGAAGAACGATTTCCGCTCGTGGCGTTTCGGAGTGAACATCAATCTGCCGCTGCGCAATCGAACAGCCGAAGCCAATCTCGGACGCTCGCTGGCCGAAGGCAAACAGATCGAAGTTCAACGGCAAAAGACAGAGCAGTTGATCGAGGTCGAAGTGCGCAACGCCTTGCAGGCGGTGGAGACGGCCAAGCGCCGCGTGGACGCTGCGAAGAACTCGCGCGCCAACGCCGAACTGCAATACCAGAGCGAGCAGCGCAAATTCGACGCGGGCCAATCAACCAACTTCTTCGTGCTCGACCGCCAGAACGCGCTTTCAGCGGCGCGCGGGCGCGAATTGCGCGCATTGACCGATTACACGAAGGCGGTCGCGGAACTTCAACGCGCGCTCTCGACCACGCTGTCGAGCAATAATGTCGAAGTGAGATAAGAAGCAGTGGTTGGTGGTTGGCTGGCAATCCGCCAACCAACCACTAACCACCAACCACCAATCACCGACCACCGCTACCAACTGACAACTCTCGATCCGGAATGCTAATATCTCGCTTCGTCAATAACTGTAAATTGTTTTTTTGAAGGAGTGAGATTTAACCATGGCCGAAGAGAACCCGGGTAGCTTCAAGGTTACCGACCGCCGTCTATTCAACGCCGACGGCTCGTTACGTGAGGACGCGCTGATTGAAGAGAGCGCGCCCGCAGCCGCGCAGACGCCCGAACCACAGCCCATAGTCAACCCAGTTACAGTTCAATCACAGCAGCAATTCGCGGCGGCTGCGGCTCCCGAACTCAGCCCGGATGAGGAGATGAATGCGGAGCCTGAACACACGATGTTCACTGAATTTTTGATGGGCATCGCCTCGTCCGCGTTCATTTACCTGGGGTTGGTGGAGCACCCGGCGACGGGCCGGCGACAGGTGGATATGATGGCCGCAAAAGAATCAATTGATATGCTGGTGATGTTGCGCGAAAAGACCAGGGGCAACCTCACGCGCGGAGAAGAGAAGTTCTTCGACGATTTGCTCTCCGACCTGAAGATGCAGTTTGTCTCGATGAGACGCTAGTTTTGCGGCTTCAATGAAAATCACCTTTCTCGGAACAGGAACATCGGTTGGTGTGCCGATGATTGGGTGCGAATGCGAGGTTTGCCGGTCGAAAGATCCGCGCGACAATCGTTTGCGCACGGGCCTGATGGTCGAAACGATGGTCGAAGGCGGCGAGCGTCGCCTGATCGTAGATATTTCAGCCGATTTTCGCCAGCAGGCGTTGCGCGAAAAGATTGACCGGCTCGACGCGCTGCTGATCACTCATTGCCACGCCGACCACGTTTTCGGCCTCGATGACATCCGCCCGATCAATTTCCGGCACGGTCCCGTTCCGCTTTACGCAAGCGAAAGCACGTGGCGCGGCTTGCGGCGAGTCTTCTTTTATATCTTCGAAACTGATTACATCGGCGGAGGCTTGCCGCAACTCATCCCGCAAGTGATCGAAGGAGAGTTTGAGACCTGTGGACTGCGCGTCACTCCGATTCCTGTCGTTCACGGCAAAGGCGAAGTAACGGGCTTTCGCTTCGATGGCGCCCGCGGCAGCGCGGCGTTCATCACAGATTGCAACCTGATTCCTGAAAAGTCGCTGGAAAAATTGCGCGGTCTCGACTTGCTCATCATTGATGCGCTGCGTTACAAACCGCATCCGACGCATCTGCACGTCGAGCAGTCGCTGGCCTACATCGCCGAATTGAAGCCGCGCCGCGCGCTGCTGACTCACATCGGACACGACATCAAATACGAAGAAGCGAGCCGCCATCTGCCCGAAAACGTCGCGCTTGCTTACGATGGATTGCAGGTAGAACTCTGACGATTGCGGATTGCGGATTGAAGAAGGTCTCACGCAATCCGCAATCCACAATCCGCAATCAAAAGATGAACATCTTTCACGGCATTGCCCAGACTGACATCCGCCGCCCCACCGTGCTGACGCTCGGAGTCTTCGATGGATTGCATTTAGGTCATCAAGCGATTGTCCGAACCGTTGTCGAACGCGCGTCGGCCACTGGCGCGACTCCGACGTTGATTACTTTCGACCCTCATCCCCGCCAGGTGCTCAAGCCGGAGACGGCGCCGCCGTTGTTGCAGACTTTCAATCAAAAGATGGAAGGACTGAAACTGCTCGGCGTCGAACAAGTCGTCGTGCTCGAATTCAATCAGGAACTTGCGGAGATGTTCGCCGAGGACTTCGTTCAACGTTACATCGTTGACGCGCTGCGGGCGCGCGAAGTCTATTTGGGCAAGGGCTTCGCATTCGGCCACGAGCGGCGCGGCAACATCGAACTGCTCCGCTGGCTCAGCCATCAGCTTGGGTTTTACGCCGCAGAAGTTCCCGAAGTGCAACTGCGCGGGCGGCGCATCAGCTCGACGATGATCCGAATGCTGCTCAAGGCGGGCCGCGTCAATCTGGCGCGACGCATGCTCGGACGACCTTACGGAATCGAAGGCGTGGTCACAGTGGGACACGGCATCGGGCGCAAGTTTCTTTTCCCTACGGCCAACCTCGAACTTCAAAACCGCGTGCTGCCGGTTGATGGCGTTTACGTCACGCTGGCGCTGGTTGACGGCGTCTGGCGGCGCAGCGTGACCAACATCGGCAAACGTCCGACTTTCGGCGCTGAAGCCGAGTCGAAGGTCGAAACGCACCTGATTGATTTCGATGGCGATCTTTACGGTCAGACGATCCGCGTGCGCGTTCTGCACCGTTTGCGCGGCGAAAAGAAATTCGCCGGAGTGGATGAGCTTCGCGCGCAAATCACGCGCGATCGGGAGAGGGCGGTTCGCTATTTCAACTCTCAAATCGCTGCTCGCAACCTGAGCTTCGTGTAAATCGTATATTAAAACGCTGACAGGGAAGCGCCGGATGCTTGTGATACGATGTCGCCCGGCTGTATTTACCCGGCCTGCGTATAAAATTATGGAAATGACATTGACTCGAAATCAGAATGATCAGCGGGTTCAACCCAATGCCAGGCTGTTGCCCATCGCGGACGGCGCGCAATTGATGGAAGCCGCGCCCTCCGCCAATATCGCGCGCTACAACGCGCAGGAGCGGATTAAGGGGCACGGACTTCGCGGCTGGCTGCGCGCCTTTCACATCGTCTTCACGTTCGCGCTCTATCAGATTTTTGTTTACGCGTATCACCGGCGCTGGTTCATTGGCAAAAAAGACGAATCGGAAGAGAAGCATCTGCAATGGCAGGGGCAATGGATCAGCCGTCGCCTGCTGAAATTGGGGCCGACGTTTATCAAAATCGGCCAGTCAGTTTCGACGCGCGCCGATCTGCTGCCGCTGGCTTACGTCAAGGAATTGACCAAGCTGCAGGACAGCGTGCCGCCATTCTCGCATGACGAGGCGATGAGCATCATCGAACGCGAACTTGGAAAGTCCGTGAGCAGTCTTTACGCCGAGATTGATTCGCAACCGATTGCCGCCGCGTCGCTCGGACAGGTCTACCGAGCGAAGTTGCATTCGGGCGAGACCGTGGCGGTCAAGGTTCAACGTCCGAACTTGCAGGAAGTCATCAACTTTGACATCGCGGTGTTGCGCGGCATCGCGCGTTTCATGACCCGCTTCCCGAAACTCGTGCGCGGCGTTGATTGGGAAGGGACGCTGAACGAATTCGCGGCGACGATCTTCGAGGAGATGGATTACGTTCAGGAAGGGCACAACGCCGAAACCTTCCGCGCCAATTTTAGCCGCTGGAGCAATGTTTATGTGCCGGTGATCTACTGGTCGCACGTCAGCCCGCGCGTGCTGACGATGGAGTTCATCGAGGGAACGAAGGTTTTAGACATGCAAACATTGACCGAGCGCGGCATCAACCCGCCGGATGTGGTTAAGCTGATCGCGCGGACTTACCTCAAACAGCTTCTTGAAGACGGTTTCTTCCACGCCGACCCGCATCCGGGAAACCTGCGCGTGATGAATGACGGGCGAATGGCGTTTTTCGATTTCGGGATGGTCGGACGAATCACGCCGCAGATGCAGAGCCTGATGATTGACGCCTTCTTTCACATCGTCGAACGCGACGTGAAGGGATTGACGCAGGATTTAATCAATCTCAATTTCCTGTCAAAGAGCGTTGACCGCGATTCGATACGCCTGGTGGTCGAAAAGCTCTTTTCCGATTATCTGAACCTGAAGCTGGGCGAAGTCCGATTCAAGGAATTGACTTACGAGTTGGCCGAAGTGGTTTACGAATACCCGTTCACGATTCCGGCCAATTTCACCTACGTGATGCGCGCGATCATGACGCTCGAAGGCATCGGCCTGACGATGGATCCGAACTTCAGCTTCTTCGACGTGGCCAAACCTTACGCGAAAGAGTTTATGCTCAAGCGCGAGGGGCGACAGTTTCGCGACCTGCTGATCAAGAAGTTGATCTACGGCGAGGATCACGAAATCCAGTGGGGAAAGATGTGGAAGCTGGCGAAGATTGCGGCCAGGATGGCATACGAAAGTTGGGTGGCGCCTCTGGCGCGGTAAACAGCAGGCGGATATTTTGTGCTGATGTCGCCGATCATATTTCATGTGAAATATGATCCGGACGCTGCTTATGACAACATTTGCGAAGAGAGTGGAGCGATTGCCCAGATTGGGTGTCGGGCTTTCGGGAGAGTTCGAGATCGCCGACAAGGGCATTGACGTTTGCCGGATGAAGGAGCGCCATCCCGAACTCATCCACTTTTACGAATACGGCGGCGACCTCGAACGCGGCCTCGATGACGGCGTTCGCCGTTGGGCCGCCGCCGGAGCGCCGGTGACTTATCACTTCCTCGACATCAACCTCGAAGAGCGGCTCGACCTCGACCAGCGCTGGCTCACACAAACCAAAAAACTGGCGAATGAGATCAACGCCTCGTGGCTTTGCGGCGACGCGGGCCGCTGGCATTTCGGCCAGCGCGAACGCGGGCACGGGATGTTAATGCCTCCGATCCTCTGCCGCGAGTCGGCGCTCGAAACGGCGGAGAGCATTGTTCAGATCGAAGCCGAAACCGGGATGTTCTGCCTGCCTGAGAACCCGCCTTCGGTGATCTATCTTGGCGACCTGCATATTCTCGATTACTTCGCGCTGGTCGCCGAGCGGGCCGATTGCGGGTTGCTGCTCGATTGCGCGCACCTGGCGATCTTCCAGCAGACGCGCGGATTGCCGCCGCTCGCTGCGCTCGATAATTATCCGCTTGACCGAGTCGTCGAGATGCACGTCGCCGGTGGAGCTTATGCCGACATTGACGGTTATGCGTACATCGAAGACAACCACTCGCCCGAACCGCTCCCGGCCACCTGGGAGATTCTGGAATACGCCGTCCCGCGCGCGAAGAACCTGAAAGCCATCGTCTTCGAGTGCGAACGCAACGCGCCGGAGGAAACTCTGGAAGTATTCGCGCGGCTCAACTCGATCTTCCCAGCCGAAGTCGCATTGAAGGAAGAAGCGGCGCGATGAGCCACCACACGCTCCAAAAACTCGTTGTCCGGATGCTCTTCGACCAAGAGTTTGTCGAAGAAGTCTACGCTGCGCCTGATCGGACGCTGGCCGGACTTGATTTGACGGAAGCCGAGCGCGGGCAATTGCTCGGCGTTGATCGCAGGGCGTGGCGGCAGGATGCGCTCAGAAGACGAAGAACGCTCAGAACGCTGGCCGAAGAGTTCAGGATTTCAACCACCATCATTCTGGCAGAGACGCGGTCGCTCGCATCGCTCGAACGCTTCTTTTCGAGCCAGTTCTTCCATCGCACAATCGAGGAGCGCGGCTCGATGGGGTTGGCCTTCGCCGAATTTCTGCTCGACGGGCGCCGGAACGGGAAGTGGGAAGCGCCACAGATCGCGGATGTCGTCCGGCTCGAAGCCGCCATCGCCGGATGTCGAAGAACGCTGGCGCGCGAAAGAGAGGATGAGGCCGGCGAATTGCCCGCGACGATCAGCGACCGCGCGCGCATTAAACTCGCTCCCGGTTACGATGTGGCCAGTTTTCAGGCGAACGTCATCGCGACGATCCAACATGTCGAGCGGTATCTGTTCGAGCTGAGCCTGATGCCCGCGATGGCGCTCTGCGACGATGCGCCGAGATTGACTGGGTTACCTGAGGTTGATCAACAGAAGAAGGTCTATCTGCTCTTCGGCCCCGGCGCGGCGGGGATTTCGATCACCAACCTGGACAAGTCTGACTTCCTCGTCCTTTATGAGACAAAGCGAGCGGTCGAAATTAAAAACCTGCTGTCGAGATTCGAGACGGCAAGAGCCAGAGCGAGACGCGCGCAGGACATAATCGCGGAATGGCTTGAGAACGGCGCGTTGATGATCGCCAAATAAAACAGGTGTGAAATGAGCGGAAAAAACCGAAAAGACATCAAACCCGGACTTGAGGTCAACATCGTCCAGAAACAGGATCAGCGAACCGGGAAAAAGACTCGCGGAGTCGTGAAGGATATTCTGACCAATTCGCCCAGCCACCCGCACGGCATCAAGGTGCGTCTCGAAACCGGCGAAGTGGGCAGAGTTCAGGAGATCATTCAACCTAACAACTGATCCCGGAGTCTTTCAGATCGGCGGCTTCGCCAGGCCGTGCCGGAAGGAATAGATCGCCAGTTCGAAGCGGTCGCCGACTTCCAGCTTGCTGAAAATCGAGGTCAGATGATGGCGAACGGTGATGACGCTAATGCAGAGCTTGTCCGCAATCTGCTGGTTGCGCATTCCCTGACCGATCAGTTCAACCACCTCGCGCTCGCGGTCGGTCAGCCGGGCTATTTTCACTTCTTCGTATTCGTCCCGCCTGGACACGGGCAATCGCCATTTGACAGCGACAGCCGCGCCAGCGCTTTCGCCGGATGCGCCCAAAGTTTCCACCGAAGCGGTCGCTCTCGTCCGGCGGAAGTCTTCGAGCACCTTCGCCATCAATTCGCCGTTGAGCCAGACTTCTCCTGCCAGCACTTTCCGAATGGCGCTCACCAATGTTTCGGCGCCTTCTATCTTGCGCACGATTCCTCTGGCGCCGCTGCTGACCGCCGCGTAATGAGTCTCAAGATCGCTCAGGCCGGTCAAAATCAGCACGCGTGTTTTCGGCGAAGCAGCCTGCAACTCGGAGACACAATCAATGCCGTCATCATCTCCGAGCTTGATGTCCAGCAACGCCACATCCGGCTGTTCCTTTTTGGCGATGGTGATGGCGTCTTTGATGGCCGAAGCCAGGCCGACCACGCGAAACCCGGGCTGGTTCTCCACCAGCAAACTCACTCCTTCTCGCACTATCTCTTCATCTTCGATAATTAAAATCTTGGCCTCCTGCATAAAACACACGCCAGCCCTCTACGAATCATTGGGGTTCGAAGTTATCAACCGAATCAAGGTTTTTTTGGGAAGGTATGGATCGTCAGTTGGAAAAGCCATAATCCGACAGAGCTTGAATAATATCAAGAGGGCATTTTGCAAATATCTTGAATCTAACTTTTGATAGCGCGCATTTCATAGCGAACCGCTAATCAACAGGTAGTCGTAGCTCGCCGCGCCGCTCGTTCCCACTCCGGCGACGATCATCGGCGCGGTCACGCCGCTCTTGCGTTGCGGCAATCTGGCCTCGTACATCCACTCAGGCTCGTTCGCGCCGCGGGGCCACATCTTTGCCTTCACTTTCTCGCCGCCTTCGACCGTGAGTTTAATGTGATACCAGGCGCCGAGTTTGTATCCGCCGCTGTAAGTCATGGTCGCGTCGCCGAGTTTGATTCGCCGCTGCTGGCTGATGTCGTAAAACGCGACTTCGGTCAGTTGTTTTCTCGATGGGTCTTTGGCGGAATCAACCCGGCGCGTGCCCGTGAATCCGAAGACGATGGCTGAATTGCCTTCGGTCGGGTTTTGATAGGCTATCCCGACGCCGAACGGTTCGCGCGCCTCTTCGTAGAGCAAATCGAGCCGCGTCAGAGCCTCGACGGTCATGTTTGCCGGATAGGCGCGGTCTGCGACAACCGCCGCGTTCAAGCCTGCGCCGGGTCTTCGCGCCATTAACAATCCGTCGCGCTGAAGCCAGGTTTGGCCGAGAAATCGCCACGCGGGTTGCGGCGCGACTGTTTGAAAATCGTCGAAGAAGAGTTTGCGCGAAGTGACGATGACCGTCGCCTTATCACTGGCCGAATGGTCGCCGTCATTGACCGTCAGCTTGATCGAATGCGTTCCCTCGCGCGCGAACGTTTTGCGAATCCACTGATGCTGGCGCGCGTCTGTTATCGCCGCGCCGAACTCTTCAGACTGAGATTCCCAGCGGAAGAGCAGATGGCCACGTCCGTTCAGGTCAGCCGTGCGCGAGCGTTCGCCATCGAGCGTGAACGATTCGTTCGGCTTCACGACCAACACTCGCGTTCCAATGTCGGCGATTGGCGCGGGGCGGTTCGGGCGCGTTCCAGCGGGGAGGCCGAGATAAAAATTGCTCGTGTATTTCCGGCTGAGTTGATTGGCCGGAACCGCGCTCAGATTATTAAACTCCTCGACCAGCCGCAGCGGGTCGTAAGCCTGCATCCCCTGCGGCAGCGTGTCGTCCACGTGATCCCATCGCCACGGAGCGTTGGCCTTGTCCACGCCCCAGCGCTGGCCGCGAAACGCGCCGAAATATCCCCACACGCAATCGGGCGCGCCTCGTTTGCCGCCGCCGCATCCGTCCATCTTCCAATCAATCTGCTCGCGGCGATCCCACAACCCGTTCGGCTCCGCGATGTCAATCAGCGCGTAAGATGTCGTATCAACTTCTTTGCGGTAATCGGGAACGCCAGCCGTAGCGCCCGGGAAATAGACGACGCCATCGCCGCCGATGAATCCGTCTTTCCATGTGAAGTTCGACCAGCGGTAACGGTCGTAAGGCGATTTCGCGTCAGGCCCCGGCCAGCCGTACATTCCGTGACCCCACGGCTCAGACCACGCCGTCGGGCGAAAGACCGTTCCCGGCGGAGCCGCCGCGTCCTCAGGCTTGTTCTGATCGCGCGGCGTGAAGAGCTTTCCATCGGGAGTGACGCCGCGCCACACAACGTCGTAAATGAATTCGGAGTTGTAATGCTGCGCTTTCTGCGGAGTCTCGTGCGGCGGCTTACCTCCGAGCTTGATCCCGGCGGCGCGGCCAGCGGGCGTCAGGTAGGTGAACCAGTTGTCGTGCGCCAGATACATCATCATCCACAACACGCCCATCCCGGAATTCTCCGAGCCTTTACGGACGACGTGCAGCCCGCCTTCCAGATCGTTCTCGTGGCATTCGACGTCCGCGCATCGCGGCTCGCGATCCTGCGCGTGATAGACGCAGTAGTTGATGAAGTAGTGCGTCTCGGTTTCGACGACGCTGTAATAAAGATAGGCGCGCGCCATCGCATCTTTGCTTTTAACAGCGGGAGGGCGCCTGGCGAAATTCGCCCAGTTGTTCAGGCCGTTCCAGTCGCCGTCGAAGTCGAAGCGCGCGATGAAATCGCCGCGACGTTGAATCGGTTGATCAACGCTCGCCGGATTGCCTTCGTCCTGCGACTCGCCGCGCGTTTCGGTGTCTTGAAAAAGTATCGGCGCGTGGAAGTAGGCGAGCTTGCGGTATAACTCGCGGCGCGCCAGTCCATTTTCGGCGCTCGTCTTTGCGTCGTTGAATCCAGCCAGCGGAAAGCAAACGAGCAACGCCAGCAGTAAAAAATTGATCGCGATTCTTTTCAGAGTCATACGTTGATGTCGAAGATAAGGCTCGAACAGGTCAGCCCGGCCTCGGCTTTTCGCAATTCGCTGTTGTCAATCGTTCTGATTTTGAAGCCGCGCTCTTCGAGTCGCGCGCGAGTCCGCAGACCGCCTTCGGCCATCAAGACCGTGTCGCCGATGGTCAGCGTGTTCGCCGCCCACAGTTCTTCTTCGTGAACGTCAATCAACGCGAATTCAGCCAGCGGCTCAATGTTGATCCATCGGCGGTTTGCGAGAATCGTCCGGCGGCCGAGATACGTGCAGGCCGTTTTCAGATGCAGGCAGCCGGAGATTTCAACCGGCGAGACGCGATAGCTGTGCGGCTCGATGATGGCGCGCAATTGATCAATGCCTGCCTGATTCGTACGCGCGCTCAATCCAACGTAGAGCGTCCGATCAACGCGCATCACGTCGCCGCCTTCCAGCGTCGCGGGCGATTCGATGAACGCGAGCGGGCGAAACGCCGAAAGAGCTTCGGCAACGCTCGCAGTTTCATCTCGTCTGCTCTCCGCGCCGGGTCTGGCGATCACGGCCAGTTCGTCCAGCACGACAGCCGTGTCTTCGACGAAGACCGAATCGGGCAGATCAGGCTCCGCCGGCAACCGGATGATTCTTTGCGCGCCGGCTTGCGCCAGAGCCTCTTCGTATTGCCGATGTTGCTCGCGCGCCCGGGCGAGATCAATCGGCTGGCGCGGGAGAAAGCTCAACTCGCATTCGGCGATTTTGTCGCTGATGGCTCGTGTGATCGCTGTGAGCATAGTTATTTCCGCTTCGCCGCTTTGACTCCGATGCGGCGCGCAAGTTCGTGAACTTTGCCGACAATCTTCTCTTCGATCTCCGGCTTGTACGGTCCGGGCAGATCGTAATAGATCATCGAGGTGATCACTTCGTAGCCGCCTTCTTTGAACATCCGCGCCGAGGGGATGTAGGAGCAAAGGTCGTTGCTGTAGCCCGCGACCCACACGTCGCCGCTGAGTTCGCGTTTCAGCCGCAGCGCGTAATCGGTCACGACTTCACCGGCCAATGCGACCAGCGTCAAACCGCCGATGCGCGCGACCTGAACCGTGTACGGATATTCAGTCATCACTTTTCCGTCGCGTTCGTAGCGAGCGATCATCCTCTCTGCGTGCTGACGCGCGAAAACGTTCTTGTCGTTCAATCGCGATTGATATTCCTCTTTTGTCGGCGGGCCGTCGAAGGGAAGCGCCACGCCTCCGATCACCGATTTGATCGCGCCGCTCACAGGCTTCATCTCGCCGTTCAGAACCTGCTCGACCGATTTCGCCAGTGTTTCGCCGTGCTCGCGCGCCAGTTCAAATTTGCTGCGCGGATACGGGTTGATGTCGGCTCCGCATCCCATCACAAACATCGCCGTCGCGTCCGGATGCTCGCGTTCAATCGCCGCCTGCGCGAAGCCTGCGTAATCGCCGCTGAACTGATAAAACTCTCCGGTCAGCGTGGTGTTGTGGCAGGCGTAGCCGAAGACCACGCCGCGCAATTTTCCGTCAGCCGATTCGACGCGTAGCGCGGGAACTTCGCGATCAACGACGCCTTCCGGATTGACGCCGATGATCGGCGCATCTTTGTTGAACTGCCGCCGGTTCATTGCGAACGGAGCCGTAGATCGCCCGAAAGACAGTTTCGCCGGAGACAAATCCTTGATCGCCTCGCCAATGACTTTCAGCAGTTTATCTCTGAGTTGGCGCGTGTATTCATCAACCAGCGCGGATTGCTCCACGTTCAGATTGTAAGCGCCCGCCAGCGAGCTTCTGAGCACCGGGCCTGTGTGCGTATGCGACGAGTTGAAGAGTATCTGCTCGCGGCGCAGGCCGTAGCTTTTGTTGGCGTGTTCGGAGACTTCGCTGGTGAGCGCGCCCGGCAATCCCAACAGGTCAGTCGTCACCAGCACGACGCGGGCGCCGCGCGAATCCTGAATGGCCAAAGCTTTGGCGTGAAGGTCATGAATCCTGCCTTCGGATGGCTTCGTGCGATTGGCGTAACCTGCCATCCACATATTTTTTTCTGGCGTGATGGCGATTCGAGCGAAGCCGGCTTTCATTGCAGCGGGCGCAGCGGAGTCGGCTCGATGCGGCGATTGAGCGGCGGCGATCACAGCAAACAACAGAGCAAGCAGACAGGCTCGGATTCGGTGATTCATTTTTCGGCCTCCTTCGAAAACCCAGGGACGTTATCGCTTTGTCGCGTTCTCGTAAATTTCGATCATCTCGCCGAAGCGCATCTTCACCGGCTGAAAGCTCAGCTTCAGCGACGCGCCAGGCTGGTAATCGTCGCCGAGAACGAAGATTTTGTTGACCGCGCGAAGATCGCAATTAGCGTTGGCGATCCGGCTCACTTCGGCTTTCGTCTTCGGATTGCCCGCCACATCGCAGCGCACGGCGACGCGTTCGATGTCTTCTATCCGCGCCCGTTTCGGCAAAAGCGCGGTCGTGCGGAAGATGCCGCTGCGATCAATCTTGTAATTGGCGATGCCCCAGTCGGACGTGCGCCAGACCGGGTCGCCTTTGAGTTTGACCGCGACGCTGAGCGCGCTGTCCATCTGAACCGAGTCAATGTCGAAATAGACATAGTTGCGCAGGTCATTGATCTGCGGCCCCGGCTTTCGTTCTTCAATGATTTTGCCTTCGCGGATCATCTCGTCGGCCATCACGCGGTACGTCCACGGATGGCGATCCATCATCTCTTCGCGCGAGGCTACAGTCGCGTCGAAGGCCAGCGGGCGCGGCGCGAATCTCATTTCCGATAGGCCCTGATCCGAAAAATTGTTGTTGACGGTCGCGGTGAACATCAGCGGGTGATCGGCTTCGAGCTTGCCCGCAAATTGCGTGTCCTTGTGATCGGCGCCTTGAAAGATCGAGCTTGCCTTTCCACCGATCCCGACCCGCGTTCCGAGCACCCACTCGATGTCGGTCGTGCGTCCCCACCGGGCCATCAGCGCGGTCGTCTGCGTGCCGCCGTCTTCGTTGCTGAAGATGACGGTGTAGCTGAAGCGGTTGTCATCGCGCGCGAATTCGTAATAGGCCATCAGCGGAACGTCGCTGAATTTGCCGATGGTGTCGGGACGCGCGTAGAGAATCGGCGCGCGCGCAATGGCCTGAAATTCAGGATGCTCGCGGCCAATCGTCGTGATCTTCGCCTCGCGGATTTGAACGCCAGTGGCTTTCGCCGCCGATTGTTTGCGGTTGAAATCAATGCGCAAGCTGTGCTCGCCCGGCGCGACGCGACCGAGCATCAATTGATAAATGAAATCCTGCGCTCCGGCGAAAAGGATCACGTCCTGATGATACCGACCGTCAACGTAGATCGTGGCGACAGCGGCTTCAGCTCCGCGTTCGCGCCACGACGTTCCGGGAGCGGAGGCGGTCAGATCGAGCAGCGCTTCGGATTCAGCGGTCGCGCTGAACTTCTTTTCGAGCAGCGTCTGAGCCGAAACAGTTGAAAGCAGGCACGCCGCCAGCAGAAAAGCGTGAAGAGCGGAAGATTTCATTTTCGATGTCTCGTTGTTGAATTATCTAGGCGCGATCACGACCACGCCGATCCGCAGCGTGTTTTTATCGCCGGTTTGCGCCGGGAAGGTAAATTGCTGAATCGAGAATTTGCCTTTGAGCGATTCGACGCCGCCGACCTCGCGCTGCTCCCAATCTTCAAATCGCACGATCTCGCCGCGAATCCTGCCGGTCAAAACCAGTTCGAGTCCGAGCGGATCGTGAACCAGTTCGACCAGATTGCCTTTCAGATTCGCGTACTCGCCCGTCCGTCCGCAGATCGGGCAGGTCTCGACATCGGCGTGGTTCGGGTTGGTGTGTTCGACTTCGTAATGCGCGCTTGCGGCGACACGATAGAACACGCGCTCGCCCAGCTTCACTCGATCCAGTTTCTGCTTCGCCAGCGCCGAGTAGAAATACCGCATGTGGAAAGCGTGCGAGTGTTGCAGCGCGCGCTGTTCGCGGATCGCCCACGGTTGCAAGTGTTCCAGCCGCACTTCAAAGTCGCAGCCTTCGGGGTTGTCGAAGGGCCCGTAGAATTCGCGCAGCCGCATCGCCCCGCGCAAACTTTCAGTCACCAGCTTGACCGCCGCCGCATAGTTCGGCGCGAGCGAAGCGTCCACGTAAAACCAGACGTTCGGATAGCGCGGCATTGTCCGGTCGAAAACTGATTTCGGCGGCAATTGAAAATCGTCCAGCGAGCGCGCGCTGATTTCAAATCTCGAATTTGAGATTTCGGATTTGAGATTTTCCTCCGGCCATTCCGTCTTCGGGCGGAAGTTGTAAGTCAGAAAGTGTTGGTTGATCGTTGCGCTGTTCCAGCGCGAGACGCGCGCCATCTTCGTTTTATCGAGCAACGCGAGCGGGTCAACCAAACGCGAGAAATTAACAAAGTCTTCCCAGTGTCCGGTGAATTTTCGTGGCCAGCCCAAACGAGCGCCCAGCGGATGATCGGGCAGCCGCCGTCCTTCTTCGACGAGTTTGCGGAACGTGCCTTCGTTGTAGCGGCGCAGCGTGATCGGCTCGCCGACCGGGTAATACTTTCTTTCGGCGTCGCCCGCGTTGGCCGTGATCTTCATCTCCTCCCAGCCGAGCGGCATCGAGCCGTGCTTGCCCCATTGCGTGTTGACGCGCGGGCGCATCGCGTGTTGGCGGGCGTCGTTCAAAGCCGCATCTCCGCCCGCCAGAATGCGTCCGTGAAAGTAAGTCCAGAACTTCTCGATTGATTTCTTGTCCGCCGAATATTGAACCCAGATCAATTCGTGGTCGCAGGGATCGTTGTCTTCGGGGAAATCAATGTCGTCGTCCCAGAAGAAGTGGTAGACGATCAGGCGTTCGGTTGGATGCAGGATGACGGCGAAATCCTTGAGCGGGAAAAATTCTGAAGGCGTGGTGTAAACGCGGGGCGCGAAACGGCGGACTAACATCCACTCGTCGCCGGTCAGTTCGCGCGGCGGATCGAGTTCCAGGGCGCGCGCGTATTCGCGGCTCGCGTCGTCCAGGCAGCGTTTCAGATGATGTTCGACGCCGCGTTGATGATGCGCTTCGGCGGTTTCACCACCCTGTCGCCCGGCTGGTGGCGGCGCGGCGCTCAATGCGCCCGCCGCTATCAGCAGTAAAATCAAAAGTCTGATCTGTGGCATCGTTATCAACCTAGTTGCCGGCCTTGAGCGTCGTCTCTTTTTCCATCACGACCATGTTCTCGCCGCGCGCGATCATCCCGACTAGCGCGAATCCGTCAGCTTCGGCCTGTTTGACCTCTTTCTGCAAAGTCCCTGTCAGATTCGTCGCCAGCAACTTGTATTCGTACCGCTTGTCAGATTTGGGCGGTTTTTCCATCACGCCGACGACCTCTTTGGTCAGCATGTTCTCTTTGGCCATCAGCGTCTGTGGCATCAGGCGAAAACCCTCCCGCGCGACCTCGTTCAATTCCTTGTCCATCGTGGAAGTCTTGTTGGTGGCGACCAGCTTGTATTTGTAAACGCTTGGCGGCTCAGTGACGCGTTCGAGAAAGAGCACCATCTCCATCTGCCCGCAGTTCGATACGCCCATCATGATGCGGAAGCCCATCCCCGACGCCTCGTCGAGTTCCTTCTGCATTGTTGAAGTCTTGTTGGTTGAAAGCAGCAGGTATTGCTGTCCCGGTTCAATTTTCAATTTTCCTTGCGCAACGGCGGATGCCGCTGTCAGCGCAAGCGTGACGAGCGCCATAACTGTGTACTTCATCTTCATAAGAATTTCCCCCGTAAAGAATCCGGGCGCGCGCCGCATCCAACGCGCTCGCGCGTTGGATGCGGCGCTTACCAGTAGATGGTTTCAGAAATAGAACTTCAATCCGAACTGAATGATCCGCGCGTTGGCTGCGGACAGAATCCGTCCGAAGCCGCTGTTGTCGCGCCGAATGTCCGGCGGGCCGAAATTCGCGCGGTTGAACGCGTTGAACAGTTCGGTGCGGAACTGGAAGTAGCGCCGCTCCGTGACGTTGAAATTCTTGGCGAACGTGAAGTCGAAATTGACCGAACCGGGGCCGCGCATAATTCCCACACCGGCAGACCCGAACGCCTGCGGCGCGGGATTGAACGCCGCGAACGCGCTGGTGTTGAACCAACGCGCCAGCGTGCGCTCGGATTCCGGCAGCACGGGATCGCCGACCAGATTGGGTCGCGCGCGCCGCTCGCCGCCGATGTTGAGCACGCTCGATCCGCCCAGCGTCGCCGTCAGCCCGAGGCCGCTCTGCAACGCGTGGATGCCGGTCACCTGCCATCCGCCGAGCATCAGGTCGAGCGCTTTGTTCCAATCGGCGCCGAAGCGCCGCCCATTCCCGAACGGCAATTCCCAAACATAGCTCGCGACGAAACGATGTTTGATGTCGAACTCGGCAAGGCCGCGATCCGCCCGCAGGTTGTTCCCATCCTGCGGCTCGCGGAAGGTGCCGGTATCAACACCCGCGCCGCCGCCGCTGGTCGAGATGTGATCGGGCGAACCGGTCAACGCCTTGCCCCACGTGTAGCTGATCAAACCGGTCAAGCCGCCGGAAAAGCGTTTCTCCAGCCGCGCTTGCAATGAGTTGTAGCTCGCCCCGACGCGGTTCTCCATCCATTGAATGTCGCCGAACGCGGGGTAAGGCCGCGCGCCCGCCGATTGCGAGCCGTTCGCGTTGTTGATCACCGCGCGCTGATTCAGGTTGCGGAATCCGTTCAGCTTCGTTCCCTTGTTGCCGACGTAGGCGACATCGAGCAGCAGGTCTTTCATCAGTTCGTACTGAATGCCGAAGTTATATTGCTGGATGTAAGGCGTGCGCTGATTGGCGTCCTGCGCGCGTCGCAGGATGGTCGGCGACAGCGTGGTCGGATCGAGCAGTCCCGCCGGATAACCATTCTGCAATCGGAAGACCGCCGCCGAAGCGACAGCCGCCGCGCCCGTCACGCCTGTCTGCAGCGTGTTATCAACCAGGAACGGCGGGTTGAAGCCGAGCAGGCCTTCGCGCCCCTGTCTGACAGTGTGCGTGAAGAAGACGCCGTAAGCGCCGCGAACCACCCAGCGCGAAGTCGGCGAATAAGCGAAGCCGAAGCGCGGCGCGAAATTGTTGCGGTCGGGATGAATCAACGACCGCTCGAAGATTCCACCGTCTTTGGCGAAGACGTCTTTGCCGCTCACCGGATCGAAGTTGGCGAAGCGGTTTTCCTTTTCGACCGGCGGCGTCGCGTATTCGTAGCGCAGCCCGAGATTCAACGTCAGCTTCGACGTGATCTTGTAATCGTCCTGGATGAAGTAGAACTGCATTTTCTGGCCTTGATCCATGACCGTGAAGCTGGTCAGGTCAAGTCTGGTGGCCAGACCGAGCAGCAGATCGCCGACGGCGCGGTTGGTGAATCGGTTGTCGAAGGAGATGCGTCCGATGGTCGCGTTCAGGTCGTTGATCTTGGTTTGGACGTGCAGGAATTCGCCGCCGAATTTGACGAAGTGCGATCCACGCGTCCAGCTCAAACTCGCGCGCGGATTCCATGAGCGCGGCGTTTGAAACTGCGGCGTCGAAGTGTGGCGGCCTACGGCGTCGAAGCCCTGAATCTGCACTTTGGGCACGCCGCCGACAATCTTCGGATCATTCGGCACGTTCTTCAAACCGACAGCCGCCGCTCCGTCCACGCCGAAGTTCGGCGGGTTGGTGAAGTAGTTGCCGCGCGCGAAGCCGAAGCGGAAGTCGCCGACAAACGAAGGCGAAAACGTCCACGTCAATCCGAACGCCAACCCTTGCGAACGATTCAGGTTCGATCCGAACGCGTCGTTGAACGAGCCTTCGGCCAACCCGGGCAGCGGCGCCGGACGGAACGTGTTGGTGTCAACGAAGCTGTAGCGACCGAAGAAATTGACGTTGCTGGCGAATTGATGATCGCCGCGCACGTCGAATTGATCCTGTCGCGTGCGCGTGACCGGCGTTGAAGCGTAAATCGTCGTGCCCGCCACATTCGGATCGGGAATCAATTTGACGATGGCCGCGCCGACCGGGTCCCAGCGGTTTTGCGGAATTACCCACTGGCCCGCCGCGTTCTGGCTGAACGCAGGCCGTCCCGCCGCGAACGGATCAACGACCGCTGAACTGAACAGCCCGGCTTTCTCTGCCGCCGTCGGAACCTGGCGCACGCGCGGCACGCCTTCGCGTTCGCGCAAGCCTTCGTAATCGGCGAACCAGAACGTGCGGTTCTTGATTATCGGCCCGCCGACCGCGGCGCCGAACTGATTGCGTTTGCGCACGGGTTTGGGCGCGCCGAGCGCGTTCGAGAAGAAGTTGTTGGCGTCGAGCGCGTCGTTGCGCAGAAATTCGTAAACGGCTCCGCGAATCGAGTTCGTCCCCGATTTGATCGTCGCGTTGACGACCGCGCCGGAACTGCGTCCGAATTCAGCCGAGTAAGCGTTGGTTTGAATCTTGAATTCCTGCAAGGCTTCAATCGAAGGCTGGACGAGTTGCACGTTCTCGCCGCGAAACGAGTTCGAGTAGGAGATGTTGTCAACGCCGTCGAGCAGGAAGACGTTGTTGAACGTCCGATTGCCGTTGACGTTTAGCACGCCTTTGAAATTGACCGAGGCCAGACGCGGCGTTCCCGGCAGCACGCCGGGCGAAAGCAGTGCGAGCTGGTTGTAATCGCGCCCGTTGAGCGGCAGGTCAACGATTTTCTTCTGATCAATCACCGAGCCGCGCGATGAAGTTTCGGTTTCGAGCAGCGTCGCGGCTTCGACGATTTCGACGGTGTTTATCAAGTCGCCGACCTGCAAAACCAGATCGAGGCGCGCCGTCTGGTTGACTTGCAGCGTGACGCCGCTGCGCACGATCTTCCTGAAGCCCTGTTTTTCGACGGTGATCGAATAAGGGCCGGGCTTGATGCCGGGCACGTTATGGTGATGGCCGCCTTCGGCACAACCGCGCCGCCGGCGTCTCTGACTTCGCCGGTGATGGTGGCCGCTTCCTGCTGCGCTGACGCGGTCAACGAACAGGTGAGCAATAACGCGAGGAGCGCAAAACCGCTGGCACAGCGTGACAATTGCCTGAACATATTCTTCTCCTTGATTTTGGTTGGGAATGTAAACCCGGCGTCATAATGGACTTTGAGTAAATAACGCAACAACAGCGTAGGGGCGGGTTTTCCCCGCCCTGATCTTTGAGTAAATAACGCAACAACATCGTAGGGGCGGGTTTTCCCCGCCCTGATCCGCTGTCGAGGGGCCGGGCGGGGAAAACCCGCCCCTACGCTGTTGTTGTAGTTAATTTTCAAACGCCATATTGACGCCGGGCAGGCATTTTACGCGCGCGAGGTTAAGTGAGGATTATCCCTCAACTCCTTAACCTCGAATTGACATCCCAGCTTGCAGATTGCTCAACGCGCCTGGCTGCGCCGTGAGCCGTGGCGGGCCGACAATCGCGCCACGAGTTTTTTGATTTTGCTCTCGTCGCCGTTCAGCTTGTGATGGTGGGGCAATTTGGCTAATTGCCCCACCTGCGCATCACCAGCGAATCTTCGCCGGAAAGAATTCAGCGACCAGGTCTTCGTAATACGGCTTCAACTCGGCCAGATTCGGCTCGACTTCACACTTGGAATAAAGATCGTAAGGATTGAACGCGCGCGCCCACCGCAGCGCTTCCTCGTCGCGCTCGTTCAGCAAATGAGCATACGCGCCTTCGCGGTGGATCGGATAACACGAATGATAGCGGATCATCCACAACGCTTCCTGCGGCAGATAATCCTTTGTGACCATGTACAGATATTCATCGTGGCCCCACGACAGATGCACGTTATCGAGTCCGCAGCCTTCCGCATAAATTCCGTTCGGAGTTTGCAACGCTGGATTGTTGTAATCGGGATTATCAATGAAGAGTTCCGGATAAACGATCTTGTCCGAATAAGCGCAGCCGACGGGGAACGTGTCGCCGACGACAGCCCATTGCGGCTCGCCGTGAAGGCAGAGAACTTTGCCCAGGTCGTGGATGAATCCGGCCAGCACGAACCAGCGCGGGTGGCCGTCCTGACGGATCGCTTCGGCGGTTTGCAGCGCATGAACGATCTGCGGCAGCGCCAGATCGGGATCGCTGTCGTCAACCAGATTGTTCAGAAAATCCATCGCCTCCCAAATTCCCATCTCGGCCTTGTCGAGCTTGCCGTATTCAGCCTTTTTGGCGAGCACGAAATCGAGCGTCTGATTCGCATGGTTGAGCCTGTACAACTCTTTGACCGAAGCGCGGGATTCGGTGGCGTAGTCGCGGAAGCCGTCCGCGTTTTTGACCCCATCGAGGAACGGCGCAGGATTGCCTCTTCCGGCGGCGCCGCTTGGATGAAGCTCAAGTGACATTGTGATACTCCTTTGATTTGATGTTAATGATGAAGAAGAAACATAAGCTATCTTCGATTCAAGATTACGCAGAGATCATAGGCAATTTCACGGGTGGTGAAAAGAGAAGTCTGGCAGGCGAGTGACGATCTACTTCTTCGACTTCTTTGTCTCAGCTTTCTTCGCGCTCTTCTTCGCGCTCTTCTTCGCGGCTTTCTTCGGCGCTTGTTTTTTTGCAGGCTCGATTTTGAGCCTGCTGAGCGGCGCAATCGCTTCGAGTGCCTTTGCGATTCGGCGCGCACGTGTCTCAGGCTTCTTCGCCTCTTCGATTGCGGCGATATATTCCTTGCGATGAGAGTAGCTCAGCTTGTCCCACACGGCCTTCGCCGTCCTCCTGGAGTTGAGCGCTTTGAGCAGGTCGGGAGGTGTGGCGATTGTGCGCGGCTCGTCGTCCTTCTCCATCACGAGTTCGACGGTCTGACCGGCCTTGACCTTCGAGCCTTCGCGCATCTCGCGGTTGACGACCATATAGAACTTGCCGCCGCCCATCGGAAATATCGAACTACGGAAAGGGAAGCCGTTGATCGAGCCTTTGACCGCCAGCCGTGAGCGCGTACCGAAGGTTTCAAAAACATCGAAGGGAAGATAGACGTGCAAAACCTGCGTGTCCTTATACTGTTCGAGCTTGACCTTGAACCGAATCGCCATTGATGAGCCTCCAATCTAAATCAGACCATATCAAGAT
>WBZO01001705.1_pt2 | contig 25308 bp, 20 predicted proteins | sample 5204261 | NCBI WGS metagenome assembly WBZO01 (sample SAMN12412400, study PRJNA552823) | activated sludge metagenome | isolation source: activated sludge from anammox sidestream of wastewater treatment plant... | place: USA: North Carolina | collected 2017-09
GGGGGAGCGAGTCCTGGCTGAGGGCGACGCCCTGGAAATCGTCGAATTCGTGGGCGGCGGCTGACGCCGCAACCACACCCCTAGCCGTGGGTTGTTTGTTCTAACGAACCGCAGATCTTGTGGATTGACTTCACAAGTGCAGCCGTTAGACTTGAGCTTGACCACGATCCCAAACAAGCGGCGGTGATTATGTTCAAAACAAAAGCTAAAGTCTCTGAGCCGGCCCCCCTCATGGTTCATTCCAGCGCCGACGTCAGCCGGCTGACCGGCGTCAGCCTCCGCCAGCTGCAGTGGTGGGACGAGCAACGGGTGGTGAGCCCGCGCCATGAAGGCCACAAGCGGGTTTACTCGGTGGAAGAGGTCCTGGAGATCAGCATGATTGCCGAACTTCGCCGCAAGGGCTTCAGCCTGCAGAAGATCCGCAGAGTGCTCAAGCTGATGCAAAAGGAGATGGCGCGCCGCTTCGGGCAGATCGTGGCCGGCGATTGCGATGTCCATTTGCTGACAGACGGCAAGTCGGTCCGCCTGGAAGACTCGCCCGTCCAGATCGTCGATATCCTCAAAGCGGCGCGCCAACCGATGTTCCTCGTCTGCGTCACGGATCAGCTGAAGCGGCTGACGACGACGCCGAAAAAGCCGCCCAAGAGCGAGAGCGCCCTCTCCGGCGGCGCCCGCAAGGCGCGCGCTCTGTAACCTGTGTGTCCGGATCGAAAGAACTGCAAACTTCCGAGGCCCCGGAGCCGTCTATTGGGACAGAGTCCTGCGCGCGCTATACTGGGCTCACCTGCCGGGCCAGGCCCGGGCCATGCCGCATGGTCCGGCTGGGAGGGACCAACCGGACCCGGAGCAAGAGAAGAAGAGACTAACCGATGGCCAAAGAACTGCGGTCGATGCTGCTCTCGTTTCTGGTGATCGCGCTATGTGCGCTCATCGCGGGTAATTTCGCTCCGGGCGGACCGGCACGAGCCGAGGCCGCCGGACTCGCGCTCAGCGGAGACGAGGAGCTTTCAGCCGGTCTGAAATCCTTCACGGCCGTGTACAGGTTGTTGGAGGAGAACGCCGCGGACCCGGTAACGCCCGACAAGCAGATCTATAAGGGCGCCATCCCGGGCATGCTGCGGACGCTCGATCCGCACTCCAGCTTCTTCGATCCAAAGGACTTCCAGCAGCTTCGTGAAGATCAGCGCGGGGCTTACTACGGCGTCGGGATGAGCGTCCAGCCCAAGGACGGCCGGACTGTGGTGGTCGCTCCGTTCACCGGTTCTCCGGCCTACAAAGCCGGCTTGCGGCCCGGCGACGTGATCCTCGAAGTGAACGACAAGCGGACCGACGGTTTGACGACCAGCGAAGTCGCAGACCTTCTCAAGGGTCCCAAGGGAACCAAGGTGACCGTCGTTATCGCTCGCGAGGGGATGGAGAAGCCTCTTGTCTTCAATCTGATCCGGGACGAGATTCCGCGGCTGTCCATCGAGAATGCGTTCTGGCTGAAGCCCGGAATTGCATATATCGACATCAATAGTTTCAACGAGAACACCTCCCGGGAACTCGAGGAGGCCATTAAGAAGCTCGGCGAAGACAATTTCAAGGGTCTGGTGCTGGACCTGCGCGACAACCCTGGTGGTCTGCTGAATGAGGGCGTCGCGGTCGCCGGCCGCTTCCTCAAGCGCGGACAGGTGGTGGTCTCCCACCGCGGACGGACCACGCCAGAGAAGCATTACACCGCCCCGACCGGCGGCAACGGCAAGAACTACCCTGTTGTCATCATGGTGAACGCCTATTCGGCTTCGGCTGCTGAGATCGTGGCCGGCGCTCTCCAGGATCATGATCGTGGCTGGGTCTTCGGCGACAACACGTTCGGCAAGGGTCTGGTCCAGACGGTATTTCCGCTGTCGGAGAACACGGGGCTGGCGCTCACCACCGCGAAGTATCTCACCCCGAGCGGGCGGTTGATCCAACGCGATTACTCCAGTGGTAGTTTTTATGATTACTACTTCAATCGTAAAGAAGGTGCCAAGAAGGATTCGACCGATGCAAGAATGACGGATTCGGGCCGTGCGGTTTACGGCGGCAACGGAATCCAGCCGGACGAGAAGTTCGAATACACTTATAAGCCCTTCCAGATTCAGCTTCTCCGCCGGCAGGCATTCAGGGAGTTCATTCCGAAGTTCTTCTCCGGGCGCGAAGCGAAGCTGGCCCGCGACTGGACCCCGGACAACGCCACAATGAACGAGTTCCACCAGTATCTGCTGAAGGGCAATGTGCCCTTCACGGAAGCCGAATTCGCCGAGCAGCAGGAGTGGATCAAGCAGCAGATCAAGCGCGAGGCGCTGATCACGGCCTTCAGCCTGGATGAGTCGATGAAGTACGCGATCGAAACCGATCCTGCGGTGATGAAGGCGATCGACAGCCTGCCGAAGGCCCAAGCGTTGCTCGACACGGCGAGGAAGCAGATGGTTCAATTGGACAAGAGGTCCCGCAGAGATTGAACCAGGCTGATCCGGGAGGCGCGGAAACAAGACCGCAGGTTCTTGTTCTCGATACTGGCGGCCAGTACACGCACCTGATCGCGCGGAAAATCCGCGAATTGGGAGTTTACTGTGAAATCGTCGCCAGTGAAACGCCGGCATCCGAGCTGGCCGGAGCGCGCGGTCTGATCATTTCGGGCGGGCCGGCCAGCGTCTATGAGGCTGGCAGTCCCCAGGTGGATCCGGCCATTTTCGAGCTTCCCGCGGCGATTTTGGGCATCTGCTACGGCCAGCAGTTGATGGCATTCCATCGCGGGGGCAAGGTGGAGAAGGGCGAGAAGGGCGAGTACGGCCTCGCTCATCTGGAGCTGTCGGGATCGGGGAGGCTCTTCAAGGGCGTCGCCGGCCGCCAGCAGATCTGGATGAGTCATCGCGACACGGTCACCGCCGCGCCCCGGGGGTTCGTTGTCCTCGGCTCGACATCGACCTGCGCGATCGCCGCCATCGGCGATGAAGGCAGGCGGCAGTATGGCGTCCAGTTCCACCCGGAGGTCGTTCACACACCCTGCGGCAAGCAGGTGCTCGCGAACTTTCTGTTCGACATCGCCGGATGCCGGGTCGATTGGAATCCCAAAGACCAGATCAGCCGGATCGAGGAGGAGATCAGGCGTAACGCGGCGGGGCGCAACGTCTTTTTTTTCGTCTCCGGCGGGGTCGACTCCACCGTAGCGTTCACGCTCTGCCTGCGCGCGCTCGGTCCGGAGCGGGTCCGGGCGCTGTACGTGGATACGGGCCTGATGCGCGAGGGCGAGACCGCGTTTGTGCGTGGCGTCTTCGAACAGCTCGGCCGCGGCGTGTTCAGCGTCGAGCAGGCGGCGGAGCGGTTCCTGGCGAGGCTGGCCGGCGTCCGCGATCCTGAAAAGAAGCGGCACATTATCGGTGAGCTGTTCGTTGAGGTGCAGGAGCAGATTCTCGAATCCGGTCACTACCTCGAACAGCACTGGGTGCTTGGCCAGGGCACCATTTACCCCGACACCATAGAGAGCGGCGGCACAGCCAAGGCGGACCTGATCAAGACGCACCACAACCGCGTCGCGGGCATCCGGAGGCTGATCGCGGAAGGCCGGCTCGTGGAACCGCTGCACCTGCTCTACAAGGATGAAGTGCGCGAGGTCGGCGAGGCGCTGGGCCTGCCAGCGGAGTTGATTCACCGGCATCCATTTCCTGGACCGGGACTGGCGATCCGCTGTCTGTGCGAGGACGCCGGGCGATCTTCCGAGGCTACGCCTGACGGCTACGTGGTTCCGCTTCACTCGGTCGGCGTGCAGGGAGACTCGCGCAGCTACCGTCCGGTCCTGGTTCTCGGGCAATCCCCCGTTGCGCCGGGCATCGAGGAGCGCGCCACGGATGCGATCAACCGGATGCCGGGCATCAACCGCGTCGCGGCCCTGGCAGGCTCACATACACCCTTGGACCGCCTGACGACCCAACGGGCGTACATCACCGGGGAGCGCCTCGAGCGGCTTCGCGCGGCCGACCGCATTGTGCGCGAGATCTGCCACGACTCGGGCTTCGAGCAGGATGTCTGGCAGTTCCCGGTCATCCTTGCGCCGCTCGGCACGCCGGACCGGCCCGATTCGGTCGTGCTCAGGCCCATCTTCTCGGTGGACGGGATGACCGCCAGCGCCGTCATCATGCCCGGCACGCTGCTGGAAGCGATGACCACCCGCCTGCTCGCGCTCGATGGCATCTGTGCTGTGCTCTACGATCTGACCCACAAGCCGCCCGGCACGATCGAGTGGGAATGACGGCCCGGGCGCGCGGCAATGATACTCTGACGCCATGCAGGTTTCATGGCAGGGCGTCTTTCCCGCCCTCACGACACAGTTCCACGACGACTTCACTCTGAATCTGGAGGCCACCGCTGCGCATCTGGAAGCGCAGATCGCGGCAGGGATCCACGGAGTCGTGCTGCTCGGCAGCGTCGGTGAGAACACGGCGCTGCTGCCGGGCGAGAAGCTGACGGTGCTGCGCGAACTCACCGCGCGCGTCAACAGACGGATCCCGGTGCTGACGGGCGTGGCCGAGAACACCACCGCGGAGGCTTGCCGCCACGCCGAAGCAGCCGCCGGGGCCGGCGTCGACGGGCTCATGGTGCTGCCCGCAATGATCTACAAAGCGGATCGCCGCGAAACGCTGGCTCACTTCCGCACAGTCGCGCGCACCACGCCGCTGCCCGTGATGATCTACAATAATCCGCCGGCTTACAACATCGACATCACGCCCGAGATGCTCGCCGAACTCGCCGGCGAGCCGACGCTCGTCTGCATCAAGGAATCGTCCGACGACCCACGCCGCATCACGGACATCGCCATCGCGTGCGGCGATCGCTACACCTTGTTTGCCGGGGTAGACGACCTCATCCTGGAGTGTCTGCTGCTCGGCGCGACAGGCTGGATTTCGGGACTCGTCAACGCCTTTCCCCGCGAGAGCCGCCTGCTCTGGGATCTCGCGCGGGACGGCGAATGGGAGCGCGCCCGCGCCGTCTATCGCTGGTATACGCCGCTGCTCCATCTCGATACGCATCCCAAGCTCGTTCAGTACATCAAGCTGGCCGCGCAGGAATGCGGCTACGGGAGCGAACTCACCCGACCGCCGCGTCTGCCCCTGGAGGGCGAGGAGCGCGGCCGCATTCTCGACATCATCGGCCACGCCAAGGCGACGCGGCCTGCCCTATGAAGCCGGTTCGCGTGATCGATTCCCACACCGGCGGCGAGCCGACGCGCGTCGTGATCGAAGGCGCGCCCGATTTCGGCGCCGGTCCGATGGCCGATCGCCTCGATCTCTTCCGCCGCCGCCATGACGACTTCCGGTCCGCGGTCGTGAATGAGCCGCGCGGGTCGGACGTCATCGTCGGCGCGGTCCTGCTCCAGCCGGCAGATCCGACGTCAACCGCCGGCGTGATCTTCTTCAACAACGTCGGCTACCTTGGCATGTGCGGGCACGGCGCCATCGGCCTCGTCGCGACACTCTCGCACCTCGGGCGAATCGGCACCGGCCTGCACACGATCGAGACCCCGGTCGGCGCGGTGCAGGCGGTTCTCCACGGCGACGGCTCGGTCTCGGTTCGCAATGTCCCCGCCTATCGCTACAGGGCAGGCGTCGCCGTGGAAGTTCCCGGGCATGGCATCGTCCAAGGCGACATCGCGTGGGGCGGCAACTGGTTCTATCTCGTGAGCGGCCACGACCGGTGGGTCGCGCTCGACAACGCCGCAGAGCTCACCAGCCTGGCGTTGGCGATCCGCCGATGCCTGGCGAGCGCAGGCATCACCGGCGCGGACGGCAGCGAGATCGACCACATCGAACTTTTCGGTCCGCCGTCGTCGGCCGGCAAGGCGGATTCCCGCAACTTCGTCCTCTGCCCCGGCGGCGCCTATGACCGTTCGCCCTGCGGCACCGGCACGTCCGCGAAGCTGGCCTGCCTCGCTGCCGACGGCAAACTGGCGCCCGGTGAAACATGGCGCCAGGAGTCGATCGTGGGCAGCGTCTTCGAGGCCGCCTACGAAACCGCCGGCGGCGGCATCATTCCCACCATCCGCGGCCGCGCCTGGGTCAACGCCGATTCCAGGCTCCTGTTCGACGACTCAGACCCATTCCAGTGGGGCATCCGGGCATCATAGAAGAATGAGCCGTCCGGACGCGATAGTGATTGGCGCGGGCATCTGCGGCGCCGCATGCGCCGCCGCGCTCGCACGCGACGGTCTGCGGGTGCTTGTGCTCGAAGGTCATCTCCCCGGCGGCGGCGTCACCGGCGCCGGGATGGGCCACATCGCCATCCTCGACGACAACCCGCCCGAGTTCGCGCTCAGCCGGCACGCCAGGGACCTGTGGGACCGGATCATTCCCGGGCTCCCGCGCGAGGCCGAGTGCAGCCCGTGCGGGACAATGTGGGTCGCGACGGACGAGGAGGAATTCGAAGGCGCGCGCAGAAAACACGCGCGCCTCACGGGAGCCGGCCTGAAGGCGGAGCTGCTCGACCCTCTCCAACTTGCCGCAGCCGAGCCGAGCCTGCGGCCCGGACTCGCGGGCGGTCTGCTGCTTCCCGGCGACTCGGTGCTCTATCCTCCATTCGTCGCCCAGTGGTTCCTCAACTCATCCCCGCTCATCGAAGTCCGGCGCGAAGTCGCCACGACGCTCCGGCTCGATGCCCCGTTCCGGATTCTCGCTACCGGCTCGCAGTTCGATCTGCTTCCTCAACTGCCCATCAAGCCGAGAAAAGGCCACCTTGTCATCACGGACCGGTACCCGGGCCTGCTCAACGCCGAACTGGTTGAATTGGGCTACATCAAGAACGCTCACGGCGGAGTGGCCGAATCGGTCGCGCTCAACGTGCAGCCGCGCGCGACAGGCCAGCTCCTGATCGGCAGTTCCCGCCAGTTCGGCGCGACCAGCGCCGCGGTGGAACCGCACATCGTCCGCCGGATGTTGAACCGCGCCTTCGAGTTCGTCCCCGCGCTGGCGCGCTGCCAGGCGATGCGCACATGGACGGGCTTCCGCGCAGCCACGCCGGACAATCTCCCTTACATCGGTCCCTGGCCGGACGACCCCGGACTCTGGATCGCGATGGGGCACGAAGGTCTGGGCCTCACGACGGCGCCTGCGGTCGCCGAGCTGGTCGCCGATCTGATCGCCGGCCGCCGGACGGCCATCGATCCAGCGCCCTATCTGCCCGTAAGGATTTTGGCATGAAAGTCTTCGTCAATGGAATGCCGCTGCATGTCCCTGAGGAGGCCAGCGCCGCGGCCGCATGCGTGCAGGCCGACGCGGCAACCCGCATCTCCAGCGCCGGCGAGCCGCGCGCGCCCTTGTGCGGCATGGGCATCTGCTACGAGTGCCGCGCCGTGATCGACGGCGTGCCGCATCAGCGTGCTTGTCTGATCCCGTGCCAGGAAGGAATGAGGATCGATACCGATGCGTGAAATCGCGGCGGACCTCGCCATCGCCGGCGGCGGACCAGCCGCCCTCGCGGCAGCCTGCGCAGCGTCGGAACGGGGCGAGCGGGTTCTCGCTATCGACCGCCAGTCCGCGCCGGGCGGCCAGATCTGGCGCGGACGATCCAACGAGTGGCATGAACGCTTCCGCCGTTCGGGCGCGGCCTGGCTCGGCCGGGCTGAAATCTATGACGCCGCACCCGGCTTCACGATTTTCGCCCAAGCGCCCGACGGCCCTGTCGCGGTCAGGGCGGAGCGCGTGCTCGTGGCGACGGGCGCGCGCGAGTTGTTTCTGCCCTTCCCCGGCTGGACGCTGCCCGGCGTCTTCGGAGCAGGCGGGCTGCAGGCGCTCACGCATTCGGGCCTGCCTGTCCGCGGCCTGCGTGTGGTCGTGGCCGGCTCGGGTCCGCTGCTTGCCGCTGCCGCCGCGCAGTTGATCGATTCCGGCGCGCACGTCCTGCACGTGCTCGAGCAGGCTGGACGAGCGCAAGTGGCGCCCTTCTTCCGGCACGTGGCGAAACGTCCCGGCAAGTGGCTCCAGGCGGCCGGACTCGGGATGAAACTGGCCGGCCGCTATCGGTTCGGCGTCTGGCCGGTGGCGGCTCGCGGCAAGCTCCACGTCGAAGAGATCGAGTTCTCCTCCGGCGAGGTCGTCCGCGCCGACGCGCTGGCCTGCGGTTTCGGCCTCGTCCCCAACGTCGAGCTCGCGCAATTGCTCGGCTGCGCGCTGACACCGGACGGCTTCGTCAGAGTCGACCAGCGGCAGCGGACGACCACCGCGGGCGTGCTCGCCGCAGGCGAGGTCTGCGGCATCGGCGGCGTCGACATCGCCCTCGCGGAGGGCCTCATCGCAGGGGGCGGGCAGGCCGCTCCCGACCGCGACTTCCGGCGAGTGCTCGCCGATGCCTTCCGGCTCCGCGACGAACTCCGGCAACTCGTCCAGCCCTCGACCTGCGTCTGCCGCTGTGAAGACGTCGCGTGGTCGCGAATCGAGCCGTTCAGCAGCTGGCGCGAGGCCAAACTGCAGACCCGCTGCGGCATGGGCGCATGCCAGGGGCGTGTCTGCGGCGCGGCTCTCGGCTTTCTCAAAGGCTGGCCGCCACCCGAGCCGCGACCGCCCCTCGCGCCCGTCCCCCTCGAAAGCCTCGCAAGTGAGTAAATAGTTGAAATTGATCTTACCCGGCGCCAAGTGATCGCCTCGATGCCGGCCGCGGCGGCGTTTCAGCCGTCCGCTCCGTCGCAGCCCAACATCCTGTTCCTCATGGCGGATCAGCACCGGGGCGACTGTCTGTCATCGGACGGCCATCCCGCTGTCCGCACGCCCAACCTCGACCGCCTCGCCCGTGACGGCGTCCGGTTTCGCCACGCCTACTCGACCACGCCCACATGCACGCCCGCGCGCGCCTGCCTCCTCACCGGCATGAATCCCTGGAATCACGGCATGCTGGGTTATTCGCGCGTCGCCGAGCGCTACTCCGTCGAAATGCCGCGGCTCATGAAAGCCGCGGGATACTTTACGATGGCCGCCGGCAAGCTCCATTACACGCCGCAGCGCAATTACCACGGCTACGACCTGGCTTTGCTCGACGAATCCGGCCGCGCGGAGTCCATCGACTTCCGCAGCGACTACCGCTCGTGGTTCTACAGCCAGGCGCCCAACCTGAACCCCGATGCCACCGGCGTCGGCTGGAACGACTACAAAGGCAAGGCCTACGTACTGCCGGAGCGTCTCCACCCCACCCGCTGGACCGCCGATGTCGCTGTCAACTTTCTCGAAACCTGGCAACGCCGGCAGCCTTTCTTCCTCAAAGTGAGCTTCGCGCGGCCACACAGCCCGTACGATCCCCCTCAGCGCTGGATGGACGCCTACACCTCCGCGAACATTCCCGCGCCAGCGGCCGGAGCCTGGGCGGCGCGCAATGAGATCCGCAATACCGATCGGGACGATCTCTGGCGCGGCAGGCTTTCGGGCGATGAAACCCGCACCGCCCGCCAGGCCTACTACGGTTCGGTCAGCTTCATCGACGAGCAGATCGGCCGCATCATCGGCGCCCTCGAACGGCGCGGCTGGCTCGACAACACCCTGGTGGTCTACACGTCGGATCACGGCGACATGACCGGCGATCATCACCTGTGGCGCAAGTCCTACGCCTACGAGCCCTCGGCGCGAGTCCCAATGCTGATGCGCGGGCCGGGCGTCCCGGCGGGCAAGGTGAGCGAGGTCCCGGTGGAACTGCGGGACATTCTCCCCACTTTCCTCGATGTGGCCGGCGCCGAGATCCCCGCGCAGGTCGACGGCCGCAGTCTGCGCGACGCCGCCATCGGCCGGCCGTGGCGAGAGTTCATCGACCTCGAGCACGATATCTGCTACGCGCCGGAGAACAACTGGAACGCCCTCACCGATGGCAAAACCAAGTATATTTACCACGCCTTCGACGGCCGCGAACAACTCTTCGATCTCGCCTCCGACCCGCTCGAGCGGAACGAGATCACCGACGCCGGCCGCATGCGAACATGGCGTAACCGGCTGATCGCCCACCTCGCCCCGCGCGGCGGATTCTACGTCGGCAACGGCGGGCTGACCACACGGCCCAAGGGCCGCAAACACTCCCCGAACTATCCGGCCGGCGCCGGGGCAGTATAATCGACCCACAGCCATGCCGATCACCAGAAGACAGATTCTCGCCGCCACGGCGGTGCAACTCCCTCAACCCAAGCCCGGCGTCACGCATTACGTGCGCTACTCCCTCAACGGGGCGGTCTCCTATGGACGGCTCGAAGGGGACCGCATCCAGCCGCTCAAGGGCAGCATCTTCGACAACCCCATGCCCGCCGGCAGGCCCGTTGCAGCCTCCGCCGTGAAGCTGCTCTATCCATGCCAGCCACCCAAGGTTCTCGCCGTCGGCCAGAACTACAAGTCGCACCTCGGCAACGCTCCCGCGCCCAAGCGCCCGGAGATCTTCTACAAGCCGGTCACCTGCCTGCAAAACCCCGGCGACCCGATCGTCATTCCCTCCGACTCAGAGAACACTCACCTTGAAGGCGAGCTCGTCATCGTCGTCGGCAAGGGGCCGACACGGATCTTCGGCTATACCTGCGGCAACGACGTCAGCGAGCGCGATTGGCAGAACGGCCCGGACAAGGACATGCAGTGGTGGCGCGCCAAGGGCGCGAACACGTTCGGTCCGCTCGGTCCCGCGATCGCCGCCGGACTCGATCCCAAGCCCTCGCTCCTGCAGACGCGCCTCAACGGCGCGGTCGTCCAGAAACAGCTCGTCTCCGACATGCTGTTCGACTGCGAGGCGATTGTTCGATTCATCTCCCGGTACGTCACACTCACGCCGGGGGACGTGATCTTCACCGGCACTCCCGGCTCGACGAAAGCGCTGAAGCCCGGCGACGTGGTGGAGATCGAAATCGCAGGCATCGGCATCCTGCGCAATCCGGTCAAGGCTGGATAGGCGGTCCACCCGCCGGCAGCGAGGTGAAGCCCGCCGCCTCTTTCTCGGGCAGCGATACGCCGACAGAGATCTCCCAGGCCGGCTCGAACATGGGCATTTTGAGTTTGACTCGCAACAGTCCCTCCAGGTCGGGATCAGGCCGGATGCCGCCCGCCTCGAGTTCCTGGAATGGATCACTCAGGACCTTGCGCCAGACCCAGCGCAGCCGCGGTGCGTCCTCGAGCCTCACACCAGTAAGCTGGACTGCGCTCCACTCGCCTGGAAGCACTGGATCCTCCGGCGTGATGAGACGCCCCCCGTCTTCGTGCAGGGCCCAAGGATACAGTCCAGGGCGGTCACGGACCTCGGGCCAGTGGTCGTTCCAGGTCCAGAACGATGGCGCCGCCGCCCGCAAGTTGCACTGAACGCGCCGTGGCTGGAAGAGATCCTGCGGGATAGTGGTCGTCAGCGTGCAGCGCTCGGCGGGTCTGACATCCGGCGCGATAAACTCCAGCCTCTCGGCCTCACGCCGCACGACCTGGGCCCGCACTCCATCCACGAATACCTCGGCCTGCTCCAGACGCGAGCCCGCCACGATGCCTCTCGTGCCCGGAACCAGCCATGCTCTCAAGCCGGGCAACACCGGCCAGGGAATCCCGGGCAGCAGCATGATTCGCTCGCCGTTCGGGCTCATCCGGATATCGCCGGCCACATCAGCCCTCGCTCCGGCGACCGGTATGACAACTCCGCCACAAGTACCGGCTCGCCACCCGGCTTCAGCTCGTAAATCCGCTCGTCGTCGCCGTGTTCGAGGCCGTTCAACGATGCGGCTGAGCTGAACACGACCGTCGAGCCGGTCCCGTCGGTGGCAAGCGACGTGATCTGTGCCGCTGCCGGCAGCCCGCACAACCACAGCACAATTGCGGACAGCCACATCCTATAAATGATTTCAGTTTAGATCCTGTGGAAGGCCCGCAGAATTTCGCGCGGCGTGTAGCGGAGCGCCACCGGCCGCCCGTGCGGGCAGCTCATCGGGCACTGTGTCCTCGCGAGCTCGCTCAGCAGCCACTCCATCTTGCGCTGGTCCAGCGGCGTGTTGATCTTGATCGCCGCCCGGCAGGCCAGCGACGCCGCAATGCCCCGGCGGAAATCCTCCACGCTCACACGCCGCATCTCATGTTCGGCGATTTCGAGAATCTCGTAGACCACACGCTCGATTTCCGCGGCCGATAGGTCCGCCGGCGCGGCCTGGATGGCGATCGTCCTGCGGCCGAAGGGCGCGGTCTCGAAGCCGGCGCGCGCCAGGTCATCGGCGATCCGTTGATATTCGATCTCCTGCGGCGCCGTCAACTGCAGCACGAGAGGCAGCAGCAACCGTTGCTGCTCCACGCGGCCCGCCGACTGTTGCGCCAGGAATCTCTCGAACAGTATCCGCTCATGCGCGACATGCTGATCGATGATCCAGAGGCCATCCGGCCCGGCGGCCAGAATGAAACTGTCATAGACTTGCCCGAGCACGCGAAGCCCCGCCAGTTGCGCCATCGTCTGCGGTGGATCGAGCGTCACGCCCTCCGGCAAGCCGGCGTGAGTGTCCGGAACCGGCAGCTTCAGTGGCTCAGGCGCCGGTTCGGGGAAGCCGACAACAATCGGCGCTGACGCCCCGAAATCGAACCGTGCCGGAGGCGCGATTTCCGGTTTCAAGATGTACTCGGGAAGTCGTTCCGGCGCGGCATTCGGCTCAGGCAGCACGTTGCGCGCTTCGTCAAAGCGGAAGTTCTCGATCGATTGCGTGAACTCCGAATAGGGCAGCCGTGCCGCCATCTGTCCCGCCGGAAAGCCCCCTGGCTGCGCCGCCGGGGGCGCGCTCGCCACCGGGCGCGCCGCGATCAACGTCTCGCGCAGCGCATCCCGCACAAAGTCGTGAACCAGGCCGCCCTGCCTGAAGCGAACCTCAGTCTTCGACGGGTGCACGTTCACGTCCACTTCGGCCGGGTCGCAATCGACAAACAGCAGCGCGAAGGGATAACATGCGGGCGGCATCAGATTGTGATACGCAGCCGAGATCGCATGCAGCAGCAACCGGTCCCGGATCAGCCGCCGGTTCACAAACAGATAAATCGAGTTCCGGTTCGACTTCTGCACCTGCGGCCGGGAGATGAAACCGGAGAGTCGAAAGCCGCCTTCGGCGCGCTTCTCGAGTTCGATCAGTTCCTCCAGAGCCGACGGTCCGAATACCTGAAAGACGCGCTCCCGCAGCGTCTCCACGGGAACGACGGCCAGCAACTCCTTTCCGGCGTGATGCAGCGAGAAGCTGTAGGCCGGCCAGGCCAGCGAGTAGTGCGTTACAAGCTGCGCGATATGGGTCAACTCGGTCTGTTCGCTGCGGAGGAATTTCTTCCTTGCGGGAACATTGAAGAACAGGTCCCGCACCGCGATCGAAGTGCCGCGCGGCATCGCCAGTTCCTCGCAGGATATGATCCTGCCTCCGGCGATTTCCACCCGTGTCCCGGTGGCCTCATCCTCGTTTCGTGTTTCGAGCGCCACCCGCGATACGCTCGCGATCGAGGGCAGAGCCTCGCCCCGGAAGCCCAGCGTGGCGATCGCTTCCAGTTCATCGACGCTCGCCAGCTTTGAAGTCGCATGCCGCTCGAATGCCAGCAGCGCATCGTCCCGCAGCATCCCGGCGCCGTTGTCGGCCACGCGGATCAGCCGCCTGCCCCCGGCGTCGCACTCCACGCGCACGTCGGTCGCCTGCGCATCCAATGAGTTCTCCAGCAGTTCCTTGACGACGCTCGCCGGGCGCTCGACAACTTCGCCGGCGGCGATCTTGTTCGCGACGTTGTCGGAAAGGACGCGGATTCTGCCCATGCATGGAGAAAGGCGCGAAGCGTGCGGCCCCGCGCCTTCTTAGCCCATGATAGGCGATCGGAAGGTCTATTGAATGACGATTCCTCTCGAACTCAGCAGCGTGCCCAGCCTCTGCTGCAGGGTCAGCGCGTTCCGCCTGAACTGCACCGTCTGGTTCACCAGATTCGATTGGGCGGTCGTCAGGTCGTTCTGCGCGGAGAGCAGGAAGAAGATGTTGATCACGCCCAGGTCGTAACGCTTTTGGTCGGCGTCGGCCCGCTTCTGGGCGTAGTCGAGCGCCACCTGCGCCAGCCGCACGCTCGCCTTGGAGTTCTCGACGTTGTTGATCGCCGTGAGGACCTCGTTGCGGATCTGCTGCTCGAGCGAACGTTCGCGCAGCGCGTTCAGCCTCTTATTCACGCTCGCGTCGGCGAGGTTCGCCGCTCCGGCGCGATCCCGCAACGGCAGGTTCAGGTTCAGAGAGAACGAGAAAGTGTTGTAGTCGAATCCGAACATCTGGCTCCAGGCATCCCCGGAACCGCCGGGCAGGAACACCGGCGGCGTCGTCTGCCGCAGGTAGCCCGGACCGCCGCGGCCGAACGTCTGATAGGAGCCCTGGAGATTGAGCAGCGGCCGCACGTTGTTCAGGGCGTTCTGAATCTGAAGATCGTTGATGTCCAGGGCCGTCCGCGCCGCCTTCAGGTCCGGCCGGTTCGCCAGGGCGGTCTGAATCGCGTTTTCCGTGTCGGGCGTGGTCTCCTCGATCTCGGACTTCACCTCTTCAGTCAGGACGATCGGGAGCTTCCGAATCTCCGGATCGAGATCGACGCCGATCTGACGCCGCAGGGCGTCTTCGGAGATGGAGAGCTGGTACTTCACCTGCGTGAGGGCGATCTCGGCGGTAGCGTAGTTCTGCTGCGGCTGGAAGATTTCGAGCGGGCTGGTCGCGCCCAACTCCAATTCGCGCTGCGCGCGCTTGAGGGCGGCGTCGGCCAGCGCCAGCGCCTGCTCCTGCACCTTCAATCGCTCGCGCGCGCTGATCACGTCCCAGTACGCGTTCTCCGCAGCGAGCACGAGCCGCTGGATCTGGTCGGCTGTGCTGAAGGTCTGCTGGTTGAGTTGAGCGCGGGCGATCGTGATCGGGAGCTTGGTGATGTACTTCCCCCGGTTGCGGACCAGCGGCTGGATGAAGCCCATCTGCCAGGTGTTGGTAAACGCCGGATTGAACAACGCAAAGGTGTCGTTGGTCGAGTTCTTGTTCCAGTTGAGCTGGGAGAAGACCTGCGTCGACGTTGGCAGCGTCTGCTGGAAGCGCGCGTTGAACGGCTGGTTCAGACTCGAGACTACGTTGGCGCCCTGTAGTTGGTTCGTCGCCGGCGTGGTCGCGCGCGTGGCGCTGAAGTTCGACGTCAGCGTCGGGTCGAAGACGCCGAACGCCCGCTGGATCGCGTTCTTCGGAACCTCGAGCGTCAGCTTCTGGATCGCCAGTTCGGTGTTGTTTGCGACGACCAGATCCAGATACGCCCGCAAGCTCAGCGTCAGCTTGCCATCCGCGACGTAGTCCCTCAGCCGCACCGGTCCGTCGAGGACCACCCGCGTCTGGCTCGAGCCAAAGTAGGTGCGGAACCATGAGCCGGTCCCCGCCCAGGCCGGCTTCACATCGCCGAGCGGACCGTCCATCCGGGTCTTCGCCCCCTCCCCCAGCGTCACCGCCGGGCCCGCGGGCTTCGGAGCCGGAGTGCCCGGCTGGATCTGCTGCGCGGGCGCAATGAGAGCCGCGGCTAGAAAAGTCGCAAGAAAACGCATGATCATCTCTACTTCCGGATAAAAGAGAACCTACTCATATCGGATCGCCTCGATGGGATCGAGACGCGCGGCTTGCACAGCCGGATAGATGCCGAACAGCAGGCCAATGCCAACCGATACCCCGAATGCCACCGCGATCGATGAGAACGTGACCACCGTCGACCACCCCGCCGCCGCCGCAATGACTTGCGACAGCGTCATCCCGAACGCGATCCCTACCAGACCGCCGAGGATCGAGATCATCACCGCCTCCGTCAGAAACTGCCTGACGATGTCCTTCTGCCGGGCCCCGATCGCGCGCCGGATGCCGATCTCGCGCGTGCGCTCCAGCACCGTCGCGAGCATGATGTTCATGATTCCGATTCCGCCCACCAGCAGGCTGATGCCCGCGATGCAGATCATGACGATCTTGAAGATGTCGCTGGTCCGCTTCTTCTGTTCGAGCAGTCCGGCCGGAACCGTCACCGTGTAATCGCCTGCGTCCTTGTGGGTCGCGGCCAGGATGGCGTTGATCACCGCCGCCGTTTCGATCGAGTCCGTGCCGGGCTGAACCCGGATGTAGACGCCGTCGATCTCGTCCTTCAAGTAGCTGTTGCCGTCTTCGAACCGCCGCATCACCGTGTTCAGCGGGGCCACAACCAGGTTGTTCCGCGAGAGAATCTCAACGCCCTCGACGTCGGTGTCCGCGCCCGCCTGCTGCGCCATGACGCCGATCACCTGCAACCACGTGTCGTTGATCTTCACGAACTTCCCGACCGCCGGTTCATAGCCGAGCAGGTTGACTTTCGCCGATTCGCCGAGCACGCAGACCGGAGCGGACTGTGAATCCTCCTCCTCCGTGAAGAACCGCCCGTCCACCACGCGCAGGCTCTGGATGTCTTTGTAGGAAGGCTCCACGCCGATCAGGACCGGCGGCTCGGCCGTCGTCTTCGGCAGCACCTTCATCGGCTTGAATCGCTTGCGCGGCGTGGCGAGCTCGATTCCCTGGACGTTCTCCCGGATCGCCCGGAAGTCGCGGAAGGTCAGACCCGGGCTCACCTGCCGTCTCGTCTGGAGCTCGTTGCGGTCCACCGCCTCCTTCGCCTCGATGATGATGTTGTTGACGCCGAGCAGATCGATATAGCTCAACATCTCCTTTTCGACGCCGGCCGTTATCGCCAGCATCGCCACCACCGCGCCCACGCCGAAGATCATCCCCAACATTGTGAGGAGCGTCCTGAGCTTGTGCACCAGGAGGCTCGAGAGCCCCATGTAGATCTCTGGTATGTATGCCTGAAGCAAGCCGCTCATGGGTTACTGCTGTCCTCCCTTGGAGACCGGCATCGCCCCCATCGGTCCGCCGGAGGCCTTCTTCTCCTCGCCCTTCTTCTTCTCGCCCGGCACCTCGAAGGGATCGGACAGCGAGATCGTGTCGCCCGGATTGATGCCGCTGGAGATGATCGTCAACGCCTCGCTGCGCTTGGCGATCTGGACCACTTGCGCCTCGAAGCGCTGTCCCCGCTTCACGTACACCACCGGCTTGCCGTCCTTCTCGAACAGGCTCTGGTTGGGAATGTAAATCGCGTTGGGAACCTTCTCGACAATGATCTCGACGTCGGCCAGCAGCCCCGGCCGCAGCAGCACATCCATCGAATTGGTCTCTTCCGGCGGCGGCGGCAGCTTGGCATTCTCCAGGTCCTTGGCCGAGAACTGTCCCGCTCCGCCCATGCCCATCGCGCCGCCGAAACCGCCCCCGGCGCCGCCCTCGCCCCTGCCGCGCTCCCCACGCGCGCCGCCCGCGGCAGCGCCCGGTCCCTGTGGCCCGAGAACCGGCATTCTGGATCCGGCCTGCTCCTGCCCGCCGCCCTGCTGAGCATCTCCGCCTTCCCGGCGGCGTTGCGGCATCTGGATGCCCGCCTTTTGCGCTTCTTCCCTGAGCTTCGCAAAGGCGGCCTGGCGCTCCTCGGCGGAAAGTTCCATCAGGTTCTTTCCGCCGGTGACCTTCTGCATGATCGCCTGCATCTGTTTCTGTTGCTCGGGCGTCATCTGCTGTCCGCCGGATTGTCCGCCTCCGCCGCCCATCGTGAACATCATCCGGCGCTGCCCGCCGCCTTCGCTTTGGCCGGTCTGCGTGCCTTGACCGCCGGCGAACCCGCCCGCGCCGCGCTGCATGCCGCTCATCTGGGCGCTCATTTGGCCGCCAAACTGTCCGCCGCCCATGCCCTCGGGCATGCCGCCGTTCAACACCGGCAGCCCGCCGGCGAACATCGAAGGCACTGAAGCCGCGATCGGCTTCTTTCGGTTCTCGTCCGCCGTCGCCATGATCCGCGCAATCTGCTCCTTGCTCGCGCCCAACACGGTCAGCAACTGCGGCATGTCGATCGAGAACAGCACGTCGAACTTCTTGCCGGGATCGGAGGAGAAGACGTTCGCGCTCGCCGTTCCGGACATCGACTTGATCGTCCCCCTGAAAGTCTGGCCCGCGATCGCGTCCAGCCGGATCATCACCTCCTGGCCATCCTTCAGATTGGCCCGGTCCAACTCGCCCACGCGCGCCACCACCTCAAGCTCGGAAAGATCCAGAATCTCCGCTACCGGAATCCCCGGCGAGACCTGATCGCCTTCGCGGATGTCCGGCACCGAGGTGCCGAACATGCCGGAGAAGCCGCTGCGGTTCTGCTTGATCGCGACCAGGCCGCTGATCGGCGACAGCAGCTTCACCTGCATCAACCGCATCTTTTCACGGTTGATGTCAAGCACGTTCCTGTTGCGGCGCTCTCTCAGCACATTGAGTTCCGCCTGTGCCTGCTCGCGCCGGCTCTTCACGTCGCTCTCCAGTTGCTTCAGGCGCCGCCGCGCCTCCTCCAGGTTCAGCAGGTTCTTCTTCTGGTCGATGGTCGAGAGCAGTTCGTTCCGCTTCACTTCCAGTTCCGCCCGGCGCACCGAGTAGCGGGCCCGCAGCAACTCCACTTCGTCCTGGTTGTTGCGGATGGCGAGTTCGGCCTGCTTCTGCTTGATCTGTTCGTCCACCTGCTCGAGTTCGAGTTGGCGCTGCTCCAACCGCGCTTCGACTTCGGCATCGTCGAATTCGACCACCAGGTCCTTTTCCTTGGCCAGCGCGCCCAGCGGGGCGAGCCGCGTGACCTGGACCGTGCCCATCAGGTTCGGCGCCGTCAGCGTCGCCGTCCGCACGGCGCGCAGTTCCCCGCGCGTGAAGCTCCTCACAACGACGTCCCCGCGCCTCACCTTTGTGATGGGGACCGCCGGCTGCTTATGCTGCAGGTTGTAGAAGAAGCGGAATGCGCCGTAGCCGGCGCCCGCCAGGACGACGACCAGAAGTAGCCGCGAGACAATTTTGTTCATTTGATCCCTGCTCCGGTTCCCTACAGCTTGCGGGCGCGCCTGGCCGCCTCCGCCGGGTTCTCCAGCGCGATTCGCTCGTTGTCGCGCAATCCCTTCAGGACGATGATATCCGTCTCATTCCGCTTGCCCACTTCAATCGCGCGCGTCTCGAAACCCTGCCCCCGCTGGACCCACACGTGCGGCTTGCCATTCTGCAGAAAACTCGCTTTCAGCGGGATCAGCAACGAACCGGGCTGCGATTCGATCAGCACGACGCCCGTCGCGCTCATCCCCGGCCGCAGCCGCGGATCCACGTTCTTCAAGGTTGCCCTGGCCGGAAATGTCTTTTCGTTCGACGAGCCGAAGCCGCGGAACTGCAGTTGCGCGATGGGGCTCAGCCAGTCCAGGGTCGCGTCGAACTCCTTGTCCTGGATCGCATCAACCTTCACCTTGACGCTCTGCCCCAACACGATCTTGCCGCGGTCGACCTCTTCGAGCTTTAGGTCGATCCGCATCGACGACAGGTCCGGAATCTCCGCAATCGCGGCGCCGGTCCAGGCGCGGTCCCCTTCCTTGAACGGCGGTGGCGTCGATCCCCAGGAGCCCTGCGCCCTGAAATTCGGCATGATGCTCACAACCCCGTCGATCGGCGCCCGGATCACCATCCGCGTCAGATACCCTTTGATCCTCTCGATGTCCCGCACAGTCTTGTTCTTCCGCATGTCCAGCCGCTCGAGGTCGGCGTTCTGCGTCACCTTGTGCGCCTTGATCGACGTTTTTACCTGGCCCAGCGCTCCTTCCGAGATGCCCACGTTGATCCGGTTCTTCGCGCCCTCGATCTCGGAAAGGATCTCGGCCTTGGACGCCTCCAGTTCCGAACGCTGCACGTCGTACTCGGAAGTCATGAGGCTCATCGCGTCCTGCTCGTCCACGATCTTGTGGCTGGCCTTGGTCTGCACGATCTCGCTGTCCACCGTCCGCACGCTGGTCGCCCGGTCGAGATAGAAATTCTCCAACTGCGCCGCGTCGAACTCCACGACGACGTCTCCCCTCCGGATCGGCTTGCCCGACTCGGCCAGTTTTGTAATCTTCGGGTCGGGAACCTGCGGCGCCGTCAGAATCGTCGAGTTGATGGACTTCAACTCGCCGCGCGCCCGCACCGTGATGGTGAATTCGCCGCGCCGGACGCCCACCGTCGCCACTTCCACCGGCTTGGTCGCCGTGTACCTGTATGCCGCGTAGCCGCCTCCCGCCATCAACAGAAGCAGCGCGATCCAGCCGATGATCCGGCCCTTCCCACCGCTCTGCCCGAGGCGCTTGCCCTGCTTCAAATCCTTAGACATCCGACGCTCCTTGGCCTCCGCCTCTCCATCGCGCCGTCCTCTTCGGCGGCTGAGGTTGCGCCGGAGGCTCAGCCGCAACCACCTCTCCGCCACTCAGCCCGGATTTCACCGTGGCTCTGACGTGGTTTCGAAGGCCCAGCTCGACCGCTCTCCGCTCAAAACCCGCCGCGGACTTCACATACACGAACTTCTTCCCCTGTTCATCGGTGAACACCGATTCCAGCGGAACGACGACGCTCTCTTCGCTCGACTCCACGATCACGTCCACGCTCACCGTCAGGTCGGGGATCACGCGCGCATCCACCTTGTCGAGCTTCAGATAGACCGGGATCTCCTTCACGAACGCCGCCCGGAATCCGCCGCTGTTCGCGATGGCCCCGATCGAAACCACATGCGCCGGCAGCGTCAGCTCCGGGTACGCGTCAAAATGGAGCGTCGCGCTGGCGTTGATCCGCAGCCGCTCGACGTCGGTCTGATTGACGGTGGCCGCAACCAGCATCGAACTCGTGTCCACGATGCGCGCGAACATCTGTCCGGGAAACAACTGATCGCCCTGCTGGATCTGCGCAAACTCAGAGCCCCGCCGCGTGGTCTCCATGACCAGCAATCCGTTCATGGGCGCGGTCACCAGCATCTTGTCCACATTCTGTTCGGCGCGCTTCAGCTCGGTGCGCGATTGCGCCATCTGCAGGTCGGCGATCCGCCGCTGCGTCCGTTCGGTCTCGCGCTGATGGGGGATCTCCTTCTCCAACTGCTTCAGCCTCGCCTCGGCTTCCTCCAGTTGCAGCCTGAGGACCTCGGACTCGATTTGAGACCGCACCGGGATCGTCTTTACGTCGAGCTTCGCCTTGTCCACCGCAGCCTTCGCCTGGTAGATCGACTGGTCATGGGCCTTCCGCTGCACTTCGAGGTTCGCATCGAGGCTCATGAATGACCGCTCGTTCTGCTCGACCGTGGAACGGTAGTCGTCCAGCCGCAGGAGCTGATACTGCCTGTCGAACTCGGCAACCACCTGTCCCTTTGTCACCGGCTTGCCGGCCGGCGCCACGTTCTGGAGCACCTGCATGAAATCGCTCGCCCCGCCGCTCATCGACCCCGCATCGGGGCCGCCGAATCCTCCCTGCCCCATCGACGCCGCCGCCGCGGCGGCCGATCCGCCCGAAGACCGCGAGGATGAAGTTCCGGAACTCGAGCCGGAAGAGGCGCGCGCGCTGCTGGCGGAGGAACTGCCCGCGCCAAACCGGTTCGACGAGGCCCTGAAGCCGGTGCTGGTACCCGCGCCGCCGGACGATGAACCGCCGGACGATGAACCGCCGGACGACGAGGCCTCCGTTGACCCCAGGTTCAAGCCCGCCGTAGCCGACGCGGAGCTGGATGACGCGGCCGAGGATGAGGTCGAGGATGAACTGCCGCTCGATCCGCTCGTCGAGCCGCCCCCGCCGCCGCCGGAAGAACTCACGCTCACCGTCATGCGTCCGCCGCCGCCCGACACGGTCACCGATGTGCTCCCGCCCCGCCCGCCTCTGAGCTGCGGGACCAGCAGCGATGAAAACCTCTCGGGCGTGGTGACGCCCGTCAGACGGATGGTGTGCTGCAGCTTGCCTTTGGTCGCCGTTGCCGTGCGCAATGCCACCGGGCCCCCGCCTCCGGGACCTCCGGTCGCAGCGTCCGGCCGGGTCCGGGTCCAGGCCCACCAGCCCGCCCCCGCCGCGGCGATCATGACCAGCCATAACCAGGAGCGACGGCGCCGGATCGGAGACGGCTTCTCCGGAACAGGCGCAGGCGCTGGGAAAGCGGGCTCCGGTAGTCTTTGCGGCTGCATAACTCTATTCGATACTGAAGGCTACGGTTGGACCTCGGGGCCTGTGCGGCCGCCTCAATTGCTTAAGACGACTTTTGTCTCCAAAAGGTTATGCCGGCCCTCCGGAAAGATGCGGCACATGGGTCCTAAGACGTACATTCTACTACGCTTAATCCGAGTTCGGCGCGGAGCGCACGCGGATCGCCTCCCGGATCGCACCCCGGGCCATGCCGATCAAGCGGCTTCAGGCGGACATCGACGCCAGAAACTCGGAGTTCGTCCGCGTCTTGGCCAGCTTGTCCAGCAGCAGTTCGATACTCTCCACCGGACTCAGCGGAGCCAGTACTTTTCTGAGCACCCAGATCCGGTTCAGCTCTTCCCGCGCGATCAGCAGTTCATCCTTGCGCGTGCCGCTCTTGTTGATGTCGATGGCCGGGAAGATGCGCTTGTCCACCAGCTTCCGGTCCAGATGGATCTCCAGGTTGCCGGTGCCCTTGAACTCCTCGAAGATGACATCGTCCATGCGCGAACCGGTGTCGATCAGCGCCGTCGCGATGATCGTCAGCGAGCCGCCCTCCTCGATGTTGCGCGCCGCGCCGAAGAAGCGCTTGGGCCGCTGCAGCGCGTTCGAGTCCACGCCGCCCGAGAGCACCTTGCCCGACGGCGGCACCACCGTGTTGTAGGCGCGCGCCAGGCGCGTGATCGAGTCCAGCAGGATCACCACGTCGCGCTTGTGCTCCACCAGCCGCTTCGCCTTCTCGATGACCATCTCGGCCACCTGAACGTGCCGCTGCGCCGGCTCGTCGAACGTCGAGCTGATCACCTCGCCCTTCACCGTCCGCTGCATGTCGGTGACTTCCTCGGGCCGCTCGTCGATCAGCAGCACGATCAGAATCACCTCCGGATGATTCGCCGTGATCGAGTTCGCGATCGACTGCAAGAGCATCGTCTTGCCGGTGCGCGGCGGCGCTACGATCAACCCGCGCTGACCTTTTCCGATCGGCGTCAGCATATCCATCACGCGCCCCGAGAAGTTGTCGCGGAGCGTCTCCAGCTTCAACCGCCCGTTCGGATACAGCGGCGTCAGGTTGTCGAAGAAGATCTTGTTCCGCGCCATCTCGGGCGGCTCGAAGTTGATCGCGTCCACCTTGATCAGCGCGAAGTAGCGCTCGCCCTCTTTCGGCGGGCGGATCTGCCCGCTCACCGTGTCGCCCGTCCTCAAATCGAAGCGGCGGATCTGCGATGGCGAAACGTACACGTCGTCCGGACCCGGAAGGTAGTTGTACTCGGGCGCGCGCAGGAAGCCGAAGCCGTCGGGCAGGCACTCGATGACGCCTTCACTGAAGATCAGTCCCGCCTTTTCGGCCTGCGCCTGCAGGATTTTGAAGATCAGTTCCTGCTTGCGCAACCCGGCCCCGCCGGCGATCTCCAGATCCCGCGCAATCTGCTGCAGGCGCGTGATCGCCATATCCTTCAGCTCGCTGAGGTCGAGATCGCCGCGCTTGTTCAATCCCGTCTGCTTCTCGCGTGGCGGCTCTGGCGGCGCTTCCGCTTCCGCCGGCTTCGCCTCCACCGCCTTGGGCGGGTCGTTGTTCACGGTCTTGACAGTCCTGGCTTCTCCGCCCTTCTGTTCCGCATCTCCCTTGGACCGCCGGCGCGTGATGGATCCCTCCTTCACGCCGCCTTCGCCGCCCCGCGCCTCCGCCGGCCTCTCGACGCCCGTCTCCTGCGGATTCACCGTGCCGTTGTTTTCCAGATCGTTTGCCAAAGTTCCTTCACTCCTTGGCCGCTCACGGCCGAAAACCAGATCAGTTCGCCTTCCGGATAATGCTCCCGCAGCGCCTTCTGGCTTTGACTTCGTTCCTTCCGATTCAGCTTGTCCACCTTGGTGGCCACTACCACGTAGGGCCGCGCGTGGAAATCCATCCATTCCTTCAACGCGAGGTCGGATCGCATCCAGCCTCGCCGCGAGTCCACCAGCAACACTCCCAGCGCCAGCCGCTTCCGGTCGCGCAGATAGGCCTCAATGACCTTCTGCCATGCCCGGCTGACCGCCTCGGGCGCCTTCGCATATCCATACCCCGGCAGATCGACGAACACGAACCGCCCATCCACCCGGAAGAAGTTCACCGCCTGCGTCCGGCCCGGGGTCGAGGACGCGTAGGCCAGTCCCTTCCGCCCCGTCAGACAGTTCAACAACGTGCTCTTGCCCGCGTTGCTCCTGCCGAGAAACGCCACTTCCGGCATTCCTTCCGGAGGGAACTGCTTCTCCCCGGTCGCGCTCAGCATGAACTCCGCTGAAATCGCCACGAATCGCCTGCTCCCGCACGATGGCTTCCGCGCTCCCCGGTCAGTGCGCGCGGCCTTCGTCGGCCGCAACACCCGGATTCACGTCCACGGCCTGAACCGGAGCCTCCACCTGATCGGCCAAGGCGTCCACATCGCCCACCAGAGCGATCCTCAACACCTGGTCCATCCACTCCACGAAGTGGATCTTCATGTCCTTCCTGATGTTCTCCGGCACCTCGGCGAGATCCTTCTCATTGTCGATCGGCATAACCGCCTCGAAGATCCCGTGCCGGTGCGCCGCCAGCAGTTTCTCCTTCACACCGCCGATCGGCAGCACCCGGCCGCGCAGCGTGATCTCGCCTGTCATCGCGACATCGCCCCGCACCGGCAGTTTGGTCAACGCCGAAGCCAGCGTCGCCGCGATTGTGATCCCGGCCGAGGGGCCATCCTTTGGAATGGCGCCCTCCGGCACATGGATGTGGATGTCCAGGTGCCTGTAGAAATCCCGCGGCAACCCCAACTGGTTCGCTCTCGAACGAATGAACGACATCGCCGCCTGAGCCGACTCCTGCATCACGTCGCCCAGCTTGCCCGTCGTCATGAGCCGGCCGCGCCCTTCCATGACCGTCGCCTCCGTCGACAGCACCTGCCCGCCCACCTCGGTCCACGCAAGCCCGGTCGCCATGCCTATTTCGGGCTTCTTCTCAGTCGCCAGATCCCTGAACTTCGCCGGCCCGAGCAATTCCGCCACTTTCGCCGGATCGACCGCGACCTTGGGCAGCGAGCCGTCCTTCGACTCCTCGCCGTCGCCCTGCGCCACGACGATCTTCCGCGCGATCTTCCGGCAGACGTTGCCGATCTCGCGCTCCAGGTTCCGCACGCCCGATTCGCGTGTGTAGCCCTGCACCAGTTGCAGCAGTCCGGCTTCGGCGAACTCCACGTTCTGCTCATTGAGCCCGGTCGCCTTGGTCTGTTTCGGGACCAAGAACCGCTTGGCGATCTCCA
>WBZO01002302.1_pt1 | contig 25307 bp, 24 predicted proteins | sample 5204261 | NCBI WGS metagenome assembly WBZO01 (sample SAMN12412400, study PRJNA552823) | activated sludge metagenome | isolation source: activated sludge from anammox sidestream of wastewater treatment plant... | place: USA: North Carolina | collected 2017-09
TCTACTACCGGAAACGCGGGTTTTATTTTTCCGGGCGACAAGGTGGATCTGATTGTCACCCATAGTCTGCAGGTGGGGGATGGCGAATACCGCAAGGAGATGCGTGCCAGCGAGACATTTATAGATGATGTGCGCGTGCTCGCGGTTGATCAGAAACTCGATAACCCGGACAACACGGCTATTCTGGCAAAAACAGTTACGCTGGAAGTCAGCGAACGTCAGGCGGAAAAAATTAATGTCGCCAAGGATATGGGTAAGATTTCCCTTAGCCTGCGCAGCTTGGCCAGTGAAGAGAAGAAAGAGCCGGCTTCGCTGGATGAGCTGCTGGAGCAGCAACGCCACGCCACACGCGATAGTGATGTAAGCGCTGTGCTTGCGCCGCAGGCTATGAACGAGGTGCGCAAGGTTGTTGTCATCCGCGGCGGCGAGCGCGAAGAACTGGAATTCGGACACTAATTAAGAGACCGCTCGGAGGATTTATGAGCAGGATAAATTACGCCTTTTTTATAGTGATGGCATATTGCCTTATGGCGTGCCCGACAACTGCAGCAGCGGCAGCGGAATATAATGTCGAGATTAATAAGGGCCAGCTGGTAAGGCTCAGCTCCGCTGCGGCATCTGTTGTGGTAGCCGATCAGGCCATTGCCGATGTGCAGGTAGTCTCACCTCATCTTATATATATCAATGGCCGCAGCATAGGTGAAACCAGTGTTATCGCTATCGGCAGCGGTGATAAGGTGATTCTGGATTCAACGGTAACCGTGACGCATAATCTAAGTAAGCTGCGCCGGGCGATGCAGGAGTCTATGAAAGGCGCTGATATAACAGTGGATTCCACTGACAGCGCGATTGTTTTGAAAGGAAGCGTTGCTTCACCGGCAGTGGCCGAAAAAGTTGAGCGCCTGGCTGCTACTTTCCTGCGCGATAAGCAAAGCGTTGTGAATATGCTTGATACCCGTCAGGGCGATCAGGTGATGCTAAAAATTAAGGTGGCCGAAGTTTCGCGGTCAGAACTTAAACGCTTCGGCATCAGTCTGGATTCATTGCTGAATGTGGGCAATTTTGTGGTCGGTCTGGCAAGCGGACATGCATTGGCAACGGCTGTAGCGAGCGGCGTAGGCATGTTGCGTAACGGCAGCGATAACGCAGTAGGTGTTGGCTATAATAGCGGCAGCGCCGATATTAACGGGGTCATCGATATGCTGGAAGATGATGGGCTAGTAACGGTATTAGCTGAACCCAACCTGACAGCAAAATCTGGAGTAACTGCCAGCTTCCTTGCAGGTGGCGAGTTTCCGGTGCCGGTTTCAGGTGAGAATAATGCTATCAGCATTGAATACCGTCCTTTTGGCGTAAGCCTTAATTTCACGCCGGTAGTGCTTGACGAGCGAAGAATCAGCCTGACTGTCAGCCCGGAAGTGAGCTCCATCTCGACTGCCAATGCGGTGATGGCCAATGGCTTCCAGATTCCGTCGGTTGTCACCCGCCGTGCCTCCACGACAGTGGAAATCGGCAGTGGCGAAAGCTTTGCATTGGCAGGTCTTCTGCGCCGCAGCGATATGAATGATATGTCAAAAGTTCCTGGCTTTGGTGATGTGCCGGTGCTGGGTACTCTGTTCCGCTCTTCGCAGTACAGGCAGGAGCAAAGCGAACTGGTCATTATCGCCACACCCTACATTGTCCGCCCTGTTTCCGAAGCTGAACTTGCCACGCCAATTGATGGCTATGTTCCGGCAACCGATATGGAGCGGATACTGCTGGGAAAAATGTATCACGAAGAACCTATGAATGATCAGCAGAAGCGCAAGAGCCTGATTGAAAATGTGTCGGTACTGGATCAGCCGCGCCCACGCCTGCATGGCGCTGCCGGTTTTATTATCAGATAGAAGGAAAACGATATGTTTAGCCATAATGAAGATTCGCATTCCACTCCGGGAGTGGGCAGGGAGAGGGCAGGTATTGCAGTGCTGGCCTTACCTGCTACCTCCCTTTCCTCTGCTCTCTCCCCGAGTGGAAAGCTATTAGCATTCTTAGTGCTGTGCGTGGCATTGCTGGGAGGCTGCTCCGATTACATACCCGCAGAAAAAGAAGTTACCTGGTCACCCCGGGAATTTAAGGTGGCTTATCCGGATCACTGCCCAGACTGGCGGCATAGCCCTATTATTAATTACGATAACAGTGCCATGAGCAACCATGGCTGCGCCACGGCTGTTAATTTTGGCAAAATGGTCGCCAACCCGCATGATATGTACCGTGGAAGGGGAATGGACGGGGCGCAGACCGAATCATCTGTGGATGCGGTGAAGCGCCTTTATCGCGGAGAATTTTTACAAAAAACAGCAGACTATCAGAAAGTCACGGCGCAATAATATTATGATCCAAGGCCCAGCAATTAAACCACGCAGCGCGCTGCCATTTGTTGCATTCATGAAGGAATCTTCCAGCTGTGATGCTGCCCGTGCCGTGGCAGCAAGCAATGGATGGTCAGAAGGTTGCGTGCATTATGGCGATGTGCGGCAGGCCATTGTGTATCTCAAAGAGCAGCCAGGACCGAAGGCCTTGCTGGTGGAAATTCCCTCTGCCGCTGAAGCACCGGAATTGCTGGATCGACTGGCTGACGTATGCAAGCCCGACATGCATGTGATTGTAGCCGGCGCTGTAAATGAATTCAGTTTTTATTCATGGTTGCAAAGCATCGGGATTGATCACTATCTGCTGCAACCCTTTACCGCAGATATGCTTCAAAAAACACTGCGTGCAAATGAGGCAAAAAAGCAGGACTCGTCAGATAGCCAGGATCAGAGCATGCTGATCGCCTGCATGGGTGCGCGCGGGGGTGTAGGCGCGACCACCGTGGCAACGAATCTTGCCTATATTCTGGCTAAGGATCATAAGCAGCATACTGCGCTGCTGGATATGGACCCTTATTTCGGTACCGTAGACATGGCGTTCAATCTTCAATCCGGCCATGGTCTGCGTGATGCACTGGAAAAGCCGGATCGCATTGATGATCTTTTTCTGGACAGGGTCATGGTGAAACATTCACCGGATTTGGCTATTTTAAGTGCGGAAGAGGCATTCAGCGAAACTCTTGCCAGCAGCGCATCTGCGGCGGAGGCGCTGATTCAGGGAGTAAGGCAGAAATATTCGCATATCATTATCGACCTTCCCCGGACAGTTAGTCCTCTGACCCGCAGTATACTGGCACAGGCCGATCGCATAGTGCTTGTCAGCGAATTATCGCTGCTTTCACTGCGCGATCTGTTGCGTCTGCGCGATTATATAACCGGTGAATTAAATCGTCCTGAGCCCATTGTAGTAGCAAATCGTGAAGGTCTTGCAGGTAAGCATGACTTGAAGAAAAGCGCTTTTGAGAAAAATTATGGCCGCGCAATCGACATTCATTTGCCCTGTATGATGGAAGCATTCTCCGCGGCTGCAGCCGGAGAAATGCTGGTCGAGACTGCCAGAAATTCTGCTGGAATGGCTGCGCTGCAGCAACTGGCTGAAAAATTCCTGCCTGAAAGCCAAAGAAAGGAAACTGAAGAGGCGCCGGATTTAATTGCAAAACTATTGAGAAGGAGAAGGTAATGTTCGGAAGATGCACAACGCCTGAATTCACACCAGCTCCGCCACTAACCACAGGGCCATTGCTGGAAAAAGAACAAGAAGTAGTTGAAGCGCCGGTTGTTGATCAGGCGCTGCTTAAAACAAGGGAGACTATCTACAACGCATTGATGGAAAGAATAGATCCGCATGCAGCCATGCAGATGGAAAAAGCAGAGCTTGAAAAGCAGATTATTGATCTGATTCGCCAGATTACGGTGGAGAAGAAAGTGGTGATAAACCAGAAAGAGCTGGTGCTGCTGACGCAGCAGATTGCTGATGACATGCTCGGGCTTGGACCGCTTGAACCCTTGCTGGCGGATGAAGGAATTACCGATATCATGGTCAATGGGCCACACCAGGTCTATGTTGAGCGTAAGGGAAAACTGGAGCTGACGCCGGTTCGCTTCCGCGATGAGGCGCATGTGATGAATATTGCGCAGCGCATTGTCACTGCTGTCGGCCGCAGAGTGGATGAAAGCACACCAGTATGCGATGCGCGACTTGCAGATGGGAGTCGTGTTAACGTCATTGCCCCGCCGCTGGCATTAAAAGGGTGCACGATTTCAATCCGCAAATTCGCCAAAAAAAAGATAACGCTCGATATTATGGCGTCGCAGGGAAATATTTCTGAAGATCTTTGCAAAGTGTTGAAAATCGCTGCAGCGAGCAGGCTCAATATCATTATTTCCGGTGGTACCGGATCAGGAAAAACTACTCTGCTCAATGCCTTGTCGCGCATGATCGATCATGGCGAGCGTATTGTTACTATCGAGGATGCAGCCGAGCTTCAGCTGCAGCAGCCGCATGTGGTTCCTTTGGAAACGCGACCGGCAAATCTTGAAGGCCATGGTGAAATCAATATGCGCGATCTGGTGAAAAATGCACTCAGGATGCGGCCGGACCGCGTAATTCTTGGCGAGGTGCGGGGCGGGGAGGCGCTGGACATGTTGCAGGCGATGAACACGGGGCACGATGGCTCACTGGGCACTCTGCATGCGAATAATCCTCGCGAAGCGCTGACCAGGCTTGAAAATATGGTGAATATGGCCGGCTATAAGCTGCCGAGCCATGTAGTGCGTCACCAGATAGCCAGTGCCGTGCAGCTGATTGTGCAAATACAGCGCATGCGCGACGGGATGCGCAGAGTAACCCACGTAACTGAAATTGTGGGGATGGAAGGGGATGTCATCGTTACCCAGGATCTCTTTACTTATGTTTTTGAAGGTGAAGATGAACGGGGCATTCTTATCGGTGAATTTAAATCTACAGGGCTGCGTCCGCATTTCACTAAACGCGCCGCCTATTTTGGTTTGGACCAGGCATTGCTGTCGGTAATGTAATTATGGAAACGCTTGATATTATTCTGTTCGGTGGAGCTGCGCTTTTCGTGGCAGTAGTGTTTCTGCTTTTCAGCGGTAAGACAGAAGAAGAAAAAGTGAATCAGCGCCTTCAGAAACTGAAGATGGCCCGCGCTGAGGAGAGTGATAACAAAACGCTTACGCTTGCACGCAGGCAGGATAAATCACTGGGCGCATTTGGCGTGGGTGGGGTTGCTGAAAGAATAAGCGGGCGCCTGCAGATGGCAAATCTGCAATGCACCGTACTGCAATATCTGATGATATGTATGGGTATAGCCTGCGGCACTCTGTTTCTTATCAGCCTGGTCCTTGGAAAATCCATACTGTTGGGAGGTATGATTGCCTTTCTGTCAGGCATGGGGCTTCCACATGCATATATCGGGCTGCGCATAGGAAAACGTAAGAAGCAGTTTCTGCAATTATTCCCTGACGCGATTGAATTGATCGTGCGTGGGTTGCGCGCAGGTCTTCCGGTTGCCGCCTCAATGCAGACTGTTTCCGTCGAAATTCCTGATCCCGTCGGCCCGGTATTTGCGGAGATGTGTGATCAGCTGGCGCTTGGGATGACGCTGGAAAAAGCGATGAGCGGCACTGCGCATAAGCTGAACCTTACCGAATTCAACTTCTTTGTTATCAGCATTATTCTTCAGCGCGAAACTGGTGGCAATCTGGGTGAGGTGCTCAGTAATCTTGCTGAGGTTTTACGGCAGCGCCATATTATGAAGCTAAAAATTAAAGCATTGTCTTCAGAAGCCCGTGCATCGGCAATTATTGTGGGAATGTTGCCGTTCCTGGTTCTGCTGGCATTGAGCGTGACATCACCTGATTATCTGAAGCCGATTATGGAAGATATACGCGGCAATATTGCGGCGTTCTGCGCAGCGGGCAGCCTTGGTGCAGGTATTTTCATCATGACGCGCATGGCGCGATTCGAAATTTGAGGCGGATTATGAATATTTCTTCCTTTCTTCCTGCCGGTTACACTCCTGATGATTTTTACATCGCATTAACGGCAACGGCTGCTTTCATTTTGTCCTGGTCGCTGGGCAGCACGTACTTCGAGCGCGATAAACTGGGGCCGCGTCTTGCAGCCATACAGCAGCGCAGGCAGGAAATTAAAGCTGCCTATCTTGCGCCGCAGAAACGCCATGGGGTGGAAACGCCTCCAGACTGGATGAAGCTTCTGGTGAGCAAACTTGCGATCCTTAAAGATAACCAGATAGGAAAAATCAGTACATTGCTGACACAGGCAGGTTATCGCTCAAAAGATGTCGTGGTTATTTATGCATTCTGCAAGCTTGTGTTACCCTTTATTGGCCTGGCGATTGGATTGCTAGTGGCAAAAATAGACTGGGATGATCCGTTTTCGATGCGTGGCTTAGGGCAATGGCTGATCGTTATCGGCTGTGCCTATGCTGGTGCACGCCTGCAGGATTTGCTCATTCATAACAAAAAGCAGAAACGTTACCATGCAATCCGCCTGGCACTTCCAGATACGCTCGATCTGATGCTGATATGCGCGGAGGCTGGGCTCAGTTTGGCAGCGACACTTGATCGGGTGGCGCGCGAGCTGGGCCAGGCTTATCCTGAAATGTGTGAAGAACTGGGGCTGACCTCCGTGGAAATTGGGTTCTTGCCTGAAAGGGCAACGGCACTTAGAAATCTGATAAAAAGGGTGGACATCAAGGAAGTGCGCGGGATCGTCAATGTGCTGCTGCAGACAGAAAAATACGGAACCCCCGTGGCTCAGGCGTTACGGGTACTATCGAAGGAATTCCGCACGGAAAGAATGCTAAGAGCAGAACAAAAAGCGGCAAGACTACCCGCGCTTATGACAATCCCGCTGATCGTATTCATCCTGCCTACCTTATTCATTATCATTCTGACGCCGGCAGTAATAGGCATTCTGGATGGCTTAGGCTGAGCCTATTTTGAAATGGAAGGCTGCAGCGGTTTTTCTGTCAGCTTTTCCTGCTCGCGCAGTTTTTCGGTATAAGCTCTGTAAAAAGCCATATTATCTTCAAACTGCTTAGCGCTGAGATCTTTCATGCCCCATTCACGGGCCTTGGCTTTATTGCCTTTGAGGCCATAAGCGAGCGCAAGGTTTTGCCGCATGACTCGTTTATCCGCAACGCCTTCAATTTTCTCCAGTTGTGCGATAGCCGCATCATAATCGCCATTCATGATGTAAGACATGGCAAGGTTATTCTGAACAAAGTCGCTGTCTTTAGGATGTGCAGCAAGCACCTTTTGATAGAGCGACTGTGCTTCCTTGTGCCTCATCAGCATATCAAGTGCCACAGCCTTTCCATTAAGCAAATCAATATTATCCGGTGATTTCCTCAGGCCATCATCATAATAAACCATTGCCTTTTTAGCATCCCCACCGTTGATTTCGGTTTTTGCCAGGCGCAGGTTGATTTCCGGATCTTCGGGCTGTCTCTCTTTCGCAGCCAGCAGAATCGCTTCGGCTTTATCCGCCATATTATTGCGCTGATACAAATCGGCCAGTGCCAGATGTGCCTCCACACGGTGCTGTGACTGCCCGATAGCACGCAGATATAAATCAATCGCGCCTTGCAGGTCACCTCCGGTTTGCATGGTTTGGGCAAGATGCATTAGATTTGCTTCACGCGCACCGACAGGGCCGTCTTTGCTGGGTTGGGGTGCACAGGCGGCCAGACTAACCAACAAGATTGCAGTTGTATGTTTTAAAGAGATTTTCTGCATAGAAGCCCCTGCTAGTGCTGTCAGTTTATTTGCTTACCCTTAAATTAGCCAGTGAATCTCCGATGGCGCGGAAAGCATGCTGCAAATCATTACTCGTCGGCGATGGGAAGTAATAGTCCGATTGTGAGGCGCAATTGCGCAACATAGTCTGACTCGAGCTGCTGACTGAACCAAAAGAAATAGTATAGACTAGTATATTATTATTTTTCATTGAGGTGCAAACTTGTGAAAGCCGGCTATCAAGGCGGCCCTCTGCTGTGCTTTGGCTGGTAGTGCCGAGTTTGCCATCGCTGAGATACCAATAGGCAGTGTGATTGCTGTTATCCATGGTGTGATCGCCGTCCGTCATAATAATAGCAGCCTTGTTCATATTCACCGTGTTATAATCCAGCGGCAGGCTGTTAGTATCCATTTCGCCTCCCCATAACCCCCGCCAGCGCGGCGAAAGCATGCGCCATCCCCAGGCAGCTCCGAGATTAATGTGAGTATTGCCCACCGCCTGCATTGCGTTAATGGCGCTGATGATGGTGTTCTTATTTGCTGTTAATGGTGTTACTTGCTGGGAGCAGGATTTATTAGGGCCGAGGCTTGTTCCGAGGCCCGATTTGTAGCGGATAGTACCACTTGTAGAGCAATTGTCGCGATTGGTGTTAGTGCCATACCACGCATTGTAACTGGTATGACAAGGCCAGTAGTAACGTGGGAATTTTGCGACTGACGGAGGATCATCCGTAACATCGCGATTGCTGGTTTCGCGTGCATCGACGCAACCCATCCAGCTGGTAGTACCCCAATTGAAACTTCCTGCAGTGACCCAGCTGGTGCGTGTTGAACCGATATTCACCGCCTGCGAGAAGGGTACAAGACCTACCCAGAGATTCTCAACAGTCGTGTGATTGCCATACAGAATATTGATAAGATCCGTCGCTGCAGTTTTTAGATTGGTAAGCTTAGTACCGGCCATAGAGCCCGTATTATCAAGCACCATGACCAGCTCCAGCCCTTTGCTTGCTCGGGTGATTTCAGAATTGGCTTGCACGGTCACTGAATTAATATGCAGTAATTTCATTATCGTCGTCGGCACTGTTGCCGTGGCGGATAATGTAAGCACGGAGTTATCGCTATTAGTAGTAACGTCAAAATCAGTAACTGTCGCACCAAGGTAATTATGAAAATTCACATTCAGATATTTAGTGGCTTCCGGCGTAATAGCTGCAGTATTCATGGTGGATCCGGCGGCAAGCCCTGCTGCATCAAGCGAGCTTGAGAGTTTCGCCTGCACCTGTTGCGCGCGTCCCATATCGATAGCGGCACCGGTTGCTCCAATCAATGCAAGTATCGCCAGCCCCACAATAGGCAGCACGGATCCCTGCTCACAGGAAAATAACTTAGGTTGCATGAGTAGTCCCTCCTTCTTACGTCGGCGGCGTTGTCAGCGCCCCCAGGCGGGGTTTAAAAATCACGGTCTTGTAAATGTCTCTCGCATCAAAAATGATTCCGGGAAAAAGCGGGGTGTAGCGGTAATAGACTTCGGAAATGATGATGTTATCCCGATCGTTCAGCGTTAAGCCAGATGGCAGTGTGGCGGTGCCGTTGACGCTTCCAATCTGACTGGTGCGGGGAAGTGTGCCGCCCCCGGTATAGCGCCAGCGAACGGTGGGTGGGTTAGTGCTGCTCTGATAAACGGAAGTAATAATAACCACCCCATTAGCGCCGAAAGTAAAAGGCTGCATGATTTGCGCAGATGCATTCAGAATCTGGTTAAGTTGCGCGTTGGTAACGGTGGTAGATTGTGTCACCACGTCGGCAACCGTATAAGCTATCCGATCGGATTTCTGGTGCAGTAGCAGAAGGTGACTGACCTCAAAACCGCCCAGGAAAAGCAACAGCAGCACCGGCAGCGCCATAGCGAATTCAATGGCGGCTACTCCGCTGCGGTTTCGAATGATATCAAGATAACCAGGCATCAAAATGGCTCATTTTGTATAACGGCTCGCGCCGAAAGGTTGATGCTGCCATTTTCGCCAATAAAATGCCCGATAAGCGGGGTAAAAATTGGCCAGGGATAGGTAATGGTATAAACGACAATCTGACTGGCGATACCGGCGCCTGCGGCGCCCATATCAGTATCATAATGCCCATTGCCGTTGACATCGGTATAGTTTTCTCCGGCATCACGTTGGCCATTGCCATTGCTGTCAGTAAAGGGCTCAGGCTGACCAATCTGATCAAACTGATTATAAGCGGTGGAAGTGATGGTAATAAGATTGGTATCCAGTAAGGCGCTGGTTCGCTGGTGGAGTGTCTCCAGAATGGTCTGCTCGCGAGTCATGTTTGCTTCGGTGTAGCCGGTTTTCCCCCGGCGGGAAGCGTCATAGGCTGCACCTTCCATAATACTCTGCGTATAAAGAATCAGGGAGACCTCCATGATACCCATCATCAGCAAAAGCAGAGTCGGGGCGACAAAAGCGAATTCAACCGCTGTCACGCCTTCTACGGAGGCACGAAGCCTCTCAAGCGACTTAAGCAATAATGGGAACATGCCTTGAATTTTAGCGGCACGGTATTAAAATATTATAAATAAATCAAATGATTAGACTATATTTTGGCTAAAATTAGAGATAATTACCAAAGGGAAAGCGAGGTAAAATTAAAGGGAAGGCCATGGTCATGGACTTCCCTTTAATGGCTCCGCGAGCTGGATTCGAACCAGCGACCGCTCGATTAACAGTCGAGAGCTCTACCGCTGAGCTATCGCGGAACACGGCAGAAAATTGAGTCGCTAAACTGCCAATTTTTTAGTGGAAGTCAAGGTCTATTATCAAAAATTATCCACTAACTACGAGACAGCTGACAGCTTTGGTTCGCAACTGATCACAAAGTTCCTGTGCTGAATAGCGAAGCTGGAACGGCCCTGTGCGCAGGCGAAAGATAGGCTCAGGGCTGCTGGAGAGCGTAGGCTGTGTGATATAGGGCAGGTAGGGCTGCAACTCCATATGCTGGCTTTTAAGCTCGTCCCACAGCATGCTGGCATCGCCACGGCTGTGATAGCTGCCCAGCTGGACCCAGTATTGCGGGTGGTTGCTTACGCCCTGGTAATTGGCAACGGTGCGGCGGGTAAGAAACCCACTGCCCACCTCGCGAGTGCGTGGAAGGTTAGCAACGGTGCCTGTGCCCATATCAGAAGTGGGGCGGCAGGTAAGTTCATCCGCTGTAGCTACATTGCAGAGCTGGCTGACATCCGAAGTAGTCAGGAAGGGGCCAATCTGCAGGGAAACTCTGGGAGTGCTGCCAATTCGCATAAAGGGCTTCGTGACTCGTACCCGCATTTCTCTTGTCAGATTAGGTAGTTTCTTGCGCAGTATCTGCCAATGATTGAGTGCGGCCTGATCGCTGGCAAAGTAGCTGAGCTGGACCCAGTAGGAATGCTGCGAAAGATTAGTGCTGGGAGAAGCTTTCCAGCCTTGCGCACGCTTGCCAGAAAGAGGAATTTCGGGAGCAGCAAAAGGCTCGGCCTTGGTCGTTTCCTGTGCGGGAGCGGTCTCAGTTTTAGCCGGAGTGGGGATTTCGGAGAGCGGTACAGGAATAGCCTCCCCCACCTCTACGCGACCATCCGTGGGAGAGAGCATATCGACCTGCCCCAGTTTACGGGGGCCATGGCGCATGCGGTTGGTTGCCGCAGCAGTCATCGGTTGCATGTTCTGGGGCTGTGCTTGTGCTTGCACGGCCGGCTCTGTTCCCTGCTGTGAAGACATTACGCGGGTTTCATTAGACAGGCTGGTCCCCGGAGGAGGCAGAAGTTCCATACGGCGAGAAGACGGAGCGGCGATCTGCATAGGCACAGCGGGCGCGGCAGCCATTGCCTGTGGCACAGGGGCAGGCATGGGCTGCCCGGCGGTTATAGCCGGGGCTGCGGGTTTAGCAGGCTCAGCAACAACGGTTTTGATCTCTTCAGCATTATGCGCCACTTCTTTTACAGGGGAGGGAACGACAGGTGCAGCGGATACGGGCTGAGCCTCAGTTGGCTTAATATTGACAACTTTGCTTAGCTTCTCAGCGGGTGATTTATTTTGCCAGGGAAGAACTGTCTCGGTAGTTTTCTCAGAAGGAAGAGTAGCCGGAACATTGGGTTCTGAAATGGCTGGTTTGGGCGGGACAGGAGTGTTTACAGCTACTTCCTTAGCGGGTGGCAGAGATGGAGTGGCAGGCTGGATCACAGGTTCTGCGACCGCTTCGGGTTGCTTATCCTCGATAATATTGGGTAATACGGGAGCGTTCGCCGTTTCTGCTTTGACTGGTTCTGCTTGCGGGGCTTTAACCGGCCTTTCTATTCTTACGGGCTTTTCCACCGCTTTAGTTGAAGGCATTTCAGGTGCTGGCGCCGCCATGGCGGCTTTGAATTCTTCCGCGAGGCTTGAAGCTGTGGGAGCGGGCTCAACCGACGGCAGCGAAATTTCTCCGGATTCAGAATCCGGAATCGTAGCCGGTAGTTCAGCAATATCTTCTTTAGCAGGAGCAAGGGCTGCCTGGGCAGCTTCCAGCGCAGGCGCTTCCGTGGCTTTGGGTTCAGCTTTGGCAGCAGGCTTCTCTTGAGGTTCTTGAGGCTCTGCTTTGGCGGTAGCTACCGGTGGTTCCTTAGGGAGGAACGCAGCTGACTCAACCACAAAGCAATTCACTCCTTCCTGCGCGACGGCATTGCATGCCGAAGCCGCATCCTCACGGGATGGGAAGGGACCACCTTGTAATCTGTAGACCTGACTATTGGAGGGGGGGATGGTGATGGCGCTGTTCTGATGGAAAAGCGATCCCAGAATTTCTTTATGTTCGCCTTTTACTTTCTGCCAGTAGGAATCAGCCTCCGCCTCGGTTTTGTAGCTGCCAAGCTGCACCAGAAAAACGTTTTGCCCCATGGCCTGAGGTGCAGTCAGCAGGGTTGCCGCAAGAAGCATTAACTTTGGAAATCGAACGCGCATAGGCCCCTGTTTTTTTTATTATTGCAGACGGACTATAGCAATCCGCCGGGAATGATAAAGTAAAAAAGGAAGGTTGCTGCCTCTTGCCATTGCACAATAAGGTGCTTGGAGGCCGAGGGGAGAATCGAACTCCCGAATACAGGATTTGCAGTCCCGTGCATTCCCACTTTGCTACTCGGCCGCGCGGAGGGAAAAATGCTATACACAGCTTTATCGGGGCTGACAAGCCTCTGCTTTTTGCTGGCATCCGGCAGGAATGGTTGCTAAGAAGCATTCGAAAGAAAACGAGTCAAATTATGACCAATAAACAAGCTGCACGTGAAAATATGATATCCAGTCAGTTGCTTCCCAATGAAGTGACGGACGAAAGAATACTGAGCGCAATACGCTCAGTTGATCGGACATTTTTCGTCCCCGAGATATTTGCTGGCGTTGCATATGCTGATGACGATATTCCACTTGCGCCGCATCGCTGGATGCTCAAGCCCATGCTTTTTGCCCGCCTGCTGCAGTTGGCAGATATTTCGGCGGACAGTAAAATGCTATATATTGGTGCGGGTTCCGGTTATGGAGTAGCTGTTGCAGCGCGGCTGGCCAAGCAGGTTGTGGCAGTGGAGTGCCTGCGTGAACTGGCTGATGTTACCCGTCATAACCTTCTGGATCTTCATATAGATGTAGAGATTTTCTGCTCGCCGCTAACGGTGGGTTATCCGCTTTCTGCCCCTTACGATATTATATTTATTGAAGGCGCCGTTCAGCAGGTGCCTCACGGTTTGGCAGATCAGTTAAATGAAAGTGGCCGGATAGTGGCAGTGCAGAACCTGCAGCAGCGGCTTGATGAGCAGCGTGGGCTCGGACGGGCATTTGTCGCTCAAAAAGTAAATGGCGCATTGCATCAGAAATTTGCTTTCGATGCGACCGCGGCGTTACTGCCTGGATTTGAAGCCCGGAAAGATTTTATTTTCTAGCACTATCAGTAATAAGAACAGGAAGTTTTAGAATGAAGATAAGAACAGTATTATTTGGTAGTGCAGCGGCTATCGCCATCGCTTCTGCAGCACTTTCGGCCGTTGCGCAGGAGCCGGTTTCAACGCCAGGCACTGCCCCGATCGCAACTCCAGCGCCAGCCGCAACTCTTCCTTCATCGGTTGAGGATAAATCGCTTGCTGCTCCTGCAGTGCCCGCAACGGCAAAAACTGAAACGCAGAAAGCGGCGCCCGTTGTGCCGGTGGTGGAGACGAAGGGGAATGCCACGCTGCAAAAAGCGCTGGAAGAAGCCTATTTACACAACCCTGAATTAGAAGCGCAACGCAAGCAGCAGAACGCCGTGGATGAACGGGTGCCCCAGGCATTATCCGGCGCATTGCCCACTGCATCCATTGGTTATGAGAAGGGGCGTCGCAGGGTTTCTTCGGGGGCTTCAAACTGGAATTACACTGACGGGCTCAATAAGAATCTGACGGTTACTCAGCCTCTTTTTCGAGGCGGTTCGACCTGGGCGAATGTAGTTTCTGCCCGTAATGATGTTAAAGCTGGGCAGGAGCGACTGCGCCAGGCAGAGCAGGAAATTCTGCTGGGCACGGTCACGGCATATATGGATGTCGTTCAGGCACAGTCAGTCGTAGGGTTGAGCCAGAAAAATTATGACGTGCTGAGCAAGCAGCAGGGAGCAGCGCAGCAGCGATTCGATGTGGGCGAGGATACCCGAACAGATGTTGCGCAATCAGAAGCAAGGGTGGCCGTGGCACGTTCCCAGCTTACAAAGAGCGAGGGAAGACTCGCGGCAACGCGTGCGGCATTTAAACGGTTTACCGGTTTTGAAATTCAGGATGTGACAATGCCGGAAGTTTCACTCGATTTGCCGAAATCGCTGGATGAAGCAATCAAGCTGGCGCTGGAAAATAATCCTAACCTAAAAGAGGCGGAATATACTAAAGAGTCCGCTGATTATCAGATTAACGCGAATGCTGGCCGAATCCTGCCTTCGGTGAATCTTCGGGGCAGCATGAATCGTCAGGGTGGCGCCGGTGTGCTGGGCAATCTGGATTATGATCAGGATGAGGTCATGCTCGCTGTTTCGGTGCCTATTTTTCAGGGCGGTGGTGAATATTCTCGGGTCCGCGAGGCAAGAGAAAATTATCAGCGTCAGCGATTTGCAGAACTTGATGCGGCTAATCGTGTGCGTCAGCAGGTGGTAACTTCGTGGGAAAACTGGCAGGCAGCAACAGCAACCCTGGAATCCGACAAGGCGGCTATTGACGCAGCTGAAATTGCACTTGAGGGGGTAAGGCAGGAACAGCAGTACGGTGCGCGCACGACCCTTGATGTATTAGATGCTGAAAGAGAATTATTTGATGTGCGTGTCCAGTATGTCACTTCCCAACGTGATGAAGTGGTCGCGGCTTACGGCCTGCTTTCTGCCATTGGCAAGCTTACTGCGAAGGATCTGGGCCTGAATGTGCCGCTATATGATGCGAATAAACACTTTGAAGATGTCGAATATCAGTTTATAGGTTTTTGATAACTATTCATTAATTACTGTTGCGGCAGAATGCTGAAAAAAATGCAAGGGTGAGGCATGGCAAAAACCGAAACGAAGGCGACGGGTGGTGAAGATCAGTCAATGGAGGAAATCCTCCAGTCTATCCGCCGTATTATTGCAGAAGATGGTGATGTCGAGGCTTCGGCTCAGCCTGAACCTCAGCCGAAGCAGGTTGAAAAGCCCGCCGCGCCTGCGCCTGTTGTCGATGATGTGCTGGAACTGACCGATATGGTGACTGAAAATGGTGCGGTGGTCACGTTGCGTGAGCCTGAACCCGCGCTGGAACCTGCGCCTGTGCCCCTACCTGAAAAAGTCAGTGAACCTGATCGGGGTGAGGATGTGCTGAAAAACATTGATGCTATGCTGGGTAGTGAAACCACGCCTCGCGATACGAGCCTGTTATCAGCCTCGGCCGCAGAAGCGGCATCGCAAGCTTTCCGCGCGCTTAGAAAGCCTGTGCATGAATCTCCGCTTCCGTCCGTGGATTCCATGTCTTTCCGCAGTGGTGCTACAGTGGAAGATTTAATGATGGAGTTGATGCGTCCTATGCTGAAAGCATGGCTGGACGCTAACCTGCCGCCAATTGTTGAGCGGATCGTTGAACGCGAAGTCAGAAAGCTGACGCAATAAATCACTTTAGCAAGTGCTGCTGAGAGTGATAATTTTGCAATTTTGCCTGCCGTTTCGTTGTTAAAGAGCAACAAATTTGGGTTCGAGCTGGCAATATAAACAATTTTTTAATGATTATAAAATAAGTCATGAACTTATGATCATTCAACAAGTTCCGGATATTGTTCAAAAGATATCCTTAATTTATCAACAAAGATAATAACATGCTGCGATTGCAGGCAGGACGGGTGGTTAAGCTGTGCACGGTGCTATCCCTTCTCGGGAGCACTGCCGTATTTGCACAACCGGATGTTCCGGAGCTGCCGCCATTACCACCAATTGAGGGTTTGCCAACGCTCAAGGAACTATCAGAGGCAAAAACCACGCAAAAGCCTAAGAAAGAGCAGGCTGCAAAGAAGGCCGATGTCAAAAAAGATCAGGCCGAGGAAGAATCCCCCACGCGCCGCAGGACGGTGCCGGTGCAGAACCCTGTGTTGGCTGCTCCTTATCATGCGGAAGCGGAGCTGCCTCCATTGCCCCCGTTGCCTGGAATGGAATCCCTGCCGCCGCTACCGGGTGCCGCTACTGCAAAAACAGAACAGCCAGCTCCCACTTCTGCACAAACTGCTGAAGCCCCAAAACTTGCAACGCCGCCCGCGCCAGTGACGATGCCTGATTTTGACAAGCTCCCGCCTATCGAACTTCCTAATATGACTGAAGAAGCAGGTAAAACAAAAACGCCAAAGGCGGAACCGCCTGCCACTGTGGCACAGCAAGAAGCTCCTGCTTTGCCTGAACAGCAGGCTGCGTCATCTGCGACGGGTTCAGTTCCTCCGGCGCCCGCAAATCCGGCTGTCACTGAGGCAACGGGGGAATTGCCTGCTGTACCCCCTTTGCCGCCCATGCCTCCCGCGGAGGTACAGCAAGCTGAAGCCGCACCCGCACCCGCACCCGCACCCGCACCCGCACCTGCCGTTGTGCCTGCGGCGCCTATTGACGAATTACCGCCCCTGCCTGATATGATGGCAGCCCAGAGCGAATTGCCTCCGATGCCGCCAATACCTGCGCCTTTGCCTCCTGAAACCCAGAATGCAAGCGCACCCTCATCAGCACCCATGCCTCCAGAAATTCCGGCAAATGAACTGCCGCCGCTACCGGGACAAACAGGTGCTACGCAAGAGGCTTCTTCTGCGTCATCTATGCCTGCACCTCCGCCGGTTGCGGAAGTCTCTTCATCCTCAGCCTCCTCTTCGGCTTCATCAGCTCAGGAACTGGCGGCTCCGCAGCTTCCCGATCTCCCCGATTTCACTACGGTAACCGAGCCGGGCGGGTTCACAGCGTCGGAAAATGCACCTGCGCCTGTAGTTCCGCCACTGCCTGCACCGCCTCTTGCGCCGACTCAAACGGCAGAGAGCACACCTAAAGTGCCAGAACTCCCGCCACCACCTACGGTGACGCCTCCTCCTATCGAGCCATTGCCGACTATTGCGGATCTGCTGGATGAGAAAATTCCGCCCAAGGCTGATGAAAAGCCGGCTGAAGCTACACCTGGGGCAACCGAAACTGCAGCGGTGACTAAGCCGGAAGAAGGGGAAAAGAAAGAAGAAGCCAAGGCTGATAAAAAAGAAGTTGTCTGGCCTCGTAGCTTTAAGACTCAGACATTACCACCGCAGATATACAACAAGCAGTATGCCGGACAAAACGGCCATTTGCCGAAGGCGCAGTATTACCAGGAAATGGAAGTGTATCTGTTCCGTGCCGTTGCGCAGAACGATTTAAAGGGAATGCGGGCGCTGCTGGGCATGGGGGTGCCGCTTATTATCCGTACGCCGCAGGGGGAAACCTTGCTCAGTTATGCCATTCGCAATCGTGCCTATGATGCTGCGCGCTTATTACTTGCGTTGCGCGTGAATCCCAACGAAACGAACGGGAATGGCTCTACGCCACTGCATTTTGCAGTGCAATCCGGCAGGCTGGATATGGTGCAGGCACTCCTGATGGCCGGTGCCAATCCCCTGGTTGTGGATATGAATGGCATCAGCCCCATACAGATTGCCGAATGGCAGCAAAATCCGCAGATGATGGATATGCTGGGATATAGCCGCTTTGCAGGATATCAGTCGAATCCTTCGGGAATCGCAACTTATATGCGTTAATAAACATTTATCTTTTGAGTGCTAATGTGAGTGAAATTAAGATCACGGAGTATTCACTGTATGTGTAAGTATTTAACCGCCCTGTTGATTTCGGCGCTCCTTTTAATTCAATCACATGGCACTAGTTGGGCAGATTGTCCAAACGGGTATACGCCTGCCTGTGCTGCGGCAGGATGCACAGCAAAAGATGCAAAATATGGAATTACTCAGCCGGGGTATTTGTCTGGGCATGATGGCTATACAACGCTTGATGTGGCAGATAATCCACTAAAACAGGGAACGAAGCGCTCTCTCTATTATGCCGGCGAATACAAGAAAGAGTCAGATTGTTCAAGCCACCCTATCTATAAGGTGAATTTAATAAACCCCTGTCGTTTGGTGACGTATGAAACGAATGGTGTTCCACAAATGAATCTGACCATTTTAGAGGTTAAAGAAGATACATTGTGGGGAGAAGACATTCAATTGTCGGACGGTACTCAAGTTTTTTCGACTAATAAGGTTTCTCACACGATTGCTGTTAAAGGTGCGGAGCATGGAGAATATATAAATATTCCGATGGAAGCGGTTGTAACAGCGCCTAATAATGATCCTTATCGCGGCAAAGCTGTAAAATACACAGTCAATATGGCGTCTGTATATCAATTTACAAACTGTCCGACAGATACAGTTGTTACGCCCCCAGCTCCGCCTGCGCCTCCGCATAATTGTGCTGTCTTTGCAAATCAATCGGATGTTTATGACTGCTGCGATTCGCATCCTGGCGCGCAAGGATGCCCCATCCAGTGCAGCGCATTTACGGGTAGCGGATTTACAACATGCTGTGCCCGTTATCCAAATGGCTTGGGCTGCTCACCTATGAGCACGGGGGTGCGCACTGATTGCGGTGAGTATAGTGATCCGGCCGAACATGCCGCCTGCTGTACATTTCAGGGCAATACTGGATGTAATTAATATAGTTAACAATAGGATAGTGTATATATTATATTGTTATATAATTTTAATATTGCCATGATATCATCTTAAAAAAAGGGGTGGTTATGCGCAGAATATTGCTTTCAGTAATGCTTATTCTGATGACGGCAAATATAGCGCAGGCAGGCTGGTGCCCACCTTCCTGGGCCCCCATGCACAATGCCTGCTGTAATAATAAACCTGATAATAAGAATTGTGCATGCCCGGCAAATTTCACGCCGCCCTGCTGTATTGCCACCCCGTTTGTTAAAAATTGCCCTTTCCACGATGATTGTACCTTTTTAGGAACGGATCCTGGAGCGTATGCCACATGCTGCCAAAAGCATCCCGGTGCTTTGGGTTGCCCCGGTACCAGTAGTGACAGCCCAAATTGTGCGCAGACATGCACATCTCCTATGTGTTGCGAATCGCATCCGGCTAGCAAGAACTGCCCGCTGCATAATATGCTGTGCCCCGCCAGCAGGGATTGCACAGATTCACCAAGTGGACTTGCAATGGCCATGTGCTGCAGTAATTTTCCAACTGCGGCAGGATGCCCTGGCGTTACAACGGTAAGTCCTAATTGCTCTAAAACCTGTACAGGCAATCTTGCTGTTTGCTGCTCAATACATGCGGCCTATATAAATTGTCCAGCTCACGCGCAGTTATGCCCGGGAAGCTCGTCTTCATCATCCTCATCGTCGTCTTCTTCAAGTTCAAGTGGTTCTTCTTCTTCCAGCAGTTCAAGCAGCTCATCATCCAGCAGCTCATCAAGTAGCGTCTGGAATCAGTGTGCCGGGTTATGCGGCTACAACTGGTATAACTGCTGTATGGGAGGGCAGTCGACTCCCGCATGTGCAGGATATGTGCCTGGCAATCCAAATACTGCGCCGCCCTGTAACTCATCTTCCAGCAGCAGCTCTGTTTCATCGAGCAGCTCTTCAAGCAGCTCAGTATCTTCCAGCAGCTCGAGCAGCTCATCGTCCAGCAGTTCCTCATCTAGTAGTTCTTCTTCTTCAAGTAGCAGCTCCTCCTCCAGCAGCAGTGTTGATCCGACTGATTCTGGCGGCACCATTCAAGGTGACCCTGGTCCTGACGTGAGTGGCGATGATGACTCCTCATCCTCAAGCAGCTCCTCCTCAAGCAGCTCCTCTTCAAGCAGCAGCTCTTCTTCCTCCAGCAGCAGTGTTGATCCGACTGATCCTGGTGGCACTATTCAAGGTGACCCGGGCCCTGATGTAAGTGGCGATGATGACTCATCATCCTCAAGCAGTTCCTCCTCAAGCAGCAGCTCCTCTTCAAGCAGCAGCTCATCTTCAAGCAGCAGCTCATCTTCAAGCAGCTCCTCCTCCTCAAGCAGCAGATCGTCTTCAAGCAGCACTGCAGGCTGTCCAAATGGCTATACGCCCGCCTGCTCATCTGCCGGTTGTACGCATGCAGATGCCCAGTACGGCATTACGCAGCCGGGCTATTTCGCTGGTCACGATCAGTACATGATGCTTGATTATAACGATAGCGGACCTTCACAGGGCGTGAGGTATTCCTTGTATTTCGCCGGTGAATATAAAAAGGATGCGGATTGCACCAGCCGTCCCATCTACAAGATAAACCTGCGCAACCCGTGCCGTATTGTAACCGCGGCTTCGACACCTGTATCTGAAATGAATGAAACCATCGCAACGATCAAAGAAGACACTCTATGGGGTGAAGATGTTCATTTCCTCGGAAACGGGCAGACTATCACCGGTGACGCTGTGACCCGGGATCTTTATGTTGAAGGAGCGGAATATGGAGAATATTTCCGTAAAACTATGGTTGTCACTGCAACCAGCCCAGCGTCGGATAGCTTCAGAGGAAAGTCTGTCAGCTATGATTTTGCGGGTGATATTGTCTATCAATCTGCGAATTGCCCAATAGATGCGGGTCAGCATTGCGATATTTACGTGCATCAATCTGATGTTTATGCCTGCTGCGATTCTCACCCCGGGGCGCATGGCTGCCCGCTGGATTGTAATCTTTACAGTGGACCTGGCTTCACGGATTGCTGCACTCGCTATCCCAACGGGTTGGGCTGCTCGCCTCTCAGCACCGGTGTGCAAACGGATTGTAATGATTACAGCGATCCCGCTGACCATGCCGCCTGTTGTACATTCCAGGGTAATACCGGCTGCTAATTTCAGTCCGGGTGCTTGAGAAATTGACTCTGGCTACGCCTGGCGCTAGCCTGCACAGCCTATGACAGAAAAAACATATGGAAAATCCCGGCTGGTGAGCCGTCATGTCACCTCAGGGCCTGAACGCGCGCCGCATCGATCCTATCTTTACGCCATGGGATTGGGGCAAAAGGAAATTAACCAGCCATTGGTTGGCGTGGCGACGACATGGAACGAGGCTGCCCCTTGCAACATTACGCTGGGCCGCCAGGCTCAGGTGGCCAAGAAAGGAGTGCATGCCGCCGGTGGCACACCGCGAGAATTTACCACTATTACCGTGACTGACGGTATCGCGATGGGGCATCAGGGCATGAAATCTTCGCTGGTTAGCCGCGAAGTAATTGCAGATTCAGTAGAACTTACCATGCGCGGACATTGTTATGACGCGCTGGTTGGCTTGGCTGGTTGTGATAAATCACTACCAGGGCTGATGATGGCGATGGTGCGGCTGAACGTACCCTCTGTCTTCATGTATGGTGGTTCGATTATGCCAGGCGTTTATAAGGGCCGGGATGTCACGGTAGTAGATGTTTTTGAGGGAGTCGGCCAGCATTCCGCTGGGAATATGACGGAAGAAGAGCTTGAGGCGTTGGAGCGTGTGGCCTGCCCAAGCGGCGGATCGTGCGGGGGCCAGTTCACGGCGAATACCATGGCCTGTGTCTCTGAAGCGATTGGGCTTGCCTTGCCGGGTTCGTCGGCACCTCCGGCGAGCTATGAATCCCGCGATGATTTCGCGTTCAGGTCCGGTGAAGCGGTGATGCATCTGCTGAAGGAAAAAATTCGCCCCCGGGATATTGTAACGCGTAAGGCACTGGAAAATGCGGCAGCGGTTGTGGCGGCTACTGGTGGCTCGACCAATGCAGCGCTGCATTTGCCTGCGATCGCCCATGAATGCGGTATCGATTTCGATATGCATGCGGTGGGTGAAATTTTCCACCGCACACCTTATCTGGCCGATTTGAAACCGGGCGGCAGATATGTGGCGACTGATTTATATCGCGTCGGCGGTGTGCAGGTGGTGCTCAAAACCTTGCTCGATGGCGGCTACCTGCATGGCGACTGCCTCACGGTGACTGGCAAAACCCAGGCGGAGAACCTGCAAAACGTGGTACTACCTGCCGGGCAGGACGTAGTGCTGCCGCATGAAAGGCCACTGGCTAAAACAGGCGGCGTCGTGACGCTTAAAGGAAATCTTGCGCCGGAAGGTGCGATTGTAAAAGTTGCGGGCCTGAAGATGCGAAAATTTAGCGGTCCGGCGCGGGTGTTTGACTGCGAAGAAGATGCCTTCAAGGCGGTTGAAAAACGCGAATACAAAGACGGGGAAGTCATCGTTATTCGCTATGAAGGCCCCAAAGGCGGGCCAGGCATGCGTGAGATGCTGTCAACCACGGCCGCGATTTACGGGCAGGGCAAGGGCGAAGCGCTGGCACTCATCACCGATGGTCGCTTCAGCGGCGGTACGCGTGGATTGTGCATCGGCCATGTCGGCCCCGAAGCGGCGGAGGGCGGGCCCATCGGTCTGCTTAAAAATGGCGATATTATTGAGATCGATTCCGATGCCGGAACGCTGAACGTGCAGCTATCAGAAGCGGAGCTCGCTGAGCGTCGTAAAGCCTGGAAGCCGCGCGGCACTGATTACAATTCCGGTGCGCTGTGGAAATACGCACAGACGGTAGGAACGGCGGAAAAAGGCGCGGTGACGCATCCCGGTGGTAAGGCCGAGACCCATGTGTTTGCGGATGTTTGATGCGTCTTGTTACGCAGAATGTGCGTAAATGGCATATTCCGGACTGGAAAAAACTATGCGATCGGTTGGATAACCATGGTTCAGAAATTCTGATTTTGACAGAATATCAGGCGTCAAAAAAAGGCAAAGAAGCGCGGAGTTACCTTCTCACGCTTGGTTACAAATTTTAGTATGAAGCCGTCTCTGCGAATATTAATCAAGGCGGACTAATTGTTGTCTCAAAGAGAGATTTATTTCCTGTTGAAAACGGATTTGCCGCATTGCCTGAACCATGGCGGTTAATGACTTTTGAGAATGAGGGAAGGTTGATTTCAGCTGCCTACTGGCCACAATTGGAAGCGAAACGCATCTATTGGCAGTATCTATTTGAGCAAGCGATTCTCCATGAAAAACAAATTATAATGGGTGATTTCAATACTGGATCAAATAGGCTTGATAAAACCGACAAAGGGGCACGTTTTCACTGTGCTGAGTATATTACAATGCTAGGGCAAGCTAACTTAGAAGATGCATGGCGCCATGTTCATTCAGAAAAAAGGGAATATAGTTGGTATAGCCGCAGTCACAATGGGTTTCGAATTGACCACGCATTTGTATCCAGGTCTATAAAGCAAAAAATTCGTTCATGTTGGTATGACCACTCCATCAGAGAAGAGCAACTGAGCGATCATTCCGCAATGATTCTTGAAATGGAAGATTAGTAGCACAGCTCTAGTGTTAAGCCTAAACCACCCGCTCTACCATCAGCTTTTTAATCTCTGCAATTGCCTTGGCCGGATTCAAGCCTTTCGGGCAGGTCTTGGCGCAGTTCATGATGGTGTGGCAGCGGTAAAGCCGGAAGGGATCTTCCAGTGCATCCAGGCGCTCACCGGTGAATTCGTCACGGCTGTCGGCAATCCAGCGATAGGCTTGCAGAAGGATAGCTGGCCCTAAAAATTTCTCGCTGTTCCACCAGTAACTGGGGCAAGAAGTTGAGCAGCAGAAGCAAAGAATGCATTCATAGAGCCCGTCAAGTTTCTCCCGATCTTCGGGCGACTGCAGGCGTTCGCGGCCTGAAGGAGCAGCGGATTGGGTCATCATCCAGGGCTGGATGGATTCATATTGCGCATAAATATGGGTCAGGTCGGGTACAAGGTCTTTCACCACATCCATATGCGGCAGCGGAAAGACTTTCACCGTATCACCGGGAACGTCTTCAATGGCTTTGATGCAGGCAAGAGTATTGGTGCCCCCGATATTCATCGAGCAGGAGCCGCAGATGCCTTCCCGGCATGAACGGCGCAAGGTAAGGGTGCTATCAACATTGTCTTTAATGTAAAGTAGCGCATCCAGCACCATCGGCCCGCATTTATCGAGATCAATTTCAAATACATCAATTCGGGGATTCGCAGGATTGCCGGATTCATCCAGTTGATCCGGATCCCAGCGATAGATGTGGAAGGTTTTGACGCGCGTAGCATTGGTGGGCGCCGGGTAAAGCTTTCCTTCTACAGGTTTGGAGTGGGCGGGGAGTGCGAATTCGACCATGGCGTTTCCTCGTTATTTCTTATGTATCTGTGTAGTCGCTTGTGCAAGCTGGGGCAAGAGCGAAGCGCCGTTGTGCTGCTTGCTGGTAATTTCTTCGATTGCTTTTTGCATGGCGACAAAACGTTCCGGGCTGGTGGGATGTGTTGTGCGAATGTAAATGCCTTCCGGGTTTACCGCGGCCATTCGGCGCCAGACCTCGGGCATTTTATCTATTTTATAGCCGGCCCGTGCAAGAATATAGAGGCCCACATAATCGGCCTCCTGTTCAAAACCCGGGGAGAATGAAAGTACGCCAAGTTCCGCGCCGGCTTCCCCGCTGCTGCTGCGGTAGCCGTAAGGATTGACAATAGCTTCAAGAATGGAGCCGACAACTGCACCAGCGGTGGCATTTTGCCGGGTCGCTTCAATATGGTTCATAATGTTATGGGCAAATTCATGTGCCATAACGAAAGCGAGCTGATCATCATCGGGAATAAGCTCCAGAAGTTTCGGCCCTATAATAACCGTGTTGCCGTCGGCATGTGCATTGAACCCTTCTTTTTTGCCACCCAGCTCGACATCAAACACACAGGCGCGTCCTGGGTCTTGTTGCACCTGCCTTAACTCGCTGCATAACTTGATGGCAGCCGGGCCAACGCGCGTGGCAATACTCGAGAGCCTTTCGATCATTTCATAACGGTAAGGCGGCCTTTTATAAAGAGAGCTGAAATCCTGATCATAAAGCTGGCTGTTTTGCCTGGCTCTCTCTGCCTCGATATCAGCATTGCTGACCTGGGGAAGTTGCGTTGTCGGCTGCGCGCAGGAAGCAAGGGTGAAACAAGCGAGCAGAAGAACAAAACGCATAAATTACTCCGTGGGTAGGCTCTCCGGCAGTAATGGCGCGCCGCTT
>WBZO01002303.1_pt1 | contig 25302 bp, 12 predicted proteins | sample 5204261 | NCBI WGS metagenome assembly WBZO01 (sample SAMN12412400, study PRJNA552823) | activated sludge metagenome | isolation source: activated sludge from anammox sidestream of wastewater treatment plant... | place: USA: North Carolina | collected 2017-09
GGACATGCCAAAGTAGTCATAGCCCATGCCCGTCGGCATGGTCTCGTGGAAGACCTCCTCGAGGGCTTTCATGGCCTGACCCGTACTCGATCCCGGCGCGACGGAGGCATTGATTTGCGAGCTGCGATACATGTTGAAGCGCGTGGTGAATTCGGGGCCATGACTCGCGTCCGCCCGCACAAAGGAAGTGAGGGGCACCGAGTCGCCGTCCTGGTTCCGCGCAAAGAACAGGCCCAGGTTGGCCACGTCCGTGCGGTATTGGCCGTCCGCCTGCACATAGACCTGCCACTGGAGGCCGAAGCGGTTGAAATAATTGACGAAATAGCCCCCCAAAAAAGCCTGCAGGGTTTGGTAGGCTTCGGAGAGATTGACCCCCTGGATCATGGCCTGCTCCTGATTGACTGTGAGATAGATTTGGGGGACATCCCACAGGGCGGTCGTAAAGACCTTATCGAGTTCGGGGCGCTTGGATGCGGCTTGGAGGAATGCCTGCGTGTTCTTTGCGAGAAACGAGACATCCCCGCCGCTGCGATCCTCGAGCATGAGAGTCACCCCTCCGGAGGTCCCGATGCCGGGGATGGCCGGCGGGGGAAACGCAAAGGCCGCGGTGGGTGTACTCATTCCGGAAAATTCCTGGTTGATGCGCGCCATGATGGCATTCACCTGAAGTTGGGCGGCGGCGCGATCAGCCCAGGGTTTGAGCGTGATGAAAAAGAATCCATTGTAAGTGGCCTGCACCGCGCTGAGGAGATTGAAGCCAATGACCGATGTGACGTATTCGATCCCCGGCGTCTTGAGGAGGAGTTCCTCGGCTTCGCGGCAGGCCTTGTCGGTCTGCTGCAGCGAGGACGCGCGCGGGAGTTGGACTGCGCCAAAGAGGTACCCTTGATCCTCCTCGGGGATGAATCCGGAGGGCAACTTCGCGCCAATGCCCAGGCCGACGGTGCCGAGGATCGCCAGCAGAATCAACCCGATGGCCAACTTGCGGATCAGACCGTCGCAAATCGCGACATAGCCGTGGGTGACCCGACTGAACACCCGGTTGAAAGCGCCAAAAAATTTCCCGAGGAGGCTCGTCTTGTTCGCCTCCTTTTTGGGCCGGAGAAGGAGGCTGCCGAGGGCCGGGCTCAGCGAGAGCGCATTAAAGGCGGAGATGATGACCGACACGGCCATGGTCACCGCGAATTGCTGGTACATTTGGCCGGTGATGCCTGGGATGAAAATTGTGGGGATAAAAACCGCCGCGAGAATGAGGGCAATGGCAATGACCGGTCCGGAGACCTGCTCCATGGCCTTGAAAGCGGCGTCGCGCGGGGAAAGTCCCTCCTCAATGTGGCTCTCGATGGCCTCGACGACCACGATGGCATCATCCACCACGAGCCCAATGGCCAGCACCAGCCCGAAGAGCGAAAGCGTATTGATCGAGAACCCCAGCAGAGGGAACACGGCGAATGTCCCAATCAGGGAAACCGGAACGGCAATCAGGGGAATCAGCGTGGCCCGCCAACCCTGCAGGAAGAGGAAAACCACGAGGATCACGAGGATCATGGCCTCGAAGAGGGTCTTGACGATTTCGTGGACGCCCTCCGTGACAGCCTCGGTTGTGTCCAAGGCCACCTTGTAGGAAAGCCCGCCGGGAAAATCCTTTGCGAGTTGGTCCATGAGCCGACGCGCGTTGGCCATGGAAGTGACGGCATTCGAGCCGGGCTGCTGATAGACGCAGACGATCGCGGCATTCTGCCGGTTGAATCTTCCCCGCAGATTGTAGTATTGCGCGCCCAAGGTCACTTTGGCGACATCCTTCACCCGGACAATCGCGCCATCGGGCATCGCGCGTATGACAATATTCTCGAAGTCCTCGACCGTGACGAGGCGTCCGGTCGTATTCACCGTGTAGGTGAAAAGTTGCCCCTCCGGAACCGGCTCGCCGCCGATTTGCCCGGAGGGATTCACATTGTTCTGGGACTGGATTGCGTTGATGACCTCGGGAACGGTGATATTCAGGGCCGCGAGGTGGTCCGGCTGGACCCAGATCCGCATGGCATATTGGCCGGAGCCGTAAATATTCACCTGGCCGACCCCGTCCACGCGGGTCATGGGATCGTTGATGTTGATGTAGGCGTAATTGGCCAGGAAGACCGGGTCATACCGGTCATCCGGCGAATACAGGACAAAGACCCCCAGCGGCGAGGCGTAGGCCTGGGTGACGGTCACTCCAAAATTGCGCACGGTCGTCGGCAATTGGGCCGCGGCCTGGCTCTGCCGCATCTGGGTGAGGATTTGATCCGTGGTCGGCTCGGTGCCAATGCCGAAAATGACATTCAGGGCCATCGCCCCATTGCTGGCATTGACGGAATACATGTATTCCATGCCCTCGACGCCGCTCATTTCCTGCTCGATGGGCGTGGCCACGGATTGCTCGACCGTGAGCGCGTCCGCGCCCACGTAAGTCGTCTGAACCTGGATTTGCGGCGGAACGATATTGGGAAATTGGGCGATGGGCAGGCCGGCCATCGAGACCAGGCCAACGATCACCGTGACGATGGCAATGACCATGGCCACGATCGGACGCCGGATGAAAAAACGCGCCATGCGGGATCAGGAAGGAGGATTGTCCGATGGCGCGGCGCGCCCGTCGGGAGGCGCGGGCGTGGCTTCCTTCGGTGGAGTGGGGTTCGCCCCAGGCTGGAAGGGCTTCGGGATGACGATCATGCCCGGGCGCACCTTTTCGATTCCTCCAATGACGACCTTGTCTCCGGCTTGAAGTTGGCCCCTGACGACAATATCCGGTCCCTGTGTTGGGCCGGTTTCCACGGGGATCGTCTCGATTTTGTTCTCCGCTCCGACCACGGCCACAAAGTGGGAACCCTGCAATTCGGCGACGGCCTGCTGCGGGACCACCAGCGCGCCCTCGAGCTTTTGCACGGGCGCTGTCACCCGCACGAAGAGCCCCGGACGCAGAATGTTGTCCTTGTTGGGGAACAGGGCATTGACCTCAATCGAACCCGTGGCGGAATTGATCTGGCGGTTCACAAAGTCAAACGATCCCTTCTCCGGATACATCCTTCCGTCAGCCAATTGGATGGTCAATTGCGGCTCGCGGTCCGCCTCCTCCGCGGGCTGGTTGAGCATATCCGCCGCCCACAGGTATTCATTTTCCGTAATGAAAAATTGCGCCTTAATGGGATCGAGTTGCGAAATTTGGGTGAGGACCGTCGCGCTGCCCCCCGGGCCGACCAGGTCGCCAATTTGCGCCTGCGCCTTGCCGACCACTCCCTCAAAGGGCGCGTGGATCGCGCAATAATTCAGATTCACCTGCGCCGCCTGGACTGTGGCCTGCGCCGCTGCCGCTGCGGCCGTTGTCGCCTGCGCGTTGGCGGCGGCCGTGTCGTATTCCTGCTGGCTGATCACCTTGGTCTGAAAGAGCTGGGCCTGGCGATCCAGCGTGATTTGCGCCAATTGCGCCTGGGCGACCTTCTGCGCGTAATCCGCCTGCGCCTGGGACAGAGCCGCCTCGAACGGACGCGCATCAATTGTGAAGAGGACATCCCCCGTCTTCACGAATGTCCCCTCCTTGTAATTCTGCGTCAGCAGGTACCCGGTGACCTGCGCGCGCACATCCGCGTTCAGATTCCCATTGAGCAGCCCCACCCAGGTCCTGGTGACGACCACATCCTCGGAACGCGCCTGCGCAACGGTGACGGTCAGCGGAGGGGCGACAGGCTCCTTGCGCTCGCAACCTGCGATGACCGCGGCAATCACAAGCCCGGAGGCGATCCATTTCATCATCTGCTTGGTAATCGGCTTCCGGAGGGATGTCAATTTCCCACGCCCCTGCTGGAGCGGGCCAATTCACGAAGAAGTGGAAAATAAAGACCGAGAAACAAAAGGGGATCAGTAGACAATTCGACGGTGAGAGGGATTCATGGCCGCGAAGAGAGCGGATGTGAATGTGTGGATGAACGGGGCCATTGACTTAACCCGCCTTCGCCAACTCGATGGTTTTTGAGAGGTCTTGGAGCCCCTTCTACTCTGTTAATTGTAGGAGGAGGAATGGGAGGTTTGTATCCAGATATGATAGGACTCCTCAGACTTTTTTGTTGAAGGATTTTCGATCTTCGGCCTCCGAACACTGCGCATTGCTCGTCGTCAATCTGCATGGGGCAAATAATCACCAAGAGCAAGGACAGTCCGCTGGACCTGCCACTCGACGGCTTTTTTCGTTTCCTTGGCGTCGGTGGCAATCCGGGAAAAGCCATCCCATGAAAAATATTTCTGCATACAATTGCATCACAAAGGCTCATCGGCTGAAATCGGGCGTTTGATAATCGAAATGTTTCAACCAGCCGACGCGGTCGAGCGCGCCCAGGTAGTTGATCCAGGTGCGATACGCCAGGGCAAATGGCTTGCCCTCAAGGGTGGGTGAACGAAACTTCGAATCTCCGCAATAACCGGGGTTTTCATCAAGGAACGCCTCCAGCGCGAGGAGGCCGACCTCCAGATACGCTGTGTCGCCGGTGCGTTCGCAGGCATAAGCCAGGCAGTCAGGGGCGGCAAAGCCAGAGAGCACGCCGGGCCGGGTCCTGTTGCGGTTGAGGTCTCCGCGGCTTGCCAATTCCGCGCCATAACTGAGCTGATAGGCCGCCTCCGTGTTCTCTTTGGAAGGATTCCGGCTGCAACGGATCGCCAGATCCAGGTATCGCAGCCACCACTCCCAGACCGGGCGGACGGCATCCGAATGCTGATGGACTTCCAAATACGCGCGGCAACCGAGCATAAGGCTGGTTTCGCCGAAGCTGAAAGCGGGCAAATCCTTTGGCAAAGGCTCGGCGACCACTGCGTCGATGATTTTTCTGGCATAGCGATCATATTTTGCGTCCCCCGTCGCCTCATAGGCCGACACCAGCGAGAGAATCCCGCAGCCCAGCTCCCGGTTCACCCCGGAATGCAACCCACCCAGAACGGGATGCTCGAAATACCAGATCGTCTTGTCCGCCAGTGCGCAGATCACCTCCAGGACGTCCTCGTCGCCACTGAGAAAGTAATATTGCGTCAGCCCCTGAGTCCAGAAATGTGAGGGATACGCTCCGGTGGAGGTGTGGTTTTCACTATGCGCGGGTTGCGCGCGGTGATGGGCCGGAAGATCGGAATAACAAAGGAAATCCACCTCGACCGTATGCCGCGCGTGCCAGCGCAGAAGCTTTGCGAAATGCAAATGCCCGCTGCGCAGAAACTCCGTCCCCATCGCGAAAATCACATCGTATTCATTGTTCACCCAGATGGGCTCGTATTCGTCCAGGTGCTCGAAGCACTGGGCGGACTGTCCCGAATTCGTGTAAAAACGCGGCGCTGGGCCGGGGCTCTTGCGCCGGGAATAGCCCAGCGGGGTGTAGGTGGTTTGATAGCCCCCGTCGGGCGTGTCGCCGAGATCGAAAAAAGCCGCTACGGTCCGGATTTTCGACATGGCCAACAACCATCCCTCGAATCGAGGATACTTTCCGGGCTGGCAGGCCAAAACCCGCGACTGATCGAAAAACTTCGTTCGCGCATAGACCTCCGCCGGCAACTGGGCGCGATGCAGATCCAACAGTGCCGCGCTCGCGGCCCGCGCCGATGCCAGGTCCCGCGGGATTTCCTTATCTCCCCAGGACAGCGCCAGGCGCACCTGCCGCCGCCGTCCCTGCTGCAAACGCAGTGGCTCCGCCCACTCCGGCCACAACGCAAAGTTCGCCTCACCCGGATCAAGCGAAATGCCCTTGGGCCGCAGCAAGTGAAAGTCCTCCATTTCCATTTGCAGCACTTCGTTGTCTCCCTTCAGGAACACGGCGCCGATCGTCCTGTTGGCCGGAGGCCGCAGGTAATGGGGATAAACATTCCCATCTCTGAGCGCCTCATGATTGTAAACGTAAGGGTGGAAATTCGAGTCGTCCACGCGCACATCCACCGCCTCTTCGGTTTCCACAAAACGGCTCTCCAGGTACTCGAATCCGTGGCTCTGCTGAAAAACCACCGGACGCGCGTGAGCCAGCCCAAGCCGCACCTCGATGGAGCGGATTTCCTGAAAAAGGACGCCGGGACAGTCATGGACCAGCAACACATTCACCGCCACGCCGGGCACGCCGCGAAAGAACTCGAACTGAAAGCGAAAACGCAGATGCCGCCCTTCCGCAGCCACTTTCACCCAGCGCTCGACCTGGAGGAAAAGCGGCCCTTGTTTGCGGACCTCGGCTCCGCCTTCCAACGCCATCGCGCCAAGGCTTCCATCCGCCCAGCGCACGTGGACGCGCATCTCGAAACGTCCGCAAACCAGCGCGCGCCGGGGAAAGGCGACGCTCCCGGAGTCGTTGACGACGCGCAATTCGCCGTCGGTCCCGTGTTCCACTCGAAGGCCGGAGGGCGCAGGAGCGCTTGGAGTGATGGCTTCCACCTGGTAGTCTCCCCCCCCCAGCGCCGCAAGGCCGTGAATGACGCGCACACTGCCGTCCGGCCACCACGCCAGCGGCCAGGCTTGCGCGGGGAATTCCCGTCCGTCCCTGTCCAGGATGCGCGCGCCTGCGAACTCTTTGAGTTCTCCATGAGCAAACGGAATCGAGAAATGGGTATGAGCTTGCGCCGCCTCTGCGCCGGTCGAAGCAATATGCAAGGGAACAGAATGGAACTTCATAAGAGCTAGGTTATCCCCAAGGGAGTTCGCCAGGAAATTCGACGGTTTTCGGCGTCGTCTCAAAGGAGGGCGTGTCGCCATCGATCGCCCACCACAGCGCGCGTTTTTCGCGAAGGAGCCAGATGGTCGTGCGCAGCGTATATTCGGTGGGCGGCCCGCCAGGGCGCAGCGCGTCGGCGTGATAGGCCACCCGACCTTCAGGGCCGCGATATTGGATGATCTTGCGCAGCCCTTCCAGGGTGGGGGTCGCGGACTGCTCGCGGACGAGGCGTTTCATCAGTTCCCGACGCCGGTCCGCCTCGTCCCAATAGAGCGTGTCGTCACACGGGGCGGCAAGCCCGCGCGCTTCCAGCGAGGCGTTCCGGCGATCGTCGAGAAAGGCGCGAAATTCCGGAGACTCGGCCGTCATCGCAGTGATAAATCCGAACCCTTCGGCATATCGCACGGCGATGCGTCGCGCGCTTTTTTCGATCAGCCCGATCCGATGGTTTCGATCCACGACAATTGCGTTTCCCGGCCCCCAAAAATCCCTGTACCGCTCCAGTAGCTCCACCGCCTCCGGCAGGGAACGGCAGTAGCGGGCCAGGAGCTTCTGCACAGGGGCGGGAAAAATCTCGGGGGAGGTTTCGTCAAGAAAGAGGCCGGAGGAAACTCCGCCAAAGAGCAGGTGTTCATTGACCATCGGCCAGGATGGCTCGCCGAAAGGCTCGTCGCGGGAGGAATCCAGGTTGTTGGCCAGCAGCGGACCGTGGTCGCTGTCCTGAAAATAAATATAGGAGCACTTCCCGCTGCCTTTTTCCCGAGCCTGCGCGTTGCCGCCCTTCGGAAGGATGTGGCGTCGGTAATGAAAAGCGCCATCGCATAGCGCTGCCCACGCGCCGGGGGTCAGCTTCGCCCCATCCCGCAGCCCCTCCCATTCCGCGCGGATCAGGGCGTCCATGCCGCGAAGCTCGGGATATTTTCCCAAGTCCGGGAGAGCCTTCAGACGCGCCTCATTGCTTTCAGAAAGACGCTTTGTGATTTCCTCCAGAGAATGCTTGGGCAACCATTCTCGGTAGCGCGACAGCATGTGCTCCGCCCGTTTGCCAAGAGTCTCAGCGTTTTTTTCCGCGTTTTGCCGGGAGGCGCGGTACCAATCTTCAGGATTCCAGTTTGGGAACATCATAAGCCAATAAGATGGCCATGTTCGCCGCGATGTTCGCCGATTGTCATCTCGCTTTGCGTAATGCCACCTCAACACTCAGAACACGCGCAGGTTCACGGCCGCCGAATAACAACACTTCATTCCATCCTTCCTTGACGAGAGACGACAGAAGACGAAATTCATATGCCTGATGCTCCGGGAGATGATGAGTGAAATCTCCGCAGGGAAATAAGAGTTGGTCGGTCAAAATTGCGTCAAAGCTTGGCCAGGAGCCGTTAAAGCTCAATCCCATCGGGTATTTGTCGCTACCGGAATTGTTATGCGCCACAACAATTTGAACAATGACTTCAAGTTTCGCGCTCTCCGGCTCCGCGCACATGGAAAGTCGAAAACTCCGCTTCTCACCCGGACGCAGCATGATCGGAAGCTGTTCCGCGTATTCCCATACGGGAAACATATGCCCTCCAGTCATACTGGCCAAAACATACTGCTTGGGCTGGGCGCGCAAAAATTCCATATCCGAAGCTCCGCGCAGAGCCGGATAATTCGCGCCTCTCCGGGACTTGTCTGCGAAAGGGCGCCGCCGATCTTCATCCGCGACGAAGTAATTGAAAAACTCGATCCCATCCGCGCCGGACGCCAGCTTTCCCGCCGCGTTGCCACGCAATAATTCGGGGCAGGCGGGAATAAAACGTTCCGCTGCTTTTTCCATCCGGGGACTGAAAACCTGGAGCCAGTTGGGCGTCGCTTCAATGGAGCCGTAAATGGCCATGTCCGGTCCCAGCTCTTTTCGCAACGCCTCGTAGGGAACGTCCCATGTGGATTGGAAATAGTTGCTCGGAATGACGAAGTCGATCAGTCCCCGGCGGGCATATTCCCGAACGTCGAGGCCGATGTGTCGGAGCAAGTCGGTGCGGACGGGCGTTCGCAGGCCGAGCGGGTAGGGCTGCCCGGTGAGCCGCGCCTTTTCGCGCGTGAGATCGCGGATTTGCGCAAGCCATTCGGTCATCGTCTCAATCCGCTCCTGTGCCGCGGGCGGTTCGCAGCAAAACGGGCATCGCATCCAGTCCAGCTCAATGCCTTCAAAATCGTATTCGAGAATCAACTCCCGGATCATGGCAAACATGAAATCCCGCGTCTCCTGGTGATCATAGCTCACGGCCTGGAGCTTCGTGGACGGCGGATCAAACGGGTAGATCGTCCTGCCGCTCAGTCGAAGTTTCGGGTTTCGCTGCGGAGGGCAGTTCATATGGCACTCCGACCAGTTGTTGGAGCCGTGCATGTCATTCATCCGTACGCCGGCCCACGGAGCAACGCCGCGCGCGCGGCAAGCCGCGACAATACGGGCGACCCAGTCCACTCCAGCCTCCTGCAAATCGAGAAAGCGATCCAGCAGTTCGACCTGCTCCCGGCGCCTTTCTTCCAGCCTGGAAACGGGGAAATCCGTATCGTTTGGCGGAGGAAAGAGACCGCGCGGGAAGTCCAGATCCCCCCTCTGGTAGCCGGTTAGGATTTGCGGAACAGCCCGACTCGGATACCATGGCACCTGCGCGTTCACATTGCAGATATAAGTGTCAATACCGCTCTCGGAGACCAGCGCTATCCAATCTTCCAGAAACAACGCTGGATCGTCGCCGCGCGGAGATTCATAAACTTTTGACCTAAACAAAAAATTGACATCACCGTTGAAAAGGGTTCGGTGTTTGATCCGGTTGCATGAAGGGGTTTGCATGATGATGTAAAATCAACGGTTCAACTCGCGGAGCAGACTGTGAGCAAGGCGCGCGCAATGCTCCGGGGTTTGCTCGGGATCATAAGAATGGCCCGCATGGGCAAGCACGGCGGCGGCGACGCCCTCAAGAGGCAGATCACGCGGATCGGGCGAAGTCCAGGTGGCATGCAGCGCGCCGGAGGCCAATCCCTTCTGGCACGCTTCAGCGTGAATGAACGGATTCTGAAGTGAAATTCCGCACGCGCTCGTCAGAACAATTGAATGCCCAGCCTGTCCTGAAAAGCGCAGCGATGAAGCGGGTGAAACCGTGCTGTATTGCCAGTCGAAAATGCGGATGCGCCGGTCAAGCCTCTCCAGATGCTCCTGCCCGCGTCCATCCCAGTTGCACGCCGTGAGACCGGGAGCGATTGCCTCAGCCGGAAGCAACTGGTCGCCCCATATCGCAAGCGTGACGCCTTTGGGCGCTTCGCTTTGGAGAAAATTCCAGTAATCGACAATCGCGGAAAGGTTCGGAGAATCGCCGCAGCGTTTGCAACGGAGCGCGTCCCTGTCGTCGCCCGGGAGCTTGAGTTCGTCGCCGCCGATATGCACCCAACGAGAGTCGAGGGTTTCCGCCAGATCCCGGATCAGCTGCGCGGCGAACGCTCTTACTTCCGGATGAGAGGGGCAGAGACCGGAGAACATGGTTTCCCTCCACGACGCCTGCCAGTCAAGAACTCCGGTTTCCCATTGATGCCCCAGCAGATTATACATCGGGTGAAGACGGATGCCGTGTCGTCTCCCAAAAGCCACGAGTTCACGAAAACGCGCAAGCTCCAGCGCGTGAGAAGGCGCTGCAGGATGCGCCTTCAGCCCTCGGTCGAGCTCCAGCAAAATGTAATCGAACTTCAATCGCGCGGCCAGCCGTATCCAGCGTTTCAGCAATCCAGGGACATCGGGCAGCGCGGTGTATTGCAAATGTAGCATGAGTCCGAGCGGATAGCTCCGTCCCTGAAAATCAGGGAAGTCTTCCTCCACGAGAGATGGCGGCTGTATGGACGGAGTTTCGATGCGGGCAGCGCATGCGATCTGAAAGACTACGCGTTCGCCCGGAGCGGCAACTGGCGAGCCTGTCCCCATCTTGAGACAAAATCCCCGATGGTAAAAATGGCTCCGCGAATCCACACTGTCCGTAGTCAGGAGAATGCGGCGACCGTCGCTGGCGGCAAAGGAAAGCGGAGCTCCCCGCTCCAGCATGGCGCTTTGGATGCGACCATAGGGCGGCATTTTGTAACTCCATTCGCCCATCCGCAAGCTCCCGCCGTTCTCAGCGGGAACCCAATGGGAAAATTCCACCTGCAGCCATCTCCCAGCCAGGCTGTTCGTCAGATCCGCGGAGAGCTTCAGCCAATCCGCTCCCCATGTCCAGGAAAGCCGCAGTGTCCAGTTCCCGCCCCGGCGTTCGTAGTCCCGCCGTTCCGGCGCGTCAAATTGCGAGCTGGTTTCGAAGTCCCACTCCACGTAATGCAGCAAATGTTCCTCCGCGCGCGCGGGCGTTGCGCTTTTTGTCCAGACGATAATTCCCCGGAATTCCGTCGGCGCATTCTGGCGAATGGGGCGCGTCTCCACCCAGTCGCGGCCAAGAGCCTGCCAGCGAACGACGTTTCCCTGTTCGTCAAAAACCGGCGGATTATTGCTTGTTCCCACTTGCGTCGAGAAACGCTTTCAAGCCGTTCGAGTGGATGCGTTGAATCTCGTCCTGATTCAACGCGCGACCAAAAATGGCGAAGTCATCCATGAAGGTGCCCGTAGGCGCTTCCATAAGTCCGGAGAAAGCGACCTGCTCCGTAACGGCAGGGATCTCGGGAAGATCGGGCATCTCCCCGTCGGCAACAAGTTGGCCGTTCACATACAGCGAGACGCTCCCCTCGTCGAAGGTTGCTGCCAGATGAATCCATTCGTGATCAAGGGCTTCGAAATTCTTTGGAGATCTTACGGTGGATGATTTTTCACCTGCCTGAACAGAAAAAAGCAGAATACTACGGATCATACTGAGAGAGATCATGTTTATCCTGTTGTCCGAATCCCGCTCATATCTTCGAAAAACAGGGTAGGACTTCTGGATATCCACCGGCCGGAGCCAGCACATGACAGTCATTTTTTTGATCGCTCCTCCAAGGAGGGCATCCGACTTTTGTATGTTATACCACCCGCGTCCCAGAGGTTTCCCTTCAGGAGCGAGTTTCAGGCTGCCTGTACCGAACTTCGCCTGTTCATCGGTGATAATGGAGGTGCGGTGCAGTCTGACATCCAAGCCGTTGCCAGATGAATCCACAGCCATTGCATTGCCAGAATCGTCAAAAAAATAAATGACATCGGGAATATCCGCAACGGACGAGGAGCACAATCCGCACAGTACTGCGCAGACCAAAAAAAAGAGGCTCTGGCTGTGAATGATACGGCAATCAGTCTGCATGGTTTTGAATAATGATCAAAGCCGACGGACCGGGCGGCGGCGGATTGCCGGAAAGACAAATGCGGAGAGCATTACCAGAACCATGGTTCCCGGCTCCGGTATGATGGATGCGTTCGACAGATAAACATAATTCACGCCGCCGATGTCGCCCCATGTCAAACTGTCATAGGCGAAACCGTTGGGAGCAACCAGATTGGTCAGTGTGGGAGTTCCCGAAAAGGTGGTTCCGTCGTAGCGAAACAGGAGCAGATTGTCCCCATTGTTCCAGCCGGAGCCGTCGTACTTCAATTCCAGCCTGAAGGAATTGAGCATCAGGGAATTTGTCTCTGTACCAGTGACGTGGATCAGCGCATCGGAGTTAGCCCCGAAGGTATAGGCAAGCGTGGGAATTTCAGTTCCGCTGATGATCTGTGCTGTCGTAGCCGTAAGAGTAAACGTGTCCAGATTGATGCGTGAACCCGACTCCAGACGGAAAATGCCGGAGTTTACGGTTGGAGTCGTTCCGTCAGCCTTCGTGGTAAATGTGGTGGTGAAATCATGCTTGAGCTTGATGTTTCCAAATACTGTTTCGCTTTCGCCGACCTGAAGGCGCACTGTTGTCGGCGCGGCAATCCAGACTTCGCGCTCCTGCGCAAGCCCACCGTTGAAGCGCAGAGTCGGACTGGGAGCCGTGCTGCTAGCGGCATAACCATACCCTCCATGTGTCGTATTTTTATCCGTGAAATTCCCGGCCACGGAAAGCACTGCGCTGTTTCCCAGTGAGAGCACGGAGCCATTGCCGCCAGTGCTCGAATGATAAACAATATCACCAAGTACAGTGGCGCTGCCTGCCAGATTGGCTCTGGTTTGGTTTGCGTTGGTGGCGGAACCGACGACCACGTTCCCCAGTGTTCCTCCCGCATAGGAAATTCCTGAGTACCCCTCCCCCGCAAACTGCAACGTAGAACCCGCGGAAAAATTCCACCCTTCGGTGTTGCTGTTGTCTATGCCGCGCATGTCGGCTACTCCATATACGGCGACAGTCACGTTGTTTTCCACATTCACCCGCCCTGCTTGGGCTGGCGCGACAATGCTGGCCGGTTGAATGCTGCTGATACGAAAGATTCCATCTCCTCCGGCACTCGTATCCCGAATGGTGTAGTTCCGCGAGGCACGAATATTATTGTTGGTAGTCACCATCGCGGAAAATTCATATCCGTTCAGATCAATCACCACTTTGTCTGGAGACGCGGCGTTGCTGTTGGTGAAAGCGGATAGCGTGCTCGTCACCGTAAAATTCCCGCCCAACTTCAGCGTCGTACTTCCCGTTCCCGTTTGATTGACGGAAAACGTGGCGACATTGAGGGACGGCGCGGCGGGCGTTTCGACGACCAGATCGCCCGTGGTGTCGTTGGCAATGGTCGTCACATACACATCCGCTCCGTTATTGGGAAAAACCGGATCCGTGCTCCAGTTGGCTCCGTCACCCCAAGCCTGGACGCCGGAAAACGCTCCCTCCCAGTTGGAGATTATCGTTGCCGAAAAGGCGGACTGCGCGACGCAGAGGCCAAGGAATGGAGCAAGAATCTGAGGCGTCTTGAAGTTCATAGATGCGAATCTATAATTTCCAAAAACTCTGTCAACCCCTATTTGAAAAAAATCTTCAGGGGATTTTATTGTCGCCCGGAGGCGCGCCTTGTGGATGGCTCAGTCGAAGAGCACTTTTGCGACCCAGACGCTGCCATCCGCCCGCCGGGCGCGAGCGTCCGCGGCGAGCGTCAATTCGGAGTCGGTCACCCACACCTCGCCGGGTCCGACATCCGTGACCGCAAAATTGCCGAGGTTGGCGCCGCGCTCGGGCATCAGGATGCGCTCCGTCGAGCGGATGACGGCGGGTTTTTTGGGGTCCACCCGCGCGATGAAAAGCGGGGCGCGGTGACGGGCGATGTGGTCATTATTGGCGTCCCGCCGCGTGTAGGCGAGGAAGAGGCCATCACGATGCGTCACCCAGTGTTGCTGGGTGTTGTAATTGCCCAGCTCCGAGCCATCGTCCCATGTCCAGGGAAGGGGCTCGTCAAAATGCAGGCCATCCCTGGAGACGGCCACGTATCCGCGCTCGTCATTGCGCAGGGTGAGAAAATACCGTCCGTCAAAAGTGGCGAGAGAGGGTTCGTAGAGCCCCCGCGCGATGGCCAGGGTCAATTCGGAGCCATGCTCCTGATATTTCAGAGTCTCTCCATCGAATGCGCATCGAACGACGGTCGAGGACAATTGTGTTTGCTCGGGCTCCTTAAAGTACACCGGCAGCAGAATGTCCCCGCTCGGAAGGTCCACTCGCTGGGTGGAACCAGCGCCACAATTGGCGAATCGCGGCGCGTCCGGCATTTCCAGCGCCTTCCAGTCCCCCCACGCGCGATGGGTTGCGTCATAAACAGCGTAGGCGGTGGAGCGGGGGCGCACATGGACAATTTCATCGTTCTCGTAAACGACGGTATGTCCGGTGCCGAGAAGGCGTTGTGAGGCGGCGTGCCATTGGGGAGTGAAATCACAGACAGCCACTTCCCGCCGCCCTTGCAAGGGACGCCTCTGAAAGGAGGGAATCGCCTCGGGGGGCGTCCATGTCTGGCCCAGATTGTCCGTGCGCATTTGATGCAAATCGTAAAAGGTATCTCTGGAGCCTGTGAGATACTTTTGCAGGGTCATGACTACTACGGGAAGCGGGGAAGGATTTCCAGGCGCGCCGGGCGGCACAGCGCCTGCCCGCGGGTGCATCCAATTGCAGCGCCCGTCATCGAGCTTTGTCGCGGCAGTCAGTATAATGTCACGAATCATGAGCACAATAGGATCGGAGAGGGGATGCCCCTGCTCTTGGAATATTCGGAGGTATTCTCATACTTTATTTCATCGAAACCTGCGCTTCCTCCACATAGTCGCCCGGCGACGATTTTGGCGCGTTGATGTCGTCGCGTTCGACGGAGACGAGATTGCGCAGGGAAATTTCCGGGCGCTTCGGCGGCTCGAAGCGGGTGAGGTAGAGCGTCCTTTCCGGCAGTTCGACGATCACTTTTTTCAAGATTAGCGGATAATGCGCGATGCCGTCCTTATCTGAGCGCCACTGGCCATTGGCGGGCCAATGGTAGCCCTCGCCAGGATACTGGCCGGGCAGGGGAACGCCCACGTAGCGCCAGCCGTCGAAGTTGACGCGACTGAAGCCGAACAGATCGTCGGTGTTCCAATCGGCGGTTTCGCCGGGCTGATACTCGGTGTTTCCTTTTTCGCCCAGCCAGTCTTTCATCCAGTCGCTGCCGCCCTTGCTGCGCGCGCCAATGGAAGTCCACCGTTGGCCGGAGGCATCCTCCAATTCAAAAATAATCCGTCCCCAACCGGAATTGCCGTCCACCCATAGGCCAATTTCGGCAGGCTTGCCGGGCAGTTCCATTTTCTTTTCGCTGATCAATTCGGCATACATCGGCATCGTGGGTTTGCCGGTTTTGAGCGGTCGCGCCACCACTTTCAACGCGCCGCCTTCCGGCGCGATGGAAAAGTCTCCTTTGCGTCGCGGCGTCATGGGATTGTAGTAATCCAGCAACGGATTGGGCTCTTCCGCGATCTTCCAGCCGTCGAGCGAATCCAATGGGGAAAGCCTGCTGACTTTGCCGCGCGGCTCGGAATCGGGATATTTGGGTTCGCCGAGTTGCGCGCAGGAAAGGGACGCCCCGGCGGGCAATTCCAGCCAGGCGGGGGAGGCGGTGGCGGTGACCATAAGGAGGCCGTCTTTCGCCGCGATTTCCGTGGTGTTGCCATCCTGCGCAATCACCTTCGCGGCAGCGGCGCCCTTTACGTTCAGCCGGAGTTCCCGTTGCCCTCGCACCGTCCAGAACGGAAAGACCTGCGCGCCGTCCTTCCGCGCGAAATGGAGCAGATAAACACTGTCGCTCCCGGTTTCGAGAAAGCCCTGATACTCCATGCCGTCGAGCACGCGCGTAAGAGTGGCGAGGGCGACGGCGGCGGGCTTCGGCGCCCATTCCGGACGGCTGGTCAGAAACCCGGTGGCTCCCCAGTTGCTATTATAATAGCTGTTGCCCATGTCGGCAGTGCTGCCGGGACGAATCTTGGGAATCTTCCACGCCATCGCGTGAAGAATATGCCGCATGAAATAGTCGGCCTGCGTTTGCAGGCTCAGATTGCCGGGATTGGTTGCGGGATAAATCACTTCGCAGCATTGGGCGACCGGCTTATCCTTGTAGCCGTAGGCGTCCAGCAGTTGGCGGTCCATCCAGAGACCGGCGTTGACGGCAACGCCGTCGGGTGGCTGGCTTTCTGGCGGACGGCCAAAGCCCGCCGCTTCGTTGCCGCCCGCGTCAAAAAGTTCCGTGGGGAACTGACGGCGATAAAATTCCTCCTTCAACGGATGATTGCCATTGCCGAAGATCAGCTGAACCTCGGGAAATTCCTTCCGCATGGCCTTGGCCGCCGTCGCCGCGATGTCCCACATCCGACGAAATTCCTTTTCTTCCGCCTCGTTGAGTTGGTACGGGGGATGGTCATGAAAAAGATCGGGAACCCGGACGGCGTGACCTCCGGAAATGGCGTTTTCATGGAAAATCAGATAGTCCGGGAGCAGATCGGGATGTTTTTTCTTCATCTCCCGATAGGCTTCTGCGGCCTTTTCCGGCTCCTTGGTGGTCGCGGTCACCTTGGTTTCATTGCCTTTGATGACGCCGTACCGTTGCCGCTCTTCGGCTGAGGCGGTGAACATGCCGTAGCGCAATCCCAGCTTGCGCATGACGCTGCCGACCTGATCCGCGTCCGTCGGTGTAAAATGCGCTCCGCCGAAGTCCCATGCCCCCCACGGCGCTTCCTCGCGATGCTTGCGGGTGTCGGGCGGCAACACGCCGAAGGCCGTTTCATAAGCGAAGAGCGGACCCGACTGCTTGTCCTTTAGCGCGATCCTTAGTGGATGCCAGCCGGGCTTCTCCCCGTCGAGCGTCACCTCCTTTTCCACCGTCTCACCGGCCGGAACGCGGACGGAAACCTCCCGCGCCGTTTCTCCGGACGTCAGCGCGATGGTGACGTCGCGCGATTCGGCGGTGATGTTTGTCAGGGTGACGCGATACGCGACCTTCTCCGGCTGCTCAAACAACGCTCCGCTTTGCGTGGGATGCGCCTGCATCTGGATCGGGCTTTTTTCCAGCGTGACGGCGACGATCCTGACATTGCTCGGCGGCCCCAGCGGCCTCCAACGGAAGCGGTTGGGATCGGGCGAGCGGCGGGACAGGCGCAATTCCTTGGTGAGTTCGATGTCGAGAATATCGCTTTCGACGTTCTGGGAAAAGGCGTTGTTCAGGGGCACCCGGACGACTTGCGGGGACGAGCCGTAAGGAACCCTCGCGGCGAAGTCATGCAGGAGCAACTGAGCGTCCGCCCGCGCGGTGTCTCCATTGCGGCGTCCAGCCCGGAGGGTGAGGGCGTTTGTGGCGCCGGGCTCCTCCTCCGCGGAAGCCAGAACATAAGCGGCGACGTAGTCCGCCTTGGGAATCTGCGCGAATGGAATGCGCCCGTCGTCCATCAGGTAAAGCCGCGAGCTGCCGTCCTGACGCTCGATAAAATGAAAAAGGTCCGCGCGCCACTCGGGCCAGCCCGCCTTCGCGAGCGGGAGCGCGGCTCGGCCTTCGTCCCAGACCTCGAAGGGCACGCCAGATTTCTCAACGAGCGCAGCGCGCCCCTTCGCGCTCGCGCCCGTCAGATGAGCCATCGGCAGAGGCTCAAACAAGCCCGTCGGCCATTTGCCTTCCTCCCACGCGAAATCGGTCTCCTTGCCGGGCACGACCTCCAGCGAGAACCCGCCGTCCGCGTCAAGCGGCTGGTTGAGGATGAGCCGCCCTTCCAGCCAGATTCTCACCCCCCACGAATCGAAGCGGATGGTTCCCGGCAAGGTCCGCCCCCGCCAGCTTTGCTCGGAAATTCCCGCTTCCTTCAAGCCCGCCAGCGACTTGATATCTTTCTCTCCCGGCCAGAAAATCAAATGCCTTCTGTCCAGGGGAATCTTTTCGGTTTCCGAAATTCGCGCGCTCCGAATGCCCAAGCTGCGGCCATCCTTGTCCGGAGTGAGATCCAGCGTGATAAATGGTTTCTCGCTCCCTTTGCGAATCTCGATTCTCGTCAGTGAAGCGCCTTCGCGCATGCCAAGACGAAAATGTCGGAGCGCGTCGGAGCTGGACAAGACGAACTCTCCAGCGGCAGACGCGCGCCATGTGGAGAAAAGCAGAAACAGAAATACAATTTTTTTCATTGCGCAGGATGGGTGGAATTTGGGTTTTCTTGAAGCGGAGTCAGGCCATCCGCCTTTGCAATTGCTTTGGGAACGAGTAGCGCGGAAGGGCTTTTGGCCCATAATTGAGGAATCGAGTAGAGGTAGGGAAAGTAGAAGGCGCTCCCGGAAATGGAAGCCAAGCCACCGGCCTCCCCCTCTTCCAGTTCAATAACATGTGTTCCCCAGCGTCCAATATCCACGGTTCTTCCCTTTGTGGGCTTTCCAGCGGAAGACAGTGAATAAAAAGTGAGCTTTTTATTTCCGGTGGAATCCCAAACTTCAAGATCAACGGATTTCGTTCCCTTGGGAATATAGAACCACGTTGGCTCTTGAGTAAATCCGTTGAAATTTCCGGAAAAAGTAAATCCCGGCGTGGGACTGGCATAGACCTGGTTGGTTGGATTGTAGTTCAGAGAGGTGAGATTACTGCCGAGGCCTCCCATGCCAGCCGAAATCCGATAAGTTCCCTCTGTCGTAACCCGATGGCGCGCCTCAACCACCTGATAAACCTTGCCGTCGGAAGCGGATACCGGACGGGATTCGATCTCCGTCATGGTCTCATCCACGATGGGTTCCCATTCCTTGGTTTTTGGATTCCAGAGACTCGCGCCAAAGAAAACCTTTCTGTCGCGTAACATTCTATTGGCAGGATCGTAGTACCAGAACAGCGTGAAACCTATCTCCTCGCCGGAACGCGCCACGGTCAATGCGTTTATCCCCTGATTGCGTCCTGCAATGTAGCGGAATGGGGAATTTGTAATATCCGACTGGAACTCAGCGACAGGCGTGAGGTCGAACAAATCCACCGAGGATGCCGGCTTTCCATCGGCTAATACTGCGTCCTTAAATTCCCGCACCGGCGTCAATGGCCAATACGCGAGAATCTTTTCCCACCATGCGGCGGTTTCCTCTGGAGTGTAATGCGCGCGAGTTCCGATAAACTCATCGCCAATCGCCTGGGCGACCCGCTTTTTCTTGTCGAAAAATTGTCTCACAACCATATACATCGGTATCATGTAAGCCATTTGCCCTTTCCAAAGAAACTCGCGAAATGCGGGTACGTTTGGCTTGGCTTGGCCGGAATCGACCAGATAATAGAAATACCAGTACTGCTTGAGGTCATCGAGCCGACGCTGGGCGGCGACCTCCTTCACAGGATCAATCCTTTCGTCCGCCTCGGTGATCAAGCGGATGGCCTTTGCCCAGGTGTTCGGCCCATTGATGAACCCCTCAGGCTCCATGAGCGTGTAATACTCCCGCATTTTCTCCCATCCGCTTCCGTAGGCGCGCCGCAGCCAGCGGTCGCGGATCTCTGTCAATTCTTTCCCACTGAGACGCGGATTCCAGAGCATTTTGCCGTAGAGATAATAGGAAAGTCCCAGCCGCCCGAAATTGTAATCCATTTCCGCCCCGATGCCTCGAAAGCCTGCGCTGTAAGCGCCTGCCACTCTTTTCTGAATCTCTTGGGGATTGGGGCTTCCTTTTGCAATGCTGGCCAGGCTGTTATCATTGAATTGCGCATTGCTAAAATACCATCCCGTGTCCGAGGGTTGATGCGGCAGAAGGATGTGGAACGCTTTCGCCATGTCATCCTCTGAAGCAAAATTTATCCATTTACCCGAGCCGCGATGTTTTGGAAAACCCGATATTTTGACCCGGATGCGGGGGTCGAGATTAAAGCTGGGCGGTACGTCGTAAAAGTTATAGGAGAGCAAGCCGATGGTGAGCAGCTCCTTCTTGCTTATTCCCGCAGAGGTGACCTGTTCCTCCTTGGGCAGCGAGTCGATCCATTTGTCGTATTCGTGTCCGAGCCAGTTCGCAAATCCGAAAATGGTGTCGGTGGGCGAATTAGGGTCCCAAGTTTCCACTGGCTGATCCAACCCTTTGAATCCATGCAGTTTCCAAGTTTCTCCGAATTTCAGACCTTCATTTTTTAAATAATCGGGGTACCAGTTTGGATTTTTGCGCAGTTCGGCGAATCTGCCATACCCTCCCCCATCTTCGGGATCAGCCCCGAACACCAGCATTGCGTCAGGCTTTTGCAGAAAATGTTTTTCTGCGCGTATTTTCAAATCCTGCAATGCCATCTCCCGAACCCACGGCACAGTGAGATCAAGACTTGGACGATACTCTTTGTCGGCTTGCGGAACCCACTGGCTTCCGTCCGTCGAAAAATACGCCTTGCCGCTTTCCGGTGAGCCTTCAGGGTCGGTATTAAGCCACAGGGTGTATTTTGTCTCAGGCGAGGCGGGAGGACGCTTGGCATTTGGCCCGATCAGGGTGCGGTCTGTCATGAAGCCGTTTTTCAGATTTTCCATTCTCATCTTCGCTGCAGCCTCCTGATGATAGCGCTGCATGGCATGTCCCCCCACTGCGGGGATGCTCCATCCGAGAATACGGGCGCCAATGCGCCAGCGCAGATAGCTCTCCCTCACGCCTTCATCCGCCGAATCAAAGACTTCAAGAAGCGTTCCGTTGCCCCGGTCTTGCGCGGAGGTTGCCCACATATTGCGGTTATATAAGCCGGGGCGCTCGGAGAGCTCCAAATCAAAGACGAGGGGCCTTTTCTGATAATCCGGAACATGAATCCAATTCGGTCCCATGCCGAGAATTTCGTATCCGACGCTCTCCAACAACCCAACGACACCATGGCTGAGCCCGAAGGGGGTATTTGCCACCACAAGAATCCGATTTTTCTCGCTTCGGATGTAGAATGCTTCCACATGGCTGTATTTATCGTTCTTTGTCGGCTGAAGCGCCGCGGCAATTTTCGGATCGTTGCGGATTTCCTCAGGGGCGTCGCTGTAAAGAGCAAGGACAATCCCTTGCGATATGCCGCTTCCACTGGTGATGCTGATCTCTTTCCCTGTCATTTTCAAGATTGCCTCCTGAAGATAGCGCGCCGCGTCAAATGCCGGTTTGTAAGGGCTCGAAATTTCAAGCCTTGACCCAGCAATCCCTTCCCAATCCATGCCGGAATTGCTGGCGGCATCGTAGTAGAGAACAATTTGAGGCGGAGGAATCTCATTCCCCGGCTGCGTGAGAGCATATTCCGCAGACTTCGCGGGAAGAGCATCACAAGCAAGAAGCAAAAGGATCCAGACTATCAGTGGAAAAGAGAACTGTTTCATGGTTTATGAGCTGTTGAGAGTGAGAACTGACGTGCGCATTCGCCAAATTCGAAGGATCATGCGCGCGCGCAAAGCAGCCGCCTCAACCCTCGGGCGGAGGCGCGCCTTTCCCGCTTGAAAGGCGTTTTTTTATAATCACCCGGAAGGAAAAGGTTACGGATATTTCGGAGGTTGCCGAGAATCACGGAGTGGCAGTTGCGCGATTTGTGTGTCATAGAATAGACACGAATCTATAAATATGTCTTGAAAGATCAAGGATAAAAATGGCCGATGGTGTTTTTTTCAAAATGGCGCGTGTCTCAAGACATGCCGCCCCCCTTCCAGCATGACGGTTTGGTAGGTGGCACCGCAATGCCTGGACGTTGTCAGCCGCGCGTTGGTTTTTCCATTGGCTTCCAGTCGGCGGTTTGGCTTCTCTGGCAGTCCGGCTTCAAAGGAAACACCGGCGGGCAGGTCGAGGCGAAGGATCCAGTCCGGGAATTTCGTCCATTCGACCTGGACGACTCCGAAGCGGGTTGTTACCCGGCCGCGGGCGGTTCGCAGATCGCCGGCAACGGGCAGGACGCGGAAATGCTCTTCGGGAAAAGGCGCCTGATGAACGCCGAGGAAATAGCGCGCCGCGAGCGGCACGGGAGCGGAGGCCCAGCCGTGGGAGAGCGACTGCGCCATGTCCCAGACTTCCCAGACGGACGTCGCGCCCTGCCGGGAAAATTCCCCCCAGCGCTTGCGGATGAACCGCTGGGCGTCGCCCGCCCGGCCCGATTCGATCAGAGCGCGCAACAGATAATCGGCGAAGTACGGGGTTCCGATCGGAACCATCCGCTCCTCCGGCCAGCGATAGCGGCTCAACGCGAGCGCGACAGTCGGAATTTTTCCGGCTTCGGGGATCAGGATGTCATAGTCGTTCTCATCCACGATAAAAACGTCATCGAGATTTTCCTCGTCGAGGCGGCGTTGAATCGCCTGCCGCTGCCCCGCGTCGGCGAGGCCGAACACAAGGGCGAGAATATTTTCATGGCATCCCCAGCGCGGGAGAAGGCCGGACTCGACAACTCCGTTCGCAAACACCCCTCGGCGCTCATCCCAAAAAACGCGGCGGAACGCCGCTTGGAGCGCGGAGGCTTTCGCGGCGGTTTGTTCCGCAAAATCGTCCGCCCCGACGCGGCTCGCGAGGGCGGTGGCGCAGCGCAGGGATTCGTAAGCGAACGCATTCCACGCGGCATTTGCGCCGCGCATGTCCACGGGCGCCCAGTCAATGAAATTGTAAGAGCCGGTCGTCGCGGTGACGCTCGCGGGCGGCGCCTCATAGACGCCGAGTTTTCCGAGGCGCGAGTCGAGCCAGCGGATCACGCCCTCCACCACCGAGAGCGTCTCCGCGGCAAAATCCCAGTCGCCGCTCGCGCGGCAATACTCGAAGACCGACAACGGAAAGCAAAGCGTCCAAGTGGTGATATGCGAAGTGATGTTTGCTGGATACTTGGACGCCAGGGAGCCGTCCGCCCTCCGGCCGCGCGAGATGTGAAGAAGAAAACGCCGGGCGAGGGCGTAATCCCCAAATGCGGTGTAGGCGGCGCGGCATTTGATCAGGTCGTCCCCCAGCCACGAGCCGCGCTCCCGCCACGGCGTGTCCATGTAGCTGTCCTCCATGTTCAATTGCACGGTGTGCGCGCTGATCTCCCACGCTTGGTTCAGCGTCGGGCAATCGGAGGCGAAGAAGCCCCGCCATTGCGCCGGGTAGGCGCTACGCTCAAACACGAGCCGTTTCACCTTGGCGACGCCGCCGTGAACGTTCAGCTGAATGTAACGCGCGCATTTCGGCCACGTGATCCGGTGGACGAGTTCGCCTTCGCCGAGATAGATTCGGTCAAGATAAGGAAGATGCGGATTTTTGTCGGGGAGCGTTCGGTGGGCGGAGAGATTTTCGGAATAAAGCAAGTCCACAATCGCGCCTGGAGAGCCTTCGATTCTCAGCGTCGGATAGCCGGTCCAGACGCGCCCCAGATCGAACACCGCGTAAAGCGCCTCCGCCGCCGCCAGTCCGGAGGCGTTGAACGCAATCTCATTTTTCGAAAGAGAAATCCGGCCCTCCCGATCGGGAGAAAGCTCCGCGCGCGCGAGGGCGGACGCAAGACGACCGAACGCGATTTCCCCGTAGGGTTCCTCCGCGCGAAGGCTGCCCCATTCGATGGCCCGGTCGGGGACGCGCGCTTCCGCGGTCATGAACGGAATGTCGCGCGCCTCGAAACAGAGTTCCGCCGCGTCGGGAAGCTCGCGCGCGGCAGGCCAGGCTTCATCGTCGTAATCGGGCTCGCTCGGATTGCCGAGGCCAAGCCGGGCGTCATAAATCTCGCAGGGCGGTTGGGCGCTGCTCCGGGCAGCGGTTTCGGCCAAGTAGCCGGGATCGCGCCGCATTTTCCACGAGCGATCTGAAACGACGCGGGTTTCCCCCGCGGAAAGACGCAACCAGAGGCCGCCGCGCTTGGGCATGACGGAACTGATCGGGTAATCGCCCAGGCTATAGACCTGCGCGGCAAGGATGTTGTCCTTTTCGCGCAAAAAATCGGTAATCTCGTAGCGATCAATGGTCGGTGTTGACGCGTGGAATTTGGGCGGCCCGAAGCCGACTCTTTTGCCGTTGAGCCAGAGCAGGTAGCGAAGGTCGGCGCAGATTTCCAGCGTGGCTCCGGCGCGTTCGGGCGCGTCGAACCGGCGGCGCGCCCATGCCCAGGCGTGGCGATCCTCCGGGGCGTCGCCGCACCAGATCCATTGGGGTTCTTCGTGGACGGTCATGGCGCGAAGCGGGTCGTTTCGAGCGCGCGAAATTGGTAAAGGCCGCTCAGGCAATCCTCGTCGGGATTGGCCGCCTGCAACCTGGGATTCGCGGGATCCAGGTACCGCTCGAAGAGGCGCGATCCGCGATATTCCGCCAGCGGCGTGAAATCCGCCTTTCCCTCGGGAACGCCCGCCGAGCGCGGCAGAATCTGCGCGCGCAAGTGAATCCGATAGGTGTTCGATTGGGTGGTAAGCTTGGGGTAAAGTTCCGCGTACGGTTTTTCGCGGGAGTCATCGCCGGTCAAGCGGCGCGCAGGCCAGAAGCCCGAATTCAGATCCCTGACGCTGTCCAGATCCCCCTCCTGAGGAACAAGGAAGATGGAGCAAATCTCGGCAGCCGAGCGGAAAATATCATTCGCCGCAAAACGCTCTTCAAATTGCCGCAGTGTTTTCTGTACGTCCACAAGGTTGCGAAAGTTAAAATTGCCCAAAGCGGTACTTTTATAAGTTTTGCTCTGTTCGTCCGGCACGGCGAAAAATTGAAGCGTCTCCAGCAGCGCATACCATGAGCTTGCCCGGCGGATGTAGGAGTAAGGCGCGATGGCGTAGTTCATGTTGATCTTTCCGTCGGTCGAGGCCGGCCCTCCCATTGCATAAGGCTCCACGACTGGCATCCGAAAGAGATCGAGCAGCAGAAAGTCCGGCGGGCTTTCAAAGCCAATATGATCCGCGTCGGCCGGATTTGGGCAGAACAGAAGGGTCCGCCACGGGTCGCCGGACTGGACGCCCGTGGGCAGCGAGCCGAACATGACCGCCGAGGGAATTTGCTTCAGGGGAGAAAAAAGGCCATCCGCCAGCGACCAGCGGAAACTTGCGTAGGGAGTTCCTCCCGCAGTCACGATGCCGACCGTGGAGGCATTCATCATTCCCTCATCCGGCTTGTTGATAAACGGGCCATCGGGAAATATTGACCAGCCATTGTCAAAGTCGCCGCTCCAGCCTTTGTCGCGGAGACTGGAAATTGTCGAAGGAATTTTCGGCCTGCTCGTCCGGAGACGGTTGGAACGCTGCTCCCCGGGATCGGTGTGTGGTTCGCTGAACAACGGGAGATC
>WBZO01002306.1_pt1 | contig 25269 bp, 19 predicted proteins | sample 5204261 | NCBI WGS metagenome assembly WBZO01 (sample SAMN12412400, study PRJNA552823) | activated sludge metagenome | isolation source: activated sludge from anammox sidestream of wastewater treatment plant... | place: USA: North Carolina | collected 2017-09
GATGGCTGCGGTGCTGACGTTCCCCTCCATGTTCGCGGAGGCGTCAGGCGGCGTGAACGTGCCCAGCGTGGCCTGGGTGGCCCTCGAGGGGAACAGCCCGACCGCAGACACCAGGGTGTGCCTCGGCGAGAGGTTCGCGTCGAGGCGGGTGAACGAGCTGAACCGGTGGGATCGCTTCAGTTCCGACTGCGGACGGCTGGGGACATCGTTCGTGCGGTAGCGATACTGCAGCGCCTGCTGCAGGAAGAGCTTGTCCTTGATCAGCGGTCCTCCGGTCTCGGCCCGCGGCGAGAACGCGGAGATCCCAACGATGCGGACGGCCGATCCGCGCTTCGTCCGGAACGATGGGTCCAGGTTGTTCAGTCGGGTGCGCCACACATCACCGGCGCGCCGTGTGCGAATCAGCACCAGGCCCGACGAGAAGCGGCCATATTCGACCGAGTACGGATTGGGCAGCACGGTCACCGAGTCGATGGCATCGTCGGGCAGCGACACCTGCGACAGTCCTGTCGCCGGGTCGACGAACGCGCCGGGCCCAAGCTGCACGGACGCCTGACTGGGACGTCCTCCCTTGATGCTGACCCCACCAGGCACCTCAATCACGCTCGCCAGCAGGCGCAGCGCCGCCTGGAAGCCGCCGCCGCCAGCGATCTCCTCGAGTTCGCGCCCCGTCAGCCCGTCGGTGGCCGCCAGCGTGCCGGTGGTCGGCACCAGCGCGGTGGACGCCACCACGTCCACGCGCTCGGACACTGCGGCAATGCGAAGGTCTGCATTCACGATCATCGCCTGCCCACCACCGAGCACGGCGTTGACGCGCAGCGGATCGAACCCCTCGAGCGTGGTGACGACGGTGTAGAGGCCAGCCTCCAGGCCCTCGAACCGGAACGCACCCTCGCCATCCGAGACATAAGTGCCCACTTCGGTATCGCGCAGCAGGAGCGACACGAGCGCCCCGCCAAGCGGGATGCTCCCGTTCTGCGTGGTGACGATGCCGGTGATGGAGCCGGCGGGAGCTGCCGGGGTCGTACCGCCGGCCTGGGACGGCTGCGCACCGGCAGCCGCCGGCATCAGCAGGAGTGCGAGCAGCCACGCCCCGAATGCCCGGCAGAAGCCGGGCGTGCGGCAATCAGGAACCTGCATTGCGCCTGCGGTCATTGTACGCCGCACGTTCGGGTGCACGCCGCGCGGCCATCACGTCGAGCTGGGCGCTGCCGCGTCCGCCGGCGCCTTCCGGCGGACGAGGCGCCGCCAGACTTCCTGGTCTTCCGGGTCGGCCCCGAGCCAGAGCCACCCCAATGCGTAGCAGAGGAGGAACGCGACCGCCGACCCCAGCTCCCAGGCCACGCCACCCTGCAGGCGTAGCAGCACGGCCGGCACCGCCGCGCCCGACGCCGCCACGAGCGGCCGGATGAGCGACTCCCAGGGCCAGGTCCACCCGAAGACGTGCCGCACCTCGGCAAACCGCAGGACACCCTGCACCGCGAAGCCCAGGCACATGGCCACCGCAGCACCGGTCACACCGAAGGCCGGAATCAGCAGGAGTCCGGCGCCAACCTGCACCACCACGGTCGCCGCGGCATTCACCAGGTTCAGGCCTGGTCGCTCGATCATCAGCAGTGTCTCCACCAGGCCGGCAAACGTGTTGGTGCCGTGGGCCAGGGCGAGGAGCGCCAGCCATGACGCCCCGGAACGGAAGCCGGCGCCGTAGATGGACATGATCGGGCCCGCTGCCAACATGAGCGCGCCGACGATCGGGAGCTGGGCGGACAGCACCCATCGCCCAGGCCCGGCCACGGTCTGCCGCAGCGCCGCCCGTTCGCTCGCCACCGCACGGTTGGCGACGATGGGCGCAAAGACCGGGTCGAAGACCTGGCGTACCTTGCGGAGCCCACCGGCCACCTGCGCCGCGGCGCAGAACACGCCGAAGGCCTCGGCGGTGACGCCGGGGGCACGCCCCACGAACGCACCGAGCAGCAGCACGTCGGCCTGCATCACCAGCACGGTGAGCAGGCTGGCGCCGGCGATGGGGATCGAGAATCGAAGCAGCCCATCCCTGGTGGTCTCAGGCCCCGCACGGAGTGGAGAGGCCTCGGGCCCCGAGCGAAGTCGAGGGGCGAGGGCACGCCCAGCCAGGACGTACGCCACGATCGCGGCCGCCGTCGTGCCGACGGCCACCGCTAGCGCGGGCGCCACATCCCTGAGCCCCAGCCCGATGGCGACGAGGAACACGGCGGTCGTCACCCAGGTTTCGGTGATGCCGCGCGAGTAGAACTCGTTCGACATCGCCAGCACCGACCGCGAGGCCCCCGTGGCGATGCGGGCCACGGCAATACCGGGCAGCGCAAGGAGCATCACCGCCCCACCGTGGGTGAACGCGTCGAATCCGCGGGCGGCCGCCAGCCACACCACCGGCACCGCCACGGCGGCGAGCAGTGCCGACGCCGCGCCGGCCAGTACCGCCATGCGGTGGAAGAGCGAGCGCGCGCCGGCCGCATCGCCGCGCTGCAGGCGCGGAGCGAGGAACGGGATGATGCTGTTGTCGAACCCGAGCATGCCGGCCTTGCTCAGGAGTTCGGTGGTGGCGAAGGCCAGCCCGAACCGGCCGAGCGCGGCTTCGCCCAGGAGCCGTGCGATGAGGAAGATGAAGACGCCGCGAAAGTTCGACGCCAGGAGGACGAGCGCGTTGGCGGCTGCCCCCCGCGCCATGTGATGGCCATCGTCGGCGGAGGTGGCGCGCGGCGGTGGCGCCGCGTCGGGACGGTCAGGCACTACGCTGCGCCCGCCAGCCATCGAACGCCGACGCACGGCGCACGCAGCCGATGGTGCACTGTGCCTCGCAGCCCTTGGTCGTGTAGAACTCGCGCTCGCAGTCGTCGCCGGTGTACTGGAGGAGGTCGATGCCAGGCTCACCCCGGCGCTGGCTGCAGTAGTTGACCGCACCGTGCTCGTCCACGTAGAGGTACCGACCACCCGCGCGGCACTTGAAGGGCGACGAGCCGTCCTGCAGCATGTTGCGCTCCCACCCCTCGCCCGTGCGGTGGAAGACCGTCTTGTTGCTGGTGCCCTGCATCTCCTCGTAGGTGGCGGCGAGCTGGTCCGCGAGCAGTCCGGGCTCGATCTGGCCCCGGCCGTCGTGCATCAGTCCCACGGTCATGAAGAACCCGAGGTCGCGCACCCGCTGCACCACCTCGCGGGTCTGCTCCAGGTTCGAGGAGCCGAGCACGGCGTTGATGTTCACCCCGAAGCGGGCGTGCTCCTTCAGCAGCTCGAGCTTCTTCCGGATCTGCGACCAGGACTTCTGGGAGAACACATTGGGCTCCATGTTGTCGACCGACATCTGGAGCAGCGAGAGGTTCGCGTCGTTCAACCGTCGGATCCACTCCCTGGTGAGCGGATACCCATTCGAGATCATCGTGCACACCATCCCGTGGGAGGCGACGCGCGCCACGAGCCGGTCGAGCTGGGGATGCAGCAGCGGTTCGCCGCCCGTCAGCGTGAGCACGAGCGTGCCCAGGCCGGCCGCGTGGTCGATCCGGCGTTCGAGCAGGGTGACGTCGACCGGAGACGACACGTCGTCGTACTCCGAGCAGTACCCACAGGACAGGTTGCAGCGCCGCGTCACGACAAGCTGCACCAGCAGCGGGCGGCGGGGCGACGCGAGCATGAGCGCGCCGCGGGTGGCGCTGCGTAAGGCGTTGCGGGGAAGGAACACCAGGCGACCGGTTGGTATGATACCGCAGCGCATGTACATCGTCCCGCTGGGTGGCGCGGACGTCCGGTTCCTCGGTGGCTCGGCGCGGGCACGCAACGCGCGGGTGGCTGCGCGAGCAGGCTCGCAGGTCGCCACCCTCGACACCCTCGACGCAACCAGGCCGGCACCCGCGATGCTCGTCCCGCCTGCCACCGCCCTGATGCCGGGCCTCTTCAGCGATCCCGGTCTCGCCGACGTGGTGCGGGCGCAGCAGGCCTCCCGCCTGGTCTCGCCGGAGGGTGCCACGGTCGTGGTCGGCCCCGCGAGCGTCGTGCTCCCGTTGGCGTCGCGGCCGGATCTCCTGTCTGCGCTACCGGCCTGGCCCGTGGGCAGCGGGCTCCTGCTCAGCCTCTCGAGCCGTGCCGATCGACGACGCGCCACCACCGTGGTGCTCCGCGGCACGCAGAAGGCCACGGACGGATTCGTCTCGCGCACGTTCAATCGCCCCATCAGCCGGGCCTGCAGCCGGCTCGCGCTTGCCGTGGGCATGAACGCCACCGGCGCCTCACTGGTCACGCTGCTGGTCGGCCTGGCCTGCGCGGCCATCGCGGCGGAGCCCGGGCCGGTCGCGCTCGCGATCACCGGCGTGCTCTTTCACACGGCGTCGGTGCTCGACGGCGTGGATGGCGAGATCGCCCGCGCCACGCTGACCGAGTCGGAGATGGGGGCGCGGGTCGACACCATCGTCGACCAGGTGACCTACCTCGCCTGCTTCGCGGGCCTCACGGTCGGGTGGGTACGTGAGGGCAGTGGAATGGCCGCCCTCGCGTGGACGGCTCTCATCGGGATGGTCCTGGTGGCCACACTCGCCAGAGCCGCGCGCTTCGTCCGGCACCATGCGCCGAACGCCTCGTTCGTGTGGATCGACCGGTCCGTGCGCCGGGCCTCGCACGAGACCGGCGCCGTACCGCTCCGGGCAGCGGCAGGGCTGTTCACGCTCCTGCGTCGGGATCTGTTCGCCGTGATCTTCCTGGGTGTGTCCTTCACGGGCGCGCGCGCGCTGGTGCCGGCGCTCATCCTCGCCGGGATTGTCGTGGCGAACCTCACCCTCTCCATCTACCGACGGCCGATCGAGGTTGCCGCAGCGGCGCTTCGTGCAGAGGCAATCGGGGCAGCTAGCGTACCGGCGGGCTGACCGCCGACCCGCGTACGGCCGAAGCCCGCGCAATCGGCTCCAGCCCGAGCAGCCACGACGAGATCCTCTCCGCCCGGGCGCGCCAGGTGTACCGGTGTGACAGGCCGGCGGCGGCCTTCGCGAGGCGTGCCGCCCTCGGTTCGTCGGCCAGCAGGTCGGCAACCATCGTCGCGGCCACCTTCGCATCGCCCGGTGGCACCAGGACGGCGGTCTCGTCGTGCATCAGCACCTCGGCGATGTCGGGCAATGCGGGGGCGACGATCGGCCGCGCGGCCGCGAGGTACGAGAACACCTTCATCGGCAGCACGGTCCGGCCGTATCGCCGCAGCGGTTCGTCGGTCGGCGGGATGACGAGACAGTCGGCCGCGTACAGGTAGGGTGCCACCGCGGCCACATCGACACGCGGGCGGAGCACGATGTTGGTAGCACCGGCCTGCCGCGCGCGGTCGTCGATCCACCGGCCGGCGCCGGACGCCGGATCGACACCGACGATGACCAGCCGTGCCTGCGGCAGACCGGCCGCGAGCGCGATGAGCGCGTCGGTGCCCTTCTGCGGACCGACGTGTCCGGTGTAGACCAGCAGCGGACGGTCGCCAGGCAGTCCGGTGAGGGCACGGGCCTCGGCGCGGTCGAGCACCGGCTGCATCAGCGACGGCGCACACCCGTTGTGCGCCACCAGGACCTGCGGTCGCGGGACACCGGCATCGACCAGTGCGTCGGCGGCGAGGGCCGAGTGCGCAATGACGCCGGCGAACGACCCGGCGCCCAGCGCCACGTGCCGCCACGGAGCGAACGCGGACGCCGTGGCAAAGTCGGGCCGATAGGTCTCGAAGATCGTCGGCACACCGGTCCGCACGGCGGCGACCAGCGCGAAGGGGTCGCGCGTCCAGATCAGGTCGTGGTGCCCGCGCGCGTGGTGGAATGGCGCACGCAGATCGAACCACCCCTTGGCGAGGCTCCCCCGTGCCTCGTGCGTCGACATCGGGAGGAAGCGCAGCGCCGGCGGGCCGCCGCCCTGTTCGCCATAGTGGCGGGCGATCGCAGCGTCGGCCGCTGCGCCGCCGGCCACCGCCGGCACGCACACGTCCACCGTGTGACCGAGCCGTGCCATCTCCGAGAGCGTCCAGAAGATCTGCTGGGTGTTGGTGTGGGTCGAGGGGAACGCGTCGTGACAGGTGTAGCCGATGCGCAGCCTGCGGGCGATCACGATCGTTCGGACGCGAGCTGTCGCCGGCCGAGCAGGCGCTCGGCGATGCCGCGGTCGGCGGGCGTGTCCACGTCGATCCACGACGCCCCCGCGATGTCGACCGCGCCGAGCCGTCCGGCCGCCACCAGGCGCCGCATGCCGGACGAGACGGTGCGCCCCTCGCCAGGCGATACCTCCCGCAACGCCTCGAAGATGCCGTGCGTCAGCACGAAGCAGCCGGCGTCGATGGCATCCCAGGTGTCGAGCCCCTTGCCGATGGCGCTGACGCGATCCCCACGCACCTGCACCTTGGTCGCATCGTCGAGGTCGATATCCGCGGACGGCATGGAGTCCACGAGCACGCGTCCGACTTCGTCCGACACGAACGGACGAGCTGACAGTCGCGCGAGCGCCGGCTCGAGGAAGAGGTGGTCGACCATCTGCAGGAAGAACGCGGGTGCTGCGAGCGGTTCGGCCGCGAGCAGGGACACTCCGTTCGGTTCGGTGAACGCGGGGTTCTCGACGAAGCGTACCGACAAGCCCGACTGCATGGAGGTGACCGCCCGTCGAACCCGATCGCCTTCGTATCCGACGACCACCACGGCCTCACGGCACCCGGACACCGTCGCATGCTCGAGGGCGTGTGCGATGAGCGGCAGTCCGGCCACCGTCATCAGCGGCTTGGGCACGTCGCCGCGCTCGGCCGCCAACCTCGAGCCGCTTCCCGCCGCGAGGATGACCGTCTGCGTCACGCGGGTCGCCTGCATCATCGCGCCATCTTAATACGCGCGTGCGCTGCCACTTACATCCGTGTTACAGTCGATTCGCCTGGAGCTTCGAGACACACCGGTGCGCGATTCATGCGTGCCGTGCACTGAGATGGCGCATCCCACCGCCGACCGCTTCGAACACGACACCATCGACATTCTGGTCCGCCTGAGCCGGAGGCCAATCGAGCCGACGCCAGATAAGGAACTGATGAGGGACCTCGGCTTCGACTCCCTGCAGATTCTGGAATTCGTCGGCGAGCTCGAGGATCACTTCAACATCTCTGTTCCGCTCAACTCGCTGACCCATGTGCGGACGGTCGGCCAGATCGTGGACGAGGTTCGCAGGCTCGCAGCGACCGGTCCGGGTTCGCAGGGGTGAGCGGGTCGTACACCATCGGCGACGCGCTCCGCGCCGCCGCCGACAGCCCCTTCGGGCTCCGCTTCATCGAGCACGACGCCAGCACACGCACACTGTCGTACCGCGATCTGCTGCGGAAGGCTTGCTCGGTGGGCGGAGCGCTGCAGGCGGCGGGGCACCAGCCGGGTGATCGCGTGGCACTGGTGGTCCCGGAAGTGGACGGGTTCGTCACGGGATTCTTCGGGATCGTGGCCGCCGGGCTCGTTCCGGTGCCGCTCTGTCCGCCGGCACAGGCGGGCGACATCGCCACCTTCACCAGGCAGTCGCACCACATCATCAGCGCGTCCCACGCCACGGCCGTGGTGACGACGCCAGACGTCGCGGCACTCCTGGCGACTGGGAACCAGTCCGACGCGCTGTCACGGACTTTTCACACAGTCGAGGCGCTCGACGCCGGACCGCCGCTCCCGGGTCCGGTGCCCGTGGCGCTCGAGGACACGGGGCTCCTGCAGTTCACGTCCGGCTCCACCGCCCTGCCCAAGGGCGTGGTGCTGTCGCACGGCAACATCGCCGCCAATGTGCGCGCCATCCTGGGGCCACACGGGCTCGATGCGCGCGACGGCGACGTCGCCGTGAGCTGGCTGCCGCTCTATCACGACATGGGGCTCATCGGCATGCTCCTCTCGTCGCTCTACGCGCCTGCCGATGCCGTGCTGATGTCTCCCGTGCTGTTCCTGAAGCGTCCCAGCGCGTGGCTCGACGCCATCGCCACCTACAAGGGCACGGTCTCGTTCGCGCCGAACTTTGCGTACGAGTTGTGCAGGAAGCGGGTGAAGACCTCGCAGCTCGCGACCCTGGATCTCTCGCGGTGGCGGGTGGCCGGCTGCGGCGCCGAACCGATCCGTCCGGACACCCTGCAGCAGTTTGCCGAGTACTTCGCGCCGGCCGGCTTCCGGGCCTCGAGCTTCCTTCCGAGCTACGGACTCGCGGAACACTCGCTTGCGGTCACCTTCGCGCACGGCGGCCTGCACGTCGACCGCGTGGACGCCGAGCGGCTCGTGCGCGACTCCGTGGCGGCGCCACCGCTGAACGGGTCCCCGGCGATCCGGGTCGTGCGATGCGGCCACGCGTTTCCCGACCACGAGGTTCGCGTGGTGGACGACACATTCCAGCCGGTGCCCGAGCGCCATGTCGGCACGATCGTGGCCCGTGGACCATCCGTGATGCAGGGCTACTTCGAGCAGCCCGGGGCGACCGCCGACGCGCTGCGCGACGGCTGGCTGCTCACCGGCGACCTGGGCTACATCGCCGAGGGCGCCCTCTACGTCTGCGGCCGCACGAAGGACCTGATCATCCGGCAGGGCCGGAAGTACCACCCGCCCGACATCGAGGCCTCATTGGCCGACCTGCAGGGCGTGGCCCTCTCCGGCGTGGCGGTCTTCGCGCGGAGCCGCTCCGACGCACCGGACGAAGTGGTCGCCGTCATCGAGACGAGGGCCGGCAACCGCGGCGTCGAGATCGAGGAGGCGGTGCGCCGCCGTGTCAGGGAGACGGCGGGGCTCGACGTCGACCGCGTCGTGATCACCGCCCCCGGCACCATCCCCAGGACCACGAGCGGCAAGGTGCGCCGCTCCGAGACCCGCGACCGGCTCGATGCGGGTACACTGATGCGGTGAGCCTGTTCGACAAGCTGCGCCCGATCGCCGAACGCCTGGACCTGTTCGCCAGCGGTCCGGTGCCCTTCGACACGGTCATCGACCATATCCTCAGTCCGACCGAGGTGGTCATCGGCGGCCGCCGCACGTTGATGTGCGGATCCAACAACTATTTCGGCCTGAGCTTCCATCCCGAGGTGATTGCGGCCTCGCAGCGCGCGGTGGCCGCCGAGGGTGCCGGCACCACCGGGTCGCGCGCGGCCAATGGCAGCTACGCCGCGCACCGACGCCTGGAGCAGGCCTTCGCAGACGCCTACGGCAAGCCGCACGCGATGGTCTTCAGCACGGGCTACCAGGCGAACCTCGGCGTCATCTCCGGCCTCTGCGGATCCAGCGACACCGTGCTCGTCGACCTGGAAAGCCACGCGAGCATCTACGACGGTGCTCGCCTGAGTGGGGCGCAGCTGTTCGTCTTCCGCCACAACTCCGCCACCGACCTGGCGCGCAAGCTCTCGCGCCTCCCGGATCCGTCCACCTGCCTCGTCGTGGCCGAGGGGTTGTACTCGATCAGTGGCGACGTTGGTGCCCTCCGTGAGATCGCCGCCGCGTGCCGCGAGGCGGGCGCTTTCCTGATGGTGGACGAGGCGCATTCCTTCGGTGCCTACGGACGGCGCGGCCTCGGCTGCGCCGAGGAGCAGGGGATGCTGGACCAGGTGGACGTTGTGGTCGGCACCTTCTCGAAGGCGCTCGCGGGTATCGGCGGCTACGCCGTCTCGCACCACGACGCGCTCAGGCTGCTGCACTTCGCGTCGCGACCATATGTCTTCACCGCCTCGGGGTCGCCCGCCAACATTGCCGGCGTGGAGGTCGCGCTGCGGATCCTGCGGGACGACCGCACGCTTCACGACCGGCTCTGGGCGAACGTGCGGCAGGTGCGCGCCGGGCTCACCCGCCTCGGTTTCCGTATCGGCCGCACCGAATCGCCCATCGTGCCGATCGAGATCGGCACCGCCGAGCAGGCCGTGGCCATGTGGGCCGCCCTGCTCGACGCAGGGCTCTACGCCAACATCGTGCTGCCACCCGCCTGCCGGCCGGAGGCCTGCCTGCTGCGCACCAGCTACTCCGCCGCGCACACACCTGCGCAGCTCGAGGAGGCGCTCCAGATCTTCGGGCAGGTTGGCCGTGCCCTTCAGGTGATCGACGCCGCCGCATGAAACTGCTGCTCGTCAATCCCCGCAATCCCGTCTCGCTGTACGGCGACTACCTCTGGCAGCCGCTGGCTCTCGCGTACGTGGCCGCCGCCACGCCCGGTCACTGGACCATCGAGTTCATCGACGAGCAGGTGGAGGGGCCGCGCGACTACGCCACGGTGGACGCCGACCTGGTCGGCCTGACCGCGTTCACGCCGCAGGCGCCCAGGGCCTACGCCATCGCCGCGCAGTTCCGCAGCCGCGGCATCCCGGTGGTGATGGGCGGCATCCATGCCTCGCTCGTCACCGACGAAGCGGCCACGCACGCCGACGCGGTCTTCGTCGGCGAATGCGAAGCCCTCTGGCCGTCCGTCCTGGCCGACGTCGAGGCCGGCCGCCTGCAGCCGGTCTATCGCGGCGGCACCAGCGGCGAGTCGATCCTGCAGCCGGACCGCTCCATCTTCGACAAGTACCGCTACGAGTACGTGTCGGCCCAGACCTCCCGGGGCTGCCCGATGGACTGCTCCTTCTGCTCCGTCACGGCGTTCAACGGGCGCATCTTCCGCATGCGCACGGTCGACGAGGTGGTCGAGGAGGTGGCGCGCATCCCGCAGCGCGACATCATCTTCGTGGACGACGACCTGAACGGGTTCTCGCGCAAGGCCCGTCAGCGGTGCGTGGATCTCTTCCGCGCGATGGCCGACGCGCGGCTCGGCAAGCAGTGGATCACGCAGGTCACGATCAACTTCGGCGACGATGACGAGCTGCCGGCGCTGGCGAGGGCGGCGGGATGTGCGGGGGTCTTCATCGGGCTCGAGAGCACCGACACGAAGTCGCTCACGCTGATCCGCAAGGACGGCATGTCGCGCCGTCGCGGAGTGGACTACTACCGCGAGAACGTCGCCCGCATCCGCCGGCACGGCATCGGCGTGGTCGGTTCGTTCATCCTGGGCATCGACACGCAGGACATGCAGACGATTGCGTCGGACATCCTGGCCTTTGCCGAGGAGACGGCGCTCGACGCGCTGAACCCGACAATCCTCACGCCGCTGCCAGGCACACGCGACTACGCCGCGTACGACGCGGCGGGACGCATCCTGTTCAAGGACTACCCGCAGGACTGGGAGAAGTACACGCTGTCGTTCCCCGTGACGACCATGCCCCACATCAGCGGCGCGGGCCTGATGCGCAGGTACATCGAGGTGCTCCAGTTCTTCCGGCCCGAGCAGGTGGTGGAGCGCTACTGGCGCACGCACGACACGGTCTCGCCCGAGGCCGCGTGGCATGCGTATCTCTGGAACCGGGTCTGGACGAACTACTGCCTGAAGACCGGCGCCTTCCGGAAGTCGCCGCTGGCCGACACCTACCCGCTGGCGCTGCCACGCGAGGCACCCGCCCGTCCCGTGGTGGGCGTCTGACGCCGGACGTCGCGACCTAGATCCAGCCCTGCTCGCGGTACCAGCGCGCCGTGGCGGCCACGCCGGTTTCGAGGTCGGTGGCGGCAGAGAACCCGAGCACCTCGCGTGCCCGGTCCACCGCACACACGAAGCCTGCCGCCCGCAGTTCCACGAGCCGGCCTGAGTCGATCAGCGGCTTCACCCCGGCCTTCCACGCCAGGTCGCCCAGGCGGGCCGCTGCCGTGAAGAGCGGTGCCGGCACTCGGACCGGCCTGAACGCACGCCCCTCGGCAGCTGCGATCGCCCTGAGGAGATCGTCGCCACTGCGAGGCACGGCATGACCGATGAACAGGGTTTCCCCCAGCGCCCGTGGCTCGGACGCGGCCAGGAGCACGGCCCGCACCAGGTCGTCGACGTGAATCAGCGTGAACGCGGTGGCCGGGTTCGAGGGCACGAGGAAGAAGCCGCGGCGTCCCATGCGGAAGAGCGGCAGGAACCCGCGATCGCGCGGGCCGTAGACGGCGCAGGGCCGCACGATCGTCCAGGCGAGCCCCCCGGTGGCACGCAGCACAACCTCCGACGCCAGCTTGCTCCGCCCATACGCATTGACGGGCGCCGGGGGATCCTGCTCGCGCCGCGGTCGGTCCGGCGTGCCCTGCCCGCCGGCGGCCTGGCTCGAGATCAGGATGAATCGGGCCCCGGTACGCCGGGCCGCCACGGCCGCGACCCGCGTCCCCTCGACGTTCACCGCGCGGAACGCGGCCTCGTCGCGCGCCCGGATCAGCGCGGCGGCGTGCACCACCACATCCACCCCCGCGCAGGCGTCCGCGAGCGACGCCTCCGAGAGGTCTGCCTCGACCACCGTGGCCGCCTCCGGCACGGGCCTGCGATTGCCGGGGCGTACCACGGCCCGAACCGTCCACCCTTCGCGCGCGAACGCGTCGGCCAGGTGCCGCCCCACGAACCCGGTCGCGCCGGTGATGCTAACCGAGCGGCTTCTCATAGAGGCGGTACACCCGGGACCGCCGGCCGCCTGCGGCCTCGATCCCGGCATTGATCAGTGTGTTGTCCTCGAGCGTCCAGCCCACTTCCGCCCGCACGTAGCCCCGCCGGGCGCCCCGCTCGAGCGACTCCGCGATGAGGAGCGGATAGAGCCCGAGCCGCCGCACCTTCGGCAGCACGCCGAGCAGCAGCATACGGCCTCGCGTGATGATGCGGCGCCGCCGCGCAAAGTGCAGCAGACCGAACGGGAACAGCCTGCCGTTCATCTTCCTGAGCAGCTGGTTCACGTCTGGAATCGACACCGCACAGCCCACCGGCTCCCCTTCCATCTCGGCAAAGAGCACCAGTTCGGGATCGGCCACCGGCTTCAACTCGACGGCGAGTTGCCGGATCTCGGCGTCGGTCGGGGGCACGAACCCCCAGTTGTCCGCCCACGCGGCACGGTAGACCACCTTGAGGATCTCCAGTTCCTCGTCGAACCGCCGCAGGCTGACGGGCCTGACCCTGATGCCGTACCGGTCGCGCACGCGTCCGGCAATCCTGCTGATCCGATCGGGCAGCGGCGCGCGCAGGTCGATGTCCCACGCATAGAGGTCCTTCACCCTGGCGTAGCCGGCACCCTCGACGTACCCGGCGTAGGCACGTGGGTTGTGTGCCATCAGCGCGTACGGGGGATCGTCAAAACCCTCGATGAGGACACCGGCGGCCTCGTGCAGCGAGGGACTCACCGGACCGCGCACGCCGGCACTGCCCCGCCCTGCGGCGTGGCGCTCGACCGCACCCAGCAGGGCCGCAGCCACGGCGGGCGACACGGCCTCGAAGAAGCCGAACCACGTGACCGCCTCGCGGTGCACCTCGTTGTGCAGCCGATCGTCGATCGCGGCAATGCGCCCAGCCACCTGCCCCTGGTCCAGCGCGAGCCACCGCGTCATCTCGGCGTGCTCGAGGAACGCGTTGTGTGCGGGGTCGAACCGGCGGTCTTCGTCGCGACGGAGCGGCGGGACGAAACAGGGATCGGCGGCGTACATCCGGTACGGCAGGTCGATGAACGCACGGTGGCGCGCTGCGGAATCGACCGGCACGATCTGGAGCCGGCCGCTCATCGCGCGGTGGCCGCCAGGAAGCGCCGGTCGGCCCGCTGCTGGAGCAGCCAGAGCGCTCCACACGCCAGGTTCACCGGGATCAGCTCGGCGAAGACGAACCACTCCGGGCGCCCGGCCCATACGGCCAGCGCAATGGACAGGCGACGCAGGTTGTCGCCCATCAGGTTCCATCCACGGACGGGCCGGTAGAAGCAGGTGCGATAGAGCTGGCGGTCTTCGTCGCGCACCTGCCCCGCGAGGGCGCGCCCGGCGAGGCGTCGCTCGACGACCGGATGCAGCCCGGCCAGCGCCCGCTGCATACCCTCGTAGAAGCCGAGCAGCCCGGTATGCGGCGTGCCGGCAACCGCGGGCGGGATGCTGCCCTTGATCGCGAACGTGGCGTAGGTGGTCCGGTGGTAGTCGTACATCTGGGCGTGCACGATCGTCGAGAAGCCGGCCGCTGCGGCCAGTCCCACCAGTTCCCAGCCCCAGCCCCTCGCCGAGGCCGACGCCAGGATGCCGAGGTACATCGCGACGTGCGTCACGTAGCCGGCGACGCCGTCCATGACACGGCCGAACTCGGTCGATCGGCCGGTCATCCGGGCGAGCTGGCCGTCGGACGAGTCCAGCACCCCGTGCAGGAAGAGGAACACCACCCCGATCGGCGCCCACCCGGGCCACGCGAGCATCGCGCCGCCGATGGCCCCGGCGAAGAGCGCCCCGAAGGTGACGGTCGTCGGCGACAGGCCCAGCGCGCGGGCCGCGTGGGCGAAGACAATGCCAAGGCGGCGGAAGAAGTAGATGTCGACCAGTTCCTCGATCTCGCGCGCCTTGAACGCGAGGCCTGTGGCGACGGGCTCAGCCGTCCTCATCGTGGTCCGGCGGGCGGCGCCTGGGAGTGCGCCGGTGCCAGCCGTGGCATTCGTCCCGGGGGAAAGCATGTGCAGGTGCGGAGCCGGCTCACGCCGGTCAGTATAATTCGAACGTGCGGGCCTCCCGCCTCCCTGCCGGCACGCGGTTCACCCTGTTTCGGAGCTGCTGATGTTACGCCTCACCCGTCGCGCGGTCCTGTTCGTGATGTTGGCCCTGGCCGGCGCGCTGCCTGCGGGCGCCAGTGAGTTCAGCGACGACCTCGCTGCCAGGCGTGCGCGCGTCATGGAACGGGTCGGGCCGGACACGATGGTGATCCTGTTGAGCGCGCCCGCACGGGTGTACTCGAACGACGTGAACTACGAGTACCGCCAGGACAGCAACCTCTACTACCTGACCGGCATCACCCAGGAAGACACCATCCTCGTGCTCATGCCCGGGAACGTGTCGCGGCGGGAGATTCTGTTCGTCCGCGACCGGAACCCGGAACGCGAGCACTGGACCGGCCTCCTCCTCGGCCGCGAGGCCGCGCGCGAACGCACCGGCATCGGCACCGTCCTGTCGTCCTCGGCCTTCGATGCCTTCCTCGGCGGTGTCTTCAGCCGCCAGGGCTACGGGGCGTCGTTCGACGAGAAGGAGATGGCGGCGTTCTTCTCGGCGCTCGAAGGGGGCCGGGCCAAGGTGGCCCTCGCCATGGAGTCGGCCGAGCCTGGCGATCCGCCCACGCGCCCGCAGGTGTTCCTGCAGGGGCTCCGCGATCGCTTCGTCGGCTACACGCCGATCGACATCACGCCGGCGCTCAGGACGCTGCGCATGGTGAAGACGCCGTACGAACTGAAGATGCTGACCACGGCCACCGACATCTCGAGCGAAGGGCAGATGGCCGGGATGCGCGCGGCGGCCCCCGGCGTCTACGAGTACCAGGTCAAGGCCGCCATCGAGGCGGTGCACCGCGCGCGCGGCGCCGTCTCCTGGGCCTACCCGTCCATCGTCGGCAGCGGCCCGAACGCGAACATCCTCCACTACCCCGAGGCCGAGCGGCAGATGCAGGCCGGCGAGCTGCTGCTGGTCGACGCGGCGGCGAACTTCGGCTACCAGGCCTCGGACATCACCCGCACCTACCCGGTCAGTGGCACCTTCTCGAAAGAGCAGCGTGAGATCTACGAGCTGGTGCTGCGTGCGCAGGAGGAGGCCATCAAGGCGTCCCGGCCCGGCGCGACCCTCGCCAGCATCCACGCGCGCACGGTCGAGGTGCTCAAGGAAGGGCTGCTGGCGCTCGGCCTGATCACCGACGCTGCCGGGATGCAGTATGCGATGTGGTTCACGCATGGCACGTCCCACTTCATCGGCATCGACGTGCACGACGTGGGCGGGCGCAACGACCTGCTCGCGCCCGGCATGACCTTCACCATCGAACCCGGCCTCTACATCCGGCAGAGCGTGCTCGACAACCTGCCGAAGACACCGGCCAACCTCGAGCTGATCTCGAAGATCCAGGCCGCGGTCACCAAGTACGCGGACATCGGCGTCCGCATCGAGGACTCGTTCGTCATGGAGGCGAACGGCGTGCGCAACCTCTCGGGTGCGGTGCCCAAGACGGTCCGCGACGTCGAGGCCTTCATGAGAGCCAGGCGTACCGCCGCGTCTGGAGGACGGTAGCCGATGGCGCCGTCACCCTCCGCTCGACACGCCGGCCGCCTGCGCCTCGCCTGCCTCGCCCTGGTCGCACTGGTCCTCGGCTCGGCGGCGATGGCCGCGCAGGCCGCGCCAGCGTCCTTCCTGTGGAGAATCACCGGGCCGAAGGGCGGCACGGTGTTCCTCGCCGGATCACTGCACCTGCTGTCGAACGAGTACTACCCCCTGGCGCCCGCCTTCGACGAGGCATTCGCGCAGGCCGACCTCCTGGTGGAGGAAGTGCACCTCGAGGAGATGCTCGCGCCCGGCTCGCAGATGCTGATGCTCCAGCGCGGCATGATGCCCGCCGGCCAGACGCTCGACAGTGTCGTCAGCCCCGACACGATGGAGGCGGTGCGGGCGAAGACGGCCGAACTCGGCCTGCCGCTGCAGCCGCTGCAGCTGTTCAAGCCGTGGGCGCTCGCGCTGACACTGCAGGGCATGGAGTGGCAGAAGTCCGGCTTCAATGGCGAACTCGGGCTCGACCGCCACTTCTACGACCGGGCGCAGAAGGCGGGCATCGCGGTGCAGGGGCTCGAGACACTGGAGTTCCAGATTGGCCAGTTCGACGCGCTGCCGATGCCCCTGCAGGACCGGCTGCTGCGGCAGACCCTCCAGGAGATGGACAAGGCGGGTGACTCGCTCGAGGCACTTGCCCGTGGGTGGAAGGCTGGCGATGCCCCCGCCATCGAACGGCTCGTGCTGGCGGAGCTGAAGGCCGAGCCCGAGATGTACCAGCGCCTGCTGGTCGCCCGGAACACGAACTGGCTGCCGAAGCTGGAGGCGCTCTTCGCCCGACCGAAACCGGCCTTCGTGGTGGTCGGAGCCGCCCACCTGGTTGGCAGCGACGGACTGCTGGCGCTCCTGACCGCCCGCGGTTACACCGTCACGCAGCAGTAACCGGGCAACAGCTCGGGGCGTGGGGCTGGTCGGGCCGGTCGGACCGCCCCAGCCCTGCCTGCCCCACGGCGTACCCGCCCTACCGCGACAGCAAGTACGTCGTCTTCAGCACGAACTGCCGGTTGCGCCCGATGGGGCGGCCCAGCGTGTCGGTCTGCAGTTCGTCGTAGGTCACGAAGATGTCGCTGCCCGGCTTGTAGATGAAGTTGTAGCGGACGCTCATCGAGAGCTGCCGCGTCAGCGAGTTGTACTGGGACAGCGTGCGGATCGTCTGCCGCGGCGACAGCGCGAGGTCGACGCGGAGGATGCTCAGGTTCACGACGAACGCCCCCCAGGGCCCTTCCACGTCGTTGCGCTGAATCGAGTACTCGGCCGACGCACGTGCGTTCATCCTGAGCCCGAGCGTGCCGGAGACGTCGGTGCGGGTGCCGCCGTAGTAGGTCTGTGGCGAGAAGGTGAACTGCTCGTAGATGCGGCGCGCCGGGTTCGAGTTGAACGTGAAGCTGAACTCGTCGTACTTGTAGGTCCCGCGCGGGATCGTGACCGTCTGGACGTTGAAGGGCTGGTCGATCTGGTCGAACCAGTGGTTCCACCAGATGTTCAGGTACGCCCCGTTCTGGAAGCGCGTCCCAACCATCTGGTGGTTGCGGCGCGTCAGCAGCCGGTTGTTCATGTCGGTGATGTAGATGACGTTGATCATCGGCTCCATCACGCGGATCAGGCCGCCCGGGCGCGGGTTGCGTTCGAGGTGCACCTTCGTCTGGCGGATGCCGGTGCGCGGGATGAAGCCGACCTCGTCATTGAAGTTCGGCTCGATCTGCGAGAACTCAGCGTAGGTCTGCCACTTCGTGTCGAGGAACAGCGCGCGTGCGTGGTAGGCGTTCGCATCGCGGTCCACGCCAGGGGTCATCGACTTGGCCGCGATGGTGTGGAGGGAGAACGAACGGTTCGGAGCGAACAGCGCGTCGGCCACCGCCACGCGGTTGAAGCGTCCGGAGCTCATCGACTCCTTGTTGATGAAGAGGCCGCCGATCTTCGATCGGCGCCGCACGTCCTTGCTGTAGCGCGCCACGAGGAAGTTGTCGGCAGGGCGGCCGTTGAACGCCTCGGTCTGGAGGTCCATGACCGCGACGTTGTTGCCGTTCACCTTGCCGGTGAGGCGGGCACCACCCTTGATGCCAATCGGCTGCCCCGTGTCGGAGAGGCCGATGCGTCGACTGAAGAACAGGTCCATCAGGCGCTCGAGCCCCTGCGTGCCGACGGTGAACTGTCCCGAGTTCTCGAGGAAGAAGTCGCGCTTCTCCGGGAAGAAGAGCTGGAACCGGGTCAGGTTCACCTGCTGCTCGTCCACCTCGGCCTGCGCGAAGTCGGTGTTCACCGTCACGTCGAGGGCAAGCCCGTGCCCAAGGCCGTACTTCGCGTCGATACCGACGTCCTTCAGGCCGTTCATCGTCGACGTGCTGCCAGTGCGGGCGTAGCGACCGCCCGTCGTCACGTAGGGCTTGAGGCGCAGGTCGAGGCCACGGTTGAGCTCGGTCATGCCGGTCACGGTGCCCGCAAGGCTGACCTGCATGATGGTAAACGGCTTCGGGATGGGCGACCAGTACACGATCTCGTTCTTGCGCCGGATCTGGCGGGCGAAGTTGATGCCCCAGGTCTGCACCGGCACGTCGGGTGACCGGAGCGTCACCATCGGGATGGCGATTTCCGTCACCCAGCCATCACTGGTCTTGCGCGAGGAGGCGTCCCAGACGCCGTTCCAGTCCTTGTTGATGTTGGAGGCCGAGCCACGGACGTTGCCGCCACCTTCCTCGAAGATCTGCTGTTCCAGCTTCGCACCGAGCGGGTTCGTGACGAACATGTAGCCCGACCGCGAGTCACGGAACGTGTCCAGGATGACCTGGAAGTAATCCTCGTCGTTGAGCCGGTTCGAGTCGCGGCGCATCTCGGTCGCCGTCAGGTGGTCCGGCTCGGAATCGAACGCGTGCACGCCGATGTAGAGGTTGGCGGCATCGTAGAGCACGCGGACCTCCGTGCGCTCGGTCGAAGGCTGGCCGTTCACGGGCTCCTGCTGCGTGAAGCTGTCGATCATCGGTGCGGTGCGCCACACCTCCTCATCGAGCAACCCGTCGATCTCGGGCGCACGCGGAGCGCGCAGAGCCGGGATGCGGTACTGCTCACCGCGGTTCCGCGTGGACGGGGGCGCCGGCGGCGTGTCAGCAGCTGGCTGTTCCTGGGAATGGTCGTGCTGCTGGGTGGGCTGTGCGAGGGCGTTACCGCCGGTCCCGGACATCAGAAGGCACGCGAGCGCCAACGCCCGGAAGGGGCGGATCGTACAGGAAGAGAGCATGGCATAACCTAGCACAAAATAAGGACTTCTCGCGGATTGAGCCGCCAAGGCAATAAGGAATCCGTCAGAAAGAAATCCACGGATACACCCGTTTCCAATAGAGTTGGGGTGTGGCGGCTGACGTGAGCCTGGCGGGAACCTCGGTGCTGGTGGCCGGCGCAGGTCTGGCCGGCCTCGTCGCGGCCCGTGACCTCGCGGCGATGGGGGCCAGCGTCACGGTCATCGAGGCCCGGGACCGGGTCGGCGGCCGTGTCTGGACGCTGCGTGACGGCTTCATCGACGGTCAGCACGGCGAAGCCGGCGGCGACATGATCGACGAGGGGCACACCGCCCTTCGGCAGCTCGCCGATGAGTTCGGACTCGAGCAGACCCGCATTCTGACGAGCGGCTTTGGCTATGCCCGGCTCACCCGGAAGGGCGACGTGCGCCTGGTCGCGCGGAACGCCGCCCGCGGCTGGGAACGCCTGGCGGCGGAGCTCAAGGAGTGGGCCGACCGCTACCGCTGGGCCGAACGGCGCTGGGAATCGCCCATCTGCGCCGAACTCGCGCGCCGCTCGGTCGCCCGCTGGCTGGACGATGTCCGGGCCGACAGCGAGCTGCGGGCAACCGCCGCAGGCCTCCGCGGCTTCTTCCTGGCCGATCCCGAGGAACTGTCCCTCCTGCAACTGGTCGATCAGTTTGCGTCGGGCGACGCGGCACCGGGCCGGATGTACCGACTCACGGGCGGCAACGACCGGCTGCCGGCGATGCTCGCGGCCGTGCTCGGGGATCGCGTGCACCTGAACACGGAGCTGCTGGGTGTCTCGCAGCGAGGCGGTACCATCCGAGCCTCGGTGCGGAGCGGGCGGGCCCGTGCGCAGATCCAGGCCGACTACCTGGTGTGCGCGCTCCCGGCACCGCTCCTCCGCCGCATCCCGATCACCCCGGCCCTGCCCGTGCAACAGCACGACGCCATTGCATCGATCCCCTACGGACGCGGGACGAAAACCCTCCTGCAGTTCAGCCAGCGTTTCTGGCGCGCGGCCACGCGCCCCCGGGCCTTCGGCTCGCCGCTGCCCTTCGGGGCCGGGTGGGAGGCCAACGAGGAACAGCGCGGGAAACCGGGCATCCTCGCGCTGCTCGCTGGCGGCTCGGCGAGCGATGCGACGAACGACATCGTGGAACGGGACGGCGTCCAGGGCCTGGTCCGGAGCCTGGACTGGCTGGGCGCGAGGAACGCGGAGCTCGTGGGCTGGCGACAGGCCCGCTGGGAAGCGGACCCGTGGGCGCGCGGGGGCTATGCCGTCTTCTCGCCGTCGTTCAGGCCCGTACAGCGCGGGTGGCTGGCACAGCCCTGCGGCAAGATCGTGTTTGCCGGCGAACACACCAGCCTGTTGTGGCAGGGCTACATGAACGGGGCGGTCGAGACCGGTCACCGCGCCGCCGCCGAGGTGCGGGCCGCCCACCTGCTCGCGTCCAGCCCGGCCTGAACGCCGGCGACCTCAGCCGACCCTGCGCGGAACGTGCAGCCGGGCATGAGTCGACGCGATGCAGGCGTCCATCACCACCTGCAGCCCGCCAGCCGCTGCTATCGTGGCCGCCACGTCGCTGGCGATCCCCTGCTGCAGCCACAGCACACGTGCCCCTGTGCGGACCGCCTGCTCCGCAATGGGCGGCGTATCCTCCGCGCGGCGGAATACATCGACAATGTCCACCGGTTCCCCGATGTCGTCGAGCGACGCGTACGCCATCTCGTCCAGGACCGACGCTTCGCGCGGATTCACCGGGATCACGCGGTACCCGGCCCGCTGCAGCTGCCGCATGATCTGGTGCGACGCCTTCGCGGGATCGCTCGAGGCCCCGACGACGGCGATCGTCGTGGCGTCGGCGAGGATCCTCCGCAGCACCTCATCGGGCGGGTTGGTGTGCACCTCGCCCCCGCCGGTCAGCGGCCGCTCCCCCCGGCGCCAGCCGGCAGTTCGTGGATGGCCTGCTCGAGCTGCGTGACGAGCGTGTCGAGCTGCTGCACGACAGCCTGGACCGTTTCCGGCTGGCTCAGGTCGACGCCCGCCCGCTTCAGCAGCGTCATGGGGTGGTCACTGCCGCCCGCCCTCAGCAGGTCCAGGTAGCGCGACACCGCCGCGCCGCGCCCGGCGGCGGGAGCACCGAGAATCTCCTTCAGGATCCTGGCGCTCGATGCATAACAGGTGGCGTACTGATAGACGTAGTACGGCGTACCGAAGAAGTGCGGGATGCGCGCCCAGGTCACCCGCGACTCCTCGTCGTAGTCGATGGCCGACCCGTTGTAGGCCTTGAGCAACCCGAAGTAGATCTCGCCCAGGACGTCAGCCGTGACCGGCTTGCCGTCCTCCACGAGCCGGTGGGCCTGCAGCTCGAAGTCCGCGAACATCACCTGCGTGTAGAACGTGCCGACGATGCCGTCGATGGCGTGCTGGAGCAGCACGATCCGCTGCCGCGGGTCAGTGGTCCGCGCGAGCATGAACTCGAGGAACAGCGCCTCGCTGAGGGTGGACGGCACCTCGGCCACGAAGATGGTGTAGCCCGCGTAGACGAACGGCTGGTGCGCGTGCGCCAGCACGGTGTGCATCGAGTGCCCCATCTCGTGCGCCAGCGTGAACACCGCGTCGAGCGTGTCGTTGTAGTTCAGCAGCATGAACGGCGGGCAGCCGTAGACGGGGGCGGAATAGGCACCGCTCCGCTTGCCCGTGTTCTCGTAGACATCGAGACAGCGCGAGCTGAGGATGTCGCGCAGCTGCTGTTGGTACATCTCGCCCAGCGGCTCGACCGACTGGGGCAACCACTCGATGGCCTGGTCGTAGGGATACCTTTCGTCGAGGTCGACCAGCGGGATGGCGGTGTCGTAGGTGTGATACGACTCCAGGCCCAGCACCGACCGCCGCAGCGCGTGGTAGCGCTGCAGGGGCGCCGCACCAGCCTTGGCCTGCACGACGAGGTTCTCCACCACCTCGGTCGGGATGTTGTTCCCGTGCAGCGCCGCCTCCAGCATCGTCTTGTAGCCCCGCGCCTGCGTGTAGAACCAGTCACGCTGCAGGATGCCGTTGTACAGGGCCGCGTACGTGTTCACGTTCGCCTGGTAGGTGGCGTGGAAGGCCGTGAACGCCGCCGCCCGATCGGGCTGGTGACGGTTCGAGGCGAGGAGCGCGCGGTACTGCCCGTAGGTGAGCGTGGCGCTGCCACCGCTCGGCAGCGTGACCGTGGGCGACTTCAGGTCCGCGGTCGACAAGGCGGCGTACGCGTCGTAGGGGGCGGACGAGAAGCGGCTCGAGAGCGACAGCAGGTGCTCACCCTTGTCGTCCAGCACGTGCTCCTGCTGGCGGTACAGGTCTTCGATCGAGAAGCGGTAGACCGCGAGCTCGGCATCGCCTGCCATCCAGGCCTGGACCGTATCCAGCGGAATCGCGAGCAGTTCGGGGTCGAACCAGGCCGATGCCTGGGCCGCCTTCGCGAAGAGGATCTGCACGCGCTGGCGACGGGCATTGATGTCGTTGTCGCGCTGGTCCTGGTCGTACCAGAGGGACGCGAAATACCAGACCTTGTACGAGAGTTGCCCAATCTCATCCCGCAGGCGGAGCGCCTCGAGCACATGCGCGGCCCCACCCGCCAGCGAGCCCTGCAGCGTGCTGAACCTGGCGATGCGGCCGTCGAGCTCGGCGTACGCGGCGTCCCAGGCCTGCCAGTCGGGGAAGATGCTGGTGAGATTCCACTTGTGTCGTTCGTCGATGTCCGACCGCTCGCGAAGCGTGGCGGGGGCGGCCGCATCAGCCGTGGCGAAGAGATCCATCCGGCGATCATAGCGCGACCCGGCTGCGTTCTTGCTCTTCGGTGCGCTGCGCGATGAGTGCGCAGATTATCGGAGGTGACCGTGAATCATCCGCTTCCCTGGCTGAGGTATGTCGACGCCGCCGACGTGAAGGCGCCCGACCTGCTCTTCGACGGGATGAAAGTACGCAACGACGCCATGGAGACGCTCGGCAGCGTCGAAGGCTTCATCGTCGACAGCGCCTCGATGCGCCCGTACTACGTGGTGGTGGACTCCGGAGGCTGGTTCAAGTCGAAGGACTTCCTCGTGCCCATCGGCCACGCCCGCGTGGACGACGACCGGGATGCGATCGTGGTGAACCTCACGAAGGACCGCATCGATCGGTTTCCCGGCTTCGATCGCGACCAGTTCTCGCGCCTGGACGAGGACGAGGTGCGGCGGATGAACGACACCATCTGCGAGGCGTGCCGCGACGCCTCCGAGGTGTATCCGTCCCCGGACCCGCTCTCGCCGGTCTGGGGACGCCCGGAGTTCACCCAACCCGACTGGTGGGCGCGAAGCGTCACCGGGTTCCAGGGTGCGGGGCTCGCCGCATCGACCGACGCCTACATCCCGCCGGCGGACTACCCCGCCGGCAAGGTCGACCACATCACGGGCGAAGTGCAGGCCGAGCAGCTCATCGAGCAGGAGCGCCAGGCACGCCGTGCACGGGCGACGGATGCGCGCGACGTCACCAGTGATGACCGCGAACTCGTGGTGGCCCGCGAGCACGAGGACAGCCCGTACCCGGACGGCCGGGCACAGCCGGGGGACGTGATCGGGCTCGAGACCGGGGGAGAGCGGACCCACGTCGGCGAGACCGCCGAGGACGAGAACAAGCGGCGGATCGACGCCGAACGCGAGGCGTCGAAGCAGCGCGACTGACACAGCCTCGGGCCAGGGCGGGTGAGGCGGGGTGGACTGACAGACAGTCCCCCTGCCTTACCGGCCCTGCCTGCCTTGCTCACCTCTTCCCGGCGACGTCGACGAGGGTGTTGAAGATCATCTCGGTCCCCTTGCGGAGCGACTCGATGCTCACCTTCTCGTCGTTGCCATGCATGCGGGTCAACTCGTCCGCCGTGATCGGATAAGGATAGATGCCGTAGACCGGCACGCCGCGGCTGCGCCACGCGCCGGCATCGGTGCCGGCCTGGAAGGTATACGGGGTGACCTCCGCACCGGGGAATGTCGCCCGCGCCTGCTTCTCGAGCGCGCGATAGAGCTCGTTCTCCTCGGGCGACGCCGGTGTCGTGGACGGGCCGAGGTTCGGGTTGGCCAGGCTCACCGTCACCGCCGGGTCGTCCACCACCTTCTGCAGCGCGGTCACGACGGCCCTCGGATCGGTGCCCGGCAGCACGCGCAGGTTGATGGTGGCCTGCGCCGAGCCGGGAATCACGTTGCTGCGGAAGCCGCCGTCGATGATGACCGGCGCGATCGTGTTGCGGATGATCGCGTGCATCAGTGGATCCCGGCTGATCTCACGGTCCGCCGCGGCCACGGCCGCCGCATCGGTGCCATCCAGCAGCGTCCGGTAGTGGCCGGCCAGGGGTGCCGCCGACGTGCGCGAGAGCACTCCGAGGAACTTGCGGTTCGCATCGGTGAGCTGGACCGGGAACTCGAACGTCGAGAGTCTGGCGAGGGCGCGCGAGAGGGCGAAGATGGCGTTGTCCGGGCGCGGCATCGACGAATGCGTCGACGTGCCCTTCGCCGAGACGATCACGCCGACCGACGACTTGTCGGCCGTCGAGATGCTCACGTACTTCACCTTCCCGTTGTCGTCGGCGATGATCCACCCGCCCTCGTTCAGGGCGAACTCCGCATCCATCTGCGCCCAGTGGGTGCGGGCGAGCCAGGACGTGTTGTACTGCGCGGCCTCCTCGTCGGCCTCCACGAGGAAGATCACGTCGCGAGCCAGCGGCACCTTCCGCTCGGCCAGCAGCATGACGGCACGGGCAAACACTGCCATGCCCCCCTTGAAGTCGATGGCCCCCCGCCCGTACACATCGCCGTCCTTGATGGCCCCTGCGAACGGGTCCACGGTCCACTTCTCGCGCTCCACCCCCACCACGTCACCGTGTGCGGCGAGCAGCACCGGCCGCTTGCTGCCGTCCCCCTTCAGCCGCGCCAGC
>WBZO01002307.1_pt1 | contig 25258 bp, 22 predicted proteins | sample 5204261 | NCBI WGS metagenome assembly WBZO01 (sample SAMN12412400, study PRJNA552823) | activated sludge metagenome | isolation source: activated sludge from anammox sidestream of wastewater treatment plant... | place: USA: North Carolina | collected 2017-09
CGCTGCAGCTCGACTTGTCGGGATCCGGCACGTTCGTCGTGTTCGGCGCCTTCTCGATGTGAAAGATCGAGGCGTGGTTGCAGGTGCCGGCGGCGCCGTCGTCGATGAGCCAGTAGCCCTCGAACCGCGCCGCTGCGTCGTCGACGGGCTCGAATGTGACGTTGCACGTCGTCGACCCGCTGTCGTTCGCCGGGGATCCGGACGAGGAGCTCGAGGACGAGGAGGAGGAGGACGGGGACCCCGACGAGGATGACGAGGACGAGGCGGAGCCTCCGTCGACCGGCGTCGAGCTCGCCGCCGTCGTGTCGTCTTTGCAGGAGACGAGGAGCAGCACGAAGAGGAGCGAGCGCCGCATCCGTGAGCGGATACCGACCATTCGCGCGAAGCGCAAGGCTCGCGGCTCGCTTCCTTCCCAGATTACGGATGCTTCATCCGGTGCGATCTACGTGGAGGCTGACGGCGTCGACCGGAGGCACTGCTGGCCGTGCCACGTCGGGTCTAGGGGAACGCCACGCGCTCGTAGCCATGCCGCTCGACGAGGAGGGCCTCGAAGCCGCTCACGTGCGCGCGGCCCATGACGACGACGGACTCGGGGATCCGCCGGTGGTCCTCGAGCATCCGCACGGTGCCCTCGGACATGAGGTGATCGCGCAGCGTGAGGATCCCGAGGAACGGGTGGACCACCCAGCTCCACGTGTAGCGCCGCACGAGGAAGCCGGGCACGAGCATGAGGAGGTGGATCTGGAAGGCGAACGCGACCGCGGCGATCGCCGCCGCGAGCGCCGGCAGGAGCGGCGTGAGCAGCGGCGCGAGGAGCGCGAGGAACGCCGTCACGAAGTACGCCACCATGTAGACCGACGCGACGTGCAGGCCGAGCGGCATCCTCTTCGCGCGCTCGAGCTCCACGGTGTACCCGGACGGAAGCTGCTTCGCGTCGGTGATCGTGCTGTCCTTGATCGCGCCCAGCGAGAGCACGCGCAGGACGAGGCGCGGCACGTGGATGACGAACGCGAGCGCGCGCCCCCACGTGACCTGCTTCCGCTGGAAGGTCTCGACGCCCCGGAGCTCGAACGCGGAGACGACCTCCTTGCCGATCTGGGAGGCCTTCGCGAGCTTCAGGTGCGCCTCGCCGAGGATGGCGACGAGGCGTCCGTCCGGAGCGCGCACGAGCCGCACCGCATAGCTGACCGGCTCGGCGTGAGCCTTCTCGAGCGCGCGGCGCGCCTTCGGGGTGAGATCGGCCATGGTCCAGAACATAGCGCGACGGCACGCACCTCGCTCGTCGCTGCCGACCGCGAGCATCCGTCGCAGGCGTTCTCGTCGCAGGCGCCGCTCAGACGACCAGGACGTCCGACTTTCCGTCTCTCACGAGCGCCTGGCTCACGCTCCCGAAGATGAAGTGGCGGATGAGCGATCGCCGCCGCTCGAGGACGAAGAGGGTGTCGTTCGCGCGTCGCCGGCGCTCCTCGCGCGGGATGACCTGCAGTGCGCTGCCGCGCCGGAGCAGGAGGGCGCCGGGATCGCCGCCTGCCTCTTCGACCTTCTTCGACAGCGCCGCCCACGCCTCGCGGCGGATGTCGCGGAGGTAGTGCTGGAGCCTGCGCGCGCTCGCTCCGTCGAGGAGGAGCGCGGTCTCGTAGACGCCCTCGTAGGCATGGAGGAACGAGACGTTCGCACGGGGAGCGACGAGCCGCGTCGTCTCGAGCACGCGGCGGATGTCCGTCCGCTCGTCGACGCAGACGAGGGCCTGCGCGTAGGGCCGGCGCACCGCGCGGTGGACCACGAGCACCGGACGGTCGCTCCTCTCCGCGATCTGCTCCGGGGTCGCGCCCGTGAGCACGTCGACGAGGCGACGCGGGCGGGCCTGGAGCACGACGAGGCCGGTCGCGTGCTCACGCGCGGCGCGGCCGACGAGCCAGCCGGCGCCGTCCTCGGCCGGGAGCACACGGATCCGTGCGTTGTGGATGCGCGCGATGTCGGCGGCGCGATCCATCGCGTGGTCCTTGGCGGCCCTGGCTGCCGTGGCGACGACGATCTGCATCTCGGTCGGTTCCTCCTTCTCGCTCTCTAGCTTGGTGCGCTGGGCCCGCTTTTGTAGGCCCGCGGACCGGCCTCACCGTTCGGGATACCGAACAGTCCCGAGCTGCGCCTCGCCGCGCGCGCGCATGGACGCTTCGCGCGCGCGCGCGCCCGCAGGCGGGCGAAATTCGCGGACGTCGTCGAGGTGAAGCGTGGCGTCGAAGTTGCTCGGGGGCGCGAGGATGAGAAGGCATCTTCCCCTCGGCGGCCTCGCCGCCCTCGCCCTCGCGTCCGGTTGCAGTGCGAGCGACGGCCCCGTCGACGAGAATGTCGGAACGACGTCGGAGGCGCTCGCGAGCGTCATGGGCGGCGCGGACTTCGGCATCGACGCGCCCTGGCGGCTCGAGCCCATCGGCGACGACATCGCCGAGCAAGCGAGCATTTACCCGCCGATCCCCATCGTCGTGAGCGTCCACGACGCGAGCCTGCAGCGCGATCCGGCCACGCGGATCCCGTTCGGGCGCTTCTGCGGCGTGTCGGTCCACGAGTACTGGCGCGACGGCCAGCAGCACGAGGACCCGCTCGCGCCGCAGTCGGAGGAGGTCACGCTCTGGCACCTCGACACCGAGATCCCGGCGAGCTCGCCGCTCGTGCGCGAGATCGAGCGGAGCGACAAGTGGCCGTACAGCTCGGACCACGCAGCGAACCATCGCGTGTGCCGCCAGTGGGCGGGTGAGAGCTGCGAGAGCAATCTCGACGTCGGATCGTCCGCGGAGTGGCACGCGACGATCGCGTACATGCCGCAGCAGATGACGGTGGGCGGCACGCGCGCGCGGTTCATCACGCCGATCCGCAACGGCGACGACGTGTACCTGACGGTGACGGCGAAGTTCGCGCGCCAGGGGGGCACGTGCGCGGGAAACCTCGTGACGTTCAAGGACACGCTGAAGGTGCACCTCGGAAACTCCGGGCTGCCGCGCTGGGACGAGAACTGGCTCTACGGCGATCTGCACTATCACTCGCAGGGGACGGACAACGAGGGCGAGTCCGGCTACGCGTACCGGCCGACGCTCCAGGCGATGCGCGCGATGGGTCTCGACTTCGTCTTCGCCACCGAGCACGCGAGCGACTCGGGCCAGGTGACGGACATGGACCCGATCTTCGTCGACGTCGTGCCCGACATCCCCTACGCGCCCGAGGTGCTCGAGAAGTGGGCCACCGATCTCGTGAACAAGAAGATCGGCGGCTACGACGTCCTCGCGAGCGTCGAGGCGGCGCGCGACATGAACCAGGAGCGCTTCAATGCCCTCCGCGACTGGCTGAACCGTCCTGGCAACGGCGCCAACGCCGACGTCGTGCGCGCGTTCGCCGGCGCGCGACGAGCGCCGCGCATCTTCCTCGGCGGCGAGGTCGACGCGGTGCCGGAGATCAGCGCGACGGAGCGGAGCACCGGGCTCCTCCGCTACGGCAACGGCGCCTGGTACCAGTGGTCGGAGTCGTGCTGGAAGGTCCCCGACACTTTCCTCACGCTCGGCCACTACACGACCGCGGACACGTGCCCGCTCGGCGCGGCGGAGAGCCTGACCGAGGTCGCGAGCGAGGGAAACCGCTACCTGGTGAAGGATCTGCAGGGGCTCATCGAGCGCTTCTTCGCGCGCCAGCACCTCGTCTTCCTGCCGACCGACGGATCGCGCAACGACGCGTTCGTCGCGAGCCGGACGTCGGTCTACGGCGGCGCGACGCAGAGGCTGAAGGACCTCCTGCGCCCCGACTACTGGAACACGATGGCCGGGAAGGGCTACGCGTTCCTCGCGCACCCGGCCGACGCGGCCTCGGGATCGAGCTTCGGCCGGCTCGGTCCCGACATCGTGCCGTACTCGGACGTGCAGCTCCGCACCGCGTTCGAGTCTCCGGTGATCCTCGGTCTCGAGCTGTGGAACGAGGACAACCGGCTCGAGAGCACGCCGGAGAACCCCGGCTTCCAGCAGGGCGCCAGCGTCTACTACGACACGACCCCGCGCACGTGGGGCAAGTGGAACGGCAAGGCGCCGAGGGAGCCGTACCGCCAGCTGCACCATGGCCTCTTCGCCTGGGACAAGATGCTCCAGTGGGGCCTCCGTCCTTCGCAGACCTCGTCGCTCGCGTGGGTGCCGTCGGGCGAGCCGCGGCGCGTGTTCATGGCCGGCGGCTCGGACGCGCACGGCGATCTCAACTACCGGCGGGAAGGTCGCCTGACGGGAACGTCAGGTCTCGTCGACACGGCGATCGGCAAGCCTCGCAACCTCGTCAACGTGGGGGCGGCGCGGCCCGAGAGCGTGGCCGACGCCGAGGGGGGCAGCGTCGGCGCGATCAGCCAGGGCCAGGTCACCGCCGCGCTCGCACGGGGCGAGTTCGCGGTGACCGACGGACCCGCCCTGCGCATCGCCGTCGACAACAACGGCAACGGCATCATCGACGCCGGCGACACGCCGATGGGCGGCATCGGGCAGCTCGCGAGCGGCACGGCGACGATCCTCGTCGAGTGGAAGTCGACGCCGGAGTTCCAGGCCATCTCGAGCATCGACGTGTACGTCGGCGCCGCGAGCACGGCGACCGACAGGGCGATCGTGTACGCCCCCGAGAACCACGGCATCCACAACGAGGCGACGCCGCGCGGCGACCTCGATCCGAACGTGTACGTCGATCCGAACGGCGGCGCGCACCGCATGCTGCGGGACAACTACGCCGCCGATCGCACCGGCGTCCTGCGCATCGTCCCGACGTCCGCGGACTACGTCTACGGCGGCTCGCCCTGGTGGGGCCGGCGAAAGATCACCATCCGCGCGAGCGACTACCCCGTCGGCACGCCGAAGACGGTGGTCACCGAGGGCGAGGAGGTCTGCCGGAGGAACGTCTGGTGCAACAAGCCCGGGTTCGCCGACAAATGCGAGATCACCTGCACGACGCCGACGACCACGTCGTACGTGTTCGACGCGCCGGCGACGCCGGACCGCCTGTACGTCCGCGCCTTCGCGCGCACGCAGACGCTCGGTCCCGAGGTCTGCACGGGCACCGCGGCGGCGGCCCTCGATGCGCAGCGACGAGGACAGTGCATCGAGCGCCTCGCCTTCACGAACCCGGTCTGGCTCACGCCGAAGCCGCTCGTCGTGAAGGGCACGATCGGCGGGCTGAGCTTCCCGGTGCTCACGAGGTCGCCGTGAGGCCGTGCGGCGAGGTCGCGGGGCGATGTCGATCGCGCGTCCCGTCGATTGTCGTCCTCGTGAGGGATGAGCAGATCATTCCCGAGACGACCACGAGGAGGTGACCGATGGGCGACGAGCCGCGCGCGAAGATCTTCACGCATCTCTGGTACGCGAAGGACGCCGAAGGGGCCGCCCGCTTCTATGCCTCGATCTTCCCGGATTCTCGCGTCGATCGCGTGACGCCTCTTCCGGTCGACAGCCCGAGCGGTCCGGCGGGATCGGTGAAGATCGTGGACTTCACGCTGTTCGGGCAGCGCTTCCAGGCGATCACGGCCGGGCCGCATCACGAGTTCAACGACGCGATCTCGATCGTCGTCGCCTGCGAGGACCAGCAGGAGCTCGATCGCTACTGGAACGCGCTCGTCGAGGGCGGGGGGAAGGCGGTGGCCTGCGGGTGGCTCGTCGATCGCTACGGGCTCCGGTGGCAGATCGTGCCCGCCGTCCTCGACGACTGGCTGAGCGATCCCGACCAGGCGCGCGCCCAGCGCGTCGGCGAGCGGATGCTGAAGATGGTGAAGCTCGACATCGGGGAGCTCGAGAAGGCGTATCGCGGGCCGTGACCGCGGCCGCGTTCACGCGAGCCGATCGTCGGTCGCGGCATGCGGGAACACGCACCACATCCAGTGGAGGGGGAGGCGTCCTGGGCGGCGACGGAGCGCTCGAGATCGATCACGATCGCGATCCCGGCACCGAGCTCCGGTGAGCGGAAGTCGGCTCGGCCCGGCGGGTCCGGCGCCCGTCGCGTCGTCCTCGGGCCAACGCTCGAGCTCGTTCGGCCCGCGAGGCTGGGGAGTTTCTGGACAACGCCTGCAGAGAATTTCCCCACCGTCGACCGCCGGGCCCCGCTTCGCCGTGCGCGCCGCCGGGCGCCGCGCGCGGCATGCAGCTTGCTGAGGCCGCCGCGAGCACGGAATGAAGAATCCGATCGACGTCGCCGGTCGACGCACGAGCACGTTCGCGGTCCTGACGGTGGCCCTCTTGCTCCTCGGTGCGGGCTGCCGTCACGCCCACCAGGAGCACGAGGAGCGAACGAAGTTCCTCGTGACGAGTCCCCTCCGAAAGGACACGGAGCTCACGGAGGAATACGTCGCGCAGATCCGCGCGAAGCAGCACATCGATCTGCGCGCCCTCGAGAAGGGCTACGTGACGGGCATCTTCGTCGACGAGGGGCAGCAGCTCCCGAAGGGCAAGAAGATGTTCCAGATCATGCCTCTGATCTACCAAGCGGAGGTCCAGAAGGCGCTGGCCGAGGCCGAGCAGCTCGACATCGAGTACCGGAACACGAAGCTCCTCGCCGACAAGAACATCGTGTCGCCCAACGAGCTCGCGCTGGCGAAGGCGAAGTGGGACAAGGCGAAGGCGGAGGTGTCGCTCGCGACCACGCACAAATCGCTCACCGAGATCCGAGCGCCGTTCGACGGGATCATGGGGCGTTTCAACGTGCGACTGGGCAGCCTCGTCGACGAGGGCGATCTCCTCACGACGCTCTCGGACAACAGCACGGTCTGGGTCTACTTCAACGTCAGCGAAGCGCAGTACCTCAAGTACAAGTCGCAGTCGCACGGCGACGAGCCCACGCCGGTGAAGCTGCGGATGGCGAACGGCGAGGTGTTCGCGCACCCCGGGAAGGTCGAGACCATCGAGGCCGACTTCAACAACGGGACCGGCAACGTCGCCTTCCGCGCCGCCTTCCCCAACAAGGAGGCGCTGCTCCGGCACGGCGAGACGGGGACGATCCTCATGACCGTGCCGCTGAACAACGCCTTGCTCATTCCGCAGAAGGCGACCTTCGACGTCCTGGAGAAGAAGTACGTCTTCGTCGTCGACGAGAAGAACGTCATCCATTCGCGCCCGATCACGATCGCCGCGCAGATGCCGCAGGTCTTCGCGGTCGCCAGCGGCCTCGACGAGAAAGACAAGATCGTCGTCGAAGGCCTGCGGAAGGTGAAGGACGGAGACGTCATCGCGGTCGACTACAAGGCCCCGGCCGATCTCCTGGCGCACCTGGAGGTACCGGCGGAATGAAGCTCGCAGGTCGTCCTTCCGGCACCCGGGGCGGAGCGCGGAGCTGAGCGAATGTTCTCGACGTTCATTCGTCGCCCCGTCCTGGCGATCGTCCTCTCCATCCTGATCGTGTTCACGGGCGTGCTCGCGATGCGATCGCTCCCGATCTCGCAGTTCCCCCAGATCGCGCCGCCGCAGGTCACCGTCTCGCTCGCCTTCCCCGGCTCGAGCGCGCACATCCTCGTCGAGTCCTCGATCATCACCCTGGAGCGCGCGATCAACGGCGTCCCGGGCATGCGGTACATCGTCTCGGACGCGACGAGCGCCGGCGAGGCCGTCATCACCGTCGTCTTCGAGCCGGGCACCGACCAGAACGCCGCCGTGGTCAACGTCAAGACCAGGGTCGATCAGGTCATGAGCAAGCTGCCGCCGCTCGTGCAGCTCGAGGGCGTCGTCCTCAACCGTATTCAGCCCTCGATGCTGATGTACGTGAACCTGTACAGCACAGAGAAGTCGGCCGATCAGAAGTTCCTCTACAACTACGCCGGCACGACGCTCACGCCCGAGCTCCAGCGCGTCCACGGGATCGCGCAGACGCGCATCCTCGGCTCCCGAACGTACGCGATGCGCGTCTGGCTCAATCCGGACCGCATGCGCGCGTACAACGTCTCGACCGAAGACGTGATGAAGGCGATCGGTGAGCAGAGCATCATCGGACGCCCGGGGAGGTTGGGACAGGCCACGGGCATCAAGGCGCAGGCCCTCGAGTACACCCTCGTGTACGAGGGTCGGTACAACAAGCCCGAGCAGTACGAGAACGTCATCATCCGCGCGAACGAGGACGGCGAGCTCCTACGACTCAAGGACATCGCGAAGATCGAGCTCGGGAGCGAGTTCTTCGACATCTACTCCAACCTGGACGGTCATCCCTCGGCGGCGATCGTCCTGAAGCAGGTCTACGGGAGCAACGCGAGCGAGGTCATCGAGGACGTCAAGGCCAAGCTCGAGGAGCTCAAGAAGGACTTCCCTCCGGGGATGGACTACCAGATCACCTACGACGTCTCGACGTTCCTCGACGCCTCGATCGAGAAGGTCCTGCACACGCTGGGCGAGGCGTTCGTCCTCGTGGCGCTGGTCGTGTTCGCCTTCCTGGGCGACTGGCGCTCGACGCTGATCCCGACCTTGGCGGTCCCCGTCTCGCTCGTCGGTGCGTTCGTCGTCATGCAGGCGTTCGGCATGACGATCAACCTGATCACGCTCTTCGCGCTCGTGCTCGCGATCGGCATCGTCGTCGACGACGCCATCGTCGTCGTCGAGGCGGTCCACGCGAAGATGGCCGAGGAGCATTGCTCGCCGTACAACGCCGTCAAGAAGGTCCTCGGCGAGATCAGCGGCGCGGTCATCGCGATCACGCTGCTCATGACCTCCGTCTTCGTGCCCGTCTCCTTCATGACCGGCCCGGTCGGGGTCTTCTACCGCCAGTTCGCGATCACGATGGCGTCGTCGATCGTCCTTTCGGGCATGGTCGCCCTGACGCTCACGCCCGTCCTCTGCGCGATCATCCTGAAGAACGACCACGGAAAGCCGAAGAAGCGCACCCCGATTGGCTTCTTCCTCGACCTGTTCAACCGGGGCTTCGAGCGCGGGACGGGGGTGTACATCGGCGTGCTGAGGCGGATCGTCACGCGTCGCGTCGTCACCTTCGGGCTCCTCGCCGTCTTCGGGTTCGGGATCCTCGGCGTGAACCGCGTCCTGCCTGCCGGCTTCGTTCCCGGCGAGGACCAGGGGATGATCTACGCGATCATCCAGACGCCGCCCGGCACGACGCTCGAGCAGACGAACCACATCTCGCGCGAGCTGCAAGGGATCGCGTCCCAGGTCGAGGGCGTCGAGTCGGTCTCTTCGCTCGCCGGCTACGAGGTGCTCACGGAGGGTCGCGGCTCGAACGCCGGCACCTGCATCATCAACCTGAAGACCTGGTCGAAGCGCAAACACTCGGTCAAGGAGATCATCGAGGAGCTCGAGGAGAGGTCCAAGGAGCTCGGCGCGCTCGTCGAGTTCTTCGAGCCTCCTGCCGTGCCGGGCTACGGCGCCGCCGGCGGCCTCGCCCTTCGCCTCTTGGACAAGAACAGCGAGACCGACTACCAGGAGTTCGATCGGGTCAACAAGGAGTTCATGGAGAAGCTGCGAGAGCGCAAGGAGCTCACCGGGCTCTTCACGTTCTTCGCCGCCAACTACCCGCAGTACGAGCTCGTGATCGACAACGGGCTGGCGATGCAGAAAGGCGTCTCGATCAAGGACGCGATGGACCAGCTCGACATCCTGATCGGCAGCACGTACGAGCAGGGCTTCATCCGGTTCAACAACTTCTTCAAGGTCTACGTGCAGGCGTCGCCGGAGTTCCGGCGCTTCCCCTCGGAGATCCTGAGCTTCTACGTGAAGAACGAGAAGGGCGAGATGGTCCCGTACTCGGCCTTCATGACGATCAAGAAGACGCAGGGACCGAACGAGATCACCCGCTACAACCTGTACAACTCGTCCGCCATCCGCGCTGCGCCCGCGAAGGGGTACACGAGCGGCGACGCGATGAAGGCCGTCCGCGAGGTCGCGGCGAAGACCTTGCCCCACGGCTACGACATCGCCTGGGAGGGCCTCTCGTACGACGAAGCGAAGCGCGGAAACGAGGCCATCTACATCTTCCTCGTCGTCCTCGCCTTCGTCTATCTCGTCTTGTCCGCGCAGTACGAGAGCTTCATCCTGCCGCTGGCCGTCGTCTTCTCGCTCCCCGCAGGAGTCTTCGGCTCCTTCGTGCTCTTGAAGCTCCTCGGGCTCGCCAACGACGTCTACGCCCAGATCGGGCTCGTCATGCTCGTCGGCCTGCTGGGGAAGAACGCCGTGCTCATCGTCGAGTTCGCCGTCCAGAAGCACCGGCAAGGGGCGTCGGTGACGGAGGCGGCGATCGAAGGGGCCAAGGTCCGCTTCCGCCCGATCCTGATGACGTCGTTCGCCTTCATCGCGGGCCTGCTCCCTCTGGTCGTGGCCACGGGGGCCGGCGCCATCGGAAACCGCACGATCGGCACCTCGGCGCTCGGCGGCATGCTGTTCGGCACCATCTTCGGCGTCGTCATCGTGCCGGGCCTCTACTTCATCTTCGGCACCCTTGCCGAAGGCAAGCACCTGATCCGCGACGAGGACGAGGAGCCCTTGACCGAAAGGCACAGCGGTGTCCAGCACTAGGCGGCTCGTTTGGTCACCGCGATCGGCGGCGGCGGCGTGCCTCTGCCTGCTCGCGACCGCCTGCATCCCTTCGCTCGAGGGCAACGAGCCGAGGGAGCCGAACAAGAAGGTCCCCGCCGGGTTCGCGTCGGGTGCGGCCGGTGCGAGCGCGGCGCAGGCGACGTTTCAGCAGTACTTCGCCAGCCCCTACCTCAGCGCGCTCATCGACGAGGCGCTGAAGAACAACCGGGAGCTGAACATCCAGCTCCAGGAGATCGTCATCGCCAAGGCCGAGATCACCGCGAGGCGAGGCGAGTACCTCCCGAAGGTCAGCGCAGGCGCGGGCGCGGGCGTCGAGAAGGTCGGCGATCTCACGAGCCAAGGCGTCAGCGACGACGCCCACGGCGTCCCGAAGAACCTCGGGAACTTCACGTTCGGCCTCTCGGGCACCTGGGAGATCGACGTCTGGAAGAAGCTGCGCAACGCCACGAAGGCGGCGCAGATGCGCTACCTGGCGAGCATCGAGGCGAAGAACTTCTTTCTGACGCAGCTCGTCGCGGAGATCGCGCGCTCGTACTACGAGCTCATCACCCTCGACAACGCGCTCGAGATCATCCACCGGAACCTGGACATCCAGACCGATGCCCTCGAGCTCGTGAAGCTCCAGAAGCAAGCGGCGCGCGTCACCGAGCTCGCGGTCCAGAGGTTCGAGGCCGAGGTGCTGAAGAACCGGAGCCGCCTCTACGACGTCGAGCAGCAGAGGGTGCAGGCGGAGAACCGGATCAACTTCCTCGTCGGGCGCTACCCGCAGACCGTGCGCCGCGACCCCGAGGAGCTCAAGAGGCCGCTGCCCGACTCCGTCGGCGCGGGGCTCCCATCGCAGCTCCTCGACAACCGGCCGGACGTGAGGCGCGCCGCGCTCGAGCTCGAGGCAGCGAAGCTCGACGTGAAGGCGGCCAAGGCGGCGTTCTATCCGTCGCTGACCATCGACGCCGGCGTCGGCTACCGATCGTTCAATGCCGCGCATCTCGTCGACACGCCCGGGTCCTTGTTCTACGGGGTGGCGGGAGGGCTGACCGCGCCCCTCTTGAACCGAAACGCGATCACCGCGCAGTACCGCGCGGCGAACGCGATGCAGCTGCAGGCGGTCTTCAACTACGAGAAGACGCTGCTCCAAGCGTTCACCGACGTCGCCAATCAGCTGGCGATGATCGACAACCTGCACAAGAGCTACGAGCTCAAGCAGCAGCAGGTGGACGCTCTCACGCGGTCCGTCGAGATCTCGAACGTCCTGTTCCAGTCCGCGCGCGCGGATTACGTCGAGGTCATGATGACCCGCCGGGACGCCCTCGAGTCGGAGCTCCAGCTCCTCGAGACGAGGAAGCTGCAGCTCATGTCGCTCGTCAACATCTACCAGGCGCTCGGCGGCGGATGGCGGGGTGACAGGTGACCCACCGGTGCCGCGCCCGGCGGGCAACCTCGACCGGTGGGGAGTTTCTCCTCACGGTGCGGAGATTTTCCGCCTGCCGCTGCCATTCCTCGGAAAAAATGGCCTGCGGCCTCCTGGCTTGGATCGTGCTCAGGTGAGCCCGCGGGGACGGACCCGGCGTCGCTGGGGACCTTCGCGTTCGCGAGCCGGCTCCGAACCCGTGGACGACCTCGTCGATGCGACTCGCGCTCCGTCTCATGCTCCTCCTCGTGGGCATCCTCGTCCTCGCGCTCGCCGCGGTGGCCTGGGAGCAGCGCGGTCGTGAGGAGGCTCGCTACGAAGAGGCGAGGATCGGCCAGATGGTCGCCGTCCTCGGCGCGCTCGACGAGGGGGCGCGTCTCGCGTGGCAGACCGACGGAAAGCCGGGGCTCGAGCGCTATCTCGAACGTCTGTCGCGGCGGCAGGAGTACTTCTCGATCCGGCTCGTCCGACTCGACGCGCTCGCCGGCGACGCGCACTTCGAGCGCCTGCCGCCGGGGCACCGCCGGCGCGCGCAGAACGGCGAGCGGGTCATCTTCATCGACCGGAGCGCGACCCCCGCCGTCATCGTCGCGTTCGACAAGCTCTCCGTGGGGGATGAGCGCGATTCGTTCGGGGTCGAGATCTCGAGGACGATGGTGGGGGAGGAGGGGTTCGTCCGCACGAGCCTCGGCTCGTTCTTGAGGACGACCGGGCTCACGATCGTCCTCGGGATCGTCGCCGCGCTCGTCCTCGGGGCGAGGCTGATCTCGGCCCCGCTCGCGCAGATCGTCCAGAAGGCGCGTCTGGTCGGCCAAGGCGACTTCGGGGTGCGGTTCGACGACGGCACCGATCCGGGCTCCGAGATCGGGATGCTGCGCACCGAGCTCGATGCGATGGTCGAGCAGCTCGCCGAGCTGCGCCGCCGCGCCGAGACCGAGACGGCCGCCCGCGTCGCCGCGATCGAGCGGATGCGGCACAACGATCGGCTCGCGACGGTCGGCACGCTCGCGGCGGGGATCGCCCATGAGCTCGGGACTCCCCTCCACGTCGTCGCCGGTCGAGCCAGGCGCATCGCCTCGTCCCACGAGGTGAGCGCGCCGATCCGCGTCGAGGCCGAGAGCATCCGCTCCCAGTGCGAGCGCATGCGCGTCATCATCGAGCAGCTCCTCACCTTCGCGCGCAAGCCGAGCGCTGCCCCCGGGCCCGTGGTGCTCCACGACGTCGCGGCGAGGGTGACGACGTGGCTCGAGCCGATCGCTCGAAAGAAGCAAGCCCGTCTCGAGCTCGAGCCGGACCCCGCGTCGGATGTCCGCTGCATCGCTCACGTCGGCCTCGTCGAGCAAGCGCTCACGAACGTCATGTTGAACGCGATCCAGGCCGTCGGAGACGGAGGAGCCGTTCGGGTCTCCGTCTGCGACGAGGTCCGGCCTGGTCCCGACGCCGGTGAGGACTCCGCCGCCCGCTGGGCGGTCATCGAAGTGAGCGATGACGGCGTGGGCATCGATCCGGAGATCCGCACGAAGATCTTCGATCCGTTCTTCACGACGAAGTCGATCGGCGACGGCACCGGGCTCGGCCTCGCGATCACCCACGAGATCGTGCAGGAGCATGGTGGCTTCATCACCGTCGACAGCGCCACGGCCCTCGACGCAGGGAACGAGGGGCACGGCACGACGATGCGGCTGTTCTTTCCCCGTGAGGGCGCATGACAGTGAGGGTCTTGCTCGTCGACGACGACCTCGAGCTGCTCCGTTTCCTCGAGGCGGAGCTCGCCGACCGCAGCTACGAAGTGGTCGCCGCGCGCAGCGGGGACGAGGCGTTGGAGCTGGCGCAGCGAGGATCGTTCGATGTCGCGCTGCTCGATGTGCGCATGCCGGGGCCGTCGGGGCTCGACGTCTGTCGCGCGCTCGCGTCGAGTTGTCCCGACCTGCCGGTCGTCTTGATGACCGGGTTCGGCGACATGGACGCGGCGATCGCCGCGCTCCGAGCTGGCGCGTACGACTTCTTGACCAAGCCCTTCGAGACCGAGTCGCTGGATGTCGTCCTGAAGCGAGCCGCCGAGCAGAGCGCGCGCGTACGCGAGGTCGACCGCCTGCGGGCGGTGACCCGCGGCGGGCCGGGGGTCGCCGGGATCCTCGGCGCGTCTCCGCCGATGGCGCGTCTGTCGGACGTCATCGAACGGATCAGCGGCTCCGACGCCTCGGTGCTGATCGTGGGCGAGAGCGGCAGCGGAAAGGAGCTCGTCGCGCGGGCGATCCACAGCGGGAGCAAGCGCCGCCGCGGTCCCTTCGTCGCGATCAACTGCGCGGCGATGCCCGGCCATCTCCTCGAGAGCGAGCTCTTCGGTCACGAGCGCGGGGCGTTCACCGACGCGCGCGCCGCCCGCGTCGGCCTCTTGCGTCGCGCCCATGGCGGCACGCTCTTCCTCGACGAGATCGGGGACATGTCGCCGACGCTCCAGCCGAAGCTCCTGCGCGCCTTGCAGGAGAAGGTCGTCCGGCCGGTGGGCAGCGATCACGAGGTGGCGTTCGACATCCGCGTCGTCGCCGCGACGCACCGCGACCTGCAGCTCGCCGTCCGTGAGGGGGAGTTCCGCGCGGACCTCTTCTTTCGCCTCAACGTGATCTCGATCGAGGTCCCGCCGTTGCGCGAGCGGGGCGACGACATCCTCCTGCTCGCGCGCCACTTCCTCCACGAGCTCGCCGAGCGCGACGCGAAGACGATCGAGCGCTTCGCGCCGGACGTCGAAGAGCTGCTCCGCTGCTACGACTGGCCGGGGAACGTCCGCGAGCTGCGCAACGTCATCGAAGGCGCCGTCACGATGGTGCGGGGCCCCGTCGTGACCATGGCGGATCTGCCGTCGCGCCTCCGTGACGGCGGCGCGTCCGAGGCTCCGGCTCCCGAGACCGGCGCCGGAGAGCTCTTGCCGCTGTCGGAGGTGGAGCGGCGCCACGTCCTCTCGATCCTCGATGCCGTGGGGGGCAACAAGAGCGAAGCGTCGCGGATCCTGGGGATCGACCGGAAGACGCTGCAGGCGCGGCTTCAGCGCTACGGGCGATCGTGAGGTCTCCGCGGGTGGGGAGATCCGGGGCACCTGCGATGCGGAGGATCTCCCCACCGCTCGCGGTGCCGCGAAAATGCGGCGCCGCTGCGCGGGCGCATGGCTTGCTTGCACGTCGTTCGTGAGCTCGTCGGTACGCTCGTACGCGATCGTCGCCTGGGTCGCCGCTTCGATCCTGACGCTCGCACTCATCGCTCATTTCGACGAGCGAGGCGAGGCCGCCACCGCGCTCGTCGTCGCGTGTGGACTGCTCGCGTACCGGAGCCAGCGCCGCGCACTCGCGCTCGAGCACCGCCTCGCTCTCGAGGTCGCGGCGCGCGAGCACGAGGAGCGCCTCGCGCGATGCGGCAACCTCGCTTCACTGGGCGCGCTCGCGATCGGCGTCGCCCACGAGATCGGTACACCGCTCGCCGTCATCAGCGCGCGTGCCGAGCTGCTCGGGGGGTGCGGCGACGCCCGGGTCGATCGTGACGCGCGGATCATCGAGGAGCAGGCGGACAAGATCGCGCGTGTGCTGCGTGGGTTCTTGGGCTTCGTGCGCGGGGAGACCCCTCGGCTCGCGCGTGTCGCTGCGGAGGACCTCGCGGCCGCCGCCACGTCGATGGTCGCACACCGCATCGAGAGGGCGGGAGGCGCGATGGTGGTCGACGTCGCGCCGGACCTCCCGCCCCTCACGTGCGATCGGCCGCTCATCGAGCAGGCGCTCGTGGCGCTGCTTCTCCGTGCGTGCGACGCCATCGGCGCGGACGGCAAGATCGAGCTGATCGTCCGCGCAGACGAGCGCTCGGTCGCGTTCAGTGTCGAGGACGACGGCGCTCGCGATGACCTGGCTCTTCGAGAAACGCTGTCGTGGCGCAGCGGCGTGCGAGCCGCGGATGACACCGCGCTGGGCGTCGTCGTCGCTCAAGAGGTCGCGCGCCACCACGGCGGATGCGTCGTGGTCTTACCGCGTTCTCCGCGGGGGACGCGGGCCCGCCTCGAGCTGCCGGCGGACCACGGCGGCGAGTCGGTCTTCGATCGGAGCGCGTGACGTGCCACCGCGCCCCGCAGGAGCGGGCGGCGCGTAGTGCCTGCCAGTGGTGAGCGCTCATGCCAGCCGCTCGTCGGTGGCCGCGTCGGCCACGCCGCCGAAGAAGCGATCGAGCGCCTGCTGGAACAGGGTCTCGTCGGGCGCCGCACGCATGAAGAGCGTGAGCGAGGAGCGCAGCTTCATCGCGTCGATCGAGCCGAAGATCGCGACCGGGTCGCGCTCGTCGAGCGAGAGGAGGACCTCGAGGCACGCGCGCAGCCGCGCTCCGAGCACCGGATGCGCGAGGTACGCGCGCGCTTCCTCGAGCGACGCGAGCGCGTAGCGCTGCGCCATCGCGCTGTGGCCGAGGCCCGCGATCTGCGGGAAGACGAACCACATCCAGTGGCTCGTCTTCCTGCCGGCGCGGAGCTCCTCGAGGAACGAGGGGGAGGCGTCCTGGGCGGCGACGAAGCGCTCGAGATCCGTCATGCCTCCGATTGCAGCACAGGCACGTGGCCGGCGCCCGAGGCGGCGTTCCTCAGAACGTGGCGAAGGCCTCGTTCACCTCGGTGGTCGCGGTCGTCACCGGGGCATCGAGCATCGAGAAGCAGTGATCGGTGAAGCGAACCTGTCCGCGGAAGACCAGCGGCGCCGGCGCGCTGCCGAAGCTGCCCCACGGGTTCTGCGAGAGGTTCCCTGCGAGCGTCACCGGCCCCGCGACATCCGCGCTCCCCAGCCGCGCGTCGAACGCTCCCTGGAAGAAGACGTAGCGCCGCAGCTCGCCCATGGCCGAGTCCGCGCTCACGTAGCGGAAGGTCTTCGCGTGGAGGACCACCTCGAAGGCTCCGCCCGGCCGCTGGCTGCCGAGGTAGAGGCCGCCGCTCAGCCCATCGAGCTGCGCCGGCGCCGAGGACCACCGCCCGTCCGCGCCGCGCGTCCACTTGCGGCCCTGGAAGCGCGCGACCTCGCGCTTGAACGCAGGCGCCTGGTACCGGTCCGTGTTGCCCGAGACGGGGTCGACCGTCGACGTGATCCTGTCGACGAGGGCCTGCGTGAACGTCCCGGTCGGGCAGGTGTCGAGCGGGCCCGGCGCCCGGGGCGCGGCCTTCGCGAGCGTCTCGGTGATGCTGCCACGCGACAGCGTGAGCGTGCCGCCGCCGGCGACGTAGCGGTAGCGGCCGACGAACCCCGCGGCGCCCGGGCTCGTCGACCTGAAGGTGATGGTCTTCGCCCCGCCCGTGAAGGTCCCTTCGAGGTGGAGCCGGGCCTCGCCGGTCTCGATGTCGGCAGTGAAGGCGTTCGCCGATCCGACCTTGGTCGACGTCAGCTCGAGGCTCCGGATGGTGGCCCCGCCCTCGTAGGCGCCGATCAGGGCCTTGCCGGCCGCGGAGAGCTCGGCGCTGTCGCTCTCGGCCTCGACCTCGTCGCCTTCGGCCTCCGTGTCGGCGGCGCAGCCCGCGAGGAAGGTGCAGGTCGTGACCAGCGAGAGGGCGAAGAAGCGGCGGAGGAGGCGCATGGTGGTGTCTTTTACGGTGTAAAAGGCAGAACCTTCCTCGCTGCGCGCCCCTCCTGGCGGAGGAGCTCGCGCCTAGCGCGGCGCGCTCTGGCGCTTCATCAGGTAGACGCCGCTTCCCACGATCACCGCCGCTCCCACGAAGACGATCGGCGCAGGCACCTTCCTCCACGCGAAGAGATCGAGGCCGAGCGCCCAGAGCAGCGCGAAGTACTCGAACGGAGCGACGACCGACACGTGCGCGCGCCGGAAGGCTTCGGTGAGCAGACCCTGTCCGATCGCGCCGGTGACGCCGAGCGCGAGGAGCCAGGGCACGCTCTCGCCGCGGAGCGGCCGCAGATCCGGCAAGGCGAGGACGCCGCCGCCGACGGCGACCGTCAGCAGGAACCAGAACGACATCGCTGCCGACGAGTCGGTCCGCCCGAGGATGCGAACGGCGATGGCGTTCAGCGCGTAACAGCTCGCGCCGACGAGCGTGGCGAGCGCTCCGAGGCGGATCTCGGCGAACCCGGGCCGGAGCACGATCAGGACGCCCACGAACCCCGCGGCGACCGCGAGCCACCGTCGGGCGTCGACGGTCTCGCGGAGCATGGGCACCGAGAGCGCCGTGATGAGCAGAGGGGCGACGAAGAAGAGGGCGTAGACCTCGGAGAGCGGCGCTTGCCGCAGCGCGAAGACGAAGCTCGTGAGCATCAACACCGCGAGCAGCCCTCGCGCGAGCTGGAAACCGATGCGGACGCGGATCAAGGATCCGAGCCCCCGCTCCCGGTAGAGGACCCAGGCGACGACGAAGGGGAGCGAGGTCGCGCCGCGAAGCGCGGCGACCTCGAGCGGCCCGTAGTCGTCGGCGAGCCGCTTCATGATCGCGTCCATGACGGAGAGCATCGCCGTCCCGGCGAGCATGAGGGCGATGCCCTTGCCGTTCTCGGTCCGCATTCGTCGCATGGCGTGTAGCGCGGTCCCCGGCCTCGACGGAAGCGCGATGCGCTCGAACTGGTCAGACCAGTCTTGACGGACAGCGTCCGCGAGGAAATAGGCCTAAATATTACGGGTGGACGGAGGTTAGATACTGGTCATACCACTGGACCATGGCGCTCGGGGCCGCTAGCTTGCGGGCCGTGCTCAAGCCCATCGCTCGCCGGGTGGTCGCCGCCGAGGTCTTCGATCAGCTCCGGGGGCGCATCGTGCGCGGCGAGATCGCGAAGGGCGCGGCGCTGCCGGCAGAGCGGGCGCTCGCGGCCATGCTGAAGGTGAATCGCAACGCCGTGCGCGAGGGGCTGAAGCGCCTCGAGCAGGCGGGGCTCGTCGCCATCCAGCAGGGCGGCGCGACGCGCGTCCTCGACTTCCGGCGCACGGCGGGCCTCGAGGCCCTCTCGGGCATGCTCGTGCGGGCGAACGGCACGGTGGACACGCGCGTCGTTCGCAGCATCGTCGAGATGCGGACCGAGCTCGCCCCGATCGTCGGGCGGCTCGCGGCGGAGCGCGCGTCCGACGAGCACGTCGAGCGCCTCCGCGCCGTGGTCGCGCGCATGCGCGAGGCCGAGGGCGAGCTCCCCACGCTCGCGCGCCTCGCGCTCGACTTCTGGGCGGAGATCGTCGCCGCGACCGACAACGTCGCGATCGAGCTCGCCTACAACGCGCTCGCCGCGTCGTATGGCGGGGTGATGGATCACCTGCAGCACGTGATGCAGGACGAGCTCTCGGCCACGAGCGACTACGCAGCCCTCGTCGAGGCGATCGCCAAGCGGCGAGGCGCGAGCGCGGCACGCCGTGCCACGCGCATCACCTCGCGCGGCGAGCAGGCGTTCGCGCGGATCGTCGACGTCCTCGACGCCGTCCAGCCGCGCCGCGTTCGAGGAGCACCGTGATCTCGCTCGCCGGGCTCGCGGCGATCCGGCGCGTCTACGAGCTCGGGCTCTTCGTCCTCTGCGGAATCTCGGTTGCCCGATCGTGGCGGACCCGCGGCTTCGCGGTGACCGCCCGCGAGGTCGTCTTCGGCTTCGCGCTCTCGCAGTCCGTGGAGCTGCTCGCGGTCGTGCGCGGGCGCTACAGCTACCCCGACTGGCTGGTCTACTTCCCGCCGTCGCCCGCGCTCGTCCCGCTCGGGGTCGGGCTCGGCTGGGCGGCGCTCGTGCCCGTCGTGATGAGGATCTCCGAGTCCGTCCTCGGTCCCCACGCGAGCCGGTGGCGACTGGGCGCCTGCGACGGCGCGATCGCCGTCGGGCTCGATCTGATCCTCGATCCCGCGGTCTCCGGAGAGCCGCTCCGCATGTGGATGTGGAGCGGGGAAGGGATGACGCCCTACCGCTTCTGGGTGCTCGGCGTCCCCGTGTTCAACTTCGTCGGGTGGTTCGTCCTCATCGGCGTATGCGGCATGCAGCTCCGCGCCGCCGAGGCGCGCCATCGCGGCGCCGCGCGGTGGGCGTGGCTGGGGGCGCTGCTCGTCGTCGATCTGCTCGTGGCGGACCTCATCATGAGGCTCCCATGGTGAAGCGGCTCGCGCGGATCCTCTCGGTGCACTTCGAGGCCTGCTTCTTCGCCTCGTTCTGGATCAACGCGACGGTCCTCGCGGTGCTCGTGGGCCGGCCAGCGCTCGGCGCCGTCGGTCTCGTCACCGTCGCGCCGGTGCTCGTGCTCTACGCGCGATCGCGCCGACGCTGACGCCGCATGGGGCGTCACTTCACGAGCTGCAGCGTGATGTTGTTCGACTGCCCCGTGACCGCGAGCGTGTTGCACCCGGGCTTGAAGTCGCTGACGTAGAAGACGGCCCAGCCCTCTTCGCTCGTGTATTCCGCACCGAATGCCGAGTCGAGCGAGTTGTAGTTCCGCGCGGTGAGGTGGAACTTCACCCGCGGTGACGGCGAGCCCTGGAGGACGGCGCCCTTGAAGGCGATGCGGTTTGCGCAGCTGCCCTTGGTGCTCTCGGCTTGGTACGTCCTGCCCTCGGCTTCGATGCCCGTGATGACGTAGCCGGCTGCGCGGCTGTACTTCGCCGGGTCCGCGTAGAACTGGACGAACGCCTGGCCGCCGCCCGTGCTGGTTCCGCCGTCGCCGTCGCCCCCGCCCCCGCCGCCCGCCGGGTTGCATGCGCTGTTGTTCAGATAGCGGGAGACCGCGTAGACGTCGGGTGAGCCGGACGCCTTCATGTCCTCCGACGTGCAGTAGTACGGGTAGCCGACCGCGCTGCACGATCGCCCGGCGTAGAAGCTCCCCGAGCAGGCGTAGTCTTCGTCGTCATTGAAGCAGTACGTGTTCGCCCCGTCGCGGCTCACGCAGGCGCCTTTCTCGGCGGCCGTCGAGCAGCCTCCGAGGATCGTCGCAAGGACGACGGCTGCCGAGGTGAGAGATGAGAGCGCTGCGCGCATGGGGCGTCCTTTCTCGGTCGCGGGGGCTGCTCACGGCGAGCAGACCGCATCGATCCATGGCTACGCCGATGCCCGCAGGCGCGCGTCCCCCATTTGGGGGAGGCGCGGTCATCGGCTCACCTCACGACGCCGGCCTCGGCGGCCTTCGCCTTCAGATAGGCGACGGCCACCGGATGCGCGGCGTCGAACTTGCCGTAGTCGAGCTCGAGCCGCGCCGTCGACGGATCGTGCGGGCGCGCGTTGACCAGCGACACGTGCACGCACGCCGTCGCGCCGGCGTTGCAGCCCGAGGAAGACGCGTCCACCTCGAAGAAGCCGCCCGCGCTCGCGTAGGTCGCCCCGGCCGATTGCATCGACGCGGTGTTGAACCCGGCCGTTCCGGTCGCGGCGTCGAGCGGCGAGACGAAGTAGGCCTTCCGGAGGCGCGCGACGATGGGGGCGGAGAGGCCGCTCTGCCCGCCGTCGAGATCGAAGTAGACGATCTTGCCCGCGGTGACGTCCTTCGGATCGAGGCCGCCGGCGAGCTGCCCGAAGAGCTCGTGCGCGACGAAGCTGCCGCTCGAGTGGGCGAGGACGAGGACGAACTTCGTCGCCGGCGAGACCTCGGAGACGAGCAGCTCGGCGATCTTCGAGTTGCCGATCTCCTTGTTCTGGTACTGGGCGAGGCTCGGGCCTTGCACGGCCCAGAGCTGCCGCACGCCGCGCGCGCGCAGCTCCGCACGATAGAGCGCGGTGGCCCAGCTGCGTGCTCCGGCGAGGTCGACGCCGAAGCCGGCATAGAGGAGAGCCGCGCTGTCGCCGAGCGGGTTCTGCGTGTCCTTGTGCGCGACGCCGCTTCCGACGGCCGCGCCGGTCTCCCACGGGATCGCGTCGATGTCGAGCTCGGCCGGCGCCGGCGGACCGCCGTCGGGCGGCGCAGCCCCGTCGGGCTGGTCGGGCGGCGGCGCGCTCGTCGTCGAAGGTTGCGGGGCAGCGCTGGAGCCGCTGGCGGGATCGTCCGCGGCCCCGCACGCCGCGACGGCGGCGACGAAGGAGGCCCGAAGCATGGCTCGGAGGACGCTCATGGCGTTCGCATCGCGCGCGAAGCGTCCAGGTTATCACCCCCGCGGACGACGCAAGCCGTGCGCGGCGTCGCGTCGATTGCGGTCATGCATCGAGGCTGCACGCACGGAAGACGCACGCCACGGATCGGCCGCCGTCTTGCAAGTGCGCGTAGCCACGTGGCGTCACGCCACCTTCACCGTGCACCAGCTGAAGAGGAGAGAGTCCCCGTGAACAAGACCGCGGCCGATGTGATGACCAGGGAAGTGGCGACCGTCGATCCCGACTGGCCGATCGACCGCCTGATGGAGTTCCTCTCGGACCGATCGATCTCCGGCGCTCCGGTCGTCGCCGCCGACGGCGAGCCGATCGGCGTCGTGTCGCTCACCGACATCGCGCGCAACGGCGTCGCCTCGGAGCGCGCGACGGCGGACATCGACACCTACGGCCTCGAGAGCCTCGAGCGCCGGGTCGCCCGCGAGGAGGTGGGGCGCTTCCACGTCGACGCGGAGGCGCAGACGACCGTGCGCGACATCATGACCCCGGTCGTCTTCGCCGTCGAGGAGAGCGCGTCGGTCCAGGAGGTCGCCGCGATGATGACCACCGGTCGCATCCATCGCGTCTTCGTCAAGCGCGACGGCAAGCTGACGGGCATCATCTCGTCGATGGATCTCCTCCCGATCATCCGCGACATGTGAGTCGCCGGGGAGGTCGGCTTCGACCGGCGGCGCGAAGCGCGGCGCGGAAGGCCCGCGCGGACGCGAAGCGGCGCTCCGGATCCTTCGCCAGCGCCATGCGGATGACGTGGTCGACGGAGGCCGGGACGTCGCCCCGCATCTCGCTGACGAGCGGCGGATCGTCGAGCAACGTGACGCATCGCTGCTCGTCCCACGAGTCGCGACGGAACGGATGGTGGCCGGTGAGCGCGACGAAGAGCGTGATGCCCGCCGCCCAGATGTCGACGCGGTGGTCGATGACCGGATGCTCGAGGATTCGCTCGGGCGCGAGGTAGTCGATCGTCACGAACGCGTTGAGGGACTCGGTGCGAAAGTCGTTCGACACCTGGCCCGCGCGCGTCGCGACGCCGAAGTCGATGAGCTTCACCGAGTCCTCGGCGATGAAGACGTTCGCGGGCTTCACGTCGCGGTGGACGACGCCGGCCTCGTGCACCGCGTCGATCGCGTCGAGGAGCTGCGAGACGATCTCGACGGTCTCCGCGAACCCGAGCGGTCCGTGGCGACGGATGCGGTCGCGCAGGGTCTCGCCGCGGAGACGCTCCATGACGATGAACGGCTGCGGGCCGTGGCACGAGACCTCGTCGACGTGGCAGACGAACGCCTCGTCGACGCTCATCGCGGCGTGCGCCTCGCGACGGGCGCGACGGAGCTGCGTGTCGTGCCCCGCGCGCGTGCGGAGGAGCTTGAGGGCGACCTCGCGGCCGGTCACCGTGTCGAGCGCCGCGACGACGGTGGCCATGCCGCCGACGCCGAGCGTCTCGCGGAGGACGTACCGATCGCCGACGAGCCGCGCAGCCGCGGGCATCTCGTTGGTCCGCTCGAGCTCCTTCTCACGGACGCCGGACGTCTCGGACCAGTCGAGGGTCGGCGCTTCGTCGTCGGGGTGCACGCGGGCCTCTCGCCCGTGCGCCTGCGAACGGAGTGCCAGCCGCGCGGCCCGTGTCGACCCCTGGAAATCACGGAGATCTCGGGGCGGTCATCCGCTCGACCATGGCTAAACCTCCCCCCGCGGAGAGCCTCCCTCACAGCACGGGCAGGCGCCTCGCGGTGACCGGCTTCGCCTCGAAATGCTGCGCGGTCGCGCGCGGCTCGATCGGCCTCACGTGCGCGGGGCGTGCGGCCCATGCGCCCTGCACCTCCGGATCGAGCAGGTGCGTCGGACGGACGTTCGCGAGCGCGGTGGCCATGATCGCGCGCACGTGCGGGTTCTCGCGTTCGAGGTCCTCGAGCAGCCGCGCGACGCGCTCCCGCTTGTTGCCCTCCTGCGAGCCGCAGAGCCTGCACGGCAGGATGGGGAAGCGCTGCGCCTCGGCGAACGCGGCGATGTCGGTCTCGGCGCAGTCGATGAGCGGCCGGATCACCTCGAACCGGCCGTCGTCGGTCGTGAACTTCGCCGGCATCGCCTGGAGCTTGCCGCCGTAGAGGAGGTTCATGAGGAACGTCTCGAGCCCGTCGTCGCGGTGATGACCGAGGGCCACCTTGCGTGCGCCGAGACGCTCGGCGGCGGAGTAGAGGATGCCGCGCCGGAGCCGCGAGCAGAGCGAGCAGTACGTGGAGCCGGGCGCGAGCTTGTCCGTGACGACCGAGTACGTGTCCTCGCGGAGGATCTCGAACGGCAGGCCGCTCTCCTCGAGCCAGCGGACGAGGGGCGCGCCGTCGTAGCCGGGCTGTCCCTGATCGAGGTGGACGACGACGAGCTCGACCGGAAACTCGAGCGAGCGGACGTGCTGCGCGAGCAGGCGGACGAGCGTGTAGCTGTCCTTGCCGCCGGAGAGCGCCACGAGCACCCGGTCGCCGGCGGCGAGGAGATCGTGGCGCTTGCACGTGTCGCGCAGCGTGCGAAAGAGGCGTCGCTCGACGTTGTCGACCGAGGGCATGCCGCGGATTCTCGCAGAGCCGGCGCCGGAGCGCGCCGCCTTTACTGACCGAGGACGCCGCGGGAGTCCTGGGAGCCGCCGCTCTTCTCGTACGTCGCGCGCGCCTGCGTGCCCTTCGTGTCCAGCGTGCTCCAGCTCCGGATCAGCTGCGTCGATCCGAGGTTCTCGATGGCCGAGTCGTACTCGCCCGGGATGCCCTCGTACGTGTAGACGATCTTCGTGTCGCCCGCCGCGAGCCGCCACGTCCCGCGGACGGAGCTGGTGTCACTGGTGCTGGTGGGCGCGCCGCAGCGGAGCGTGCCGGGGAAGAGCTCGTACTTGCCGTCCGCTCCGTACACCTCGACGTCGTCGTTGTAACATGCATCCTTCGGATCCTCCGCCCACGCGGCGGTCCCGACGCGCGACTCCGACTTGACGCGCTTCCACGTCCCGACGATCGGGCTCGTGCTCCCAGAGTCTCCGTTGCCGCCGCAGGCCCCTACGATCATCGCGAGGCCGAGGATCGTCACCATCGAACGCTTCATGATCCTCGACGGTACGGGCGCGGCTGTCTCGTCGCGTCCCCCATTTGGGGTAGGTATGGCGTCCCGTGACGCTAGGATGAATGCTCGCCCGCCGATGAAGCTTCGCATCGTCTCCGTCAACGACGTCTACGTCCTCGGCAACCTACCTCGCCTCCGGAGCCTCGTCCGCCACCACGCGGAGAACGATCCGGCCGACGCGC
>WBZO01001074.1_pt1 | contig 25252 bp, 27 predicted proteins | sample 5204261 | NCBI WGS metagenome assembly WBZO01 (sample SAMN12412400, study PRJNA552823) | activated sludge metagenome | isolation source: activated sludge from anammox sidestream of wastewater treatment plant... | place: USA: North Carolina | collected 2017-09
CCCGAACCTGTAATGGTATGCCACGGCGTTCCATTATAACTTTTGAATAAAACAGTTTTTTCATCGTTGAAAAAAGTAAGAAACTTACCTGTTCTGTTATCGGAAGCAATACGAGTATGGCTAGGAATCGAGCCTGTCAGAGCATCTTCGTTTCTCAGTTGAACTCGTGGTGGTAACCATTTTATTCTTGTACCTTTCAATGTTCTTGGCATTGGTTTAACTTCCTAAACTCCACCCTGCAAATGTAATGGAATCAGTTCCATATTGTCCAGCATTTAAACCATAATAACTGAAGCCCGCTGAAGCTGATTTTTTTCCATAAGGAATAAAATCAACTTCTCCTGTTTCAAAACCTTCTCGTGCTATTTCATGAAAAATAGAGTTGGTTGTGCGAAGTTTATTTTCTGGAGAAAATAAAAGAGTATCATCGAAAGGAACCGGAACCATTCCAACATCAGCTACAAATGGGTCTCTTGGAACATTTCCGAAACTATCACCACCTTCATCGAGAAAAAAACGTGTACTTGTCAGGTTGGTTAAGTCAATAAACTGCTCAATTGGATTGGTAGACTTGATAATATGCCCACCAAAACTTCCATCTTCATAAGAACCACGAATTGTATGAGCACAATAAGTTCCTTCGTTGCTTGGTTTTTTAAAAGGTATTGTTAGTGGTTCAATTGTTGCTTCGAGCTCTTCTGATGGTCCATTGTTGAATACAATTGGCAATGGATAAGAAACGCCAAGCGAGATAAAAGCAACAGGATTGAATTCTGGAATATCCTCAAACTTCGATTCTAACCCAACACCATTACCTTCAATTGTTCCTGGATCCTGGCCATAAGTTACAACAGTTGAAAAACCTGTCGTTTCCCCAGACCACATTTTAGGCTGAGATCCCATGAATCTAAATCTATCCCTGGAAAGCTCTATCCCTTGACGATATAGATCCCAACCAGAAGTATCATAACCATTCTCTGTTGGAGAAGGTGGTCGAACATGGGTTTGAGTGTCATCAAAGGGAGAAAAACGCATTAGAACCTCGCTAGAGAAGCAGCAAACTGTTGAAACAAGATTGTGTCTTTCAAAGCATGTCTTGTTCCGTCACCCAAGTAGATATCAGAAAACAGATATTCCATCTTTGGACGCTCTAACATGTGTGACTCAATCACAAAGTTGGTTCCAAGAAATTTGGTTTTGCGCGGGACCAACTGAGCAATAAACTGACCTAGATTTGTATCAAACCACTTATAAAACTCAAAAAAACCTTTAAGATTTACCATGTCTGTTAGGCGATTGAAGTAAACATTCCGAAGATTTTCAAGATCAGGATAATCTGGAGAAAAAACTAGTTCTGGATTTCCGATAATATTGTCCAAGACATCCAGGTTTGCAAAAATGTTTATGATGTCTTGGTCCAAAGCATCTACAATTGAAAAATCAATTGTAAATCTTGTGTTGTCTTGTGGTCTTTCAGATGGCTCCAAAGAATAGACAGGCGCGACTTGCGCATAAGAGGAGCTTCTAACATTTACATAATCTTGAAAGCTTCTGACTCTTACTTTGTCCGTTGTTGCTCCCACATCAAATTTGGGAGACAACAAACTATATTGGAACAATTGAGGGACAATTATTGAGCTGGTAGCTGCAAAACTGCCAGACCAATGAAGATTATTCTGAGAGAAATCCATTAGTTCCAAAGAACCTGAAACACTAGAAGAAACTATTGTTTGATCGGAACTTACGTCCATTCGTAATCGTTCAAAAGAACCTGTCCGAGTTGTTACAAAGTTGAAGTTAACAAGAGGATCTTGAACTCCAAGAGATTTGAAGTTTCGAACATGTTCAATCCACTCTGTTTCTGTTAGCGCTTTTGACCAGAATCTAAAATGGCCTGCTCGCCCATCAAACCTAGAAGAACGATAGAAACCATCGTAACTTGCAGAGTTCAAGAAGTTGGAACCTGTTGAGATTGTTTGAGAACCTATTGCCAAATATGAACCCGAAGCATTGAGTGTTCCAGTAACAACAGACCAAACAATACTGCTTACTCCACCTTGTTGATCGTTAATAAACGAAGAAGTTGTCTGAAGGTCAGTTACTTCACCAAAGTTTTGTTTTGCAGCTCTGAGAAAATAAGAAGAAGAAGTTGTCGAAAATATTTCATCAGCTCTCTGTCTTCCAAAAGATATATTCCAAACTCCACCATCAAACACATCAACTGGTAAAGTAATGTCCGTAGTGTTTGAAAAATTGGAGTTAGGACATATTGCTAATCGCAACAAGCCGTTTTGAGTGGTCAAAAGATTGGCAACCAAAAATGACCCAGATGAACCAGTTGTTTGAATTCTAACAAGACTTTGTGTAACACTTGAAAGCGAACTGGTTGAAGGGAATCTGTAAATACCTTCAAAGGTCCAGGAGCCACTTGTAAACAAACCATCATTCTGATTTGTATCAATTCCATTAGAAAATGTTGTTCCTGGTGGAAATGAAGGAAACCCAACTTCTGTTTGAGTTCTTGAGCCTGAAAGATAAGGTGATCGTGCAAAACCACTGCCTGAGAACTCTATCAGTGTACTTGTCTCACTCCTGTTCTCTCGAACATTTGCAAGAGCTTTGACAGTTGGTCCTCCAAACTCTCGAATTCTGAAGTTGTTATCCGGTTCAATACCTACGGAACGAATAAAACTCTTAACTGAATGAATCGTTCCTTTTGATTTTAAAACATCCTGAATGTTTAGGAGAATTCTTCTCCAGATTTGGTTTTGAATATATTGAAGTGAATAAGTTCCTGTGCTTATTTGATTGTCCAGGTTTTCAGCATTGATAAACTGAGCAATGCTTGCTCCTGTAAACAATGGGGGAAGTGTTATTCCAAATTTTTGGGCAAACAAATGAAGAAATACATCTGGAATAGTATCCGTTGAGTCATAATCCAAATGAATCATGTTTCCAAATGCTTGAATGTAAAGTTTCATCTCATCAAAGAACTTTGCCCATGTATACAAAAGCATTAAAATTACTTGGGTATCACCAAGTTGAGCTGTATCACCCGTTGTTCCACCTGCAACCAACGCATCAATAATTGGTCCTTCTTCAGTGCTAAGGCCATCTTGATCTTGTCCTTGTAAAAGATAGTGTTTGGGTACAAGTCGATCAATCCTATTTGGATTGATCTGATCGAACTCAACTGCATCTTCCAAGAAAGATTCATTCAAAGCTTCAACATCGGGATGTAACGGAAACAAGATTGGATTGTTTGCTAGCGATTCATAAGTCATAGGGCTTGAATCAGCTATCGAAGAAGTAGCAATGTTACGAATATTTCTTGTAACTGCCCATGACGAAAGTGTGCCATGCAATGAATTTCCAGAATGATCTAGAACAATTGGTGTTTGAGAACCAGAAGCTTCATTGAACTTATAATAGAGTTTTAATCCGTTTTGAGCAAAAACGGATTTCCTTTGATATTCTTCACGTTCAGCCTGTGTTCTAACTGTATGCCAGATTCTAAGTTCATCAAGAGCTCCACTGAATGTGGTATCTGGAGTAAAAATAGGAATTATGGAACCTGATCCAATCAAAAAATCAGCAGAGTCCATATCCATAACACCAAGCTCTACTTGACTTGAACTATTAACCCATGTTCCATTCAGATAAGCATTAATCTTATGGACCCCAGGACTTCTATCCCAAACAAAAGCTGCATGATTCCATTCCCCTTTGTTGAAATCCATAGAAGTGTTAATCAGATAACTTCCTGAAAGGCAGGCAAAGGTAATATTTCCTTGTGAAGTAACAATAGCTGGATTGAGAACTACTGCAAAACCATGCGTTCCACTCGCTGCCGTATAAGTTGTTTTGTTCAACAAATAAGAACCGGAGTTCGATTGACTCGGAACATAAAATTGAAACTCCAAGGTCATTGAACTTAATTGAGGATTCAAGATTGATTGTCCAGTAAGATTTCTGGAAACACCAGGATAAGCAACTCCTGCGATATCCTTGGTTGTTACATACGTTCCACTCAATCCCGATTCTGTTGCAAGTGTTCCTGAAAGAAACAAATAACCTTTGTTTTTAGGAAATTGATCATAAACGTACTTTTCAAAACCAGAAAGATTGTCAATAAAAACTTCAAATTCCGCTCTAGTTCCATCAAAAGGAAATTGATCAAATATCTTCCTAAATGCTACGTTTGTTTTTACATGAGCACTGTTAAAAAAAGTGTGATTCTCAAAAAGAGACCAATCAATGTTCAATTGCTGCGTTGATTTAAGACCATCTCCAGCAAGATTATATCTGAAAGAACTTGTGTTATCCAAAGCGGTAGAAGAGATTGATTCAAAATCAACTCTGTTGAACGTATTTGAACCCATATCATTCTGTTGAATCTGACGAATAACAGAAGGAGAAAAGAGCAAAGGGCGATTCTGTCGGAGGTTTCTTATATCAGGCATTATGGTACCATTTTGAATCTAAATCCTTCATTACAAATGAAATAGTTTCTTCCATTTTCATTAACTTGAAACTCAATCTCATAAACCGTTTGAGTTTCAAGATCAGACATGTACATATCAAAATACATGCCAATCCCATCTGATGAGAGTCTCGTGTAAGTTGAATCAAAAGGAATAACAACTTCTCTAGAAAAAGCGTTAACAAGTCTCCACGACATGTTGTTCAAAATCAACGATTTGGTTGGTTGAGGAATATGAAAAGCAGGCAATTCTGTATTTCGTTCTTGAACAAAAACTTTCAGTCTTACTGTTTGATCTTGAACATATTCGGGTTTCAAGTTTGTTACATTTACAACAAAGTTTCTTTCTGCTCCAATGTCATCCTCTGACTCTGGTAAAGAAAAAGTCAACCAAGCTCCTGAGCTATAAAGAACAGTTCCATCCAAACTCGTCCAATAACTTTGAAATACAGCGCTTTTGCTAGAACTTAAAAAGGTAGCCAAGCTAGCTGTTGTCTGGGGATTAAGATTTACCAAAGCTTGGTAATATCCTATAAGTGGAACATTACCAGTAGAGGAGAGAGAAGCAGTGAAGCTTTGAGAGAAATAAGAAATGCTTTGAGTTGTATAGGTAATAGAAGCAGAAAAGTTTTGTTGCCAAGATGACGTGGTAATATTAATGCTTCTAGAGGCAATCAAGACAAGTTTTAAAGAATTAGAACCTGTGATCTCGGTTGAACCAGAAACAAAATTAGCATATTGTCCCCTAATTCTGTTGTAAGTTCGTATTGTATTGGATTGACCAAATAAAGCCTGATTACTATCATCTTGAAGATAGTCATTAAATTTCAGAATAAGTTTCGGATGTAAAAGAGGATTGAGAGTGTGTCTACTACCAAATCTTTTAACAAAATAACTATTTTCGTTTTGTTCTAAAGAAGAGCTGTAAGAAAGCCTCCATCCACGATCAGGAATAATACCAACCAAAGTTGCACTTACCAAAGTGGTAACATCCATCAAGAGGCTTTCATCGCCTCTTGAAAATGTTTGTTGGACCTCATAACCTGATAGGTAGTCTGTACCCACCCCTTCAGCGCCCGTAACAGCCCATGCAGTGGGCGTTCCGCTAACAACTGATGCAGTGACCCAATTGGCCGAGTCAAGGTCTCTAAAGGCTATTACATCGTTTCCTCGACCCTCATCCCAGGATCTTGATAGAGGAACTAAAGACAAGGTAAAGTTTGACGGTGTAGTTTGTCCTCCATAGACATCGACAAGTGACAGATAACACTTAAATGAAGAGTTTGTGATATCAAGAACTGTGCCAGTGAGAGCTTGAAGAGCTGGAATGTTAATCTGGAGCAAGATTCTTGACTTCTCAACAGTGGGAGTGCTTCCAGATGTAACTTGTGTCCAGATTTTAAACAAATCTAAAGTTCCTGCTTGTCCAACATTCGATGTAACAGAACCGGAACCGGCTATAATTTTATCTGTAATATAAGTGTCTTTTAGAAGGTTGAAAGTTCTGTACATGATTACACCACGCTTCCAATCAAATCGTTGTCTTTGAATCGAATCTCAAAAATAGAACCGGGTGGCCCAATCACAAGACCTCTGTTGGTATTAGCTCCAGGATCAAACTGAACATCACTATAAGTGCGCGTGCCAATAGTCCCTGTAACATTTCTCAAGTTTAAACTTTGAAGAGTTAAAACGCCTGTGTTGTTATAAATGATGTTTCGAATGTCATCTAAAACAATAGGCTGATCAATCTCAAAAAATTTAATGTTGAAATACTGCCTAAGTCTTGCAAGAACATTGTTAAGAACTAAAGCTCTGTTATAAGAAGGATCTACAACAATTACGAACTCAACTTGTAGGTTGATCACTTGAGCATCCAAAACATCAATTGCATCCGAAATCATTCGATATGAATTCAAATATTTGGCTAGGTTCTTTTTTAGAGAATCTGGCGAAACAATCAAAGAACCAGAACTATTTCTAGAAATGATGTAAAGCAAACTCGAAAGAGGGTTGTTTGGGTTCGCTCTGATTGAAGCTCGGAAAACCCTTCCAAAGTTTGCAGGCATTGTATACACTCTCGCCAGAAGGTCTTCTTTTGTAACAATTCTTGATTGTGCTGCTCTTGCCCCACCCACTCTGAGTTTCAACTCATCCAAGTTTGGAGCATCTTCACCTCCTGAAGCTTCTCGATCATTTCGAGCCGTTAAACTTTGACGAACTTGTGCTGCAATAGATGCCGAAGGAGACCTTGGATAGCCAATAATCAAATTGATTACATTAGAGATAGCTCCTGCACCAATGTTATGGCTTAAACCGCCACCATAACGATATTCAACAGTGATTGTGGTGTTGGAACCTATAACTCCAAGAGTAGTTGTTTGAAGAAGGTTGTTTGGGTTTAGGGTAAAACGTGAAAAAGTTTGTTTGCCATACAAAGGCAAAGCAAATTCTGATGGATCTGGAACAATATCATTATCAATACTTTCAGCGTTCCCCCCCCCAAATGTCAAAGTGGTAAGACGTGTGTCAATGGCCATTTGACGCAAAAATCGATAAGGGCATGGAATGATCTGGAGATTGTCTTGAACAAGTTCTTTGTCTTCGTTTGAGTTAATCAACGCTTTGTAAATGGTGTCTTGTGCTAAATAACCAACTTCATAGTAGTTGTTTCCCAAAGCATCTTTAACAGAAACAATCTGAGTTATGTTTTCTTGCGCTAGCGTAATTTTCTTGAATGGTTCAAAAGAACCAAGTGTAAAAGACTCGGAAGCTCGAAAACCTGAGATGCATATCTCTGTTCGTTCAAGCACGAAACTTGTTACTTGATTGTTGCTATCACGAGAAGCTATTCTAACAACAGCCAGTAAGGCACCTGTGTTGTCGGTATCCGCAAAATCAATATCATTTGTAAGTTCAAACTGAATTCCGCTCTGAGCTTGGACTCTTGTTCCAGCATAGAGAATAGGCATAGCCGTAGTTTGAGGAATTGCAGGACTTACAGAGTTATCCGCTGGAACTTCAATGGAAAATACCACTTCAACAACAGAAGGAGATGCTCCAACAACTTCAACTCCTGCTGCTGTGATATGAGCCTGAATATTTCTAGCTTCTACAGCAGTTTCAGGATTTAGTTCATGAAACTGATAATCAAGGTAAAAAGATTGAACATCTCCAACATAAGCTGCAAGTTCCAAAAAAAGACCACCAAGAGACGTTTCAGAAAAGTCTTTGATTCGATCTGGAAAGTGAATTCTTGCATATTCATAAAGATCGCCACGGAAGGAATCAAACTCTTTGTTAAGATACTTCCTTTGCTTTACTGTTCTAAGAAGTTGATTACGGCTGTCTACTGGCATAATGATTCCTTAAATAACAAACAACAACACTTCTAGTGCTCGTTCATTAACTCCAAGTTGCGGAATGCTATAAACTACAAGAATAACAATTTTTCCTGTAAATCTGTTGTCAATGAATTCGGGTCTTGAATCAAATCCAATCAAAGTGATGAAAGGCATCCACTTTGCAACTGCTGTGTTGATTCGGATCATTGCCTCGCCATCAAAATCTTCTTTAGAAGAAAAATCCGCAACCAAAGGTCGAAGATTTGCTCCGAGATCATAAAGGACAAGCCTTTCTCCATGATTCGTAAGGAGTAGATTTCGCAAGTTGTCATGAACTACATCCTGTATGTTGGTATACATAGCCAGAATGCCATCTCCGTTGTCTCCCAATGCTGCTGGTGTTTTTATACCAATTGGAGTAACACTCTGGGGAGTAGCTAGGATGTTTTGAGTTTGAAACTCACGAATTCCAACATTTTTAAAGCTTTGGAGCGTCATGCTATTAAATAGCCAACTTTCAAAACCTAGATAGAACCAGTTCGTGCCAAACCAGTTTCCATGCTAGCAAGTCTGGCTTCCAAGTTCGAGATCCTTTGAACTATTTGTTGTCTACCAATTTCATCATTTACAAATTGCGGTATAAAATGACTTAAAAAGTCAAACAAAGCATTAGTTCGTTCCAAAGCAGCTTTGTCTGCGACTTGTCTTTGAACTTCAGGAACATTAACTCTGAAGTTAGGATTTGACGAGTTACCTTGATTAAGTGCCGCCGCTGGTGGCTGAAATTGAACAATACGTAGTTCCGCAGGATTCAAGGCTTCCTGAAGGTCCTGTTTCACATATCTGTTATTTCTATCTGGCATAACTACTGATTCTCCTTGTTCACGAAAACCCAACGACTACGACACGGATCTATCTTTGGTCTAAAATCGATATCTGTTGCAAGAATCTGAGTTTGTGCAGCAAGCAATGTTGCTTTTGCTCCAACCAACCCAGGGATTGGGAAAAATGGAACAAGACATTCCGTGGATGCAATACCTGTGTTAGCAACAATACCCAATTGATTTGCAACACCTCTTTTAAATGTTTCCATTTTGAGATATACGTCTTCAGCAAACTCTTTAAACTTTGAAAAAAGCACAATCGGGTCTGCGTCTTCTGTACTTGAAGTTTTACAACGAAGAAGAACTTTTCCTTCTTCGTGTGTTTGTAATTGAACATCTTTTCCGACGAGAATAATTCTTCCTTCTTTCGACATCACAAACAGAGAAAGATCATGGTCATTAACTGTTCCTTCTTTAATCATTCTGATTTCGCCATGCTCCCCAGGTCCGTTGTCTGGGTCTCTTCCTTTCGCAATCAAACGAATCTGTTCAGATTTTAAAACAGCAAAAGGTTGTCCGTTTTGTCCATCAGATGGAAGGTCTTCAATAGTTTGAACAAGTTTATCTCCGCTCGAAGGATAGATGCCACCTTCTCCTCCAAATTGAACTTTGAAGTTGAAGTCTCCTTTGGTTTTCATTGCCAAATATAACCTGGATAAATCTCTAAGAAAATCAGGATCCCCTTCTCTTGGATTGTCTGTTCTTTGGCTCTTGTAAGGTGTTTTATAAACCTCTTTTTGTCCCCGTACGTTTTGAATAACCCGTGGGGATGTTGGGTTGTGATTTGCTTCTGATGGGTCTGTTCTTTCGTCTGTTGGTAAACGTCTTGGCGCACCCAAACCAGTTACAAGATCAATAACACCTGATTTTTCAACAATGTCTTTACCTTGCGAACCCGTTACTCTCAATGCTGGACCTGTCCTGTCTTGACCTAAAAGTATAATTGCGTTGTTTGATCCTTGAAGCAACAAATCTCCTGGTCTCTTCTTTAGTCTTGGAACAGGTTCAACTGTGACAACCACGGATGCCGAAGCAGCATTTACAATGTCGTTATAAGGATTGGTTGGTCCAGATGGCGTAAGGGAATATGATTCTGGAGTATTCGCTCCATTTGGAAATGATGGTGCAGATGCGGTTAAAGAACTAAGGATGGAAGGGCTGATGTTTCGTGGATGATTGTAAGGGTCAAAGATCCTATCTCCGTGAGTATAGTTTACATCTTCAATTTGCCTTGCAGCCATCGGCCTTGTAAGCCAGTATCCAAAGGCATTGCCAGTTCCAGAATAGTCTTCATACATAATCAAGACTTGTTCTCCTGGTTTTACTGGAAGTTGGAAATGAGTAGGAAACAAAGGGTAAAAGACATGAAGACTTGGATGGCCAAGGTCTTGGCTGTTTGTTATCACTCTTCCGATGATTGAGTTGAATGGCATTCCTTCAACCATCTCGGGATTTGCCACTTGGTTTTCCAAAGCTGTCATTTGAGCATTTGTCAAAGAGGTTGGATCATAGATCACATCAACAACAACAACTCTTTGAAGGATTGGTGCTGAACCACCTTGAAGAAAATCGTGTTGTTGTTGTGTAACGTTGTTCTGACCAGAACCACCGGCCAGTTGTCTACCGACATTAAGTCCTCTGTTGCTCATACGAGTTAGATAGAGAATGGCTTAAAATTCAAAAGGTGGTTATCAATGTTGTTTTTTTCTTTGAATAGACGAGTATATATCGTCTTCTGATAAAGATTCTTCTCGGTCTTTAGGTAGTTTTTCTTCTGCTGAGGCAACCAGCTCTGCCAACTTCAAAAGTTGGTCAGTTGCTTTGCTCATTCTTTCCATGTACTTTGCAAGTGTTGGTCCATGAATAGCATGTTCTGCCGGTTTGGAATGAACAGCCACATAAAGATCGGCGAAAACAAGGTAAGCGTTTTTGCGATCAATAATGGCATTCTCATAGATTTGTTTCCACAATTGCTTTTTCTTATCAAGGGAGTTGTCAAGAGAGTTGAGAAGGTCTCCAAATGCCTTCATCTGTTCTTTGGCTTGTTTGTCAAGTTCTGTTGTTGGGACTGGTTTAAATTCCAGTTCTGGTTCTTGTTGGAACTTTGCTTCTTCTTGGTCAAAATAAGATGGCACTTTAATCACCTCATACTTTCTTCTTTAATTGTTTTGTATTGTTTCTTTAACGAAGACAACACAATCGAAAGCTGTTTGCTTGACAAACCAGTTATTTCTCGAATATAGAGCATCACAGCTCTTTTACTCAAAAGATCAATTTCATCAATGTTTTCAATCAAGATGTCGATAGCATCTAGACATACTTTTTCGTTTTCTGTCTTTGCTTTTCCCTTTAGAGTCTCAACCAGATGTTTAAGATTTTTGCTTATGTCTTCCGTTGTTAGAGCTTCCTCAACGGAAGGAAAAACATTGTGATCTTCAATCAGGTCAAGATCGTGTTTAGATAATGCTTCTCTGTTATCAAGAGAGACATAGTTCTGTACCACCTTCGCATTTTGTTTGCTTCGAATGGTCAACCAGTTTTTCCCTACAACATTGAAATAAGAAAAAGCCTTTGAACCCTTTTCTGGTTTGAACTTGTTGATCACACCATACAAGAACTCAAGACATTCATTTCTTAAATCCTCTCTGGTTTCATATAAAACATGATAACCATAAACGTTAATCAAGTTGTCAATCAACGTAGAAAAAGCAGGCAAGATGTCATTGACATAGATCAAGTTTCGCTCTTCGTAATTTGGCACAATCGTACCATCTGGAAGGTTTATAACAGCTTTTTGATAGCGTACTATTGCTTCTTGTGTATCATCATCAAAGTAATTCCTGAAGGTCTTCTCTCCAGGCTTTCTACGTGATATCTTTTTCTTTGTAACCATTAGCGCTCATCCTTTGCAACCTCAACAACTTCTATGTATTTTTGTTGACTGCGTTGAGTAAACTTTCTGACTAATCCAGCTACAGCAATCTTAGATGTTTTTATGCCTTCCAAGGCGTTCATTGTCACTCTCTGGACTTCAGGTGAGTCAAAGAACATCGGCAATTCCAAACAATCGGTCAATGTTCTTTCAGCGTCTTGGAGAGTTTCTGTAGCTTCAGAAAAATCATTTTCTAAAATCAAAATTATTCTGGCGAACTTCCATAGATAGATGGTTGCTACAACAGCCCATCCAAACAAAACCAAGAATAAAAGAACAAGAAGAATCCACATTTAACAACTGCCTTATTTTAGGTGAGGTTCGAGTATTTTGGTATATTCAGCACTAATCGTCTCAAAACTATAAAGTTTTAAAAGTTTTTCTTTTAGTTCCATGGCCCATTGCTTAGGAATAATCGGAGCATCAACAAACTTTACAAACTTTCTTTTTGCATCTTGTTCAGATGGGTAAGCCCACTGAGCACCTGGAATAAAGATGTTGTTATCTACCCGTGTTTCATGAATAGGCCCGATCTTGTGTTCAACCTTTAAGAACCTTCCGTGTTTCATAAATTCCATATGGCCGGACCAATCTGGGGCAATAACTGGTATTCCACAGGCTGCCGCTTCCAAGATGGGAAGTCCGAACCCTTCTCCATGTGTTAAACTAACAAGTGCTTTTACAGAAGGGTGTTTGAATAAACCAACAACTTCTTTGTTCTTCATGTTTCCATGAAGAAGATAGAATCGTGGACCTGGACCCTTTTTAATCTCTTCAACAAGTTTTGAAAACATGTTGGTGCAAGCCAACCGATCAATTTTGGTGTTCCTTGCAAGATTGCTTTTCACAATCACTCCAACATCTGGACGATCTGCCAAAGCTTCTGCTAACCACTTGAATGTATAGGCAAGGTTCTTTCTGTCGTTTTCAGGATTGTTTCCTGTTACTTGACCAAACACAAGAAAGTTGAACTTGGTTGGCAAATTTAATTCAACAGAACAAGAGTCTTGCTCTAGAACTTCATCTACAAAAGCTTCTGGAATCACAACAAGGTCAGTAACAACTTTTCCTGAATTTAGGAAGGAGTGTTTTGTGAACTCGGATGGAACGACAACCAAGTTCATTTGGTTAACTGCATCAATCCAACTTGGATTGCACCGATCAGTTTCAACCCCCGCGGTTATTCCAATGTTAAAAGCTCCTAACATTGGATTCCATTCATTGGGAAGTTGAAGTTGAATTGTAACATCATAAAACGGCTTGGTATTTTCAGAAGCTTGCAGAACTCTTCCAACCAAACCATCCTCGGCTTCTACATCCGTTAACCATCCTGTGTGACCCCAATTCAAAGGTTCAACAGTAATATCAAGTTCCAATTTATCTTCTTGTTCAAAAAGCCATCTTGCAACTTGTCTAGCATGAACTCCATATCCAGAAAGAGTCAAAACCGGAGCTCGTAAAAGAACTGTTTTCATTGATTTGCCACCTTTGTATTAAGTCTTTGTAAAACGTTTGGGTGTATTTTTCTAAAAGGATTTTCCAAAGGGTTTGGTTTCTTTGGAGAAGCAACAACTGGAATAGTTGGTTTGTCCAACGGGATCAAGTCCCACTGTTTTCTAACTTCTTTGGTTTTTTCCCATTCTTCAATTGTTTTTGTGAGAGTTCGATCCCAATCTGCGATCATCTTGTCATAGACAAATTCCGATTGAACATAATCAAGAATCTTTGTTTTTAATTGTTTCTTCTGCTCTGTTGTCATTTGGTAGATTTTCATCAAACCATTTGCAACATCTTCTTGTGAAGCATAGTCTTCGTAGATGTACGGAACCATCTGACTTCCAACCAACTTTCGAGTAACAGGATTGATTGCTGCACCCAATTCCGTTCCATCTCGATAATCAACAACTTGTCTCGTTAAACCACCTGTTTTGAGTGCAAGAATAGGTTTGCCGCATTGTAACGAGATCAAAGTTGACAAACCAAATCCTTCAGCTTTTGAAATGTTCATACAAACATCAACAATGTTATGAAGAACATTCATTTGCTGAAAATCAATTTTTTGTGTTGAAAACAACACATTTCCTTGCAGCCCCAAAACCTCTTGAACAGCAAACAAGTTTGGACCTTCTTGATCCATGGGATCTGTATGCATGATCAAACAAGCTTTTCGATGTCCATGTTCACGTTCCAGTTTATCAACAAACAGTTTCCACCCCTCCATCAAGTCTGAAGGCATCTTCCTTGTTGCGTTTCGATTAACCCAAAGAGCAAGGAACCAATCGGCTTTGTCACCAAAGTTTTGTTTTCTCGCGGCTTGTACCTGATCTTCTGGCGCAGGAAAATACAATGACGTTGGAAAGCTATGAGGAATATAGTTTGTTTTCTCTGGAAAGTGCTTTACGACCATCTCGTAAGTCTTATAAGAAAGACAATTGATCAAGTCGGTTGATTCATACCAGACTTGATTGAACACAGGATAAGGATCGTTATCCCAAACATGCCAGTAAGCAATAGGACAAAGTTGATGAATTTCATCTTCAACTTCCCAAAGCCATACGAACTGTCTTGGATCTGTGAAAAGAATTAAAGCGTCTGGACGCTCTGTCATCAGGATGTTTCTAACCTGCTCACGAGTTCCAAATCCATCCACAGGTTTAATGATAAAGTCTTGATTCACAACAGTTGTGCTGTAATCAGGATGCTTTATGGCACCCCCCAAACAACGAAAAGTATATTTTCCGGTTCTTAACAATCCTTCAATCAACATTCTTGCTTGAACTCCAACACCAGAAGGTGCTAGTGGATGATCAGAAAGGAAAAGAATCTTCTTTTTTGCAATGGGTGCAGATACGATAGGTTCAGCTTGTTTGATTAGTGGCATTATTATTTCGTTCTAGCTTGACCAATGAGGGTCAAATCGTCTAAATGAAACTTGTTCCAAACACTCAAAGGAATAAGATGAGTTGGACATGGAATCGCTGAAGGAATGGTCCATTCATATCCCAATGATATTTCAAGATTTCTATTGTTGGTTATAGGATTCCAGTTCAGCCATTTTTCCTCATACCAAGACTCATTAGGCAAACTATCACCAACAATCCTGGAGAACGCTAAAGCTGTCAGATGTTTCCAATACATTGTTTCTTTGGAAATACAAAACCCGAGATTGTTCACATGGGCAGGTAGCCTGTAAATCCCCTCAGAAGCTCCATTAAAGCCTGTTGAGCCCATCGGAAGACCATTCAGGCGATGGAACACAACAGATGTCCTGTGGGGCCTTTCAGGTATCCTCCAAAGGGGATACTTCCAGTGCTCAACCTGCCGAGTTGATGCTTGAGTTCCCGAAAAAGATTCCCATGCATCAAATGCTTTTTGAGCTTGTTCGGTGGAAAACACATGGTCTGGTTCGATAAACACAATAGTGTTGGGTTGACATCGTTTAAAAACAATATCATTTACAATGTGCGTCAATTGATTTAAAGGTGTTGGCCAATAATCATCAATAATCTCAACTTTTGGACTATTGAGCTCAAGAACTTTTTCTCTAGTCTTATCGAACTCAACAGGCCAGGACACCCAACTGCCTTTATAAACAACTCCTGTTGTGTTACCCCATGGTTTCTCTGCTTTAACAACATACACTTGATCGACATAGGGAAGAATGGACAAGATTGATTCTTGGATAAAGTCTTCCCCATATAAAACTCGATAGACAGCTACCGTTTTCATACTAATCAAGCAATTGTTGGTGTTGTTTCATCAATGAAGACTTCTGGTAGAGAAGCTCTACGAGGCGCTTCGCCGACACGGATCACTCGGACCCCAGGCTGATCTTGAATCATCCTCCAAGGATCAATTACAATTGACCCTGATGGGAACTTGTAATTCTTGAACGTTGCATGATGGGTTCCAATAAAAAACAACTTTGGAGTTGAACCACCTGGGAAGCCAAGAAGGAAACATTCGTGCAACAAAGAAGTTGCCCCGTGTTCTGCATCAACATGCGGATCAAACATTGTTGCCTTGATTCCTCGTTCTGCCAAAATGTTTTTCAACAAAATAGCAGGTGAACCCACTTCAAGATTTGTTTCCTCTTTAAAGGCTTTTCCAAGAATTACCACATCCAAGTTCACCACTTGTTTTAGTGAAAAGTCTTCAGGGTTATAAAGAGTAGCTTTTGTATTTTGTTCAATCAGGTTTGCAAGAAATTCAGTTTGTTTTTCTCTTGCCATCATGATTGCTTCATGAAAATCAAAAGTCATACCAAGTTTTCTCGAAAGCCAAGAAAGAGCGATGTTGTCTCTTGGGTGACAGTTATGGTTGATGCCAGCTTCGGAAACATAGGTGTGAGTACCTTCCACGTTCATGTTCCAAACAGTACCTTCATATTCAACAACCTCCATTTTTTCAATTGGGTGATATGACAACTCTCCTACAAGCGGTATTGTGTCATAACGTTTTTCCTGCATCTGATGCCTAATTGGCATTTCAATCAAAGAGGCAAGCTGTTCAATATATTTTGCGTTTCTCACTCTTACTTCCCAACTTTCACGGCGCACTACATCATCAGCACCAGTTCTTGTTGGGTGATACTGCAAGGTGTTGAGAATGTTAAAGCGCCTCAACAACAGAGAAACACCATAAGCAAGATGACGTGAAGTTGTTGTAAAGTTGAAACCTTCTTTGTTAGAAGAACCATCTCCTCTCCACAAACCACGAAGTATTGCCTTTGCATCTTCATCAGTTCCAAAAAGAACTGAACTTGGCAAGGTTTTATCAGAACAACCTTTTCCAAAGTCGTTGTAAAGTCTCATTGCCAGTTCTGTGTTGTTGAATCTTAGAGATTCGCCTTGAGAACCTTCCTTTTTGATTCTGGTTGTATAAGCGTCGGGGTAGAGTTTTCGGATACTTTGAATAATTTCATCAAAGTATTCTTGTTCTTTTTCATGGAGATGAAACTCAACTCTCTTAAACTTCCCAGGCACCGATCCCCACAAAGATCCTTCTGATAGATAGTAACCAGCAATAATCATGTAGTTGTGGCGATCTGAGTCATATGGCAAACTTGGAGCACTCAAAGGACGAGGAAATGTTAGACTGTGAGTTCCTACTTGCAAATCTTTTGCTTCGATTCTATCTGGAGCAAATCCCTCCAAGACAGCTTGGAATGGATGATCGGGGGTCACATATGTTTCTGGTAGCCCTCTTGCTTTGATGCGAATGATTGGTCCCTTGTATGGGCGTTTGTAGGTTTCAAGAACTGTTCTGATGGTTCCGTCTCCTGACAATACCCGCATTCCGGGTTCAATATCTTGAATTTGAATTGGACCATGTTCCCCATACACAATTCCATTTGGTAATAAACATCCGCCGCCGTCGCCCATTCCAGCATTCAGATACTTTGGAGAGATCAATCTCTCTTTAGCCAATTTAAGAGCATTGGTTACTTCATCTACGTCTGCACCTGTGTGATGACAGATTTCCATCAAGTTGTTAACGAATGCAAGTTTGGTTGAAATAAAGGTGTTGTAAGCTACTTTGATTAACTCTGCACTCTTAATTGAACAACGATAGAAAGGAGCATTGTGAATTGTCTTATAAAACCTTTCAGCAAGATCAGCAGTTCTCTCGTCACTCATCCCGAAAAGCACAAACTCTGGATGTGTAAAGTCATAAACAGTTGTTCCCATCGCAATAAAGAATGGATTATAACAAAGCTTAAAGTGTGGACCAAGAAGGGGCACAATCTTGGAATCCATGGTTCCAGGTAGAACTGTTGAAATTACCACAACAGGTTTATCAACACCTTGGTCTTCAATTGCTTCGTTAAGTTGTTTGACAGCCGTGACCAACCAATCATAGTTGAAGTCAACTCTTGTGTTTGGAATCCGAGTTACACCCTCGTAGAGAGGGTCGTGAGGTGTTTGAACGGCTACAAAAATCAGGTCTGTGTTTGCAACCATCTCTTCAACCGAGACAACTCTGATTCTGGTATTAACTAACAGTTCAGGTGTTCCTTCCTCTCGATAAGGAATCTTTCTGTCTTTAATGTAACCAGCTACAGCAGGATTAGGATCATAACCAATCACTTCATGACCTGCGGCTTCAGAAGCCAAAGCGCATGGTAGACCCAACTTACCCAATCCCATAAAACCTATTCTCATTGTTTATCTTCTTTCTTGAAAGAGAATTCTATCTTAGAATCTGAACCTTGTTCATTACTAAACAACACCATTAAGTCTTTCCTTTACTGTGTTTACCCAACGTTCTTGAACTTCAAAGCCAATCGCATTTCTTTTCGTGTTTTTTGCTGCTACAAGAGTTGTTCCTGAACCGCAGAAAAAATCCACAACCAAATCACCTGGATTTGAAGATGTTTTAATGATGGTTTCAATCATCTGCAAAGGTTTCTGGTCAGGATGGCCAACCCGTTCTTTTGAGAGATGACCAAGTAAAGCAGGATATTCAAGAACATCTCTCGGTAAAGCACCTTTGCTAGTATCATAAGGTTTAGAAGTCTTCATTCGCCCAGAAGATGGTCTTGTTCTTCCATTCAGTTTTTTAGTGCTTGGAAGATATTCCACTCTTGCTTCATCTTCATGGAAAACAGATTCATCTGTATATCCATAAATGATTCCTTGCATTGACATTCGCCATCTTCCTTTGGGTTTTGGAGAGTTTTTGTAATACCAAACAAGAAGCTGTTTATAGGGCATTTTTAATTGTGAAAACCAGTGTTCTGCAATCATGTTCTTATCACCAAAACAATACAGAGAACCTGTCGGTTTTAATATCCTGTTCATTTCTTGAAAATAAGGAGTTAAGTCTTCAATCTCATAAGGTGGATCTGTAACAATCAAGTCAACAGACCGATCTGGGATCGATTTAACTCCAACAAGACAATTCAAATGTTGTATGTCTTGTGTTGTTATAGAATAAGGAGGCACGTTACTCCTGGTGTGTCATAAACTGTAAAAAGATTAAGACGAAGAAAGGTTTGATATCCAAAAGAACGAAACAACTCAATCCATTGTTCTTTTGTCTTGCAATTAATGTGAGTTGGATCGGTCCTGGAGACTTCCAAGTGAAATGTTTTTCCGCCATCTGTTGAAGTTGGAATTCTAACGAGAAGGACTTTGGGTTTTGAAAAAACAAGAAGATTATAAATCTCTTGATTGGTCATGTGTTCAAAAACATCCAGAGAGATTAACAAATCAATCTCTCGTCGGACCCAGGAAACCCAATCTGAGTTAGATGAATCCCAAACAATATTTCCTCTCTTCTGAGCCTCAGTTCTTGCCCATTCGGATATCTCAAGACCCAAAAGATTTGTGTAACCAAGCTCTTTGAATCCTTCAAGCAAGAAGCCGATCGCACAACCGTAATCAACAATTAATGAGTCTTTTTGAATTAAGTTCAATGAATGAAGCAATCCTGCAAGTTCTTTTGCGGTTTTTTTATATCGGTCTGCCCGTTCTAGGTAATCTGCATAATTGGATGATTTGTAATAGTCTGCATCATAGACTTTTGGATCAATTGTCATAGTTGATTCCATTGTGTATTGTTATTGTTTTCTCCATCCAAGGTGGAATTGTAATAGAACGTTTTATGATCAGGCCACTTTTACATGTTCGCTGTACAACAATCGTTGTTTCTGTCACATCCGCTTTAGGGTTTGACAAGTTCCCAGACTCCTCTAACTGTACTAAATCCTGTTTGCCTATATTTCATCTTGATTGTTTTTTTCACAATCAATCCACATTTCTTTGGAATAAGAAATGTTTTTGTCTGGCATTTTAAATCTGGAATAAGCTTCTCATCTTGTTGTTTTGATCTGGCTGTAAAAATCACTTAAAACCTTTTTCTTCTTATATGAAGTTGCCATTGGTTTTCTTGGAAGAAAACCAAGCTTCAAACCTGCTTTTCTTAACTTTCTATGAGTTGAAGCATTAATCGTTTGAACCTGAATAGGAACATAAGGAGCAAAGACAAACCCTGGTTCAAGATAAGTGTGTCCCTTGAATCCTTTTAATTCTTTTGGTGCTTCTTCTTGATCATTACATATTTCGTGCTTCATTGGAACTTTATGCTTTTCATGATGATACGATCAAGAAAGTCACTAACCAACTCTCCTTTAGAATGGACTTTAAGTCTTAATCCTGCTTTTTTGATGATTTTAGAAAATTTATCTTTTTCCGAAATGAAGTCTTCAAGCGCTTGAATCTCAATTTGAGAAGGTCTGTTGGATGGGTTTGGGTTCATCAGTAATGTATATAACTGAATTTCTGTTGTGATTGGTTATAATGAATCTCTTTGGAAATCTTAGAAACCTGATCAAATATTTCACCGAGAGTTGGCAACTTAACCTTCAAACCCGCCTTACACAGTTGTTTGTAACAATGTATATCTTTTGGATCCAATTTAGTTCTTGGATCAAAATGCATACTGATATTGCACTTCACATTAATTTCCATATTTTTCTCAAATCATCCATGATCTCTTTGTCAATTTGAAGAGATATTTGTTGTTCAACTGATTGAGTTAGACGAGATTCGTTTGTTAACAACCTTAATCCTGCTTTTTTAGCTTGTTTGTGCAACTTCTTGCGTTCACTTTGAAAGTCGATTAAGATGTGAGTCAATGTTTTTGTTAACCGGGCCTTGTTCATTTGCAAATCAACTTTGTTTGCTCTATTGCCCATCTCAGATCATCTGTCATAATCCTGAGACCTGCTTTTCTAATTGGTTTCCAGTGGTCATAACAACGCGGTTCTTGGTAATGAATTGTTGGATTTGAAAATAGATACTGTCTATTAAGCGAAGTTCTTGTCCGGTAATTCATTGATCAGCCGCCGCACCTTTAGGTGTCGAGAGATGGTCTCTTTTACTGTTTGTTTGGGAAGCTCATGAGTCGCAGACCAGCCTTCCGTAGATGTTTTTGATAACTCCTGCTTAACAAATCATTCTTTTCCCAAGATGTACTCATTGTTATCGAGCCATCGAATAACTGGCTCAATGTTCGTTGAGTTTCTATCCCATACGAACCAGGCATAAACCATCATGCCCGTATGATACTTTCCATCTTCACGAAGATTTTCACCCAAAAGCGGATAACGAGTAAAAACATAAATCCGGGAAAGAGGAAATGACCCGTCACAATAGATGTGATCATAACGTTGTTTGCCGTGAAGATAGTTCAAAGGAAGCAAAAGCGCGAAATAATCAGTGAGTGTTTTGCACTTTTGAATGAACTCAAAAGCAAGGGAAAAAGGTGGATTAGTGATAATACCATCAAATCTTTCAGTTTCTTCAAGAAAGTCCTGGCCCTGCGCCAAGTCCTTTGCGACAACATTGAAATTGAATTCTTTCAGAACTCTTACAATTGCACCATTACCGCAGCTAGGTTCAAGAATGGTTCCTGACAATTGAGATTCTGCCATCAAAAATTGACGACTCATCGAGTAAGGTGTCTCGTAAAAATCCGACTTTTTTCGCTTACCTGTATTGTTACAGGAGAAATTTTTCCCTATGGAAATCACAACAGGCTCATTATTCGAAGTTGTCAAGGGAAACATCATAGCTTTGTCCTCTTCGATGAGTTTAGGTTCATGCGAAGTTTTTATCTGGGAGCTCGTTGATCACATCAGAGAGAAGTCGATTGTTATTGTAGTAGTAACAATGCCAACACTCTTTGCTGATGTTGATGTCGTATGGGTTTTCACCCGCTTGGAACCTTGAGTTCATCTGGTTCCATGTTTCTTGGATCTTGTCTCCATCACAGAGCTTCCAAGTATCATGATAGTTCCTGTGTTTGAGAACATGTGATGTACACATGTAGACTCCGTTCCAGACCCAATAAGGACGGATCATGCCCACCCAGCAACCACCCTGGTAAGCATGGAAGGTGTCATTGATCTCTTTGATGAAGAACTTCTGGTGAGTGTCCAAGGTTTTGACGATCTCGCCCCAATCTTCTTTGATTGTAAGCGATTCCTCAGTCAAACAATCCGAAGCGATTCGAACGAACTTGATCTCAGGGTTAAGTTCAACCAATCTTGCAATCTTTTCGATTGACTGAACGGTGGTTCCTTCATAGATGATATACGAGAATCCCATCTTGGAGATTGGGAACCCTGAGAAGTCATAGTCTTCTGGAGACTTGCCTTCATCCAGTTTGATCAGAGAGATTCGGATCCATGAGAGCTTATCAGCGTTCTCTGGTTTGATGTGTCGAGAGAGCTTCTCCGTGTTGGTGATCACACCGATCTCATAACCAAGATTATGAGCAAGTTCGATCACGTCGTTGATGTTCTTGTTGCCATCTTTGTAGATCAGAGGGTTCCCACCACCTGTGAGTTCGATGGACTTAGCTCCCAGAGCCTTGAACTCTCTGAGACCCTTCTCGATCACAGCAAAAGGGATCTTCTTGTCCACAGGTCTCCAAGACACAGAACAGAACGGACAGTTTGAGTCGCAAGCTTCTGTTGGTGCAAGCTGAACTGTGATGGGCTTGAACTCTCGTTTGATCTGGATTCCATGAAGAACATCGGTGTGTTGGAGGAGCTTGCCACCCCAGGTTGAATAAGCTTGGGTAAGCTGTTCATAGCTCAGGTTGTCTTTTACAACCGACCCAACAGGTTCTTTCTCGGTTGGCTGAATTACGTTAAGTTTCTTCATTTGGTGTTATCCCTGAATCCGTAGGAATATGCTGCTTGTGTTTTCAGCCAATCAGACACCTCTTCAACGCTAGCGAGCGGTGGATTGATGAATACTTTGATATTCAGTCCTTTTCGGATATATTTTCTGAGTGTGTAGAATTCCGATGATACTTTGTGATCGTCATTGTCTACCCAGAGAAGTATTTCGAGTTGTGTTGTATCTGTGTTTGTTTGCAACTTTGACAGATAACGAAACAAAGCTTGTGGGTCATTTCGTGTATAGATGCCAATAGAACTCAGCATGGTCAGCCTCCCTTGACCCTCTCGATGAACTCTCTGAGCTTTCTGGCATCTTCTTGCCTCTGTGGAAGCATGGAGTTGTACATAGCTGTTACGTTATCTCTGTGACCTCTTGCCATGGTATCTGAATAAGTTTGATCTCTTGGTTGTTTGCCAACAGCCCAATGCATGTGTTCTGTATAAATTCTTGGTTCGTAGATTCTTCTTCCAATCATCGAAGAGACTTCTGTCAACCACGTATCGTTATAGTCGCAACTAAAATAAGGAGGGACAAAATAGCCGGTAACATCCATCCAATTCCGATGCATAAATCCATGAGTCCCTAATCTTTCATTCTGGATTCCGTCCATTCCATGAACAAACACAATATGGTCCGGTTTTGAGTTGATATGTTCACGCACTAAAGTATCCCATCCTTGGGACCTGAAGATGATGTCATCTCCACAGTGCATCAAAATATCACCTGTTGCAATCTTGGAACATTCATTCCACATTTGCGATAAAACGATTCGGTTTCCACAGATTCCAAGGTGTTGAGGTGAGTCCATCTTCTCGAACTGTTCAAGAGAATGAACGTCGTCGTTGTCCATGTAGAACACAACTTCCAGGTCTGTCTTGTTATCTGCTGTGTTCCATGCGGATTCCCAGAGTCGCTGCATCGCATGGGGCCGACCTCTGGTTGGTGTGAGTAGACTTATCTTCATTCTGTTTTTGTTCCTTCTTGATTCCCATAATGTCTTTGAAACACGGTTTTTACAGCTTCATGAATCTCGGCATTGATTTCTTCATATCGTTTTGAGTTTTCGTGAATTTCAAAACGATATTGTTTGGTGTTGATATCCCAAGAATGATAGGTTTTCCCTGACGACATCTTCATTTTGTATATCCTTCAACTGTCATTGGAACTATTGGTCTTTGACAACTTTGCAATCTACGAATCACATCCAGACGTTTTTCTTTTGGCACTCTGGATAGATCCATCATGAATGCAAAACCAGAAAGGGGTTGACTCCACTTGTTCTTTCTATCTTCGTTCATAAGTCTGTTTCAGATAAACACTCATGTGGTTCACGATCCAATCGAATACAACCACATGGTAAACGCTTGCCACTGCCATGAAGACACAAACATCCATAAGGCACAAATGGATGGCCATCCATCATTCCATGAACCATGGCTTCTTCGTCTTCTCCACACCAACACCATCCTGTTTGACAGATGTTCTTGCAGCCCTTACAAATGAAGTCTTCTGGCAAGTCACCTTGATTCATTGTTCGTACTTGTTCCTCTCCGATAAAGATAGAGCGGTTCAGCAAGTACGGTTGTGTTCTTGAGAGCCAGGGTAACTTTCATGTCATGTATTCCTTTGCAATTTTATTTTGTTCATTCAAAAACAACAAAGGCTTGGATAACATTGAACGATTTAGGTTTATCCGTTCCAGAGCCTTTTTGAAGAACTCTTGGTCAAGATCGATACCAATCCATTGTCGATTCAAGTTGTCACAGGCAATCGCAGTTGTTCCAGAACCGATGCAATTATCTAAAACCATCATGTTTTCATTTGTATAGGTTTTGATCAACCATTCCATGAGAGCAATTGGTTTTTGGGTAGGGTGCCCTGTCCTTTCTTTTGAAGTTCTACCTATGTCTGGTATTTCAATAACTGAGGTGGGAAATCGGCTAGTTGAACCTCCTGGATTCATGGTAGGTTTTGTTTTGCCATAAACATCACCATCTATTTTGAAGGATTTGTTTTTGACCTTATTTTTATCAAAAGAATGTTGTGGAAGATGATTATGAGTCATTTGCGGATTAAAAATGGGCATTGACTCGTAAAAAATCAGAACAAGTTCGTGTTTCCTTAATGGCATCTTATTGGCATTCAAAAAACCCGTAGGAATATTTTTTTTCCAGATAATATCATATCGGAATTGTTCGATATTGCTATGAATCAATTGAGTGGCAAATGGCTGAGTAGCCGTAAGAACAATTGCGCCACTAGGTTTAATAATTCGTTTATACTGTTGCCAAAGTTTTTTTAATGGAAGCACTGTGTCCCAACGGCAATTGGTTGTACCATACGGAAGATCACAAAGAATCAGGTCAACAAAATTATCTGGAATCTTTTTCATCAGTTTCATGCAATCGCCAAAATGTAATTCACTCATAGTTTATATTATCTCCACAACTCACTTTTTATCTGTTGTCATCTATAATTTTCCATCCTTTATGATGCGATCTTTTTCCTGCAAGAAGCAAACAAGTTGTACCAAGTGAAAGTTCATTGTCGCGGCAAAACTGATGAAGATTATAGATTGGCCCTACAAGTTCACCAGTTGGCGATTGAAGTGTAACATTATGAGTCTTAACATTTGATGGTATTTGTCCTTTGTGAGAATCAGACATCTTTTGCCTAGATTCATCAGTGAACTTTTTACCATAAAGAGGATGGTTGGCAGGATCAGACAACCTAGCTTTTGCGGCCTCGCTCATTTTCTTCCGAGTTTCCTCTGGAGTGTTACTGAATGGACGACCTTCGGATGAAGCAGCGTTTTTGGACATATTATAACACTGTTGACAGCCATCATACAGACGGCTAATGTAAACCTGTTCCCTATCTGTACGATCCTGTTTTTCGCCAATTACTATCTC
>WBZO01002309.1_pt1 | contig 25243 bp, 22 predicted proteins | sample 5204261 | NCBI WGS metagenome assembly WBZO01 (sample SAMN12412400, study PRJNA552823) | activated sludge metagenome | isolation source: activated sludge from anammox sidestream of wastewater treatment plant... | place: USA: North Carolina | collected 2017-09
CCCCGTGATCGACGAGTTCCGCCGCAACGGGACCTTTGCCGAGATCATTCCCGTGTCGGCGCAGACCGGCCTGAACGTCGACCGGCTGGAGCAGGCAATCCTCGCGGCACTGCCCGAGGGCCCCGCCCTGTACCCGGAGGACTACCTCACCGACCAGCCCGATCGCTTCATGGCGTCCGAAATCGTCCGGGAGAAGGTGCTCCAGTTCACGCACGCGGAGATCCCCTTCTCGAGCGCCGTCGTGGTGGACCGGTTCGAGGAGCCCGAGGGGCCCAAGGGCCTCCTGCGGCTGTACTGCACGATCGTGGTGGAGCGGGAGTCGCAGAAGCCGATCGTCATCGGGCGGAACGGCGAGATGATCAAGCGGATCGGCACGGCCGCCCGGGAGGAACTGGAGAAGTTCTTCTCGACCCGCGTCTTCCTGGACCTGCACGTCCGGGTGAAGAGCGACTGGCGCGAGGACGACACCGCCCTCGGCCAGATGGGCGTGGGGAACCCTGGGGGACGTTAGAACTCGGAAGTCAGAAGTCCGAACCGGGGGATCCGGGGGCTGCGGGTCTCCCTTATGACTTCATTCTTGTAGTACAGTGAAGCGCCTTCCCTGAATGCCGCTGTTCACCGCCGACGCGCTCATTCTGAGGACGTACTCGCTCGGTGAATCGGACCGCATCATCGTCTTCCTGACGCGGGATCGCGGCAAGAAGCGCGGGGTGGCCAAGAATGCACGGCAGAGCAGGCGCCGCTTCGGCGGTGCGCTCGAGCCGATGACCTGCGGGCGCGTGACGTACCGCGAGCGCGAGCGGCGGGATCTGGTGTTCGTGGAGGACATCGCCCCGACGCAGTCGCCGCTGCGGATTCCGGCAGGCGCAGGGGAGTCGCTCGGTCACGTCGCGTACTTCGCCGAGCTCATCGACGAATGGGCGCCGGAGAACGACCCCAACGAAACGCTGTTCCGTCTGGGGGCCTCGGTGGTCGACGCCCTGGCCGCGGGTGTGGACTGCGACCCGCTGGCCCGCTACTTCGAGTACTGGCTGCTGCGGCTTCAGGGGGTCTACGAGGCCGACCCGCGCGCAACGGCCGGCGCGCGCGCGTTCCTCGACGCGGCGCGCAGCGCCAGCCCGCTGGGGCTGGGGGACGTGGCGGTGTCCGCCACGGTGCTGCGAGAACTGGAAGCCTCGCATCGCACGAAGATCGCGATGCATCTCGAAAAGGATTTGAAGTCCGCGCGAGTGTTGCGCGAGATGCGACGATGACGTTTCAGGGTCTCATCCTCAGGCTGTCGGAGTTCTGGGCTTCACGCGGCTGCGTCCTCCACCAACCGCTCGACCTCGAGGTCGGCGCCGGCACCATGCATCCCGAGACGTTCCTGCGGGTGCTCGGTCCCGAGCACTGGAACGTCGCGTACGTCCAGCCCTCCCGCCGCCCTGCGGACGCCCGCTTCGGCGAGAACCCCAACCGCCTGTTCAAGCACCACCAGTTCCAGGTCATCCTCAAGCCGGCCCCCGACGACGTCCAGAACCTCTACCTCGAAAGCCTCGAAGCGTGCGGGATCAACCCCCGGCAGCACGACATCCGCTTCGAGGAGGACAACTGGGAGTCGCCCACGCTCGGCGCCTGGGGCACGGGCTGGCAGGTCCTGTTCGACGGCCAGGAGATTTCCCAGTTCACCTACTTCCAGCAGGCCGGCGGCATCGACCTGTCACCCATCTCCGCGGAGCTGACCTACGGCCTCGAGCGCATTGCCATGGTGCTCCAGAAGGTCGACAGCGTGTTCGACCTGGAGTGGGGCGCGGACGTGAAGTACGGCGTCGTGCGGCACCGCGAGGAAGTGGAGCAGTCGCGCTACGTGTTCGGCGAGGTCGACCTGCCGCGCGACCAGTTCGGTGCCTTCCATCGCGACATGTTCGACCGGAACTACGCGTTCGCGGAGATGCTCCTGCGGAGCGGCCTGGTGCTGCCGGCGCTGGAGTTCTGCCTGAAGTGCTCGCACCTGTTCAATGTCCTCGACTCCAGCAACAGCATCGGCGTGACGGAGCGGACGGCCTACATCCTGCGGGTGCGCCAGCTGGCGCTGCAGATTGCGAAGGCCTATGTCGGCGACCCCGCCGCGAAGGCGGAGGCCTGAGATGGACCGCGAACTGCTGCTCGAAATCGGCTGCGAAGAGATGCCGGCCAGCTGGCTGCCGGGCCTGACCAGCCAGGTTGGCGACGTCGTCATCGCCCAGCTGAAGGAACACCGGCTCGCGCCGGAGACGCCGGTCGAGACCTATTCGACCCCGCGGCGGCTCACCGTCCGGATCGCCAAGCTCGCGGAACGCCAGACCGACCTCGAGGAGGTGCTGAACGGGCCGCCCGTCTCGGCCGCGTTCAGGGAGGACGGCACGCCCACGCCGGCCGCGGCCGGCTTTGCCGCCAAGAACGGCACCGAGGTGTCGGCCCTCGAACGCGTCGAGACGCCGAAGGGGGTCTACCTCGCCTACCGCCGCAAGCAGCGGGGCAAGGCGGCGGTCGACGTGCTGCCGTCGGTGCTGGGCGGGACGCTGCGCGGTCTCGCCTTCCCGAAGGCGATGCACTGGGACGCCATGCTCGAGGACGGCAAGGGCGAACTCCTGTTCGGCCGTCCCATCCGCTGGTTGCTGTTCACCTACGGCGGGCGTGTCGTGCCGTTCGGCATCAGCCGTCCGCCCGGGGCGCAGACCGGCTCGGTGCAGGACGTCACCTCGGGCGCCGTCACGTACGGGCACCGCTTCCTCACCACCAGCGGGCGCGCGGGACGGGCCATCAAGGTCCGCTCGTTCGACGAGTACCGGGCGCGGCTGCTCGAGAACTTCGTGATCCTCGAGCGCAGCGAGCGGCACAACAAGATCGCGCGCGAGCTCGACGCGAAGGCCCAGCGCCTGCAGGGCCGCGTCAGCCGCATGGTCCGTCAGGAGTCCGGCCTGCTGGCCGAGGTGCCGGACCTGGTCGAGTATCCGTCGGTCGTGGCCGGCACGTTCGCTCCCGAGTTCCTCCAGCTTCCCGAGGAGGTGCTGACGACCACGCTGATTCACCACCAGCACTACTTCCCGGTGGAGGCGGAAGACGGGAAGCTGAAGAACGCGTTCCTGGCCGTGATCAACACCGAGCCGGACAACGAACGGACGATCGCGCGTAACGCCGAGCGGGTGGTCACCGCCCGCCTGCGCGATGCGCGCTTCTTCTGGGAGGCCGATCGGAAGTCGCCCCTCGCCTCGCGGCTCGACCGCCTCGGCACGCTCCTGTTCCACAAGAAGCTGGGTAGCTACGGGCAGAAGGCCGCCCGCATCGAGCGGCTGGCCCGGTGGATTGCCGCCGAGGCGCTCGGCGCCGGCGACGCCGCCTCGGCGCAGGCGGCCCTGGCGGCCCGGCTGGCCAAGGCCGATCTCACCACCGACATGGTGCGCGAGTTCACCGAGCTCCAGGGCACCATGGGCGGCATCTACACCCGCGAGGAAGGCCAGCCCGAGGCGGTGTGGAAGGCCATCTACTATCACTACCTCCCGATTGGCGTCGAGGCCGACGCCGCCCCGTCGAAGCACCAGCTCGGAGGCGCGGCCACGACATGGGCGGCGGTATCGCTCGCCGACAAGCTCGACACCATCGTGGGCCTGTTTGCCGCTGGGGAGAAACCCACGGGATCGCGGGATCCTTACGGGCTGCGTCGCGCCGCGCAGGCCGTGGCGAAGATCCTCACCGACCTGCCCGCCACCACCGGCATTGCGCGGGCCGTGCCCCTGTCGGCCCTCGTCGAGCAGGCGTTCGAGGGATACGAGGGAGCGCTGGCCACGCAGGGCGATGGCTGGAAGGCTTTGGTCTTCGAGTTCTTCGCCGAGCGCCAGGCGTACCTGCTCGAGCGCCGTGGCTTCCGGTTCGACGAGATTCGGGCCGCAATTCCGGCAGACGCGGCCTCACTGCGCCCCTACGACGTGCTGCGGCGCGTGCAGGCCCTGGCGCACGCGCGCAAGATGGCCGGTTTCGAGGCGCTGGCTGTCCTGTTCAAGCGCGTGAAGAACATCACGAAAGACTTCACGCCCGGTCCCGCCACGCCGTCGGGCTTTGCCGCACTTCGCACCGCCCTCGTCGAGCCGGCGGAACAGGCATTGCTTGCCGAGCTCGAGCAGCGGTGGCCGCGCATCGAGCAGAACCTGAAGGACGAGAAGTACCTCGATGCCATGACGCAGCTGGCGCACCTGCATGCGCCGGTGGACCGGTTCTTCGTCGACGTGCTCGTCATGGCCGACGATCCGGGCCTGCGAGAAGCCCGGCTCGCGCTCCTGACCACACTGCGCGATACGATCCTGATGACCGGCGGCGACATCTCGGAAATCGCCCCGGATGAAGGCCGATAGTTCCCGAGACGCACTACTACTTACGACCACTGTTTCTGTCTGACAACACCGACGTTCGACGGAGTCGATGATGGCCAAGAAAGCTGTGAAGAAGAAGGCCGGCAAGGCCGCAGGCGCCCGCAAGGCCGCCAAGCACGTGTATTTCTTTGGGAACGGCAAGGCGGACGGCAATCGCACCATGAAGGACACGCTCGGCGGCAAGGGCTCCGGCCTGGCCGAGATGACGAACGCGGGACTGCCCGTGCCTCCCGGCTTCACGATCTCCACCGACGTCTGCACCATCTACTACAAGGAGAAGGGGAAGATCCCGGCCGTCATCGACGCCGAGATCGCCGAGCACCTCAAGAAGCTCGAGAAGGCCGCCGGTGCCCAGCTCGGGTCGAACGGCAACCCGCTGCTCGTCTCGGTCCGCTCGGGCGCGAAGTTCTCGATGCCCGGGATGATGGACACCATCCTGAACCTGGGCCTCAATGACCAGTCGGTCGAGGGGCTGAAGGCGCGCACCCAGAACGGCCGCTTCGCGTTCGACAGCTACCGCCGCTTCATCCAGATGTTCGGCAGCGTCGTCCTCGAGATTCCGAAGTCGGCGTTCGAGCACGAGTTCGAGAGCGTGAAGGAGTCGAAGGGGGTCAAGCTCGACACCGATCTCGACGAGGTGGCGCTGCGCGAGGTGGTCGAGCGCTACAAGGTGGTCGTCAAGAAGAAGACCGGCAAGGCCTTCCCGCAGGACCCCATGGAGCAGCTGAAGGCGGCGCGCGACGCCGTGTTCCGCTCCTGGATGAACCCGCGCGCCCAGGAATACCGCCGCATCTACGACATCCCGGACCACATCGGCACCGCCGTGAACGTCCAGATGATGGTGTTCGGCAACACGGGCGACCGCTCGGGCACCGGCGTCGGCTTCACCCGGAACCCCGCCACGGGCAAGAAGGAGTTCTTCGGCGAGTTCCTCATCAATGCGCAGGGTGAGGACGTCGTGGCCGGCATCCGGACGCCGCAGCCGATCCGCGAGCTGGAGACGGTGATGCCGGCCGCCTACAGGCAGCTGCGCACCATCACCACCCGCCTCGAGAAGCACTACCGCGACATCCAGGACTTCGAGTTCACGATCCAGGACGAGAAGCTCTACATGCTGCAGACCCGCAGCGGCAAGCGCACCGGGCACGCGGCCGTGATGATCGCGACCGATCTCGTGGCCGAGCGGCTGATCACGCCGAAGGAGGCGGTGCTGCTGGTCGATCCGGAGTCGCTCAACCAGCTCCTCGCCCCCGGCTTCGACCCGGCCGAGTGGAAGAAGATCCCGGTGGCCACCAAGGGCCTGCCGGCGTCGCCGGGCGCCGCGAGCGGCCAGGCGGTCTTTTCGGCCGACCACGCGGTCGAGTGGACCCAGAAGGGCAAGCAGGTCATCCTGGTCCGCCGCGAGACCGTGCCGGACGACATCCACGGCATGTTCGTCTCGCAGGGCATCCTCACGGCCACGGGCGGCATGACCTCACACGCCGCCGTTGTCGGCCGCCAGATGGGCAAGCCCTCCATCGTCGGCGCGGGCGCCATCGAGGTGGACGAGGTGAACCGGCAGTTCCACGTGAACGGCCAGACGGTGAAGGAAGGCGACTGGATCTCGTTCGACGGCCTGTCGGGCGAGGTGAAGCTCGCGCAGGTCGGCACCAAGCCGAGCGAGATCCTCCAGGTGCTGAACAAGCAGCTGAAGCCGAGCGAGTCGGACATCTACCAGCGCTTCGAGAAGCTGCTGACGTGGGCCGACAAGTTCCGCCGCATGGGCATCCGCGCCAACGCCGACCTGCCCGACCAGGCCGAGATCGCGTACGCCTTCGGCGCGCGCGGCATCGGGCTGTGCCGCACCGAGCACATGTTCTTCGGTGAGGGCCGCATCCCGGTCGTCCAGCGCATGATCCTGGCCGACAACGAGGCCGACCGCCGCACGGCGCTCGACGAACTGCTGCCGCTCCAGCGCGAGGACTTCTACGGCGTGTTCAAGGCCATGAAGGGCTCGCCGGTCACCATCCGCACCATCGACCCGCCGCTCCACGAGTTCCTGCCCAAGCGCGAGGAACTGATGGTGGAGATCGCGCGGCTCGAGATGGGCAGTGGCAAGAAGAAGGAGCTCGAGGAGAAGCGTCACCTGCTCGCCCGCGTCGAACAGCTCCACGAGTTCAACCCGATGCTCGGCCACCGCGGTGTCCGCCTCGGCATCACCTATCCCGAGATCACCGAGATGCAGACCCGCGCCATCATGGAGGCGGCCTGCCGGCTGAACAAGGAAGGGCTGAAGATCGTTCCCGAGATCATGATCCCGCTCGTCGGCCACGTGAAGGAGCTCCGCGACCAGAAGGCGGTCGTCGATCGGGTGGCCGCGCAGGTCATCAAGGAGCAGGGCGTCCGCATCAAGTACCTCGTGGGCACGATGATCGAGGTGCCGCGCGGCGCCATGACGGCCGACCAGGTGGCGAGCGAGGCGCAGTTCTTCTCGTTCGGCACCAACGACCTGACCCAGCTCACCTTCGGCTACTCGCGCGACGACGTCGGCAAGTTCCTGCGGGTGTACCAGGAGAAGAAGATCCTCGACAAGGATCCCTTCGCCACGATCGACACCGAGGGTGTCGGCTCGGTCGTGCGCACGGGCGTCACGCTGGGCCGCCAGACCCGCCCGGAGCTGAAGGTCGGCGTCTGCGGCGAGCACGGCGGCGACCCCGCGTCCATCCACTTCTTCGAGAAGACCGGGCTGGACTACGTCAGCGCCTCGCCCTACCGCATCCCGGTGGCACGCCTGGCTGCAGCGCAGGCGGCGCTCTCGGTGAAGGTCGGAGATTGATGTAGACGGGCTCCAGGCTTCGGGCTTCAGGCTTCTGGCCTCGTCGGCTTCAGACCAGAGCCGACCTGCCCGGAGCCAGGAGTCTGGAGCCTGAAGCCCGTTGGTTACCATCTTCCTCAATCGCAACGGTCAGACCGAACAGGTCACGAGCATCGACCGGGTCTGGCTGAATCGCTCGTCGAACACGTTCCTGTGGGTGGACATCGAAGCGCCGTCCATCCCGGAGCTGCTGATCCTCAGCGACACCTTCGCGTTCCACCCGCTCTCGGTCGAGGACGCCCGCGCCGAACTGCACTACCCGAAGATCGAAGCCTACGACGGCTACCTGTACGCCATCCTCCACGGCATCGCCTTCAGCGACAACAGCGAGGAGTTCGCCACCCAGGACGTGGACTTCTTCATCGGCCACAACTATCTGGTGACGGTCCGCACCGGCCCATCACGGTCGATCGAGAGCCTGCAGGAGAACGCGGTCCGCAACCCGAAGGTGATGAACGAGGGACCCGTCGCGCTCTTCCACCGCATCGTCGATGCGATGGTGGATCACTACCGGCCCGAGGTGGACAGGCTGGAGGAGCGGCTGGACCAGCTCGAGGCCGAGGCGTTCGATCGGCCGAACTCGAACACCATCCGCCGGATTCTCGCCGAGAAGCGGCGGGTGGCCGGGTTCAGGCGCATCGTGATTCCGCAGCGCGACGTCATGTCCAGGCTGGCCCGCCGGGACTTCGTCGACATCAGCACGGACATGTCCTTCCGCTTCCGGGACATCTACGATCACCTGCAGCGCCTGGCCGACGACGCCATGATCTTCCAGGACCGGATCACCGGCATCCTCGACGCCCACCTCTCGAACGTGAGCAACCGCCTCAACGAGGTGATGAAGGTGCTCACCGTGTTCACGACCATCTTCATGCCGCTCACCCTCGTCTCGGGCATCTACGGCATGAACGTCAGCCTCCCGCACCTGCCTGGCGGGGAGACCAACCAGTTCTGGGAGCTGCTCGGCGTGATGACGGTGATCGTGGTCCTCATGCTTGCCTACTTCAGGCGGAAGCGCTGGATCTGAGATGGGTCGCATCCATCGTCTTCCGGACGACCTCGCGAACCAGATTGCGGCTGGCGAGGTCGTCGAACGTCCCGCCTCCGTCGTCAAGGAACTGGTGGAGAACGCCATCGATGCGGGGGCACGGCGCATCAGCATCCACGTCGAGCTGGGGGGCAAGAAGCAGGTCCGGGTGGAGGACGATGGGGAAGGGATGGAGCCGGGGGACGCTCGGCTCTCGATCGAGCGCCATGCCACGAGCAAGATCCGGCGGGCGGACGACCTCGCCGCCATCCTGACGCACGGTTTCCGAGGCGAGGCGTTGCCGTCGATCGCCTCGGTGTCGCACTTCACGCTGCGGACCCGGACACGCGATCGGCACAGCGGCACCGAGATCCGGGTCAACGGCGGCCTCATCGCGGCCGAGTCGGAGGTGCCCGCGGCCCCGGGCACCGTCATCGAGGTGAACGACCTCTTCTACAACCTGCCGGCACGGCGCAAGTTCCTGAAGTCCGACAGCGCGGAGACCGCCCAGGTTTCGCGCGTCACCACGCAGCTCGCGCTGGCCTACCCGGAGATCGGGTTCACGCTGACGAGCGGCCCGCGGACGCTGGTCCAGTGTCCGCCCGCCGCGTCGCTGCGCGATCGGCTCTACCAGCTGTACGGGGATCGGGCCGACCTGCTCGAGGTGCGGAAGGAGGCCGGGGGCATCCGGATGCTCGGTTTCGTGGCTGCGCTTGCCGAGCACGGACCGACGCGTGGGCCGCAGAATGTCTTCGTCAACAGGCGGATTGTGAAGGACCGCACCATCGCGCACGCGATCGGCGATGCCTACAGCGTGGCGTCGATCAAGGAGCGCAGCCCCGAGGTGCACCTGTTCATCGAGATGCCGGCCGACGCGCTGGACGTGAACGTCCACCCGACGAAGGCCGAGGTGCGCTTCCGCGAGCAGTCGCTCGTCCACGAGGTGGTGCGCCGCGGCCTGATGGATGCCCTGGGCAGCGGCGGCGTGCCCGAGCTCCGCCTGCAGCAGGACACGCTGGCGGTCCGTCCGTTTGCCGCGGCCATTCCCGGGATCCTGGCCGGCGGCAGCTTCCCGAACCGCTGGGTGCCAGGCGCTGCGTCGTCGTATCCGCGGATGCCGTACCCGCCCGAGCCTGCAGCCGGCGCGGCGCCGTTCGCAGGCGCTGATCAGGAGGCAGAGGCTGTGCCGCCAGTGGCGCCCGGCAGGGAGGCGAGCCCGCCGGGCCCGGCGGGGGAACCGGTGGCACCAGGCGAGGCCGCCCCGGCTGGCGGCATCAGGCCGATGATTCCGCTGGGGCAGTTCCGCGACACGTTCATCATCGCCATCGATGACGAGGGGATCGCCATCATCGACCAGCACGTGGCGCACGAACGTGTGCTGTTCGAGCGGGTGATGCAGCAGTTGACGCGTGGCGACCTGCAGTCGCAGCGGCTGCTCGTGCCGCTGCTGCTCGAGATGCCGGCTGCGGCGCAGCAGGCGCTCGCCGAGCGTGGCGCGGCGCTGGCTCGACTGGGCTATGAGGTCGAGCCGTTCGGCGAGGGGACCGTGCGCGTGTCTGCGGTGCCGGCGCTGCTCTCGACCGAGGACAGCGCGCAGGCGCTGCGGGCACTCGCCGACGATCTCGAGGGGCTCGATCGTGGGGCGCAGATCCAGGAGGCACTCCAGCGGATCGCGGCGCTCACGGCCTGTCACGGCGCCGTGAAGGCGAACTACCCGCTCACCTACGAGAAGATGACGCACATCCTCGAGGAGCTCCGGGCCACCGCATACTCGACCGTATGCCCGCACGGCCGGCCCGTGATGCTGCGGCTCACCAGGCGCGAGATCGAGAAGAACTTCGACAGAATCTAGAAGTTCAGATTTGAGATTGCAGATTTCAGATTCCAAACCTCAATCCGCAATCCTCAATCCTCAATCTGCAATTCAAAGAATTGTGCCCCTGCTCAGCTTGACCCTGTCTCGCGGCCGCTGTTACTGTGGCCTCGTTCGCCGATAACAACTGCATAGCCCACGCTTGCCCAAGCGAAAAAGGCCATCCGGCGCGAGCTCTCCCGCAGTTCCGCGGGGCCGTCGTCGGAGCGCAAAGCTGTAAGCCACGGACATCCGGGGATGCCGGGTGGTTTAGCTGCCGAACTTGGAGTCCGTCAATGGTGTCGCGCCGCTTCCTGACCGTCATCGCCATCCTGTCCTCGGCTGTCGCATCCTTCTTTCTCGGCGACTTCCACGCGCGATCCGGCACGGCCGCCGAACGCGCCGAGTACGACGCCAAGCTCGATGCCATCCGCGCCGAGTTCCGCAGTGAGGTTGGCCGCACACGCGTGCCGGCCGCGCTCCCGGCCGGTACCTCCGGACTGTCCCCACGCCCGGCCGCACCGCTCTCGGCCTCCGACGCCGCGCGCACGCGCATGGTCGACGAGATCAAGCAGGAACTGCAGAGCGAGCTGGGGCTCGCGCCGCTCCAGTTGCTGCGCGACCGGCGCACCAGCTTCGTGGAGCTGTACGCGGGCGACAACCAGGGCCGCACCAATTACGGGACGGCCGGCTACCTCGGGAACGGGTACTTCATCACCGTCAAGCACGCGGTGGTGGCGCTGAAGGACGATGACAACCGCGACGGGCAGCGGAAGATCACGTCCATCCGCATCGTGCACCGCGGCAAGGACGTCCCGGCGAAGCTCGTGGATGCCGGCGATGCCGACGTCGAGGTGCACAGCGGCGACTGGGCCATCATCCGGACCCGCCCGCTCGACATCCCCGCCCTTCACGCGAACACGGCGTTCGACTACGAGTTCGCCGAGCCCATCTTCCGGCTGGGCAACGACTACTCGAAGGGGATCCTCCTCTCGACCGGGTACGTGGGGCAGCGGACGTCGAACGGCCTGGTCACCGCCCTGACCGACGGGCATCCGGGCGTGTCGGGCGGCGGCGTGCTCAACCGCGCGGGCGATCTCGTCGGCATCCCCGTGGGGCGCATGCAGGGCGACTACCGCTTCTCGTTCATCCTGCCGATCCGGACCGACATGCTGCGCAAGGTGCGCGGCCCCGCTCCCGCGTCTGCGCGACAGGTGGCCCAGGCCCCGGAGGCCGGCCTGCGGCCGCAGGCCGACGAACCGAGGATGGTCCAGCCGACCCACTGACACGGCGGGCTGACGCTGCGCCGGCCGCGCCCGGCTGCGCTAAGATGACCCCATGAAGCCGAGCGACTGCATTCTCTTCTCAGGTGGCGCCCCGGGCGCCGAGGCCGAGTTCGGCGCCTGCGCCGAACGCCACGGCATCGAGGAAGTGAACTTCACGTTCGATGGCCATCCGATCGTGCGCCACCGCGGCGTGCGGGTCCTCAACCACGAGGAACTCCAGAACGGCGACGTCAGCCTCGCGTACGTCTCGAAGCTCATGAACCGCCGCTACACGGACGCACCGACGATCCGCAAGGTGCTCCAGACGATCTGGTACCAGGTGAACAACGGCCAGGAGATCTACGTCATCGGCACCATCCTGGACGACGGTACGGTGCGGGGCGGAACGGGGTGGGGCGCGGAGTTCGCGAAGATCTGCAACAAGCCGCTGCACGTGTTCGACCAGGATCACGACGCCTGGTTCTCGTGGGACGGCGACGGCTTCGTCAAGCGCGGCGCCGAGGATGGCCCGGTCATCACCCATCCTCACTTCACGGGGACGGGCACCAGGCGCGTGCGCGACAACGGCAGGGCCGCCATCGAGGCGCTCTTCACCCGTTCGTTCGGCGCCGGCGCTTGATGTCGGCCCAACCGTCGAGCCGGCGCTTGATCTCCTTCTCGAAGCCCCGCTCGGTCGGTCGGTAGAAGGTCCGTCCCTCGAGTGACGGTGGCAGGCAGGACATGTCGGCCACCGCCTCCGCCTCGTCGTGCGCGTAGCGGTAGCCCTTCCCGTACTCCAGCGACTTCATCAGCTTCGTCGGAGCATTGCGCAGGTGTAGCGGCACCGGCTCTGCCACGTCGCGCTGTGCGGCATCAGCCGCCTGGGTGTACGCGGTGTAGGTGGCATTGCTCTTCGGTGCCGTGGCGAGATACAGCGCGGCCTGCGCGAGTGCGGTGCTGCCCTCGGGCATCCCGATGAAGTGCACCGCCTCCTTGGCGGCCACCGCCACGGTGAGTGCCTGCGGGTCGGCGTTGCCGACATCCTCCGAGGCGAAGCGCACGAGCCGACGGGCGATGTAGAGCGGATCCTCCCCAGCCTCCACCATGCGGGCCAGCCAGTAGATCGTCGCGTCCGGATCGCTGTTCCGCATGGACTTGTGGAGCGCCGAGATCAGGTTGTAGTGCTCTTCACCCGACTTGTCGTACAGCAGCGCCTTCCGCTGGATGGTCTGCTGCACCCGCTCGGCCGTCACCTGCTTCAGCCCGTCCACCACGGGGGCCGCCCCGACCGCCAGCTCGAGCAGACCGAGCGCCGCGCGTGCGTCGCCGTTGGCGTACATGGCCACTGCCTTCAGGGCCTCTGGTTCGACACGGGCCGCCTCCCGTCCCAGCCCACGCTCGGGATCCGACAGGGCCCGCGACAGGATCGCGAGGACCTCCTCGGTCACGAGTCCACGCAGGACGAACACCTTCGACCGGGACAGGAGCGCCGCATTGACCTCGAACGACGGGTTCTCGGTGGTCGCGCCGATGAGGACGATGTCGCCAGCCTCGACGCGGGGGAGGAAGGCGTCCTGCTGGGCCTTGTTGAAGCGGTGGATTTCGTCGATGAACACGATGGTGCGTCGGCCGGTGGTCCGTCGCACCCGCTCGGCCTCGTTCATCACCTCGCGGATCTCCTTGATGCCCGAAAGGACCGCGCTGAACGAGACGAACCGTGCCCGCGTGGTCTCCGCGAGAATCCGCGCGAGGGTGGTCTTGCCGGTCCCCGGCGGACCCCACAGGATGATCGACTGGAGCAGGTCGCGCTCGATGGCTTCGCGCAGCGGGCGGCCCGGGCCCAGCAGTTCCTCCTGGCCCACGAACTCGTCGAGGGTGCGCGGCCGCATGCGTTCTGCGAGCGGCGCAGGTGCGGCCGTGCCGGCCGCTGCCGGCGTGTCGTCGGGAAACAGCGAGTCCATGGCTAGGTGGTGGCGGCGGTGACCGGGCCGTGGTGCACGATGGCCGGGGAGTGCCGCTGACGTCGCGCCTCGTACAGGACGATCGCGGCGGCCACCGCGGCGTTCAGCGACTCGACCGGCGCCTCCATCGGGATGGTCACGCGCCGATCGGCGGCGCGCACCACATCCGCGGGAAGCCCGGGCCCCTCGCCCCCGATGAGGAGCGCGACCGGACCCAGCAGGTCGGTGTCGACGAGGGGGGCCCCGTCGCGAGGCACTGTCGCCACCACGAGGGTGTCGTGGCTCCTCGCGTGTGCGACCGCGTCCGCGGCGCTCGCGGCGACCGCGATCGGCAGGCGCAGCGCGCTGCCCATCGACCCACGCAGGGCCTTCCACCCGAACGGATCGGCACAGCACCCGGCCACGACCGCGCCGGTGGCGCCGGCGGCCTCGGCCACCCGGATGATCGCCCCCACGTTCCCCGGGTCCTGCACGTCACAGAGGACGACGACGAGGGCGCGGCCGGAGAAGGGGGATGGGGCGGCAGGCGGACGGTTGGCGAGGGCGACGACCAGGCTGCTCGAACGGACCGGGCTGGCGGCGTCCATGACCGTCGCGGACCCGGCCGCGACCGGTGTGTCCGGCGGCAGGCGTCGCAGGAGTGCGGCGGCGTCCGGTCGCTCCAGGGCGTCGGCGGCGATGAGCACGTGACGAAGGCGCAGGCCCGCGTCGATCGCCTCGCACACCAGGTGGAGGCCGTCGAGGAGGATCGTGGCGCTCGCGTCCCGCGCGGCGTCGCGGTATGCCGCGACCGTGGCGTTCTGCCGGCTCGTGATCCGCTGCACGGCCGAAGCATAGCATTGCGTTCGCGCGCCGCCCGGCAGGCGGCAGCAGGCGGCTATGGTATCTTCTCAGCAGACATGAGCACCTCGGTGAAGGACCGGCTGATCAGGAAGTTCGACGACGAAATTGCCGCGCTGGACCGCGAGCTGAAGCTTGAACTCCCGAAGGAGATCAAGCGCGCCCGTGAACTCGGCGACCTGCGTGAGAACGCCGAGTATGCGGCAGCCAAGGAACGCCAGCGGCTCGTCGAAGCCCGCATCAGCATGCTGCAGAAGCGGGTGTCCGAGATCCATCTGCTCAACGTCGATCGCATCCCGCACGGCCGCGCCGGGTTCGGTTCCACGCTCTACGTGACCGAGTCGAACGGCGACAAGATCGTGTTCCAGCTCGTCATGCCCGAGGATGCCGACGCCACGAAGGGGCTCATCTCCACCACCTCTCCCATCGGGCGCGCCCTGCTGAACAAGGAACCGGGCGACGCCGTCAAGGTGACGACCCCTGGCGGCATCCGCGAGTTCGAGATCGACCGGCTCTTCACGATCCACGACGAAGCGCCGGAATGACCCGTCGCGGCGCCGCCCATCCGGCTGACGCCTACTCGCCGCAGCGACGCACCGCGCTGCTCCTCACCGGCACAGGCACGGCCGGCGCCTATCACGCGGGCGTGGTGCGCGCCCTCCACGAAGCCGGGGTCAAGCTCGACGTCGTCGGCGGCCGCGGCATCGGCGTGGTGGGGGCGCTCTTCACCGCCGTGGATGGCGCGCAGCACCTCTGGAGCGACAAGGGGTTCTGGAAGCGCCCCGGGCTCGGGCGGCTCTACGGCTGGCGGCCCACGCTCCGGCTGCTGACCGGAGCCGTGGCGCTGGCGATTGCCGTCGTCTCCCTGCCGCTCGCCGCCGTCGCCCTCGGGCTCATTGTCTTTCCCATCGACTTCGTGCTGAAGATGGTGGGGCTGTCGGGTGGGGGGCTCGCCGCCTGGTACCTGAACCTGGCCGACGCCGCCTTTGCGCCGACCGCGTTTCCCACGTGGCTGCCGCGGATGGCGCTGCTGGTGCTGGGCGTGGCCGGAGTCATTGCCGCGTCGAGTGCCCTGCGCCGCGCTGCCACCTCGCGCCGCACGCGCGGACCCTGGTGGTGGCGGATGGTGCCCGCGCCGCTGACCGCCGACCTGACCATTGCGCATGCCTGGGACGCCATCTGGGACCTCGTGCGTGGGGCGGCGCAGCTGCGGACCCCTTCGCGCGTGGACCTGGCGCGCCGGTATGCGGAACTCCTGGGTGACAACCTGGGGCAGCCGGGCTTCCGCGAACTGGTGCTGGTGACGCACGACGCCGACGCGGGCCGCGACCTGGTGTGCGCGATGGTGGCGGACGGGCGCCGGCGCGATCTGGTGCGACGCGCGTCCAGCGAGGAGACCGAGGCGCGACGCGCCGAGGTGCTCGACCTGGCGGGCCTCGCGCGCGACCACCTGGCCGATGCGGTGGCGGCGTCGCTCACCATCCCCCTGGTGACCGACCTTCATCACGTGCACTTCGCGGCCGACAGCTACTGGCGCGGCGAGGTCCATCGCCTCTGCGATCGCCCTGGCAGCCTCGAGCGGCTCCTGCAGGAACTGGCCGCGCTCGACGTGGAGCAGATCATCATCGTGTCGGCCGCGCCGGAGTCGCCGGGGCCCCATGCACTCGCGGCTCCCCGGATCGACGGGCGTGGACGGGTGGGTGAATACCTGCGCTCGGCGGAGGCGGCGGCGGTGAGGGACGCGGTGTCCCGGCGGCGCGCGGACGACCCGCGCCTGTTCCTCGTCCGCCCGCTGCACAACCCGGTCGGTCCGCTCGACTTCGCGGGCGGGTTCGACGACCGCTCGGACCGCCGCCAGGATCTCGACGAGCTCATGAACCGCGGGTACGAGGATGCCTACCACCAGTTCATCGAGCCGGTGGTCGGTGCCGGCGGCGAACACGTTGGCACGGTCCGGTGAGCCCTCGGGACCGGCATCGCCTGGAGTCCCTATGTCCAAGACCACCGATCTGATCCACGGCGGCAACCGCGTGCCGGCGAACGCCGCGCCGCTCACCATGCCGATCTTCGAGACGACCACCTACGTCTTCGAGAATGCGGCCGAGGTGATTGCCTACAACACCGGGCACTCCGGCAAGTTCCTCTACACGCGGTACGGCAATCCGACCATCGCCGCCGTGGAGCAGTCGCTGGCGCTGCTCGACGGTGCCGAGCAGGCGCTCCTCTTCTCGTCTGGCATGGCCGCCGCGGCGACGACGATGGTGGGACACCTGCGGGCGGGAGACGAGGTGCTGTGCGCCGCGGCCATCTACGGCGGGACGCTGCACCTGCTGCACGACCTGCTGACGCGCTTCGGCATCACCACGCGGTTCGTCTCTGCGGCGGAGCTCGCGGCGCTCGAGTCGGCCATCGGTCCCCGCACGCGTATGGTCTGGTTCGAGTCGCCGACCAACCCCACGCTGCGCTGCGTGGACATCCGCCGCGTTGCGGCCGCCTGCCGGGCCCGTGGGGTGCTGAGTGTGATCGACAACACCTTCGCCAGCCCGCTGAACCAGCAGCCGCTGCCGCTCGGCGTGGACCTCGCGATGCAGAGCGCGACCAAGTACCTGAACGGGCACAGCGACGTGACTGCGGGTGTGGTTGCCGGGTCGGCGGCCCTGATGGCGCCGATCGAGCGGGCGCGCCGGCTGCTCGGCACCATCCTGGACCCGGCGCCGGCCTACCTGCTCGGCCGGGGCCTGAAGACGCTGGCGGTGCGCGTGGCGCGGCAGAACGAGAGCGCGCTGGCGGTGGCCACGGCGATGGCCGCGGATCCGCGCGTGAGCCAGGTGTTCCATCCCGGGCTGGCGTCGCACCCCGAGCACGACATTGCCCGTTCGCAGATGACCGGGTTCGGCGGGATGGTGTGCATCGACCTCGGCGGCGACTACGACCGCGCGGTGCGCGCGTTCGACAGGCTGGCGGTGATCACCAGGGCAGCCAGCCTCGGCGGTGTCGAGAGCATCGTCAGCCTGCCGGTGCTGACCTCGCAGTGGGGCCACAGCGATGAGCAGCTGGCCGCAGCCGGGATCACGAAGGGGATGCTGCGGCTGTCGATCGGTCTCGAGGACGTGGACGACCTGATCGCCGACCTGAGACAGGCGATCGCGTAGGGGCGGACTGCGGTCCTAGGGGCGGACCGCTTCCTTGCGTCGTTCGGTGGCGGCCGCTTCGTGCAGGAACTGGGAGACCAGTTCCTGGAGGCGCGGGCCGATCTCGCTGCCCCCGTCCACGCCGAACTTGTCCCGGAAGGCGCGCATGCCCACCACGGCCTTGGCCATGGCGCGGTGCCCGCCCGCGCTGCCGATGTCACCGAAGAAGCGGCGCGCGAACTCGCCCGCGTTCTTGGAGTAGCCGAGGTTCCTCACCGAGATGACGAGCGCGTCGTTCACGACGCCGGCGATGACCGTCCACTTGACGTTCTCGAGCTGGAGGAAGAAGTCGGCGACGTAGGGGATGAAGTCCTCGCGCGGCAGCGTGCCGAGGAAGGTGCAGAAGACCTGGTCGACGAGGCGGCCGCCCTGGTGGGCCTTCATGACGTAGTCGAGCCGTTCAGCGGTGATTTCCGCCCCTTCCATCTTCCGGATCATGGCCGCGTCGGCCAGCGGGTACAGGAACGAGAAGGCCTCGATGTCGACCCGGTTGGTCTGGCGGTTGAAGAAGAGCGTGTCGGACTTGATCGCGTAGAGCATGGCGGTGGCCGTGCGCTCCGAGATGTTGACGTCCACCGCACGCAGGTGCTCGGTCAGGATGGTGCACGTGGAGCCGTAGTCGGCGCGCACGTCCTTGAAGACCGCCGTGTAGCCGGTCTGCTCGGGGTGGTGGTCGATGACCAGGTCGACCCGGTCGATCAGGCCGCCGAAGTAGTGCGGCTGCACGTCGACCATGCAGATGCGGTCGAACTCCCGGATGGTCTCCGGGGTCATGATCTCGACGTGGATGTCGAGCAGGTTGACCATCCGCAGGTTCTCCGGCCGCGTCACCCCCTGCAGCGCGCCGATGATGGCGGTGGTCTTCGTCCGGCGGAGGACGTTCCGGAGGGCGAGGCCGCTGGCCATGGCGTCGGGGTCCGGGTCGTTGTGCAGCATGATCAGGACGCGGTCGGCATCACTGAGGTAGCGCTGGTACTGCTGCACGCGCGCGCGGGTGAGCGATCGGCTGACTTCGGTGACCAGCGGGTTGCCGAACAGCTCCGACATCGCCAGGTAGGCCACGTCGGGGAATTCGGCGTGGAACTCGTCGGCGCGCTTCGTCGAGGCTGCGGCCCCGATGCCGAGCAGGTAGATCAGCGTGCCGCCCGCGTCGCGGACCGCCTCGAGGATCCGGCGGGGACTGCGGCGGCCGTTGTCCTCGATGATGACGCAGGTGCCGGGGCTGAGGTCGGCCTTGAGGAAGGTATCCGTGCGGCGGGGGTCGCCGGTGACGACGCTGACACCGGCATCGTGCAGGCGCCGCGCGAGCGGCTTGTTCTCCACGATGAACTCGACCTCGAATCCCGGGAGCAGGATTTCGTCGAGCATCCTGATGACCAGCTCGTCCTGGCAGACAGCTAAACAGCGCATCTGGATACCAAGCCCTGATTATACAAAGCCGAGGTCCCGGGCACCGACCGAAGCACGGCCGGCCGTGTAGTACGATGACGGTTTCGTATGCCTTCGGTCCACGACCGCTTTCACCTGGTCTCCGGGTTCGAACTCGCCGGCGACCAGCCGCGCGCCATCGGCGAACTGGTCGACGGGCTGGAGCGTGGCGACCGGTACCAGGTGCTGCTGGGGGTGACCGGCTCGGGCAAGACCTTCTCGATGGCGCACACCATTGCGCGGGTCAACCGGCCCACGCTCGTCATGGTCCACAACAAGACCCTGGCAGCCCAGCTCTACCAGGAGTTCAAGCGGTTCTTCCCCGAGAACGCCGTCGAGTACTTCGTCAGCTACTACGACTACTACCAGCCGGAGGCGTACGTGCCGGCCACCGACTCGTACATCGAGAAGGAGGCCACGATCAACGACGAGATCGACCGCATGCGGCTCTCCGCCACCCGGTCGCTGTTCGAGCGCCGCGACGTCCTCATCGTGGCCAGCGTCTCGTGCATCTACGGCCTGGGCTCGCCGGAGGCGTACTACGGCATGCTGCTGCCGCTCGAGAAGGGGCAGCGGATCGGGCGCGAGCAGGTGCTCCGGAAGCTGGTCGAGATCCAGTACGAGCGCAACGACCACGACTTCAGCCGCGGCACCTTCCGGGTGCGTGGCGACATCATCGAGGTCTACCCGTCGTACGAGGAACTCGGCCTGCGCATCGAGCTCTTCGGCGACGAGGTGGACGAACTCGTCACCTTCGACCCGCTCACGGGGAAGACCCTGCGCCGCCACGACAAGGTGGCCGTCTATCCGAAGTCGCACTTCGTGGCGCCGCGCGACCGCACGCGCCGGGCGGTCGAGACCATCAAGGCCGAACTGGTGGAGCGGCGCGGCCAGCTGGAGCACGAGGGCAAGCTGCTCGAGGCGCAGCGCCTCCACCAGCGGACGATGTTCGACCTGGAGATGATCAAGGAGATCGGCTACTGCCACGGCATCGAGAACTACGCGCGCCACCTCACCGGCCGGGCGCCCGGGCAGCCGCCGCCGACGCTGTTCGACTACCTGCCGAGCGATGCCCTGTTGATCGTGGACGAGAGCCACCAGACCGTGCCCCAGATCCGCGGCATGTACTTCGGTGACCGGTCGCGCAAGGAGGTGCTGGTGTCGTACGGCTTCCGCCTCCCCTCGGCGCTGGACAACCGGCCGCTGAACTTCGAGGAATGGGAGCAGCGTGCCCCGCAGACGATCTTCGTCTCGGCCACGCCGGGCCCCTGGGAGCTGGACCGCGCGCAGGGGGTGGTCGTCGAGCAGATCATCCGGCCCACGGGGCTGATCGACCCGCCAATCGAGGTGCGCCCGGTGAAGGGGCAGGTGGACGACCTGCTTGCCGAGATCCGCGACCGGGTCTCGCGCCGCGAGCGGGTGCTCGTCACGACGCTGACCAAGCGGATGGCGGAGGACCTCACGAGCTACTACCAGGGGCTCGGCGTGCGCGTACGCTACCTGCACTCGGACATCGAGACGCTCGAGCGGGTGCAGATCCTGCGCGACCTGCGCAAGGGCGAGTTCGACGTGCTGGTCGGCATCAACCTGCTCCGCGAGGGGCTCGACCTCCCGGAAGTGTCGCTCGTCGCGATCCTCGACGCGGACAAGGAGGGCTTCCTCCGCTCGGGAGGGTCGCTCATCCAGACCTCCGGGCGCGCCGCCCGGAACGTGAACGGACGGGTCATCATGTACGCGGACACGGTGACCGACTCCATGCGGGCCTGCATCGGCGAGACCGAGCGCCGCCGGGCGATGCAGCAGGCCTACAATGAGGAGCACGGCATCACGCCGCAGTCGGTCGTCCGCCAGCTCGATGACGTCATGTCGAGCGTGTACGAGCGGGACTACATGACGGCGCCGATGCTCGTGCGCGACGGTGCAGAGGTCTTCCGCACGCAGGCGGAACTCGATGCCCACCTTGCGCGTCTGCAGGAGAGGATGAAGGCCGCGGCCGCCAACCTCGATTTCGAGAAGGCAGCCGCCCTCCGCGACGACATCAAACGCCTGCGCAACGCCGACCTCGGACTGCCGTGGCCGGCGCGGAGACACTGACCGAGTGCCCTCGTTCCTCGAAAACTGGTCCAAGAGTGCCGCCCTGGAGGTCCAGGAATACGTCCGCCTCGTGCTGGCCGGCGTGCGCGGGGTGTTCAGCCGCCCTGTCTATCGCTACGACATCGTCGAGCAGCTGGACGTCATCGGTGTCGGGTCGCTGACCGTGGTGCTGTTGACCGGCCTGTTCACCGGGATGGCGCTCACCGCACAGAGCGGCCTGACGCTGGACCAGTTCGGGGCCCGGGCGGTCGTCGGGCGCCTGGTCGGGGCGTCGATGATCAAGGAACTCGGCCCGGTGCTGACGGCGCTGATGCTCACCGGACGCATCGGATCGGGCATTGCCGCGGAGCTGGGGTCCATGATGGTGACCGACCAGATCAACGCCCTGCGGGCCCTCGGCACCGATCCGATCCGCAAGCTCGTGGTGCCGCGCATGCTGGCCGGCTTCCTGATGACGCCGGTGCTCACGGCGATCTCGGACTTCGTCGGCATTGCCGGCGGTTGGGTCGTGGCGCGGTTCCAGCTCCAGGTGAACTCGGGGCTCTACTGGTCGTCGGTCCGCGACGGCCTCTACCTGCAGGACGTCTACGGCATGGGGCTCGTGAAGCCGTTCGTGTTCGGCTTCATCATCGTGACCGTGGCCTGCCACGTGGGCATGCGGACCACGGGCGGCACCGCGGGCGTCGGCCGTGCCACGACGGTGGCGGTGGTGGCCGGATCGGTGCTGGTGATTGCGGCCGACTTCTTCGTCAACCAGATCCTGGTGACGCTGCTCTACTGAGATGGCCGTGGACCTGGAAGACCGGCACGACGAAGCGCAGGCCCTGCTGGACGAACCCGGTGCGCCGGTGGTCGTCTTCGACCACGTGGAGCTGGCGTTCGACGACAAGGTGGTGCTGCGCGACGTCAGCTTCACCCTGCGGAAGGGGCACACGAAGATCATCCTGGGCGCCAGCGGATCCGGAAAGTCGACGTCGCTGAAGATCATCACCGGCCTGCTCAAGGCCGACGCCGGGGTCGTGTGGGTGAACGGCGAGCGGGTGGACCAGCTCGACGAGCGGCAGATGATGGCGGTCCGGGACGACCTGGGGTTGATCTTCCAGGAGGGGGCGCTCTTCGACTCCCTCACGGTGCGCGAGAACGTCGGGTACAAGCTGTACGAGGAGTCCGACATGGCGATCGAGGAAGTGGATCGCCGCGTGGAGGAGGTGCTCGGCTTCATCGGCCTCGCCGAGCACATCGACAAGATGCCGTCGGCGCTCTCGGGCGGGCAGCGGCGGCGGGTGGCGATTGCGCGGGCCATGGCGTTCAAGCCGCGCATCCTGCTCTATGACGAGGCGACGACCGGGCTCGACCCGATCACGGCGCTGACCGTCGATGCCGAGATCATCAAGCTCAGGGACCTCGAGGGGGTCAGCTCGATCGTGGTGACCCATCAGTTGCGCGACGCCTTCTACGTGGCGACGCACATGGCCGTGCGCGATGCGCAGGGGCACGTGCAGATCGTGCGGGCCAGCCCGGCCAAGGAACGCGAGGCCGAGTTCCTGATGCTGAAGGACGGCGTCATCGTGTTCGAGGGGGACGCGGAGGCGCTGCGGCGCTCGACGGACCCCTACATTCGGTCGTTTCTTTCGTAGGATTGCTACATGCCTCGCACGAGATCACTCGCGTGGTCGGAACTCAAGATCGGTGTGCTGACGATTGCCGCCGTCACCATTGCGGCTGTCCTGATCTTCAGCCTCACCGGGACCAAGGGCTTCGCCTGGCAGCGCTACAGCCTCAAGACCCGCTTCAACAACGTGGCCGGCCTGGCCTCGGGCTCGCCCGTGCGCATCGCGGGGGTCGAGGTGGGGACGGTCACGGCCGTCGAGTTGAGCGGCGAGGAGGTGGACGTCACCTTCCAGGTGAACGAGAAGAACCGGCCGCTCATCACCGACAAGTCCGTCGCCAGGCTCGGGTCGGTCTCCCTTCTCGGCCAGAGCGCGGTGGACATCACCCCCAATGCGGGCGGTACCCCGATTCCGGAATGGGGCTACGTGCCGCAGGGGCGCCCGGTGGCGGTCATGTCGGACATGACCGACGCGGCCAGCCAGGGCATCCAGGAGCTGACGTCCCTCATCCACGACGTGCGTGGAGGACAGGGCACGGTCGGCAAGCTGATGACAGACGAGCAGCTCTATGTCGAACTGAACCGGTTCGTAGCGTCCGCCGGCGCACTGACCGACGGCATCAGGCAGGGGCGCGGCTCGGTGGGCAAGCTGCTGAACGACCCGGCCACCGCCAACGCGCTCGAGGCGTCCCTGAAGAACATCGAGACCCTCACGAAACAGATTGCCGCCGGTGAGGGCAGCCTGGGCAAGCTCCTCAAGGACGACGCCTTCTCACGGTCGCTCACGTCGGCCACGACGAACCTGGACACGCTGGTCGGCAACCTGAATAAGGGTGAGGGGACGGCAGGAAAGCTGATGACCGACCCCGCGCTGTTCAACCGCCTCAACTCGATGACCGAACGGCTCGATGCGCTGGTCACGAAGCTGAACGACGGCGAGGGGACGGCGGGGCAGTTGCTGAAAGATAAGCAGTTGTATGAGAACATGAATGGTGCGGTGGGCGACCTGCGTTCGCTGGTGGCCGACATCCGGAAAGACCCGCGCAAGTTCCTCAACATCAAAGTCAGCGTGTTCTAGGGAGAACGACCATGGCGAGAGACGAAGGGGCTGGCTCCGGAACGATCCTGCTTGCGTTCATGCTGGGGGCGATCAGCGGTGCCGCAGTGGCGCTGCTCTACGCGCCGCAGTCCGGGAACGAAACCCGCGAGCTCCTGGGTGAGAAGGCCCGCGAGGGCCGCGAGCGCGCCGCCGCCGCGGCCGCCAAGGGCCGCGACATCCTCGAGCAGGGGCGCGACACGCTCTCCTCTGCCATCGAGCGTGGACGTGAGGCCTACCAGCAGGCGAGGGCACGGGAGAACGCGTGAGCGGCTGGTCTGAGATCTTCCTCGGCATCATTGCCGTGGCCACGCTGGTCACCGCGGTCCTGCAGGTGGCCGTGCTCATTGCCGCCGGCATGCTGACCAGGCGCATTGGACGGCTGGCGGACCAGGTCGAGCGCGAACTCTCCCCGCTGCTGGCCAGCCTCAACGCCATCGGCAAGGACGCAGCGAAGGCCGCGTCGCTGGCCACGGCCCAGGTAGAGCGCGTCGACCGGCTCTTCGGCGATGTGGCGATCAAGGTGGAGGACACCTTGACCGCCGTGCAGCACGCCATCGCTGCGCCAGCACGCGAGGGTGCGGCGCTGATGGTGGGCGTCCGTGCCGCGCTCGACTCGCTCCGTCGCGGGCTGGCCTCCAGGCCCACCCGCTCGCGCTCGAGCGAAGACGAAGACGCGCTCTTCATCTGACGCGGGGCCGGTCCCGGTCCGCACCGGGAACCGTGTCCCGCTTCCCCTCAGAAGACCCGTGCACACGGGCTGCCATCGTCTTTTCACCCCTGCCAGCGAGTGACGTCACGATAATCGTGACGTGACCTCGACATACCGCCTTGCCCTTGCTGTCCTTGCGCTCGTTGCCGGCGCGCCCCCTGCCACCGCCGGACAGGCGACGCCCGCATCGATTGTCGGTGCCTGGGTGCTGAACACGCAGGTGAGCGACGCACCTCCAGCGCCGCCCGAGGGCCAGGATGACCGTGACGGACGGCGTGGCCGCGGTCCTCGTGGTGGCGGTCCCGGGCGCCCCGGGGGTGGTTTCGGCGGGCGGGGCGCCGGTGGGTTCGGGCGTGGAGGCGGCCGGGGAGGCCCCGGCGGCGGGATCGACCGCGAGGAGATGGAGCGGCGCATGAACACCATCCGCGACGTCGTCCGTCCCGCAGAGCGGCTCACGATCGTCCAGACCGAATCGATGGTGATCATCACCACAGGCGACGGCCGGACCACCCGCCTCGCACCCGACAACTCGAAGATCAAGGACCTCGGCTCGGGGATCGAGCGCAAGACCCGGTGGGAGGGGCAGAAGCTGGTCACCGAGATCAGCGGTCTCGGGCGCGGCAAGGCCACCGAAACCTATGCGCTGGACCCGGCCACCGGCCAGTTGATCGTCCTCTTCGAGATGGAGGGGGACGCCGGACGACGCGATGACGACCGTGGGCGAGGGCCGGGGATCCCGCCCGCGCCCCGGCGCCGGGTCTACGATCCGCAGCAGCCGTAGCGTTCAGGGGGCGGCGACCAATACCGCCACCAGCGTGGCCGCCATGGCCGCCAGCACGCCGCCGGTGCGCCCGGCAAAGGCCGAGGTGCCCAGCACGACGGCAAGGGTCGCCTTCATGACGCTGTTGGACAGGATGCCGATGGCGATG
>WBZO01001775.1_pt1 | contig 25225 bp, 27 predicted proteins | sample 5204261 | NCBI WGS metagenome assembly WBZO01 (sample SAMN12412400, study PRJNA552823) | activated sludge metagenome | isolation source: activated sludge from anammox sidestream of wastewater treatment plant... | place: USA: North Carolina | collected 2017-09
TTCGCGGTGGCCGATGAGACGTGTTGCTGGGAGCGATTCCGGGGCTTCCGAAAGTTCATTTGCATAATCCTGTCCTCGCGCCGCAGGTCGGCGAAGAGTTCATGGATTTCTTCTATCAGGCCGAACGTGGCGAACTCGATCCGTTCGTCTTCGTAGTCGAAGGCTCGATCCCGAACGAAGAGATCAAGCAGGAAGGTTACTGGGCGGCGCAGGGGACTGATCCCCGGACAGGGCAGCCCATCCGTACCACCGAATGGATTGACCGGCTCGCGCCGAAAGCGTGGGCGGTGGTCGCCGCCGGCACCTGCGCCACTTACGGCGGGATTCACGCGATGGCCGGAAATCCGACGGGCTGCATGGGACTGGCCGATTACCTCGGCTGGGATTTCCGTTCGCGGGCCGGCATTCCTGTCGTCAATGTGCCCGGCTGCCCGGTGCAGCCTGACAATTTCATGGAGACCGCGCTCTATCTGCTTTATCAGGCGGCGGGCGTCTCGCCGATGATCCCGCTCGACGATCAACTCAGGCCCACCTGGCTCTTCGGCAAGACAGTGCATGAAGGCTGCGACCGCGCGGGTTATTACGAGCAGGGCGATTTCGCCACTGAATACGGCTCGCCCAAATGCATCGTCAGGCTCGGCTGTTGGGGACCGGTGGTCAATTGCAACGTGACGAAGCGCGGTTGGATGCGCGGCGTTGGCGGTTGTCCGAACGTCGGCGGTGTCTGCATCGGCTGCACGATGCCGGGCTTCCCGGACAAATTCATGCCGTTTATGGAAGAACCGCCGGGCGCGGCGGTGTCATCGGGGGCGGTCGGCTTTTATGGACGGACGATTCGCGCGCTGCGCGGCATTACCAACACGACCGTCAACAAGGAGCCGAAATGGCGGCATCCGGGATCACATCTCACCACCGGCTATCGGCCCGAGTCTGTTGAAAGGGGTTGAAGGGGAAAAGGAGGAATCGGTTATGGCTACTGCGACTCAAATGAAAAAGAACGTGTTGCCGGAGACTCCGGGCCTGGTCGAAATGAACTGGGACCCGATTACCCGCATCGTCGGCAGCCTCGGCATTTTCACCAAGATAGATTTCAAAAACCTGCGCGTCGCCGAGTGCTACAGCACATCGTCAATCTTTCGCGGCTACAGCGTCTTTATGAGAGGCAAAGACCCGCGCGACGCGCATTTCATCGCCAGCCGCATCTGCGGCATCTGCGGCGACAATCACGCGACCTGCGGAGTCTACGCGCAGAACATGGCTTTCAACGTGCGCCCGCCCGCGCTCGGCGAATGGATCATCAATCTGGGCGAAGCGGCGGAGTACATGTTCGACCACAACATCTTTCAGGATAACCTGGTCGGCGTGGACTTCTGCGAGCAGATGGTCAGGGAAACCAATCCGAGCGTCTGGGAGAAGGCGCAAAGGAGAGAAGCGCGCGGCGCGCGGCTGCACGGTTACCGCACCATCGCCGACATCATGACGGCGCTCAACCCGTTCAGCGGCGAATTCTACCGCGAGGCGCTGGCGATGAGCCGCCTGACGCGCGAAATGTTCTGTCTGATGGAAGGCCGCCACGTCCATCCTTCGACGCTTTATCCGGGCGGCGTGGGAACAGTGCCGACAATTCAGGTCTTCACCGATTACCTCGTCCGGTTGATGAAGTATGTCGAGTTCATGAAGAAAGTCGTACCGCTGCACGACGATCTTTTCGATTTCTTTTACGAAGCGCTGCCCGGTTACGAAGAAGTCGGGCGGCGGCGCGTCCTGCTCGGCTGCTGGGGTTCGTTCAATAACCCGGAGGTTTGTGATTACACCTACCGGAACATGGGCGAATGGGGACGCGGAATGTTCGTCACGCCGAGCGTGATTGTGGACGGCAAGGTTGTCACGAACAATCTGGTGAACATCAATCTCGGCATGCGCATTCTGCTCGGCAGTTCTTATTACGACGACTGGGAAAATGCGGAGACGTTCGTTGCGCGCGATCCGCTCGGCAATCCCGTAGACCAAAGACATCCCTGGAATCAGACGACAATTCCGAAGCCGCAAAAGCGCGATTTCGAGGGGAAATACACGTGGGTCATGTCGCCGCGTTGGTACGACGGACGGACGGGCGACCATCTGGCGCTCGAAACCGGCGGCGGGCCGCTTGCGCGTTTGTGGGCGACGGCGCTCAACAATCTGGTGGACATCGGTTACGTCAAGGCGACCGGCCAGAGCGTCAAAATCAATCTGCCGAAGACGGCGCTACTGCCCGAAACTGAATTCGAGTGGAGAGTCCCGCAGTGGTCGAACGCCATCGAACGTGACCGCGCGCGGACTTACTTCCAGGCTTACGCCGCCGCCTGCGCGCTCCACTTCGTCGAACAGGCGCTCAGCGAAGTGCGGGCCGGGCGAACGGCGACGTGGTCGGAATTCAAAGTGCCGGAGGAAGCCATCGGCTGCGGCTTCCATGAAGCTGTGCGCGGCGTGCTCTCGCATCACGTCGTCATCCGCGAAGGCAAGATAGCCAATTACCACCCGTACCCGCCGACGCCGTGGAACGCCAGCCCGCGCGACGTTTACGGCACGCCGGGACCGTATGAGGACGCGGTGCAGAACACGCCGATCTTCGAGGAGAACCCGCCTGACAAATTCAAAGGCATTGACATCATGCGCACCGTGCGCAGCTTCGACCCGTGCCTGCCCTGCGGCGTTCATATGTATCTCGGCAATGGCAAGGTGTTGGAGACGCGCCACTCGCCGATGTTCGGCGTGGTGAAATAACGTCATGGCGAACTTTGATCAGCAGGAAATCCGGCGGCGGATGCAACGGATCGAAGAATTGGTTCGCAGGCTCGAAGCGCCAATTGGCTCGGAAGGCGCTTCGAGCCTGCGGGACAGCTCTCTGGAGTTGATGCGGTCTTTGATGGAACTGCACGGCGCGGGGCTGGAGCGGATGATGGAGATTGCCTTCGACTCCGGCGCTGGCGTGATTATTGACCGTTTCGCGGAAGATGATCTCGTGGCGCATTTGTTGCTGCTTTATGACCTGCATCCTGCGGATTTTGAAACGCGCGTGCGCCGCGCGCTCGAAGATGTCCGCCCTCATTTGCGCTCGCACGGCGGCTCTGTCGAACTGTTGAGTCTGACGAATGGCGTCGTCAGACTGCGGTTGCAGGGCAATTGCCACGGCTGCCCGTCTTCCGCTGAGACGCTGCGGCAATTGATCGAGCAGACGATTTACGAAGCCGCGCCCGACGCGCAGGCGATTGAAGTCGAAGGAGCCGTCGAAGGAGCCGGAGCGCTGGCCGCCGCCAGCGGCTTCGTGCAGTTGCAGAAAACGTCAGGCAGGAGTTGAAGAGCGACTGTCGAACGAGATGAGCCGCTTACATCGTCACGACGACTCTCTGAAACTATGAAAATTCGTGGGACAAGATGCCATCTTGTTCCGCCTTTTCCGGAGAAAGATCATGGCCAAAAAACAGCCCAACGTTGACAGACCCGCACAATCGAAGGGCGCGCGTAAGGGCGAAGAGCAAGTCAGCCGGGGCCGCCGCGAGCCGGGCCGCCATCGCGATAGCGGCGCAGGCGCAGGACGTCCCGCCGGGAAATCCACGCCGCGCGATGTGACCAGCATCAACCCCGAAGACCGCAAGCCGGTAGACCCTGAGAGTCCGTATCTCATCCCGGCCTGATCCGCAGGCGCACGCGATGACATCAACGGGAAGCGGCAATTCGTTTGCGGCGCTGCGCCGGTTCACGCGCGAGCGCGCAGGCGCGCGCGCCGAGCAGTGCGATTTTTGCAGCGCCGTACTGGCCGGCTCTCATCAGCATCTGATCGAGCCGGAGCGTCGGCGGCTGGTTTGTGTTTGCGACGCCTGCGCTGTGCTTTTCAGCGGGCAGGGCGAGACGAAGTACCGGCGTGTGCTTCGGCGCGCGCTCTTCCTGCCGGATTTTCAACTGACCGATGCGCAGTGGCATAACCTGATGATCCCGATTCAACTGGCCTTCATCTTTCATAGCAGTCCGGCGCAAAGGATGATCGCGCTTTATCCGAGTCCAGCCGGGCCGGTTGAATCATCGCTCGAACTGGCCGCGTGGGACGAAATCGCCGCCGCGAATCCCGCGCTGAAAAAGATGGAGCCGGACGTGGAAGCGTTGCTGATCAATCGAGTCGGGCGTGCAGGGCATATCAGTCGTGGCGGGAGCGGCGAGCACGAATACTACGTCGCGCCGATTGATGAATGCTTCAGGCTGACAGGCCTGCTGCGCGCGCACTGGCGCGGGTTGTCGGGCGGCGCGCAAGTCTGGGAAGAGATAGCGCGCTTCTTCGCAAGCCTGAGAGCGCGGGCCGTCGTGAACCAAAAGGAGTCTTGTGCCTGATCTGGATTTTCAGGTGGAAGGAGTTGCGCCGTTGCTTTACGCCGTCGCGCCGACGCTGGCTTTCAAGCTCCGCGTGACGAACTCGACGGCGGAGCCGATTCACACTGTCCTGCTGCGTTGCCAGATCATGCTCGAAGTGGCGCAGCGGCGGTACAACGCGAACGAACAGGAAAAGCTGCAAGACCTTTTCGGCGAGCCGCAGAGGTGGGACAGATCGCTGCGAAGCATGCTGTGGACGAACATCGGCGTCACGATTCCCGCGTTCACCGGCGCCGCAGTCGTTGATCTGAACGCGCCCTGCACGTTCGATTTCAACGTCGCCGCGACGAAGTATTTCGCCGGGCTGGAACATGGCGAGGCGCCGTTGCTGCTGCTTTTCAGCGGGACGATTTTTTATGCGGCGGAAAGCGGAGCCTTGCAGGTGACGCAGATTCCCTGGGAGAAGGAAGCCGGTTACCGGCTGCCCGTGCGCGTCTGGCAGGAGATGATGGACATTTATTACCCGAACAGCGTCTGGCTGAATCTGCGCCGCGACGTGTTCGACCGGCTCAATCGTTACAAAACGCAGCGCGGCATCCCGACCTTCGAGCAGGCGCTCGAACGTGTCATTCCCGATGTCGAGATGGAAACCGAACTGCGTCACGAAGAGGGCGATGGCGAAGAGGTAATTCACTGATGAATCTAGAACTCGTGGAAAACATCGTCAGCGCCGTCCTCTACGAAGGCTACTTGCTTTATCCGTATCGTCCGTCGGCGATCAAGAACCGGCAGCGTTTCAACTTCGGCGTAATCTATCCGCCGGGTTACGGCCTCGCCAATAACGAGCCGCGCAGCATGCAAACCGAGTGTCTGGTGGCGGGAGACGAACGGACGCGGATTGATGCGCGCGTGCGCTTTCTGCATCTGCTCTCGCGCGAAGACGCGGACGGTCAGCAAAGCTGGCAGGAAGCGGTTGAACGCGAAGTCCTGATGCGCTGGCGATGCGACGAGAGCGGCGTCGCCCGGACAACATATCAATTTCCGCGCGACGTGAAGCGCGACGACGGCGCCGTGCGCAGGCAGGAAGCCGTCAATGGCCTGATTGAAATTTCGACGGAACAAGCGGCGGCGCGCCTTTTCAAACTCACGTTGCGCATCCTGAATCTGACGCCGGTTGACGCGATGCCGCAAAGCCGCGATGAAGCGCTGCTGCGATCTCTTGTTTCTGCGCATACGATTCTCTGCGTTCAGGGCGGCGAGTTCGTCTCGCTGCTCGACCCGCCCGATGAATGGCGCGAGGCCGCCGCCGCGTGTCACAACGTCGGGACGTATCCGGTACTGGTGGGCCAAGAGGGCGAGCGCGATTGCCTGCTCTCATCGCCGATCATTCTTTACGATTATCCGCAGATCGCGCCCGAAAGCGCTGGCGACCTTTTCGACGGAACGGAGATAGATGAATTGCTGACGCTGCGCATCCTGACGCTGACCGATGAAGAAAAGCGGGAGATGCGCGACAGCGACGAGCGCGCGCGGCGGATTCTGGAACGCAGCGAAGCGCTGCCTGCCGAGCAATTGATGAAGATGCACGGAGCGTTGCGCAGTTTGCGACAAGCCGGAGGAAAGCGGCCATGAATGAATGGGAGTGGAGATTGCTCCAAGAACGCGGGCCGCTCGAATTCGTCAACGTTGGCGGCGTCGAAATTAAACCGGGCGACCGTGTGCGGTTGCGGCCCCGCGCTGGCGGAGACGTGTTCGACATCGCGCTGGCGGGCCGCGCTGCGACTGTTGAAGCCGTCGAGCAGGATTACGAAAACAACGTCCAACTCGCGGTAATCGTGGACGACGATCCGGGCAAAGACCTGGGGCTGCTCAAACAACCCGGCCACCGTTTCTTTTTCAGGCCGGAAGAGGTCGAGCCGCTGATGATCGGCGAACTCATTGAGGAGAGTTGATGGCGCATGCGCGGATTCTGATCGCCGGAATTGGCAACATCTTTCTTGGCGACGACGGCTTCGGTTGCGAAGTGGCCGCGCGGCTGGCGCGCCGCGAATTGCCTGATGGCGTTCGCGTGATTGATTTCGGCGTTCGCGGCCTCGATCTGGCCTATGCGCTGATGGACGATTATGACGCGGTCGTTATGGTTGACGCCGCGCCGCGCGGGGCTGCGCCTGGCGCGGTTTACGTCATCGAGCCTGACCTTCGGGAACTGAGCGAAGCGAAAGCGCAGGAGATGAATTCGCAGGCGTTTGTTGACGCGCACACGATGAACCCGTTGAAGGCGATTGCGCTGGCAGGATCAATGGGCGGCGAAATCAAACGGCTGCTGCTCGTCGGATGCGAGCCGTTGACGCTTGGCCCGGAGGAAGGACAGATGGGATTGAGCGAGCCTGTCGCCGCCGCAGTAGACGAAGCGGTCAGCGCGGTCGAATCGCTGGTGGCAGGATTACTGGAAGGTCGCCGCGCGGCGGCGGCTTGAACAAGAAGCCGGAAACAAGAGGAGAGTTGAAATGAGGAATCCATTCGCTCGCAAGAAGAAAAACCACAGACTGTTGAAAGTGATCGGAAGCGTGGCTCTGGCCGCCGTCGGAGCAGGAGTGATTTCGATGTTCCCGGACATCAAACGGTACATCAGGATGAGCACGATGTAAGCCGCCATGCGTTACGTCGTTGACGCCAGCCAGAGTTGGTTCACCGTGAAGGCGTTCGCCAAAGGGCTGCTTTCGGCCTTCGGCCACAGCCCGACTCTAGCTGTGCGCGGATTGACGGGCGAGGCCGAGATTGACGCCGCCGCGCCCGACAAAGCCTCGCTCCGAATGATTTTCGCCGCCGATTCGCTCATCGTGCTTGACGACTTGAGCGAGTCAGACCGGCGCGAGATTGAACGGAAGACGCGCGATGATGTGCTCGAAGCGGCGCGCTATCCGGAGATCGTTTTTCAAAGCGCGAATGTTGCGGCGCAGCAGACAGGTGAGGGGAGTTACCGCGTCAGGCTCAGCGGCGATCTTTCGCTTCACGGCGTCACGCGTTCGCAGACGCTCGACGCGAACGCGACGCTGACCCTGTCGAGCCTTCGCGCGCAGGGCAGGTTCGGGCTGCGGATGAGCGATTACCGCATTCGTCCGGTCACGGCTCTCGGCGGCGCTATCAAGTTGAAAGACGATCTGGAATGCGCCTTTGACATTTTCGCGCAGCCAGCGTCGCAGAGCGGCGAGTGAAGGCATGCACGAATTGTCCATTGCTCTGAGCATTGTCGAAGGCGCCGGGGAAGAAGCCGCGCGGCGAGGCGGCAAAGTCTCCGTAGTGCATCTACGGCTCGGCCAACTTTCCGGCGTGGTCAAAGACGCGCTGCTCTTTTCGTACGATCTGGCTTGCGAAGGCACGCTGCTCGAAGGCTCGCAGTTGATGATCGAGGAGGAGCCGGTCGTCGTCTTTTGCCCGGAGTGCGCAGCCGAACGCGCGCTCGCTTCGATTCAATCTTTCCGCTGCCCTGTCTGCGGCGCGTTGACGCCGGATGTCGTGCGGGGCAGGGAACTGGAACTCGTCGCTTTGGAACTGACATATGAACAACACGCCGCATCCGCCACGCCTGCCACGACTGATTGAAGTCAGAAAGAACGTGTTGAAGCGGAATGATCTGCTCGCGCGCAAATTGCGCGACCGATTCCGCGCCGCCAGCGTTTTCGTCGCCAGCCTGGTTTCGAGTCCGGGCGCGGGCAAGACCGCGTTTCTGGAAAAGACGCTCACTGCGTTGCGCGCGCAATGCCGCGTCGCGGCGCTTGTCGGCGATCTTGCGACGGACAACGACGCCGCTCGATTGGCGCGAGCCGAAGTTCCGGTCAGGCAGATCACCACCGGCACGGTCTGTCATCTGGAAGCCGAAATGGTCGAGCGCGCGCTGGATGGCTGGAATCTGGATGAACTCGATTGCCTGTTCATCGAAAACGTCGGCAATCTCGTCTGCCCGTCGAGTTACGACCTGGGCGAGGAGATGCGGCTGGTGTTGATGTCCGTGACCGAAGGCGAGGACAAACCGCTCAAATACCCGACCATCTTCAACACGGCTGATGTGGCGATCATCACCAAGATTGATCTGGCCGCCGCAGTCGAGTTCGATTTGAAATCGGCGCGCCGCAATATCCAGTCGGTCAGGCCGGGAATGCGGGTCTTTGAGCTTTCGGCGAAAACGGGAGAGGGGATGGATGAGTGGCTGCGGCTTCTTCAATCACGTTTATGACGACGCGAACACAAATCCTGGTGCGCGGCATCGTGCAGGGCGTGGGGTTTCGGCCTTATGTTTACTCGCTCGCCAGCCGGCGCTCGCTCAAAGGACGAGTGTTCAACAACACCGCTGGCGTCGTGATTGATGTCGAAGGCGAAGCGCGCGCGATTGAACAGTTCGTCAACGAAATCAGATCGAATCCGCCGCCGCTTTCGCAGGTCGAAGCGGTCGAATGCAGTGAACATCTGGCTCCCGCTGATTACCACGATTTCCGCATCGTCGAGAGCGCAGCGGCGGGAGCGAAGTTTGCGCCGATTTCAGCCGACATCGCTACCTGCGAAGATTGTTTGAGAGAGTTGTTCGATCCGCGTGATCGCCGCTATCGCTATCCGTTCATCAACTGCACAAACTGCGGACCGCGCTTCACGATCATCGAAGGCGTCCCGTATGACCGCGCGCGGACTACGATGCGCGACTTCGAGATGTGCGCCGCCTGCCGCAACGAGTACGAGAATCCGCTTGATCGCCGTTTTCATGCGGAACCGATAGCTTGTTCAGCGTGCGGGCCGCGCTTGTTTTTGACCGATACGCGCAGGCGCTCGATCGCTCTCGAACCGAGCGAAGACGCCGTCAACCGCGCGAGACGATTGATCCTCGATGGCGAAATCGTCGCCATCAAGGGGTTGGGCGGGTTTCATCTGGCGTGCGATGCGCTCAACGTCGAAGTAGTGGAGCGATTGCGCGGCAGAAAATATCGCGAAGACAAACCGTTCGCGTTGATGGCTGCGTCAGTTGAAATCGTCAGAGAGTTTTGTTTCGTCTCTGAAGCTGAAGAAGAGTTGCTGCTGTCCGAGCGCCGCCCGATCGCGCTGCTCGAAAGGAAGCCTGAATCCGGAGTTCCGGACGCCGTTGCGCCCGGCGTGCGAACGCTCGGCTTTATGCTGCCCTACACGCCGCTGCATTACCTGTTGCTGGACGGCCTCGGCCGCCCGCTGGTGATGACCAGTGGCAACGTTTCCGACGAGCCGATCTGCTACGAAGATGACGATGCGGCGCAGCGGTTGAATGAGATCGCCGATTACTTTCTGCTGCACAACCGGCGCATCCGTATGCGCGCCGACGATTCAGTCGCGCGCGCGCAGGCTGGCGCGGAAATGGTTTTGCGCCGATCTCGCGGTTATGCGCCTGCGCCGATCAAAACCGCCTTCGGCTTCAAGCATCAGATTCTGGCGTGCGGCGCGGAGTTGAAAAACACTTTTTGCCTGGCGCGCGGCAATCACGCTTTCGTCAGCCATCACATCGGCGATCTGGAAAATCTGGAGACGTTGCGCTCATTCACCGAAGGCATAGAGCATTTCAAACGGCTTTTCGATATTCATCCGGAAGTCGTCGCTTACGATTTGCATCCCGAATATCTTTCGACGAAACACGCGCTCGCGCTCGATGACATCGGCGTCAGAATCGGCGTGCAGCATCACCACGCGCACATCGCCAGTTGCATGGCCGATAACGGGATCGAAGGCGAAGTCATCGGCGTGGCGATGGACGGGCTTGGTTTCGGCGAAGACGGACGATTCTGGGGCGGCGAATTCTTTGTCGCTGATTTTGTGCGCGCTGAACGCCTTGCGCATCTCGATTACATCCCGATGCCCGGCGGCGCAAAGGCGATCCGCGAACCATGGCGGATGGCTGCGGTTTATCTGCGCCGCGCGTTGGGCGACGATTTCCTCAATCTGGATTTACCTTTCACAAACAATCTGGATCGGCGCGCGTGGGCGGCATTGCGGCGAATGGCCTCGGCCGGCGTGAACAGCCCTGAGACATCGAGTATAGGCAGGCTTTTCGATGCGATGGCGAGCCTGCTGGGATTAAGGAATGCAATCAACTATGAAGGCCAGGCGGCGATTGAGTTGGAAGCGATTGCCGACAAAAGCGTGGCGAACGGTTATGAGTTTGAGATCGCGGACGGCGGAATCATCAAAGCCGAAGCGGTTATCCGATGCGCGGTAGATGATCTGCTCAACGGGCGGCCCGCTTCGGAAGTTTCGGCGAAGTTCCATCTCGCGGTCGCTCAGTTGATCGTGGATATGGCTTGCGACGCGCAGAACAGGCGCCGCATCAACCGCGTCGCGCTCTCAGGCGGCGTCTTCCAAAATATGTTTTTGCTGGAGCGCGCGCGGCGGATGCTCGCGGCGCGCGGCTTCGAGGTTTTCACGCATAGCCGCACGCCGGCGAACGACGGCGGCGTCTCGCTCGGTCAGGCGGCTGTGGCCAACGCGCGTCTGGCGTCAGGGAGGATATGATCTTATGTGCCTGGCAATTCCCGGCAAAGTGGTTGAGATCGTGGACGAAGCGAATCAGATCGCCAAAGTCGAAGTCGGCGGCGTGCGGCGCAACGTCAACACCGGCCTGCTCGACGATGCGAAGGTCGGCGAGTATGTCCTGGTTCACGTCGGTTTCGCGATGAGCAAGGTTGATGAAAAGCAGGCCGAGGAGACGCTGCGATTGCTGCGCGAACTCGGTTCGTATCAGGATGAATTCGATCAATTCAAAACTTCGATGGAGTGACGCAATGCCAGAGACAATTGAAGATTTTTCGCGCGCCTTCTATCCGTTCCTGCACGAAAGCGGTCAGCGGCGGAAAGAGCAGCGGCAGGAATTGATGGAAGACCTGCGCTTCTCGTTGATGGAGAAAGCGCGCGAAAGCATAGAGGTCAAGCAGCGATTCTTTGAAGAGAATGCGAAGACCATCCTGGCGGTGTCGCAACATCTGGCGAGGACGTTCGCGCGCGGCGGCAAGCTGTTAGTTTGCGGCAACGGCGGTTCAGCGACCGATGCGCAGCACGTGGCCGTCGAGTTCATGCATCCGGTGACAGTCGGGCGCAAAGCCCTGCCGGCCATCTGTCTGGTCAACGATCTGGCGATGGTTACGGCGGTGGCGAACGACGTGAGCTTCGCCGATGTTTTCACGCGGCAGCTCATCGCGCTCGGACGTGAAGGCGACGCGCTGCTGGCGATTTCAACCAGCGGAAATTCGGAGAACCTGCTGAGCGCCTGCGCCACAGCGCGCCGGATGAAGATTGCCACAATCGGTTTCTCAGGCGGCGACGGCGGCAGGATGGTCGAGATGCAGGCCGAGGGCTTGCTGGATTTTTGCCTGAACGCGCCGACTTCGAGCGTTCATCGCATTCAGGAAACGCACGTCACGCTCTATCACATCGTGTGGGATTTGACGCATACGTTTTTGCAGCGCGAATCGCTGTTGGAGGCGGACGATGAAGTTCATAGATGAATACAGGCAAAGCGATCTGGCGCGAACACTGGCCGGCAAGATCGCGGCGATGACCTCGCAGCCGCTCAAGATTATGGAAGTCTGCGGCGGCCACACGCACACGATTTTCAAATACGGCATCGAAGATCTGCTGCCGCCCAACATCGAGATGATTCACGGCCCCGGCTGTCCGGTTTGCGTCATTCCGATGGGGCGCACGGACGATGCGATTGCGCTCGCGCGGCAACCGGGCGTGATCTTCACGACATACGGCGACGCGATGCGCGTGCCCGGATCGAAGATGAGCCTGCTGGATGCGAAGGCTGGCGGCGCGGATGTGCGGATGGTTTATTCGCCGCTCGACGCGTTGAAGATCGCCAAACAGAATCCCAACCGCCACGTTGTCTTTTTCGCGCTCGGCTTCGAGACTACGTCGCCTTCGACGGCGATGACCATTTTGCAGGCGGCTAAAGACGGCGTCGAAAACTTCAGCGTCTTTTGCAACCACATCACGATAGTTCCCACGCTCAAGGCCATGCTCGATTCGCCTGATCTGAAACTCGATGGCTTCGTCGGTCCCGGCCACGTCAGCACGGTCATCGGGACGCGCACTTACGAATTCGTGCCGCGCGAATACGGCAAGCCGCTGGTCGTGTCGGGCTTCGAGCCGCTCGACATCCTGCAATCGGTTCATATGATCGTCAAACAAATCGTTGAAGGCCGCGCCGAAGTGGAAAACCAGTACGGGCGTGTAGTCGCGCGCGACGGCAACAGACGGGCGCTGGAAGTTTTGTTCGAGGTTTTCGAGGCGCGCGATTATTTCGAGTGGCGGGGACTCGGCTCGATTGCGCACAGCGGGATGAAGCTGAAGAAGAAGTACTCGGCGTTCGACGCGGAGTTCAAATTCAGCGTGCCCGGATTGCGCGTCGCCGATCCGAAGGCCTGCCAGTGCGGCGAGATTTTGAAGGGCGTCAAGAAGCCCTGGGAGTGCAAAGTCTTCGGAACAGCCTGCACGCCGGAAACGCCCATCGGATCCTGCATGGTTTCGTCCGAAGGCGCGTGCGCGGCTTATTACAACTTCGGGCGTCTCTCGAAAATCGCTGAACGCGCGGGCGCGCAACAGACCGCCCAGTCAGCCGCTGTGAGGAATTGAGATGATTACAGAATTCACGCCCTCGCCGCTCTTCCAGCGTGTCGAGCGGGCCCGGCGCAGAAAACCCAGAGTCAGAGACACGCACATCACGCTCGCGCACGGCAGCGGAGGCAAGGCCATGCGCGAATTGATCGAAGGTCTTTTCCTCGAATACCTGAGAAATCCGCTGCTCGAAAAGCTCGAAGATCAAGCCGTTTTCGATCTCAACGGGCTGTCATCCCGCATGGCTTTCACGACCGATTCATACGTCGTTGATCCGATTTTCTTCCCTGGCGGCGACATCGGCGCGTTGGCCGTCAACGGCACGGTCAACGATCTGGCGATGAGCGGCGCTCGTCCGCTGTTCCTCTCCGCCGGCTTCATCATCGAAGAAGGCTTTCCCGTCGAAGACCTCAGACGCATCCTTGCCTCGATGCGCGACGCCGCCCGCGAAGCCGGCGTCGAAATCGTGACCGGCGACACCAAAGTCGTGCAGCGTGGCGGCGCCGACAAAATCTTCATCAACACTTCCGGCGTCGGCGTGATCGAATGCCCGGTCAACATCTCCGCTTCACGCGCGCGGGTAGGCGACAAAGTAATCCTGAGCGGCGCGATTGGCGATCACGGAACGACAATTATGATCGCGCGCGGCGAGCTTGAGCTGGAAACCGGGATTGCAAGCGACACTGCGCCGCTCGATTGGCTGGTCGCGGATATGCTCGATGAAGCCGTCCGCCGTAACGCAACGGATTTGATTCACTGCCTGCGCGATCCGACGCGGGGCGGCGTGGCGACCACGCTCAATGAAATCGCGCTCTGCTCCGAAGTCTGCGTTCAGATATACGAAAACCGAATTCCGATGCGCGAAGAAGTCAGAGGCGCGTGCGAAATTCTCGGTCTCGATCCGCTCTACGTGGCCAATGAAGGCAAGCTGATCGCCGTAGTTTCTGATGAGATCGCCGAAGCGATTGTCGCGCGGATGCGCGCGAATCCGTATGGCCGCGAAGCCTGCATCATTGGCGAGGTGAAAGCCGAGCCGCCGGGGATTGTCGCAATGGTCACAGGATTCGGCGGCTCGCGCATCGTGGATATGCTGGTCGGCGAGCAGTTGCCGCGCATCTGCTGAGGATTACCGGACAGGTGGAAAAAACGGAAGAGGCGGAAAGTTTCCCGGGCATTTCCGTTAATTCCGTAGTCTTCTTGCCCGTCTGAGCAGCCACTCCGGAAAAACAAAAACGCGAAGCGAACGAAGGAAAGGAGGAAGAAACTTCGCCGCTTCGCGTCTTTGTCTGAAACAGCAGTCATTGCTGACTGCCAGCTTGAACTTATCGCCCCGTGCGAACCGGGACTTTGATCACCTGTCCGGCGCGCAGTTTCGCCGACGAACTGAGCCGGTTGAGCGTGGCGATGTCGCGGACCGAGGTGTTGTAACGACCGGCGATGTCGCCCAGACTTTCGCCGGATTTGACCTTGTAGGTGATCATTTTCGTCCGGCCACCTGTCCCAGCCGAAGCGGCGGCAACAGAGCCTGAGCCTTTGGCGTTGGTCAGGACGACGTTACGCACGCCGTTGCCCGCAGGGATGATCACTTTCTGGCCACCCTTGATGACCCCGCCGTTGACCTGTTCGATGGCCGCCGCCGAAACGCCTGTCTTGCGGCTGATCGTCTCGAACGAATCACTGGTTTGAGCGGTCAGCATGCGCCAACTCGCCCGCTTCTCAGCCGGGATGCGCATCAACGCGGTCTGCAAAACTCGCCCCTTGCCCGGCGGAACGCGCAACAAATGCTCGACGCCCGGAGGCGTCACTCCGCGTTTCAATTCAGGATTGAGCGCAAGCAGCATGTCGTAAGGCGTGTCGGTCGCGTCGGAAGCCAGCCGCAGATCAACCATGTTGTTGACCTTGACGTAATCGTATTTCAACGGCGGTTCGGGTTTGACTGAGAAGCCGTATTTTTCAGGGTTCTTGGCGATGATGATCGTCGCCAGAATGTTCGGAACGTAATTGCGCGTCTCCTGCGGGATCAAACCGCGCGAATAGATTTCCCAGAAATCGGCGTAACCCGAACGGGCAATCGCGGAATCAACGCGGCCCTCGCCGGAGTTGTAAGCCGCCATCGCCAGTTCCCAGTTGCCGTCGTAACGGTTGGCCAGCCATTTCAGATAACGAGCCGAAGCGCGCGTGGCCTTTTCAAAGCTCGAACGTTCGTCAACGTAATAATCCTGACGCAACCCGTAGCGCGCGCCCGTAGGCGGAAAGAACTGCCACAAACCGACGCAGGCAGCCCACGAACGAGCGACGGGCGACCAGGCGCTCTCAACCTGACCCAGCCAGACGATGTCCTGCGGAACGCCTTCTTCCTTGAAAATCTTCCGCGCCATCTCCATAAATCTGCCGGAGCGGCGCAATCCCTGCTCCATCGTCGCGCGTCCGCGACCCATGTAGTAATTGATGAAACTCTGAACCAGGGCGTTCGGCCTGAAGTTGAAATCGAGCTTTGCCGCCGCGACCGCCGTTTGCACTTGATCTTCGGTGGTTCCCTTCGTTTCTTCCTCAGTCAGATTGAGCTTCGTCAGATCGTCCAGAGGCGACGGCGTAAAAGTCTGCTGACCGAAGCCGCGATCCGAGGTCTGTTTTTCCTGCGTCTTTTGCGAGGAAGCCGGTTCTTGCGGGGCGCCGTTGTTTTGGGCTACATCGGTGGGCGCTGGCATTGGAGCCGCGACCATCAAGGTCATCTGCCTTTGAAAGATGTGTTCGACCAGATTCTGATAGTGCTGCTGCAGGCGGGCGTCGCTGCGAACGTCAATGCCCGCTTCGAGCACTATATCAACAGCCTTGTCGTATTCTCGGCGGGCCTTGTCGAAGTTTCCGTCCTTGAAGTTGACTTCAGCGGACTGGAAGTAGGTGTTCGAGCGTTCGATGACCCGCTGAATTTCCTGGGTGCGATGAGATAGCTCGACACTCGTGTCAGTGTTGTTTGAAACGACCCCGCGCGCTTGCGCGAAGACGGATGAATTATTCAGGCAAGTGATCAGGGCAAGGGAGAGGCAAACGGTTAAGAGACTAGCGGGGAAGCCCGACAAGATAAGACGCAGGCCGGGGGCTAGCCTTTTACTATGAGATTCAAGCATTATTCCGATTCCTCCGAAGATTTTCCATTCCAGCGATTTTCAATAGGGCCGGGATGCATGCGTTGGCGATGGCTATGTGCAAGCAAAGCTTTTACCCTATTGATCATTTCGAGTTCATGAAGAGTTCATGAATCAATTAGAGACGCCAACAACGCGGCGGATTGTAACTTTTACACTCTACCCTGTCAATTTCGATTTTCCTGCCCCCGCCTCACCCGTTTCATAGCCAAAACACCGCTGAAACAAGCCTGGGAGCGCAGGCGAGGACGCCTTCGCTCTCAGAACGCGCAATTGACAGCCTTCTTTCGGTCATCGTATAAGCAGCGATGATGAAAGCTCCGCTCAGGTTATCTTTGGTCATCTTCGCGATTATCATTTGCGCTGGCTTCCTGCCTGCCTTCGCGCAGCAGAAGAAGTTTCCAGCCTACACCGGTCATGTCAACGACTTCGCCAACGTTATTGATCAGCAAACCAAACAGAAGCTGGAATTGTGGCTAACCAATTTCGAGAAGATGACCGGGACGCAGATCGCAGCGGTCACAGTCACCTCGCTCGAAGGTCGTTCAGTCGAAGATTACGCCACCGATCTATACCGCGAGTGGGGCATCGGCGCGAAAAGCGGAGAGAACAGAGACAAAGGCGCGCTGCTGCTCGTCGCTATTCAGGATCGCAAGACGAGGCTTGAGGTCGGATACGGACTCGAAGGAGACCTGCCGGACGGATTGGCGGGAGAGATCATTCGCAGGATGAGGCCGGAGCTTCAGCAGGGCCGGTATTCAGCGGCGATGATCATCGGCGTCAGAACTCTGCTCGATACGCTGGCCGAGAAATGGAATGTCAACATCGCGGGCATTGAAGACCGCCGCTACGCTTATCGCGCTCCCGCCCAGCGAGGAGGCGGACTTGGTGGGCTGATCTGCCTGCTTGTCGGGGTTGTCATCTTCCTCCTGTTCATCTCCGCCATCTCCAAATCGGGTCGCGGGGGCAAAGGCGGGGGCAGAGGCGGCGGAGCAGGCAATCTCTGGTGGCTTTATCCGATCATTTTCAATCGCGGCGGCGGCGGCTTCGGCGGCGGTTCGTGGGGAAATACCGGCGGCTGGGGCGATAGTGGCGGCGGCGGCGGGAGCGATTGGGGCGGTTTTGGAGGCGGCGCCAGCGGCGGAGGCGGCGCCAGCGATAGTTGGTGAGTTTGAGCATCGGGAGTCGGGTTTATGGATTATCAATTCAATGAACTGGTCACTCATTTACAATCGGCGCAGGGCGATAATCTGGTGTCGGTCATCGTTCACGGCTCGGCGATTGCCGCGCCCGGCAATCCGAAAAGATCGGACTACCAGACGCTGATCGTCACGCGCAGCCTGACGGCGAATGATCTGCGGCGGCTGCGCCCGGTTATCAGGTGGTGGACCGGAGCGGGCTATGAGATGCCGGTGTTTTTCACTGTGGAAGAGTTCGACAATTCGCTCGATGTATTTCCGATCGAATTCCGGCAAATGAAACGCGCCTACCGTGTGCTTTATGGCCAGGATTTGCTTGCCAACCGCGAGGCGTCGAAAGAGCATTTGCGCTGGCAGACCGAACTTGAGTTGCGTGGAAAGTTGTTGCGGCTGCGCTCACTGGCGCTGCCCGCGAGCGAATCAACGCGCGATCTGGTAAATCTGATGACCGAAAGCGTAGTGAGTTTCGTCAGGTTCCTTCGGCCAATCCCGGAAATGTCGGGCGAAGAGCCGCCGCTTGGAAGACTGGCTACGGCTCGGCGAGTTGGCGAGCTTTTGAACGTGGACACCGCGCCGCTCGTCCGCGTTCTGCAACTGCGCGATGAGCCGCGAGAGTTGATGGAGATCGAAGTTCAAGACCTTTTCGCAAGTTACCTCGATTGCCTGACGCGGGTGATCGAGGCGGTGGACAATTTGTAACCGCTCGGCTTTCCCCACACTGAGTCTTTAAAGAAACGTCAGCAAGCTCGACAAAGCTTGCCCCACAAATTCAAAAGGAGAGAGCAATGGGAAAAACAGCGCTGGTTATTCTGGGAGTGATCCTGCTGTGCGTACTGGTCCTCGGAGGCTGGGCGTTGGGTAGTTACAACAGCCTGGTAAAACTGAGCAACGCCGTAGACACGCAATGGTCGCAGGTCGAGAATCAAATGCAGCGTCGCGCCGATCTGATTCCAAATCTCGTCAATACGGTCAAGGGCTACGCCGGGCAGGAGAAGGAAATTTTCACCCGCATCGCCGAAGCGCGGTCGCGGCTGCTTTCGGCCACGACGCCGGAACAGAAGATTGAAGCCGACGGTCAACTGACCCAGGCGCTGCGCGATGGAGGATTGCTGGGCACTGGCGGACGATTCCTCTCCATCACCGAGCAGTACCCAGAATTGAAATCCAACCAAAACTTCATGAGCCTGCAGTATGAGCTGGCGGGCGCTGAAAACCGGCTGTCGCAGGAGCGCCGCCTTTATAACCTGGCCGTTCAGGATTACAACAACTCGCGTCAAACGTTCCCAAACGTGCTGGTTGCGGGCCTGATGGGATTTAAGGACAAACCACTCTTCAAAGCCGATGAAGGCGCGAAGCAGGCGCCGAAGGTGGATTTCAGCAAATAGTCTTTTCGGTGAAAACAGAATGGCCACTGACAGCATGCAAGCTTTCCGCGCTATCAGTGGCCTTTCATTTCAGATTGAGTGAATCTTTCAGCCCTGCCTTGCCCCCAAGCATCTCTTCCTATCTGGTTTTGCGCCACCCTTCAGCCAAAGCAAAGCCTCTTCATCAGGCTGATCCGGGTTGATCCAAACTACCTTTCTGATCTCGCCAACGCTGATTGCAGCTTCGATGAACAAAGCTCTCACCGTTTCATCAAGCGCAACAACGATTTCATCCGTCACCAACGCAGCTTCAAGAAGATGAATATCCTTCAGCATCGCCGCCCCCGCTTTCTCGCTTTGCGATGCTTGATATATCTTACCGCGTAAGACTTGATCCTCCGCCGAATCAATCAACGCTGCTTTCTTGCGGGCGAACATTGAAACCAGCCATCGTCTGGCAAAGTTCGATTTGTGTTTATGCCATTCCTTACGAATTTCGGGTGTCAAAACCGCATGGTGGCAGATATCAAGGACGGCCTTGAGGAAATCGCGGCAGTTTTTCGAGGTGGGGAATACAGCGTCTTCTCCGCCTGAGGAGCGGGCGACAGACGCGTCTATCACAAGACGCCGAGAGTTTTTTATCGTCATTGTCAGTGAACCTGCTGTCGCGCTTCCGCCGCATCAAGGTAGCGGCCCTCCGCCGCCAATTCCACTTCCGCAAAATCTTCCGGCCAGTCTCCAAAAGCGCCTGCTTCATCCAAATCGGCGCTGCGCACCGTCGTGAGTCCGTCTTCGCCTCGCGTAAACCAGTGTAGCTTGACCAATTCTGGCGGCAGTTCGCCTTCTGCAACTAGCGTTTGAATGCCTAAAAGCAAGAGCGAGCTATGCGTTTCGGCGACAACGCGCACACCACGCTTAACGGCATCAGCCAAGACCCGCGCCATTGCAGTTTGTGCACGCGGGTGTAGATGGATCTCTGGCTGTTCAAGATAAACCAATTGCCCTGGCTTCGCTGTATGAAGAGCAACCAACACTGGCAAAGTCTGCGAAACTCCGACACCGACGTCAGCGATGTTTATCAGGTCGCGTGAGCCATCTCGACCTGCGCTGGGACGACGCCCCACCTGGAGTTCAACTTGAGTATCATTGATACGCTTCGCGGCAACTTTCCAAGTAAGGCCAAGCCTCTCGAGATCTGAACTCAACTGAGCAATCTTGTCTTCCTTCTTTTCACTTTGCCATCGCGCGATAATGCTTGCAGTATAATTTTCAAAAGTACCAGGGAAGGATGCGCCTACCGCCGTTACTGGATAGGCTCTTTCTGGGTTCCCTCTCAAACCTGGCAGGTGGAGAATCTCACGTATGAAAGGAGAAAAGTACTCACTCACGGGTAGAAATCCAGAAAGAGAAAGAACCGTAAATGGGGGTGGCGCTCCAGGACTAATCTCAACCCCCAAATAACAACGCTCCCGACCAACCATCAACAGCGGGGCAGCCGATGATTTCGCAAATCCGTTTGCTTGTTTCCCAAGCTCCGTCTTCATCCATTCTCTAATATACTCAGGCAAGAGAGAAACTATATCCTCTTCGGACATACCTGGACGCAGGTGAATTGGCGCTTCCCGCTCACTATCCTTGTACACCACTTGTTGAACATCAAATCCACCTTGCGGTTGCTTGCCAAAACCTATTTTTATGGAAGCGTCTACCTGTCCCATGACATCCACCATCTGTCCCTCATCATCATCAGCAGCAATATCATGACAGCAAGTAACTTCAATGCCGACAAAAAAGCTCTGTGCTCGTTTTCCCTTACCGACCCCCGATAACAGTTGATCAAATGAAGTGAATTTGACGTTCGGCCCGCTGAGCAAAAGCGCTCCAGGGTCATATGTTGCATCAAGAGTCTGTTTCAGAAGCAAGAGCGGTTGAACAATGCTCGATTTACCAGAGCTGTTGGCACCGGCTAAGAGGGTTAGAGGGCGAATTTCAACGGATTGCTCTCGGCTGATGGATTTGTAGCCAGAGACTGTGATCCGCTTAATTCCCTCCTGACTCTGCAGCGAAAATGGATGTTGTTTAGACTTCCTCTTTTTCATTGCCAAACCTACTCATATGTTAGAGCTAAGTCGTTAATCTCCGGTAAATCCCCGGCAACCGTTCCGGCAAACTCATCACGTCATCAATGATCGTGTACCCGATCTCGCCGTACAAATCCTTCAACTCGGCTTCAGACTCGCGGTCAATCGTGATGCAGAATGGCGTGATGCCGGCGATCTTGGTTTGGCGCAGGGCCATCTTGGTATCTTCGCGGGCGTAGCGCGAATCGCCGTAATCGTGGTCGTAGGGGCGTCCATCCGAAAGCACGATCAGCAGCTTCGTGCGGGCGTCCTGTCGTTCAAGCTCCGACGCCGCGTGGCGGATGGCCGCGCCGAGGCGAGTGTTGTTGTGGTAGGTGATGCCGCCGATTCGCTTTTCGACTTCGGCTGAATACTTCTCGCCGAATCGTTTGATCGAGAAATATTTGACGTTGCGGCGGCCTTCGCTGGTGAAGCCGGAGATCGAATAAGCGTCGCCGACGGCTTCCAGAGCTTCGCTCATCAAGACCAGGCCCTGCTTTTCGATGTCTATGATCTTCTGCCCGGGTCGCGTGTACGGCTGATTCGGATGCCGCGTGATCGTGCGCGCCGTGGACGAAGACATATCGAGCAGGAACGACACCGCCACGTCGCGTTCGCGGCGGATGCGGCGAATGTAGAGACGGTCGGACGGACGGCCCGTAGTCTTTTTATCCACGTGGTGGTCAATCACCGCCTGCAGATCGAAATCTTCGCCATCGAGTTCGCCTTTGATCTTGCGCAGCGATTCGGGCTTGAGCATCTGGAATTGATGGCGAATTGACGAAATCACGCCCGAATATCTGGCCCGCACCTGTTCGACGAAATCGCGGTGGCCGCGCCGATTTTCGCGCTGGATCACGCGGCACCATTTGGCGCGATGATCGCCGAGTTCGCGATCCCATTCGTCGTAAAAGAAAACCTCGTCGCCTTCCTGCAACTCCTGCTCGCTCGATTCGGCGTTCATCAATTCGTTGAGCAGGTCGGAATCGGTCGGCAGAGTCTCTTCGACCTGCTGCGACCACTGGTTGAACAGTTCGGGGCGGCGCTGAGTCTGCGCGGGTTGCTGTTGCTGATCGTTGTCGCCGCTCTCGTTGTCCTGCTGATCCTTTTCGCTCTCCTGTTCTTCCTGGTTGGTTTCGTTTTCGGACTCTTGCTGGTTGCGGCGTTGGTTGAGCAGTTCGTAAACGCGGAAGGTGGCGATCAGCGTGTCGGCGACCGTCGCGTCGTCGCGGCGCAGGTATTCGGCGACGATGCGCTCGAACTGGAAGATGATTTCGCCGTAAGCGCGCCGGGCCGTTTCGTCAATCACGCCGCCGCAGAGCGTGATCTGAAATAGCATCTCATAAACAGCCTGTTCGACGGTCAGCTCGGAGATCGGCGGGCGATGCTCGATCAAACGAGATCGAATGAAATCGAGGTCGCGTCTGATGCCGCGATAGGCTGAGCGCAGCCGCCAGTCAATCCGCCCGTTTTCGAGCGTCGTGAAAATGCGCGCGGCAAGCGTCTGATTGGGAAAACGCGAGAGGACGATCTTGTAATCAGCGGCTTCGATGTGAATCGGTTCCAACTCCGGCCTCGCGCTCAATCCGAGATGTTCGATGTTGGAGTATTGGACGTATTCAGGATTTTCCAAATCTTCAGCCTGCCGGTGTCGCTCCTGCTCGGTGAAGTAGGAATCAATCTGATGCAGGGCGGCGCGGATGTCAGGCGCGCCCATCACGCGCGTGCCGAATTCGACCTGGCCAGAAGCGTGCGCGGCCAGAGCTTTGTAAAGTTTGAAATCTTCTTCAGGCGAACCGAATTCGGCGACGACCGACGGCAGTTGGATCGTGTGGCCGTCGCTGATCTTCGATTCTTCGGGGATGGAGCCGAGCGGCGCGATGACCATCTCGCGCCCGGTCAGACCTTCGACGTAAAGCCGCAGAAGGTGCGCCACCGATTCGAGCGCGACGCCTTCGTGCGCGCCTCGTAAGGATTCCTGGCTTGATTTCGATTCGAGCGCGTAATAGGCCTGAGCTTTGCGCCGGTCTTCGCGATGCAGACTCGCGCCTTCGCGCGCCCACGATTGAAACTGATCGAGCGTTGCTGCGGCCAACGCGCGCGGGCTGCTTTTGAAGCATTCGAGCGCGACGTAGACGTTGTATCCGGCCAGTTCCTCGACGACATCCAGCACGGCATTGACGCGTTCGCCCGCGCGCCTGCGTTGTGTGATTGACAGCGTAGCCAGAACTTTAGGCGTCAGTTTCAGAAAATCATAGACAATCGCGTTGCCTTCGTCGGCGACTTTGCGCGTGACGCGATTCCATTTATCAAAGCTCGACGCGCCGCCGATTTCGATCACCGAACGCGCCGAACGGAAATACTGCAAAGCCGTCGCGCCGCCGCGTTCGAGGAAGCCGCTGGTCTGTTTGCACAACTCGACGATCTCAGCCGGGTTTTGAATGAAATCCAAACCTTCGCCGACCGCCGACAAAAACTCCGCCGCCGTCGCGCCGGTGCGCTGGGCGAAGCTTTCGGCCAGATTCAACGCGGCTTCGACCGGAGATTCAATCGAGCGGGCATCGAAATTCCGCAGCGAGTTGAGAGCCTGAGGAGCGGCGGTTAAAACTTCAGTGCTGTGTTTGACCGAACGGTGAGCGACTTCAACGGCAATTTTGAACAGGCGCGAGGCGAAGCGCTCTTCGCCCAACGCTGCGACCGTGCGAGGCGCGTTGCGGAAAGTGGCCAGAGCGGCGGCGGGTGAAAGCACGATCTGTTTCGAGCAGAGCGCGATCAGCAAAGGCCGCAGGCTTTCAGGCAACGCCGCTAGAATCTCGTTCGAGTAGCGGAAGAAATCGCCCGCCTCTTCGGCGCTGTTGAGCGCGACCTTGCGCCCCATCTCGGCCCACGCGCGCAGATCGCCGTTGTCAACCAGGTTCGAGACTTCCTGGACAGACTTGAAAAAATCCATCGCTACTTTTGGCGACACGCTGACCAGCGAGGCGCCGATGTCCACCGTCACCCAGCCGCGCTCGTTTGGCTTCAAGCCCATCTTCATCGCCAGAGCCTCGACGGTGTTGCGCGTCAAGCCTCTCAGCAGCGATCCGGTCAATCCTTTGCGTTCGTCAGACATAACTTCGGTAAAACAGAACCACGAAGAACACGAAGGCGACGAAGTTCTACTACATTTCTTCGTGATCTTCGTGTCCTTCGTGGTCGGTCTATTTTCAAATCACGGTCGTCACGATCTCTCGAATGCTGCGCTGCAATTCGGGATCGTCGGTAATGGGGCTGGCGATGGCGACTTCGCAGGCGGTCACCGGATCAACTCCGCGCGCGATCAATTGCCCGGCGTAAACCAGCAGGCGCGTCGAAACGCCTTCCTCCAGTCCATGCCCTTTCAGGTTGCGCACCTTCTCGCCGATCTTGACCAGATCGCGCGCCGTAGGCTCGTTGACGCCGCCTTCGTGCGCGACGATCCGCATTTCGGCCTCGGCTGGCGGATAATCGAATTCGAGAGAGAGGAACCGCTGGCGCGTGGACTGCTTCAAATCTTTCAGCACGCTTTGATAACCGGGGTTGTAAGAGATGACGAGCATGAAATCGTCCGGCGCGCTGAGCAACTGGCCCAGCTTTTCAACCGGCAGGATGCGCCGGTCGTCCGTCAGCGGGTGGATCAAAACGATGGTGTCTTTGCGCGCTTCGACGACTTCGTCCAGGTAACAGATAGCGCCGTGGCGGACGGCTGTAGTCAGCGGCCCGTCGTGCCAGACCGTGTCGTCGCCTTCGAGCAAATAACGCCCGACCAGATCGGTCGCCGACAGATCTTCGTGACAGGCGACGGTGATCAGCGGGCGGCCCATCCGGTAAGCCATCGCTTCGACAAAGCGTGTCTTGCCGCATCCCGTCGGCCCTTTCAACATGACGGGTAGTTTGGCTTTGTAAGCGGTTTCAAAGAGCGCGACCTCGTCTTTTATATTCAGATAATAAGGTTCGCGAGTGACTCGATACTTTTCGATTGATTGTTCTCTTGCGATAACTGCGTCAGTGATGTTTGCCATTGTCTTTTTAAGTTAATCCCTGCGATGAGATTCAGACCGTGTTAGAATCGGCCTTACATCTTAACACTGGTAATCGGATTTTGTCAGTTGCTTGCAAATATGATCGCAGTCGCAATGAGTGGCGGAGTGGATAGTTCGACCGCCGCCGCGTTACTCAAAAATCAGGGGCACGATCTGGTCGGCTTTTCGATGCAGCTTTGGAATCAGCGGCGCATCAACGTCGGGCCGGACGGCGAACCTCTGCCTTCGCGCTGCTGTTCGCTCGACGATCTTTACGACGCGCGCACGGTGGCTGTGAAACTCGGCTTTCCGTTCTACGTCGTCAATCTCGAAGATGAATTCGAGCGCGATGTCGTGCGCCCGTTCGTGACCAAATATCTAAACGGC
>WBZO01002312.1_pt1 | contig 25209 bp, 21 predicted proteins | sample 5204261 | NCBI WGS metagenome assembly WBZO01 (sample SAMN12412400, study PRJNA552823) | activated sludge metagenome | isolation source: activated sludge from anammox sidestream of wastewater treatment plant... | place: USA: North Carolina | collected 2017-09
CTAGATATTACTATAATACTATATCATATATATACCCATATATTTCATGAAGAACAGCTGAAGTGGTTGATAACGCTAAAGCAGAAGGGATGAACCATAAAACAGGCAGGCTTGAGTAGCCTAAAGAATAAAACCCGGTTGGTGCTGCTGTTATATTAATTCCACTTTTCTCAAATAGTGCTTTGGCGCGTTGCATATGACTAGCAGAAGTAACAAGCACTACCCTCGAGATGCCATATTGTTGAAGTAATCTAGATGTATATCTAGCATTTTCGCTGGTAGTCTTGGAGTCAGGCTCCAAATAAATCTGGTTCTCAACATCAAATTCATCTATTAGTGCCTTTTTCATTAAACTAGCTTCAGAATCTTTTGTATCAATTGCACCACCCGAAACAAAGATTGGCAGATCCGGATTTTTCTTTGCTAGATAAGCTGCATATCGGATTCTAACAAAAGTATCCGGGCTTGAAATCGCATTTACGCTATACTCATTTGCATTATTATTTACTCCACCGCCAAGTAGCACTATAGCCTGTACGTGCTTAAGCGAAGATGGCTTGATGGTAGCTGGCGCAATTATCCGGTTTAGCTGATAAGCAAAATACGGAGTAGATTGAATATATAACGAGAGACAGCCGAAAATTATTATAATCTTGCCAATTCGCTTTTGTGGCTTGAAAAAAAAGGCTCCAAGTAGTATAATAATCAGCGAATTTAACGGTGGCAATAAAAAACTTTGTAGCAATCTATGCAAAAGGATTGTAATCATATCGTCCAAGTTAAAAATTTTCCAATATTTTATCTTAAAGGAGCCCGGAATGGCGAAAATTGCATTAGTAACAGGTGGAATGGGTGGTTTGGGTACGGCTATGTGTGAAGCTTTGGCAAAAAGCGGGCATACTGTTGTTACAACTTATACTAACGAAGAAAAAGCTAAAGCTTGGTTAGAAAAAACTAAAGCTGCGGGTTATGACTTCAAAGCATACAAATGTGATGTTTCAGACTGGAATTCTACAGTAGAATGTTTTAGCAAAATTAAAGCTGAAGTAGGTAATATCGATGTACTAGTTAATAATGCGGGTATAACGAGAGATGCGACATTTAAGAAAATGACGCCGGATCATTGGAATGCAGTTTTAAGAACTAATCTGGATAGCGTATTCAATACAACAAAACAGGTTCTTGACGATATGGTTGAAAAAGGTTTTGGACGTGTAATTAATATTTCTTCAATTAATGGTCAAAAAGGTCAATTTGGTCAAGCTAATTACTCTGCGGCTAAAGCTGGTGTGCATGGCTTTACAATGGCTATTGCTCAGGAAGTTGCGAAAAAAGGTGTAACTGTTAACACAATTGCACCGGGATACATCGCTACTGAAATGGTTATGGCAGTTCCTGAAGAAGTACGCAATAAAATTATCGCTGGGATTCCAGTAAACCGTCTTGGTAAACCAGAAGAAATTGCAGCTCTTGTAGATTACCTTGCATCAGACCTAGCAGGCTTCATGACTGGTGCTGAACTAGCAATCAATGGTGGTCAACACATGATGTAATAAGTTTGTTCAGAATAATTGAATAAATTCAAAGGTACTGCCATCATACAGTACCTTTTATTATATACTCAATCTAAATTGGGTTTGTTATAACATATTAACCAAAAGGATTAGCCATGAAGAAAATTGCTGTAATACTTGCAGGTTGTGGACGAATGGACGGCTCAGAAATACACGAGTCTGTATTAACTTTACTATCAATTGCCGAATGCAATGCTGAATATAAATGTTTTAGCCTTGATAAAGAGCAAGACCATGTTACTAATCATCTAAACAATGAAAGAACTTCAGAATCAAGAAATATGCTGATAGAATCCGCAAGAATTGCCCGAGGAGATGTAGCAAATCTAGAAACCATAAATATTGATGAGTATGATGCGTTGATCATTCCCGGTGGAAATGGTACTGCATATAATCTGTTTGATTTGGCAACTAAAGGACAAGATTATAGCGTTAATCCAATTGCCGCAAATATTTGCCGCAAATTTACCGAAAACAAAAAGCCTATTGGTTTTATTTGTATTGCTCCAGCAATGATACCAGCAATATATTCTTTCCCGGTAAATCTAACCATCGGTACGGATAAGGCTACGGCAGAATTGTTAACTAGCCGTGGTGCCGTCCATCATAACCGTAAAGTAGATGAAATTTGCGTTGATGACGCGCACAAGATAATAACTACACCAGCGTACATGCTTGCAACTAACATACTTGAAGCATACACGGGAATTAATAAGCTTGTGAAAAAAGTTGTGGAACTAAGCTAAATAGCCTAGGTTGAAGCTAATTGCGTACACAAAAATCCATAGCCATCATTATTACTAGTGGGTTAATGTACGCAATCAGTTAGATTGGTTAATTGTATTTATTTTGACGCATCCATTTGGTGCAAATCCACTTCTCACCTTTGACAACTGGATTACCCGCATGAAGGGTTAGTTTGTCAACCTGCCCTTTGCTATTGCAATATTCGAAATAAACAGCTGAACCTTTTTTGGGCACCACTGACACACCAATATCAGGAAAGGTAGTTTCTCCACCTTGCTCCACATCATTGAGATACATAACCAAGGTTGAAACTCGCTGACCACCAGTTGCCAAATGACGCTGACTTCCTGCTACATCATACGGGAAATAGTCAAAATGCGCCTTATACTCGCCACCTGGACGATAATGAAGGATCTGAATACCTTCACCATTTTCAGCTGGCCAATGCATTACCTCAGCAATCCGACGATCAAGCATGGCTATAAAATCATCTTCCATAAACTTGAAAAAAGTTCCTTCACTAGTGCGATCTTTATGCAATGACTCTTTACCAGTAGCATCATCAACAACTCTTGACTGTTGCATTCTACCTGACGAACGCTTGACTAACTCATCACACTCTTCGGGTGACATCAGATTATCAAAAGTCATGATAGTTGGCTTTTCCATCTTCATGCCAATATAGACACGCTTATCTGAAGTATCGATATAATTAGTATTTAGCGGCACTCGCGGTGTCTCATAAGTATAATCTACCCGTTCACCACCCATCATCGCTCCAGCAATATTATTCGATACCGAAGTAACATCTTTACCTTCCTTAATCATGGTAATCGCCTGAAGTGCAAGTGATGGTGCATAACCCTTGCCAACCATGATATTCGTTAGCATATTTACATCACAGCCACGGGAAATATTTTCTTTAATCCAGTTTAGCCACTCTTGTGGTAAAGCTATTTGTTGCATGATTGTCTATCTCACTTAAAATTTTAACAGATTATTATAACATTATTTTCTATATTGTTTTTATTGTTTATTTTTCCTCGAGAATAACCACCAAGGAGTTCTAAATTTTATAAGGGCAATGTAAGAATATATATATATGAACAATGACAAAATCAATCCGATAGCTATTACATAAAGTCGATCATTAAAGAAAACCGTTAGCAATGCTTGAGGAAGAATAAATGGAAGTACTCTAGGTAAAACTCGGCAATTTCTTTTATTTCCAAGTGCAAGAGGCAAACAACGGTGATAAATTAATTGATGAAGATGCATTTGGTCTGGTCTCATTGCATGCACTTTCTTCACTAATCGCCTTCGATAAATGGTAAATAAGACCTCTATTACAGGGTAAGAAACTATCAGTAACAATGATAAAGGCTTAAACTTATCATGATATTTCTGGCTTAAATAAATGCCTAATACTGCGATTGAGAAACCAATTAGATATGCTCCACCATCTCCCAAAAATAGTTTACCTCGAGGATAGTTATATATAAAGAAACCCAGAATCGCTCCAACCATAGTTAATGACGTATAGTACACCTCTATACAACCTAATTTATAAGCTATTGTTGCAATAGTAAGTAGCCCAACCATTCCACAAAATGAAGAAATACCATGATATCCATCAATAAGATTAAACGAATTAGTAACGCCAACTACCAACAAAACCGTAAATAATAGACAGGTAAAATAATAGGTTTTTAGCTGTGAATCAACTAATGGAATGCCTAAATTATAAATAACTGGTAATATATTAACAGCAAATATGGCAATAAAAGTCCCGAGGCTCATAAAAGCAACACGTTTGAATGGTCCAAAATCTTTGGTTAAATCTTCAGTAATCCCACCTAAAAATATAAAAAATACTGAAATAGCAACTCCGGAAACAAATCGCCCCCACTCTGAACCCATATTATTTATTAGTAAAGTCGATAGCAAAAATGCAACAAAAATTGCCATACCACCAATTCTCGGAACTGGAACTTCATGGTACTTTTGAACCCCAACAAGATCATGATCATGTGATAAATGATAGTGAACATCATTGGTGAATAAGATTAGTTTCACCATGATCAATGAAATAAAGAAAGAAAATAATAAAGTAAACATTCTAATTTACTGACCTTCCAAGCAAGCCATTCACTACCTGCATATATCTATCAATAACTATCTGCTGGTCAAACTCTCTTTCCATCTTAGCCCGCCCAGATTTACCCATTTCAAGCTTTTTATCAAAGGGTAATTCAATAAATTTAGTCATTGCTAGAACAAGAGTTTCGACATCAGCTGTTTTTGCCATATATCCAGTGATTCCATCTTCAACCACATCTTTGCACCCGATACTATCAACAGTAATAATTGGTTTTCCCATACTTGAAGCCTCAAGCAGACTACGTGGCATCCCTTCACGATATGAAGGAAGTATAACACAATCAATATCTTTCATTACATCAAAAACATTATCAACCATTCCCCTATATTCAATAAGCCCCTCTTTTTGCCACCCTTGAATAATCTCAGGAGAAATGGCAGCTGGATTAGATGGAAAATAATTACCTATGAAGATTAATTTCGTAAATGGATATTTTTGTCTAACTATTCTAAAAGCAGAAGTTAACTCCCGAATACCCTTATCCCATAATAATCGCCCAGAATACATAAACTGTATGTTCCCAGAAGAGTGTATCCCGACATATGGAAATCTCTTAAGATTTACCCCTGAACCAGGTAATAACCCAATCTTATTTTTATTCGATAAAATCCGATGTTTAATTAAGGCTTCCAAATCATCATGATTCTGACAAAAGATAAAATCAGTAAATCTGAAACAAAACCGATATAATTTTAATGCAACTTTACTTACAAAGGAATCTCGAATAAAAACGTAACCTAAGCCAGTAACATTAGCTACAATAGGTACTCCCAAGAGTTTTGCAGCTAATGAGCCATATAGGTTTGGCTTTATTGTAAAGCTACAAATCAATTCCGGCTTTGCAGAATAAAATAATTTGAGGTAACGTAAGAATAAAATACAATCTTTTAATGGATTAATGCTTTTACTATCCACATTAAAATTGATAATTTTGATGTCCTCATACTTTAGTTTATCTGCAAACAAACTATCCATTGGAATAGCAACCATTACCTCATAGCCAAGCTGAAGAAAACACTTCATCAAATGAAACTGCCCATAGACATGATGGGCAGTATTGTCTATAAAAATTATTTTTTTCACAAACAATTATTTTAAAAACTCTTGATACCATTTAGCTGCAAGGTTAAGTCCATCAGTCAATTTATATTGAGGACTATAACCAAGTAACTCACGAGCAGCAGAAATATCTGCTAACGAATGGCGAACATCCCCAGAACGAAAGTCACGGTAGTTCGGCTGAAGGATAGAGTTGGGTGCAATAATCGATTTTAAGTGATTAAAAAGCTCATTTAATGTAGTGCGATCACCATAAGCTACATTATAAACTCGATTTACAGCAAGAGTATTCTCGGTAACTCCAGCAAGAATATTTGCCTGTACTACATTATCAATATAGCAAAAATCACGACTAGTTTCACCATCCCCATTGATATACGGAGGTTCTCCATTCATTATTGCTTTAAACCATAAAGGTATAACCGCAGCATATGCCCCATCTGGATCTTGTCTCCGCCCAAACACATTAAAGTAGCGCAATCCAATCGTCTCAATACCATAAGTTTTAGCAAAAACCCCAGCATATAATTCACAACAATACTTGGTTACTGCATATGGAGATAATTGATCACCAATTTTATCTTCTTGTTTTGGTAGACCTGGATGATCACCATATACTGAACTACTTGAAGCATAGATAAATCGGTTAACTTTATTATCTACCGCCGCCTTTAACATATTAACGATGGCAGTGGTGTTATTCGCATGTGAACGAACCGGATCGGCTATTGAGCGCGGGACACTGCCTAATGCCGCTTGATGAAGGATAATATCAATACCATCACAAACCTTGCTACAAACTTCAAAGTTACACAAATCGCCGTCAATGAAAGTAAAGTTTTGCCATTTGGTTTCACCTACAATTTGCCTAACTTCGTCAAGATTACGTTGAAATCCTGTCGAAAAATTATCCACACCAACTACTTGCTGATCATTTTGTAATAGATACTCAAGCAAATTTGAACCAATAAAGCCCGCTACACCAGTAATGAGCCATTTTTTTTGTACCTTTAAATTCATTATATAACCTTATAGTATTCATTCCATTGCTGAAACATTAAAATATCCCATAAATGGTACCCATTGTTAGCTTTTCCCGATAAATGTTCAGCCCATCTGTTATTAATAATTTGGCTATTAAATATGCCTTGGGCATTGATTTTTACTGGATCCAGCAAATCACAAGCCCAATCTTTCAATTCCCCTCTTAACCATTGATTTATCGGAATACCAAACCCTTTTTTGGGGCGCTCGATAAGCTCTTTTGGAACATATCGATAAAGTATATCCCGAAGGATATATTTACTTACATTATTATTTATCTTGTATTTGTCAGGTAACATGAAAGCAAATTCTACTATTTTATGGTTCAAGAGAGGTGCACGAGTCTCCAAACTAACTGACATTGATGCTCTATCAACTTTGGTCATAATATCATCAGGTAAATAACCAACAGTATCAAGATATTGCATTTTTAGCATATTATTACTAATATCATTATCTTTTAGCCACAAGCTATTGGCTGAAATATTAGTTCTCATAACAAGTTCTGGATTAAGCCAATGAGCAAGGATAACCAAATATAGGTCATCAAAAGTTTTTGCACTAACTGCTCCGGATAACTTGTAAAGTTTGTCGGATAAATTACTTATAGGAAATTTTATAAGCTTTTCTACTTTTCTAATCGCTTGTGGGCTAAGAAGATTTAATAATTTGATAACTCCCGGACGTAAAAATTCAGGGATATAGTTTATTTTATTAAATAACCTTTGAGCTAATAAATATCTATTATAACCGCAAAATAATTCATCACCTCCATCGCCAGATAATGCTACAGTCACTTTTGATTTTGCCAAAGCAGAAACCAAAACAGTCGGAATTTGCGATGAATCGGCAAATGGCTCATCATAAATAAGAGGAATATTTGGAATCACTTTTAATGCATCCTGATCAGTAACATATAGCTCATTATGATTAGTACCTAGGTGGCGTGCAACCTCCTTAGCATAGTGAGCCTCATTATATTCAGGATGATCAAATCCGATGCTAAAAGTCTCAATGGGCTTAGATGATTGCTTTTGCATTAGCGCACTTATCAGCGAAGAATCTACTCCGCCAGATAAAAAACAGCCAACCGGAACATCAGCCATCATCTGTTGGTCAATCACGGAAAGCAGCATTGACTCTAATTTATCACTAGCAATACTAAAACTTTCATCATATGCAATAAATAAAAAAGAAGATAACTGCCAATATTGTTCTGGTTTTAGTAGAGCATGACTTTGATATTGTGAATAATCCAATTTAATCATGCTGCCTGGTTCTAGTTTATAAATCCCTTTATAAATGGAGAGTGGCGCAGGAATACAATTATGCAGTAATAATTGAGCTATTGCATCCGGGTTAATAATTGCAACAAATTTTGGATGCATGCGAATAGCTTTTAGCTCGGAAGCAAAAATAAACGTGTCTTGGATATAGCCATAATAAAGAGGTTTTTCCCCTATCCGATCTCGGATCAGATATAAAGCCTTCTCTTCTCTATCCCAAAGTGCAATAGCAAACATTCCTTCAAATTTTGCAAGTGCAGCTTCTATACCCAAGTTATCGAAATAAGCAAGTATCACTTCCGTATCAGAGTGCCCACGCCAAATATGACTACCAAATTGTTGCTCGTATTCTTTACGCAGATTATTATGATTATATATCTCCCCATTGAAGACAATAACGTAGCGTCCCGAATCAGACAACATCGGTTGCTTACCAGCATCAGATAAATCAAGGATAGCTAGCCTTTGATGTATTAGATTTACGCCAAAATTACCATCTGACCAATGTCCATATGCATCTGGTCCACGATGCTCAATAGCAGAACCCATCCTTCTTGCAATTATCGGAAGATCATAATTAGGGTTTTTATCTATAAAACCAGCTATTCCACACATTAATTAGCTACTTTCTTACCAATAGCATGCCAATACGGCATATTTTCTGAAACAACTATGTCTGTAAGCCCAACCTTTGTCATCATATTAATTATCTGCTTCTTTGTAAACCTTTGCTCCAAAGGAGTGCCAAATCTATCTAATGCATCATTACGAATGACTTTTAGAGAAGTTCCAACATAAAAAGATAAGGGAATTTTTTCCCATAATTTACTATTTTTAAACATTTTTTTCAATAAATAAGATAGCCCAACTAGCGGTAAATAAATTAAAAAAGCTATAACTTCGCAAGCTAATTTTTTCATAAAGCTAGGCAGCTTTGATATAAAAAACCTCATGACAGTGGTTAATTTAAATATTACCCTAAATAATTGCCCACGGTTATCAAGTGCATAGTATAGGTAGACATAGACAAAACCACCTTGCTTGGCTTTGGCTGTAATATCAGCTAAAGCTTGTTGAGTATTTGGAATATGATGCAATACTCCTACACTCATTACAAGATCAAATGTTCCATTCTCAAACGGTAGATCATCCGCGCTTGCCTGGCTCACTCTAACATTATTAGTCTCGAATAAAAGCTTTGCTGCAGCAAAAACTGCATTACTAGGATCAAGCGCTTCAATCCACTTAACTTTATCAGACAAATATTTTGACCAGCGACCTGTACCGCAACCAACATCCAGTGCTAATGAGTCTTTATTTATTTCAGGAGGTAAGATATCAAAATATTGTTGACCAATATCACTAATCTCTTTTTCTGTAAAACTATTGAATTTACTCCATTCTTCACCAAATGAATAAACTGTTTTTTCATCAATATTTACATTCTGAATATTGAAGCACGAAATTGACTTACCAAATTTGGTTAATATTTGTACTGGTTGTTTTGTAAATTTAATCATTTTTATTTCTCAAAAATGAGACTTTTATTAATAATTTGTTGATATAAATTCTCATATTTTATTACCATTGAGGTAAGACTAAAATTATCTGCCACCCTGTTTCTGGCACATACACCTTTTTGAAATAATTCAACTTTATTTTTGCTTAACATCTTTAAAATAGCAGCGGATAACTCCGACAGGGAATCAACAGGTACAACGGTACCAGTATCTCCAACAATATAAGCGGAATCCCCAGCATCAGTTACAATACAAGGAATTTGGCTTGCCATCGCTTCTGCAATTACATTAGGAAATCCTTCTACACGGCTACTTGAGACCAAAATATCAAACATTGGATATAAGTATTCTACATCTGGAATTGGTCCTAGCAATAAAATATTATCTTCTAAAGCATACACCTTAATCCATTCCATTAATTTTGTATTATTGATATCAATTCCCTTACCAACTATCACCAGCTTAAATGATGAAATATGCTTTCTTACTGTTGAAAATACTTGCAAAAGTAATTCATGATTCTTAGTATAATCAAACCGCCCAATATTGCCAATTATAAGATCATCTTCTGAAATACCATATTTCTTACGTTTTTCAATACGGGTTAATTCACAGTATTTAAACTTATCTAAATCATAACCATTATTTATAACAACTTCTTGTTTATTTTTATAGCCAATCCGGTGATGCTCTTTTCTTGCGGACTCAGCACAATAAATTATTGCAGCAGGTAGGCTAGAAACTATACGACAAAGTCTTCGAATAAGTTTGGTCTTATAAAATCCTTTGTTATTTGGTAATACTGAAGCTCGAATATTCCAGATAATATTTCTCACCCTAGCTAACTTACCCACTACCAACCCTAATAAATCTGCATGATATAGCCATGTTTGGATAATATCAGGCGATATTAATTTAATTAATTTATATAACCTGTATATTCCCAATACTGAATTTTTATTTAAATATAAACAATGAACTTCTATACCCCTAGCTTGAAGAAATTCGCCATAATCTCCCATATTGGTTAATGATATCACTATATATCGAAAACAGTTTGTTTGGGAGTGAGTAATTAAATTATAAAGCACCCGCTCAGCCCCACCACCACCTAGCCCAGTGATAATATGTAGTACAATAGGCATAAAGTTACCCTATAGCTAAAAACTATACTCAATTATACCATTGCCAATATGTTTGAAGATAGCCTTGGCTTTATTCTTTATACTAATTAGCTTAAGTTTGTGTCACGTCTAAACCCCATTATTTAGGTTCAAGTAAAATGCTTTCTAACTTATATAACCTGATATAATAATCCTTCTTAACATTAGAAGTATGGTTAATATGTGTGGTATAGCTGGAATATTCTTTACTGAAAAATTAGGTGGTCATACAAATCTGGATATACAAAAAACAATCCAAGAAATGACCGAGGAAATTAAACATAGAGGCCCAGACTCGTCAGGTATTTGGGTAAACCAGAAAGGATCTGTTGCACTGGGTCACAGAAGACTATCTATAAGAGATTTATCTCCTGCCGGGCACCAACCCATGTACTCATCTTGCGGAAAATTCATTATCACCTATAACGGAGAAATATATTCACACAATGAAATCCACGCTGATTTAATATCAAAAAATCGTTTAGTGAATGGTGTCTCAGACACCAGAATTCTGATTGAGTCTTGTTCAGAATTTGGCATTGAGAATACAGTTAATCGACTCATTGGAATGTTTGCTTTTGCTCTATACGACATAGAACAACAGGTAATATATCTAGTCAGAGATCGTTTGGGAATTAAACCATTATATTGGAACTTCAATAATGGAGTTCTTATTTTTGGATCTGAGTTAAAATCACTAAAAAAATCTCCAACATGGGAGAAAAAAATAGATCGAAATGCTGTTGCAACTTATTTAAGATATGGCTATATACCAGCTCCATATACTATCTATGAAAGTGTTCAAAAATTAGAGCCAGGTTCAATTCTAAAAATAGATCGAGATGGCAACATTAATATTCATAAATATTGGGATTTAAATTTAATTGCTAAATCCTCTATTAAAAAACGGGATGATTTGTCTAACCAACAAGAAATTCTGCTACAAATGGAGTCTTTATTATCTGATGCAGTAAAACGAAGAATGGTCTCAGATGTTCCCGTTGGAGCTTTCTTATCTGGCGGAATTGACTCAACACTAGTAACTGCGTTAATGACAGAGCAATCAGCTAACAGAATTAATACTTTTTCAATTGGATTCCATGAAAAATCGTATAATGAAGCCGGCTATGCTGCTGAGATAGCGAAATACCTTGGGACAACTCATCATGAATTATACTTGGATAAAAACTACGCATTAGATATAATTCCTGATATTCCATTTATCTATGACGAACCCTTTGCTGACCCATCCCAAATACCAACAATTGCTTTAAGCAAACTAACTAAACAATATGTATCTGTCGCATTATCAGGTGATGGAGGTGATGAATTATTTGCTGGCTATACTCGCTATAAGATTGGTTTGGATGGTTATACTAAAATAAAACTTCCTTTATGGACTAGAGGCTTATTCAATCATAGTGCTAATATACTTAAAAACTTAAGCCCGGTAACATCAAATAAGATACTTAATTTTGCAAAAAATGTATTACCGGATCATGATTTTTTGTACAAAAGTAGATTAAGCCACTGGCAAAATCCAAATCAAATTATAATAAATGGTATTGAGCATGAGATTGAGTCATGGTCAAACAGAACTAAACTTCAATTCAGTGATCCTCTAGATCGGATGCAATACATTGACTCAGTGACATATTTACCAGAAGATATTCTAACTAAGGTAGATCGGGCCACAATGAAATTTGCATTAGAAGCCAGAGTTCCGTTGATAGATCATAGAGTTGTTGAGTTTGCATGGCAAATACCCCAAGATATGAAACTAAGAGGTAAAGAATCTAAATGGATTCTTAAAGAATTATTGTATAAGCGAATACCCCAAAAGTTTGTTGATAGGCCCAAGATGGGGTTTGGTGTTCCAATAGATGATTGGCTACGTAAAGAGCTTCGCGAATGGTCAGAGACTTTACTTGATGAAATACGCCTTCAGAAACAAGGGTTACTAAATGCTAATGCTATTCGCGAGTACTGGCTTAGGCATTTATCTGGCGAATCATGGGGCTACTCACTATGGAATATCCTAATGCTACAAGCATGGATAGACGCCAATCCAGATGTAACTCTATCTGAATAATCGCAATGATAGAGCTAAAATTACCGCCAAAGCAATTTTATACTTAGTTCTCAAGACCCATTTTATTCCCCTATGTCTGTCCGACAGCAAAATAATTAAATAATTGACGAATTTCACGCGATCGAGAGAAAACATTCCTTAAGTCAAAGAAGAAACTCCCTTGCATATTTTTCCTCAACTCAATTAAATCCAAACCACGGAATTGGTTCCACTCCGTAATTAAAACAATTGCATCAGCAGAATCAGCAGAATCATACTCATCTCTGGCATAATAAATATCCTTAGCGGAATCAGCTAACCGCCATCTAGCCTCTATCATCCCTTTAGGACAAAACGCTCGAATCTTCGCACCTGCCGCAATTAATCCTTTAATAATATCAATTGATGGGGCATCGCGCATGTCATCAGTTTCAGGTTTAAATGATAAACCCAAAATAGCAATTGTTTTACCATTAATACTATTCATGCTATTAATAATCTTTGAAATCATTCTGGCTTTCTGCTTATGATTGGCCTTAATTGCAGCTTCAACAACAAGCATTTCTTCTCCACTATCGCGACCAATTCTACTTAAAGCAAGTGTATCTTTAGGAAAACAAGAACCGCCATAACCTGGTCCGCAATGCAAGAATTTAGGCGATATTCTGCCATCCATTCCCATTGCCTTGGCTATTTCCTGAGTATTAGCCCCCACCTTTTCTGCTAGTAGCGCGATCTCATTAATAAATGAAATCTTAACTGCTAAGAAAGCATTACTCGCATATTTAATTAATTCCGCAGTCTCAAGGTTAGTAAAAACAAAAGGTGTTTGATTAATAAACAATACATTATAGATATCTTGCATAATTTTTTTTGCATTTTCGCTTTCACAACCGATCACTACTCTGTCTGGTTTAAAACAATCCTGTACTGCTTTGCCTTCCCTTAAAAACTCCGGATTTGATACAATATCAATTCTGGCATCAACACCACGGTTTTTAATTTGCTGCGTTATAATATCATGAACTAAACGACCAGTTCCTACTGGTACAGTAGACTTATTAACAATAATTTTATATCCAATAATACTCTGACCTATTTCTTCAGCAACCAATCTGACATGACTTAAATCAGCTGAACCATCCTCTGCGGGAGGGGTACCAACAGCAATAAAAATAATATCAGCAAAATTAAAAGCTTCCTGACTGTCTGTAGTAAACCTTAAACGATTAGCTGCAATATTTCGTGCCATAACTTCTTCAAGTCCTGGCTCATAAATTGGTACAATCCCTCTTTTTAATTTCTCTATCTTAGCTTTATCTTTATCAAGACATAATACATTCATTCCAAATTCAGACAACACAACACCTTGAACCAAGCCAACATAACCAGTTCCAACTATAGCAATTTTCATTTAAACTAATCTTTCATAATAGCTTGTAAACCAACCTAAAAACTCTTGCAATCCTTCTTGAATTGACATTACAGGCTTGTAACCTGTTTCATTAACCAATTCACTTATATCTGCATAAGTTTTATAAACATCTCCAGCCTGCATTGGTAGAAAATCTTTTATAGCTGTTTTACCTAATAAAACTTCCATAGTCTCTATAAAATCCATTAATTTTATTGGTTGACTATTGCCTATATTAAATATTCTGTACGTGTTGCTATCATTTAAGCAATTGTTAATCAGCAAAACTATTCCATTTATAATATCACTTATATGGGTAAAATCACGCTCAAGATTACCATAATTAAAGACCTTAATCGCCTGCCCCTCTAGTATTGCTTTAGCAAAAAGCATCGGAGCCATATCCGGTCGTCCCCATGATCCATAAACAGTAAAAAACCTGAGCCCAATAGTTTTTATGCCAAATAAATGAGAATAAGAATGAGCCAGTAACTCATTACTCTTTTTTGTTGCTGCATAAAGACTAACTGGTGCATCAACGAAGTCAGTCGTTCTAAAAATCTCTTTCTGGCTATTACCATAAACACTTGAACTGCTAGCATAAATTAGTTTATTTACATTATAGTGTCGGCAACATTCAAGAAGATTCACAAACCCTACAATATTACTCTGAATATAACTATCTGGATTATCAAGGCTATAGCGAACACCTGCCTGAGCCGCCAAATTACAGATCAGATCAAAAGATTGATTCTTAAATAAATTTTCTAAAGCTACTTTATCAGTCAAATCTAGTTTGATAAATTGGTAGTTTTCATATTTTTGTGAGCAAACTAATTCAGTTGGGTCTTCATCACTAACTTTAATCCCCTGTTCAGCAAGACGATCATATTTAAGCTGCTTATCATAATAACTATTTATATTATCCAGACCAATTATTTTATGTTCTGGACTTCTGGTTAGCTCCATAACTAGATGATGCCCTATAAACCCTGCGACACCCGTAATTAAGATTTTCATTTTTTATTACTATTGTTAATTTTATAAACTATACAAGCACTACCGAGTAACTTTGCCCCTTTGCTTCTTTTTGTAATTGATAAATATTTCCCAAAAATCATATGTCCTGTATAAAAAAGCCCCATTGGTTTGGCTGACTCTAATCTTAACTGCCTTCTACCAAAATGATTCACCCAAGCTCTCTTGCTAAATGTCCATATTTCAAAAAAAGCATTATTTTTACCACCATGACTTGAAGGAATTGAATAACTGATTGTCAACTTAATGATCTCAATAAAAAAACTTTTGATGGAGTAGCATATATTTGTCAGTATATTTACTAATAGTTTTAACAAGCTTTTAACTATCCGCTGAAAATATTCAATATAGTTAGCTATGATAGTCCAAAACCTCCAAGCCCCTGAAGGCATGATGTGTATCGCATAACCATCAGGCTTCAATACTCTTCTTGACTCATTATATATTGGCTCAAGATCATGAATATGCTCAAGAACATTTGAGGAAAAAACGACATCAAATGATTCGCTCTCAAAAGGAAATGACCGTCCATCATATTCAATTACCGGAAAAACTCGTTCAGAAGCATAATTGGAACTTGGCAAATCAATCGAAATCACCTCAAAACCCAGATCCGACAATTGTTTTGCTTGGAACCCACTACCGCCACCAATTTCTAAAATCTTAGCATTTGGAGGAAACAATTCAATGATTTGCTTTATTTCCCAATCTCTTATTTCATGCAAAAATTTAATATTAAACATGTTCCATCCTTAATTGATATATTTTAACAGTATTATTTACCATTGTATCAATAGCAAAGTTTTCTTTAACAAACTTTGGACCATCAAATCTTATATTTCTAAATTGATTATTAGCTACTGCATTAATTATCTGATCAGATATTAATACTGGATTTTCATCTTTAACTAGTATCCCAGTAATCTGATCACTTATTGCTTCGCCTGCCCCACCAGCCTCAGTTGTAAAAACAGGAATGCCTAACCATTCTGCTTCTAAAACAACATTTGGTGTACCCTCATACTTAGAAGCAAGTAAAAAAACATCCATAATAGACAAAATAGGAGCTATGTTTGTAACTTTATCAGTAAAAATAAATCTAGATTCTAGATTATTTTTTTTGATAAGTTTGAGCATATCTTTTTTATATGGACCATCTCCAGCTAAAACCACATAAGTAGAAGGCATTTTTTGTAAAAAGTGAATAGCAATTTCTACCCATAACATTGGACGTTTTTCAGAGTAGAACCTAAACATAGACCCAAGTACAACTGCATCTGAAGGGATCCCAAGTTCTTGTTTTTTTAATTTAACTTCATGCTCACTCAGTCTTGTTAGATGCGTCAAATTAACGCCATTACGTAAAATAATAAATCTGTCAACAGGAATTTGTAACCATTTTGCATAACTTTCTGCTCCTGCATAACTATTATTCACAAAAGTAATCTGCGGTAATTCAGCAAGAGCCTTATAACAGCCATCCATATAAGGTTGATAATAGGCAAAATTTACGGGTGCAACATTTCTGAGCGAAATAATAATCCTAGGTACTCCTGCAATTAAGGCTGCGATTGCAGCTTTAATTGAAGTGCTATCCTGCCAAGCATGTACTATTTTAGGTCTATCTGCCTTAAACCTCATATATAAAGCTAAGATCTCATGAAAAATCTCAATTGGTAAGAAATTCATAAGGCTAGCATGATCATAATTTTTTAAATAGACGATTTTATTTCTAAATTTGTCATATTGCAATGATTCAACAGTAACATTTTTATCTTTTAATAAAGGTAAATAAAAACCATATTCTGATAATGGTTCCAGATAATTACAATACAACTTCAGGGTCTGATATTCAACCTTTTCCTTCAACCCAACTAGCGTATTTACTAACTGACGTTCAGCACCGCCTGCTGCAAGACTGTTATTAATAAGAATAGTCAAATTACTGGCCTGATAACTGGATTGACTATCTACATAAATTTTGTTCAATAATTGGGCAAACATTAAATAAAAGCTAGTGCTTACTTGCTCACTGCCACTCCGAGACAAAATTTTAGCAATTTTTATTTTTAAAGTATCCGACAAGATCGTATTTATTAATTTAGATCTAGCCAAAATCCGCTTTATTTTTCTTAATAAATTTATTAATTTATCTTTTACATAATTACGGAATAAATATGATTGAATACTTTGATGCATTGTATAATAAATTTTGCTATGTCGGTTTATTAGAAGTTGTAGAAAAAAAGTTTTCGTTAATAATGCTTTTGGACCCAAAAAGAAAATAGGTATTTTATCTAAAAAGAATGACTCAACTCTTTGCCAACGAATTTCATCATTTATTAATGTAAATTTTAAATAATTATAATCTGCGGTATAATTCCCAAGGTAAATATCATTCTCATTATTATCAATGAAAAGACTATCACCCACTTCAAATGGAATTACTAAATAAAATCTGCTTACGCCCAGTGACGCAAAAAATTTTAGGATATCAGCTAATTTAAGACTAATTACAGACATCTAATTTTCCTTTTTACATCCAACATACAGCAGATTTGAGCCATATCCCTGATAAATTGGAATATTATTGGTTAGCTTATCAAGAAAATCAATAACTAAACTCGGACTACCACTGGATAAACTCGAAAAAAAGGTATTGTCAGCAAGGTCCAACTGATGAGTAACAATTTCCTGTAATCCAAATTTTTGCATAGTATTTTTTAAAGTTACCGGATTAAAAGATCTAACATGTTGCCATCGATGAAATATGCTATTACACGATGGGCAATAACACATATTACTATTAAGATCTTCATTATTCGGAGTGGTAATGATAAATTTACCATGTGGTTTTAATAACTCTAATACGCTATTAATAACAATATCAAAATCATCTTCCAGAATATGTTCAATAACTTCTACCATTAAGATGATATCAAATTGTTGATTCTGTTCAGCAATGCCATTAAAGTTAGTATACTCACTCAGATTTTTTTTCAAAAGCAGTGCACGCTCGTGTGATGGCTCATACGCATAAAATTCAGCATCATGATTTTTTGTGCACAAAACCCTTAAAAGATCTCCATTACCAGCTCCAAAATCAAGTATCTTATTATTAGGAGTAATAAAGTGTTTCAAAATCACTGCAAGATTGGCACCACTTTGCCGAGAAAAACTTAATTCGCTAAGCGTTGTTCTAGCTACACCATCCCAGAATTTATTTACAAGAAGACTGTCCCATTGAATATACTTCGGTACATTAGAATAATCTTTAGATACACTATCAGAATCAATTGCTTCTAACAGATTATTATGCTGCTTGATTATAAAAGCTTGTCCTGTTGGAAGCATGACAAGCTGTTCTGGTTTATCCTGTAAAAAGAAATCTACCGCAGCCCTAGCCCCTGGGCATGAAATAAAGCCATAGTCATCAAGAAGGATAATGCCATTAGCAACAAGGCGAGGATAAAAGAATATTAGTGCATCTAGTGTTGGCTGATATAAATCTACGTCTATATGAATAAAACAAAACTTTAAATCTCCAACCTCATTAAATCTGCTTGGGATCCACCCCTTATAAGTTATGAAATTATCAAACTCTGCTAAATTATTTTTTACCATATCTTCACTAATCTTCATATCTCCTTTAGCCCAATATATACCATCTTTGCCAGATGGAGAAGACAGACCTTCAAACGAATCAAATAAATGAATCGTTTTTTGCATCTTGGTAAAAAATTTACATAAGAAATATGCCGACTGTCCAGTATAAACCCCACATTCAGCGATATCTCCATCGATATGACCAATTAAATTTAGTAAATTCTTTAATACATATTTTCGGTCTAAACTATGCCAATTATCATTATCCATCAATTTCGCATAATCATTCAAATAATCCTGATCTTCAAGAAAACCTCTTCCAAATTCACTAAATTTATATTTGGGATAAATAACGTTACTGAAGGCTTCGGCTACATTATATTTATCAATTTCTTTTGCATTAATATCAAAGCTTGCCAAACTCTTTGATAGAATGGATTTCAACACTTCATCATTAATTAAGACAACTGCTCTAAAATTTACCAAAGTGATTTTGACAATCAGTATAATTTTTTTTGCTAAAGTAAATAATTTACTTATTTTTGTTCTAAACATATGTTTATGTTCTTTCTATTAATAACCTAGATTCAAGATTGACAATTGAGGCATCAAGTATATAATCAACCCCCTCTATTTTGAAATAAACAGCATCCTCAATAAAATCCAATTTATCACCAGTATTAAAATCAGCAAGCCCAAGGGTAACAAAATATTCTCCATTTGCTAACCACATCCTACATTTTACTTTAAACATTATCAATTCATCTGCTGCTGCATTTATAGATTCTGAAAATTGTAAAATATTGGTAGTACCCCACACAATTCTACCTTTAACATCCTTAATTACAAACCCGCCTGAAATATTAGCCACCGATATAGTAAATCTGAATTTAAAATATAGATAACACTCTTCTCCAGACAAAACCTTATTTATCAATTCACCCTTAGAGTTGAGCAATCCAAACTCATAAATAGCACCGACAGAAGAACCATAACGCATGCTGGGCTCAACTCTATTTTGAATTAGCTGGTTTTGATCGTTACTGCCTCTAAACAATATCTTATGGTATATTTTAGTAGCCTCAAGTGGAGAAGATATAGAATAAATTTTACCTGCCTCTAAAATTATAGCTCGATCACAAAAGGTAGTAATTGTATTCTCATCATGGGATACAATCAATACAGTTACCTGTTTTGCTTTTAAACTATGAATCCACTGATAGCATTTGGCTTGAAATTTTGCATCTCCAACTGATAAAGCCTCATCAATAATCAAAATATCTGGTTCAACACTAATTGCAGTACTAAATGTCAGTCGTGACTGCATCCCCGTAGAGTAGGTTTTAAATGGTTGATCAATAACGTCCGCCAATTCACTAAACTCAATAATTGAATCAATTTTAGTATCAATCTCAGCTTTGCTCATCCCCAAGCATAGTCCACCCATATAAATATTTTCTCTACCCGAATATTCAGGATTAAAGCCAGTTCCTAACTCCAATAATGCTGTCACCCTACCATTAATAGAAACCTCCCCACCATCAGCAGTTAAAGTACCAGCTAATATCTTTAATAAGGTGCTTTTACCTGCTCCATTTCTCCCCATAATACCAATAGTTTCACCTTTTTCAACGCAAAAGCTGATATCATTTAATATTACTTTTTCTTTTAAATTTCCCCAGTTAAACATACCTTTTAATAACGCCAAAGGTGAATCGTAAACTTTAAAGCTTTTTTTTAAATTCTTCAACTCAATAACTATAGAATCTGAAGTCATATAATCTCACCAAAGTAACGCTTAGTCAAATTAAAAAATCGAATACCAACAAACAGTAAAAATACAACAGAAGAAGGAAGAACAACCCAAGCTATCAGATGAACAGGATAACCCCAAAAAATAATGTCTTGCCAACACCAGATCAAATAGCTAAAGGGATTACAGTAAAAAATGAATTGCAACTTACTAGGTACTGAAGATGGATTGTATAAAATTGGCTGTAGAAAAAGGTTTACAGAACAGAACACAGATATAATATCTTTTAAATCACGAAAAAAAACTCCAAATGCGGATAAAAAGTAAGCAAAGCCAATCATAGTCAGAAGCAATAGTGCTAGCAATAGTGGTAACAATATCATCAGTATGTTTAAATACCCACTAACAATAGCAAACAACATCATTACTACAAAAATAGGCAGATAACTAAAAAAACTGGCAAGAGCAACTTTCAGTGGCAAAACAGCAATTGGAAAAGCAACCTGTTTTACTAACTTTGAATGGGTAATCAGTATTGTAGAAGAGCGATTAATAATATCCTGTAGAATAAGCCACGGAACTATACCAGCAAGCACACATACTGAGAAATTTTCCAAGTGACCACTATAAGTATAACGATTAGGAAATACATAGGTAAAGAGAATAACATACATTGATATCATAAACAACGGTTGACCAAATGCCCATAAAGCACCTAGCACCTGTCCTGTATGTCGCTCTTTTAATTCATTTTTTGTTAACTCTATTATTAACTCTCTATTTTTCATCAAAAATTGATACATTATTACCTTTATTTTACAGCTAGGTTATTTTAAGTTTAGTTGTTTTAATTTTAATATCAAGCTGAATCAAATTCATGACCACATAACACACAATAAACGGAAATTTATATCTGGTTAATGTTCCATAATTAAACACAACATAAGAATATATTATACAAGAAGATAACAACATAAATTCAAGATAACAATAACTCCAGAACTGCTTATTTATTATACGGATATAGACAATCATAACTAGCGGAAAAAACAGTAGTATATTTTCACAAGACTGAATAATCTGCAAATCATTTTTGGCTGTTAATATAAATGGTTTTATCAGAAAACTAAATGAATCAAAGTAATTGAACCTTGGGACTAGCTCTTTAGGTAAACTAGTATTCTCCTCATACATCCCTGCTCTATAGTATTCTAACAGAATCCCAAATTTATTTATAAACAAGAAACAACCCGTTAAAAGAATAAGAAAAAATATTATTCGTGGAATAGGCCTTAACCTTAAAATTTTCTTTATGTAAATAGTTAAAAATACTACAATTGCATTTTGTGGTTTTATTAGAAATAAAGCACCTAATGCAATTGCCAAAAAAATCTTCTTAAAATTTATAAGCCCACAATATAAAGACATTAACATTAAAAATAAAATTAATATATCCCTTAATCCAAGTGAACTATATAAAATTAAACTGGGATAACATAAATAAAAAGCCTTAAAAAAAAGCGCAAGATTTTTGTCTTCTAACTCTCTTAAAATAAAAACAAACACCCAAAGATAAATTAGATAATTTATATAAGCTATACTTTTTACCGAGACAATAAATAATGGAAAAATAGCGAAAAAAATTCCGGTATACTTTATCGTACTAGGTTCGCTAGTTCTAAAATGATGGCGTAACTCCTGAGTTGCTATGAGGTAACGAAACTGATCTGGCATATAATGATAAGACAATCCCAAGTCTATAAAGGCTACCAAGAGCAAATGTAACAACAATAAAAAAAGTACTTTCTTACTAAAATCACACTTCATCGCACAAAAAACTGTTACTCCAAAACAAATAATAAAATTTATTGAGTCATAAATATTAGAGTTCATTCTATATAATCTTTTCTATTTATGATCAATATAACTACCAGTGTAAATACAAAACTTAAGAAACAACTCGTAAATATAATCAATTTTTTTGATGGGTATGATGATGAACTAGAAACTTGAATACTTCCAAGAGAAATAATAGCAGATGGCATGAGCTGATTTATTCTAAGAAAATATCTTTGTAAAATTTTTTGTGCTACCACGGGATCAGAATCTAGGGCAGCGATAGCGTATTGACCTGTTTTAGACAAAACAATCATTACATTTTCTTTAAGAATTTCGGTAGCACTTAATGGCGTTAAGGCATTGTAATGCTTTTCCAGATTCAATGCCCCAACAATTTCCACCTGAATATATCTAGAATCAAGTATCTTAGCCAACGCAATAATATCCTTAGTCCTTATTTGATTTTGTTGTTTTATAGAGTACTGCCCGATAAAGGAGCTAATACTTACTAAACTTGATGCTAAATAATTCATTCGTGGCTTATGAAAATGACAAAATAGTACCGTAATCAGCAAAGAAACAAAGACAACCAACGCAATTTTCAAGCGTTCACGCCAGATTACATTTATAATCTTATATAAGTTAATCGTTTTCATTGTTAATGCATATTCCACATTTGATTATACTTTGGATTCTCACCCCAATTAAATAAGTCTGGGACAGATTCAGTTTTATATTGTAATTTATATTGCTCTAACAGCTGGCTATTCATTGCAATGAAGGTATTGTAATCAAAATTGGCATAGCACCCCATCATCCCTATTGCAGCTGCAATATCCTGACGGGCAATAAACAGAATATTACCACAAGCTGGAGCGTTAATATAGTCTTCTGCTTTTTTAAAATCGCTATAACGCATAGCACTTACATAATCTGGATCATGAGATATCCAAAGGCGAATGGTAGTTTTACTCAATAACTCATTATGATTACGAGAATATTGAAATACTTGATAGAAAACGGCTACCAATCCAAATATTATAAGAATATTTCGGAGCAGTTCATATTTTATTCTATGTAATACGAGATAAATGAGTATCGGGATGTAGGCATACCAAATACTGGCATATACCATCCGCGAAGTCAGAGCAGGACTGACAAAAAACAACAACTCTCGAACTGGTTTATTTAAAGAAAAATAGGTTAACCCAAAGCTTAACAACATGGTTAGCAAAATAGGGCGGATTTTTAATTGTAACCGTTGAGCAAACAATAGAGACAACAGTAGTATTACACACCCCGCAATTAAAGAAACTTTAACTAATTCTGTAACTGGCAAAATTATATTACTACTATCTTTTTCAAAGATATTCTTATATTCGGCATATGAAGTATAATGAACTGATAGAATTGGAATATGAGGTAGCAATAGAAGAATAATTCCAATAAATATCACACTACTGAATAAGACTTTTGATGGAATTTTATTAAAGTAAAAAATAATAATTACAAACCACCAAATAAATACAAATGCCAGTTCAAACGCATGAAAAACTGCAATCAATATTAAGCAGATTATCCCTCGTAATACTATCCATTTATTAATCATATTATTTTCAAAGCAATCCAGCGACAAACAACAGAGGTAGGTGGCAATAGGAATTGTAATCCAATAACTAACCATATACATGCTATACCATGAAAACCCAAGCAAAGCTGAAGTAAATAGTGTAAAAAGCATGGCACAAAAGCTGATGACTATGGATGAATAGTTTGAAATCTGTCTAAAAAAGGCATTCAGGATATGACGAGTAGCTAAATAATATAACCCCATGGTAATACAAAATTGTACTGTATAGATAATCTTGTATATGGTTAAAGCAGGCAGAGGGTAAAATGGTTTGATAACAAATGCCCACATTAAGTGCCATAAATGCCTAGGAACATAAAAACTTGGCGAATAAGCGTATGCCGGATGCCCATGCAGCAGATGCATAACTACTGAAAGATGAAAAGAAGCATCTAGATACAATTCAAGTTGTGGGTTCGTATATAAAGCTAATCCAAATATTACTAGCCCAACCATAGCTTCAAAAATGTATGTATTTTTAAACCTTAGAAGCTGCATTTAAAAATTCCATCCATTTTGCCACAATAGATATCTTACCGTATAACTCCGTGGAATTATACTTCCTGTCAAAACAGGATAATACATAATGAATACAATTAAGACTGCCAGAAGATACAAAATAGCTGCATTACGATAACTTTTATCCTTCGAACTAATTGCCATCTCAAGGATATATGCAAGCATTAATACCAATATCGGTGTACAACTATAAAAATAATATATGAAACTAATTCTTTCAACCATAGCATAAGGTAAATATTGAGCTAGCAGAGCCAATAATAAAAACCATAGCTTGAAATTTTTTTCATCTTTATACCATAAATAGCAAAAGAAAAGAACACTCTGAATGCTTACCCAATAGATTATAGGATTACCCATAAGTACAATCGAGGAGCTTTGATCTGGATTATTGAGAGCTTGCCAGAAATAAACCGAAATAGGTAACTTATCAAGTGGCCAACCATACCATTTAGAGGCATATGGATGAGTGGCATTATGAAGCCCATTCACCTGATAGTCATAAATATTTATTTGACACTGCCAGATAAAATCAAATAAATTACTAACTCCCTCTATTCTAGCATATGGAATATAAGACAAACAATAGATGGCAATAGGGACTATGACTAAAAACCATAAGCAGTTAAAAAGTATAAGCGAAGCTGCTTGTTTAGCTTTATATTCCGTATATAAATAAACACTAAAGGTTGGTATTAAGAGATAAAATCCATTCCATTTAACAGCAATTGCAGCACCTAATGCCACCCCCAAGAGTAGAAGAATCTTACGAAACCCCTTACTTT
>WBZO01002313.1_pt1 | contig 25197 bp, 19 predicted proteins | sample 5204261 | NCBI WGS metagenome assembly WBZO01 (sample SAMN12412400, study PRJNA552823) | activated sludge metagenome | isolation source: activated sludge from anammox sidestream of wastewater treatment plant... | place: USA: North Carolina | collected 2017-09
ATAGATACCAAAATACTGTTTTAAGTAATAATATTCCGGCCATGGAACCGGCCAGAATCAGCATCATCCGGGGGCTGTCGTGACTCCCGTCGCGGCCGAGCCGTTCATGCCGGCCGAAGGCACAGCCGTGCTCGAAAATCTCGCCTTCGACCTCGCCCGGGAGGCCAGCGAGCTGTCGGCGCAATTGCACCCGGTCGTGCGGCTGTCGGTCGCCGATCTCGTGCGGTCGATGAACTGCTACTACTCAAACCTGATCGAAGGGCACAACACCCACCCGCGCGATATCGACCGCGCCCTGGCGGCGGACTACTCCCGCGATCCGCATCGCCGCGATCTGCAGCTCGAAGCCCGGGCTCATGTAGAAGTGCAGCGGATGATCGATGAGCGAGTCGATGCACTGCCGGGCCCGCCGGTCTCAGGTGCATTTATCGAATGGACGCACCGTGAGTTCTGCACACGACTACCCGACACCCTGCTGGTCGTCGTGAACCCCGATACCGGCGAGCGCGTCCCGTTGGTGCCCGGTCAGTTGCGCACGCGCACAGGCGCCGTGGGTCGGCATGTACCTCCGGCACCCGAGGATCTGCCGGCGTTCATGGGTCGATTCGAGCAGGCTTACGATGCAACGCGACTGACCAAGTCGCGGCAGGTGATCGCCGTCGCGGCGGCTCATCATCGGTTTCTGTGGATTCATCCGTTCCTTGATGGCAACGGACGTGTTGCGCGCCTGCTGTCGCACGCGCTGCTGCTCGACATTGGTATCGGCTCTGCGCTCTGGTCGGTATCGCGAGGTCTGGCACGCAACTCGGGTGAATACAAGCGCCTGTTGATGGCCGCCGATCAGCCGCGAAGGAACGATCTCGATGGGCGAGGGGCGTTGTCGCACGATGCGCTCATCGACTTCTGCACGTTCTTTCTGGAAACCTGCCTCGACCAGATCCGCTACATGCGCGAGCTGCTCGATCCTTCCGAACTCCAGCGGCGCATGGAGCTGTACGTGCGCGATTAGGAGAGTGCCGAGCGATTGCCGAAGCGCAGCTTCGCGGTGCTGCGCGAGGCGTTGCTCACGGGCCAGCTCGAGCGCGGACGTGTACCGATGCTCATCGACACGAGCGAGCGCACGGCGCGGCGCGTGATCTCGGTGCTGATCGAGAAGCGCCTGCTCGTCTCGAGTTCGCACAAGGCGCCGTTGAGGCTGGGTTTCCCGATCGACGTCGTCGAGCGCTGGTTCCCGAAGCTCTACCCAGCGACGTGATGGGCAGGTTCGGTAGTTGGGAATACCTTTCGCCGTCAATCGCCAACTATCGGCGCCAAGCGGAAACATTCGTCGGTTGTCTCTGACCTGCCTCCAGCTTTAGTGCCGGGCTTCAGTTAGTTAAGTCCTTGGTTGCAACACTATCTAAACTCCACGCTTCCCGCCTTTCGGGCCCGCATGCCGGGCCCGAAAGGCGGCCGCGAATGCCGCCGGCGTGCGGAACTTCAGCGCGCTGTGCGGCCGGCACTGGCTGTAGTCCTGGCGCCAGTCGGCCACGATCGCTCGCGCTTCGACCGGTAAGGGCCTGAATGACGCCGACCGAATCGGCGTGGGTCGTACACCGCAGCACCCGTGCGGTATGGAACACGATCTCAAATGTTTCCGGGTCGATCGTCGCGCAGCGAGTCGTCACAGCCTTGCGGCACCAGAAAATACGCCGCTCACGTACCCGCGTCAGCGGCGTATATCTGCCTCGCGCATGCCCGGCAATCCACCCGGACCGGGCGGGAGCGATTGGCTCGCCCGGATGCGCCTACTTGGTCGCCGAAAATGCGAGACCCGCCGCCGAGCTGTTGCCCGAGACGACGAGCAGGTTGTCGGTCGGCATGAACGCGAGCCCGGTAAACGTTCCGTTCTGCGACGCCACGGGGCAGGAACTGAAAGTCACGCTCCAACTGTAGATGTTCACGCTCGCCTGGATCACCTGGAAGTTCCCGTTGCCGACGCATCCGTCGCTCGAGTTCGACGTCACGACGCCACTGCTCGTGATTGCAAAGCTCGCCGACGGTGCGCCGGGCGGAGCCTGAACCTGGTAGCTGCCGGCCAGCGCCTGCAACGATGCCGGTCGGTTGGTGACGGTCGCGTCGAAGTCGAGGCTGACACGTCCGCTCAGGCCCGCCCCCGAGAAAGTGCCGGAGACCCGGGAACGCTCGACCACCGTACCCATCAGCGAGAAGTTGCCGGTCGTCGCACCACTCGGGAACGACGTCCCGGCCGGCGCATACCCTGTCGCATTGGCCGAGAACTCCATGCCATCGGTCGTGCCGGTCCCCGCAAAGAGGGCGACGGAGGTTACCAGCTGAAATTGTCCACCCGGCGCCACGATCAGGTTCGCGGGACTCGACGTTCCGCCATCCGGAGTCGCGGTACCGCGATACACGCCGGTGGCGTCGGCGCCCGGCACGTCCGGGCCGTCATCTTCATCGTCACCACCACCACCACCGCATCCCGCAGCCAATGACTCGAGCACGGGCAACAACAGAATCGAGCGTAAAGATGGAAACGCGAAATCGGCGTTCATGGTACCCCTTGGGTCTTCTTGTTGGTTTCTATCGGCCGGAATGTGCCGGTGCACCCGCATTCCGTTCGGACTGTCTGTCAGGACTCGGCGACGTCTGCAAGCCGCCACCGTGCCATCGTTGGCCGGCGCGCTGGCGCTGATCACGATTCCGAGCGCACCGGCGGCCGCAGATCGCACGGTGGTTTGAAAGTACTATCCGCCACGAAACCCGTTTCTCATTCGAACCTGCGCAAACTGGTCATGCGTGCAGTACAGCCGGAGGCGACGTCGCTCGCCTGAGCGCCCTATTTTCGATCGGGATACTTCGCGAGAATCTGCTCGACGATCTGTTTCGCTTTGGCGTCGCTGATCTCCGCGGCATCGAACCCCGCATCGACCGTGCCGCTCCATACCTGCGCGTTCTTCGCCGCATCGATGACGTCGAGCGTGAACGTGCCGTGCACCGTCCCGGGTTTCTTGCCGATTGGCAGGCGGATTCCCACGCCGCCACCGACGCGGCCCGATCCGCCGCCCACGCCCACGCCCACGCCGACGCGCGGCTTGGGTTGCGCGACATTGCGCGTACTCAGGTGGTAGGCGATACGGCAGTCGGCCTTGTCGCTCGCCTGCGTGTAGCCCTTCGATTCCAGGGTCTGCATGACCGCATTGCGGACGCGCTGGTCGGCCAGCGACGCGGCACCGTGGGCCGGCGCCGGATTCCACGAGAACGATTGGCAGGCCGGCAGCTCACCTTCGATGCGGTCGATGCGAACCCGCGTCGGCGCCGTGGAGGCGCAGCCCGCGGCGGCGAGCGCCGCGAACATCACGATAGAACCGCGCGAACTGAATGAATGCATACGCGACTCCGGTGCAAGTGACCTGAGACCGGCCCAAGAGTCGCCTATCGGCATTCGGCAAATCAACATCTCGACGGTCGCCGACCCCTGCCGCCCATGCCCTTGCCAACCGCGGACCGCCCCGGTCGGTCCGCGGGATGACGCTCGCGGCCGCCGCTGCGAGCCTCGCTGCCGCTGTCGCGCCGCAGCCTGTGCGCCTGCGTCTTCAACGCCAGAATGATCTGCAGTGGCGGGCCGGCGACGCACGCTTTCATCAGGAACCGCCCCGGATGCGCTGAGCGCGCGCCGTTCGGTGGCGCACCCGGCGCCTTGCGAGGCCAGATTCCCCGTCGCGCGATCGGCTGGCTCGTGCGGTATCCTCGCGAATCGGCCTTACACTGGCGACAATTCGGTGTCGTGCGATGCCGCCCACCGCGACGACGAACCTGTTCCGGAGGACCGTTGCCATGCCCACACGCACGCCGCCATCCCACATGTTCCAGCACGCACCCGACGCCACCGCCGGCTGGTGGCACAACAGCCCCGACAATACGCTGCCGCCGCCGGACATGATGGGCGCCTATCAGCGCTTCAAGCCGCTGCCGACCGATGGCATCGAAACCCGCAAGGCGTGGATCGTGGGCGGCGGCATCGCCGGGCTCGCGGCCGCGTTCTACCTGATCCGCGATGGCCGCATGCCGGGCGCCAACATCACTCTCATCGAAGAGGCGGCGGTCGAGGGCGGTTCGATGGACGGGGCCGGCGATGCCCGCGACGGCTATCTGATCCGCGGCGGTCGCGAGATGAACTTCAACTACGACAACCTCTGGGACATGTTCCAGGACGTGCCTGCACTCGAGTTGCCGGAAGGGTACAGCGTACTCGACGAGTATCGCCTGCTCAACGACGCCGATTCCAACTGGTCCAGGGCGCGATTGATGCACCAGCAGGGCCGGATCGTCGAGGATTTCGCGCGTTTCGGCCTGACGAAGAAGCAGCAATGGGAAGTGATTCGCTTGTTGCTGAAGCGCAAGGACGAACTGGACGACCTGACGATCCAGGACTATTTCAGCCACGACTTCCTGCAGACGCATTTCTGGTTCCTGTTTCGCTCGATGTTCGCCTTCGAGAACTGGCACAGCCTGCTGGAAATGAAGCTGTACATGCACCGCTTCCTCGATTCAATCGACGGCTTCGGCGACATGTCCGTGCTGGTGTTTCCAAAATACAACCAGTACGACACCTTCATCACGCCGCTGCGTACCCATCTGCGCAAGCAGGGCGTCAAGGTCCGTCTCGGCACCAAGGTCCGCGACATCGAGTTCGACGTGCAGGGAAGCACACGAACGGTCACCGCATTGCTCACCGGCGGTGCGGGCCGCGCGGACCGGATCGATGTGGGGGCACGCGATCTCGTCATCGCCCTCACCGGCTCCATGACCGAAGACACCGCCTTTGGCGACATGGATGCCGCGCCGGTCCTGAGAACGCGCAGCAGCGAGCCGCCCGAGGACAGCGGATGGAGCCTGTGGCGCAATCTCGCGCGGCAGTCGCCCGCCTTCGGCAGACCGGAGAAGTTCTACGGCGACATCAGACGCTCGATGTGGGAGTCGGCAACCATCACCTGCAGTCCGTCGCCGCTCGTAGATCGCATGGCCGAGCTGTCGATCAACCCGCCCACCTCCGGTCGCACCGTCACCGGCGGCATCATCACGTTCATCGACTCCAACTGGGTACTGAGCGTCACGATCAACCGCCAGCCGCATTTTCCGGGTCAGCCGAAGGACACGGTGGTCATGTGGGCCTATGCGCTGCTGATGGACCAGCCCGGCAATTTCGTGAACAAGCCCATGCCCGAGTGCACGGGACGCGAGATTCTGGCGGAACTCTGTTACCACCTGGGCATTCCCGCCGACCAGTTCGAAGCCATCGCGGCGCAAACACGGGTGCGGCTGTCGCTGATGCCGTACATCACCTCGATGTTCATGCCGCGTGCCGCAGGTGACCGCCCGCAAGTGGTTCCGGCGGACTGCACCAATCTGGCTCTGGTCGGCCAGTTCGTCGAGACGGCCAACGACATCGTCTTCACCATGGACAGCTCGATCCGGACCGCGCGCATCGCTGTGTACAGCCTCCTCAGCCTGCCCAAACAGGTGCCGGACCTGAGTCCAACCCAGTACGACATCCGCAACCTCCTGAAGGCGGCACGCACGCTCAACAACAACGAGCCATTCCCCGGCGAACGCGTCCTGCACAAACTGCTCGACCACACCTACTACGCGCACATCCTGCCGCCGCTGCCGCAAAGCGAGGGCGCTGCCACGCGCCGGGAACGCCTGGAGCAGGAGCTGGCATCGTTGCGCGACAAGGGCGGTGCGGCGCTGCAGGGCGTGGCGCAGTGGATCGACAAGCTCGGCAACGCCCTGCGCAAGCCCCGGGGCTAGCGCGCATTTCTCACAGTCCCCGGGATTCTCGGGCGGGCGGTGACTGACTGTTGGCTGGCGTGAGGGTGGCGACCGTGACAGCGCTCAGCGCCGCGACCGACGGATTGGATCGACGTTGATTCGCTGGAGAAGACGGTCCCGAATCCGCAGCAAGCCGAGCTGCCACTGGGAGCGCGTGCGCCGCCCCAACAGGTACGGCTGATCTGACAGCCCACAGAAGGTGCCCCATCGACTGCCGCAACAACCCGCGGTTGGCCAGGGCCGGTTCGTGCCGGAAGGGGCGGCACGGCGGAGGGTAGGGGATTCAGTCGCAGCGACGGTCGCTGGTCAGATCCACAGCAGCAAATCTGGAGCCGCGACCGGTGCTGACAGGGGAGAGTTCAGGCAGTCCTCTGCGGTAAGCACTGCCAGGGCAGGTGGTTTGAAAGCACTATCCGCGGTCTGCGCTACGACGTCGTGACCTCATCCCCATTGCCCGGCGAGCTGTCGTGGCCATTGACTCAGGAGGCCTACGTCGGCGTCGTGCATGCGCAATACCGTGTCGCGCAGAACATTTACGTCGGCGTACGCACGCAGATCGGGAAACTGTCCACGGCGTTGCGCGGCGATGACGAAAATCTGCCGGCGCCCGTGCCGACCGATGTCGGTGTCACAATGCAGGTGAACAGTCTCGGCCCGTCGTTCGCCCTGGATACCCGCGACAGCACCTACTATCCGCGTAGCGGCATCGCACTCAATGCGGGCGTTGACATCTACTTCGGCGCCCTCGGCAGCGATATCCCGTTCCAGCAGCACGCGTTCAACTACCGGCAATACCTCACGGTGCGCGATCGGGATGTGCTTGCGTGGCAGGGACATATCAGTGCAGCCGACAACGCTCCGCCATTCTTCCTGCAGTGTCAGGTCGGACCGAATTCGTTGCTGAGCGGCTACAGCTTCGGTCAGAATCGCGGCGACGCCATGGCGGCGGTGCAGGCGGAATATCGCTGGCAGATCCGCCCGCGCTGGATTGCCGCGGCGTTCGCGGGGGCCGCACAGGTGGGCGGAGCATTCGGTGACTTCGCGCTCGACGACAACCTGTACTCTGGCGGCGTCGGCCTGCGCTTTGTCGGGGAGCCGAAGAATGGTGTGACGCTGCGAGTCGACTACGCCGTCGGCGAAGCCTTCTGGCCCATCTTTTGCGTGCGGCCGCCGATCACCCGCTTCGAGCGACCACGATGCGTCGGGGGCCGATACTCCGGGCAGAGAGAGTGTCGCGCCGGGCCAGACGAGAGGTGGCGCAGCCGTCTCTTTGATCGCACTATTACCGTTGCGCGGTGGCGCCGGGCCATCTCGGAGAGCGACATGGATAAGATGCCAGGCGAGCGGGTGGACGATACGCTGCAGGATGCCAGCGAGATCGCGCGCGAGCTTGCATCGGATCTTGATCGCGGCCTCACGACACAACAGGCCGCGCAGCGACTCGCCGAATCCGGACGCAACGAACTGCGTGCACAGCGACGCGCACCGCGCTGGCAGCGATTCCTCGGTCAGTTCCGCGACCCACTCATCTATCTGCTGCTCGCCGCCGTTACGATCTCGCTGATCGCCTGGGCGATCGAGCGACAGGGCTGGCCGGTGGATGCAATCGTCATCGCGCTGATCGTCGTGTTGAACGCGGTGCTCGGCTTCGTGCAGGAATCGAAGGCCGAGGATGCCGTGGCGGCGCTCGCGCGCATGACCGAGGCGAATTCCACCGTGGTGCGCGATGGCCGACAGCAGCGCATCCCGAGCGTCGAACTCGTGCCAGGCGATGTGCTCCTGCTGGGGGAGGGCGACGCCGTCGGCGCGGATGCGCGCCTCGCGGAAGCGGCGGCGTTGCGTGTGCAGGAGGCTTCCCTCACCGGCGAGAGCGAAACCGTCAGCAAGGATCCGGCGCCACTGACGGGAGTAGCAGCGCTTGGCGACCGGAAGAACATGGTCTTCAAGGGCACGGCGGTGGTGCAGGGAACAGGCCGGGCCGTCGTCACCGCGACCGGGATGCGAACCGAAATGGGTTCGATTGCGCAGATGCTCGAGTCCACACAGACGGAGGCGACGCCGCTGCAACGCGAAGTCGCCCGCATCGGGCGCATGCTCGGAATCGCGGTCATGGTCATCGCGGTGGTGGTGGTGGCAGTCACGCTGGCCCTTTCCGACATCCGCGGCGTCGACGACGTGATCACGGTGCTGCTGCTCGGCGTGTCGCTCGCTGTAGCGGCGGTGCCCGAGGGTCTGCCGGCCATTCTGTCGGTCGTGCTGGCGCTCGGCGTGCAGCGCATGGCGAAGCGCAACGCGATCGTGAAGCAGCTCTCCTCGGTGGAGACGCTCGGGTCGGCATCCGTCATCTGCTCCGACAAGACCGGCACCCTGACGCGCTCGGAGATGACCATCCAGCGCGTCATGACTGCCTCGGGGGCGACACATATAGAAGGGGTCGGATACGCGCCCCAGGGCGAGATAGAACGCGATGTTGACCGCACGGATGTCGCATCGAAAGAGGCCGAGGATATCGTCGTGCTGAGCGGCGGCAGTCTCGCAAGCAATGCTGCCCTGCATCGCCGGGACGACGGCGTGTGGGAGGTGCAGGGCGATCCAACGGAGGCCGCCTTCCTCGTTGCCGAGCGCAAGCTCGGGCTGACACAGCGGCGCAGCAAGCGTTTCGAGCGAGTTCGTGAGATTCCGTTCACCTCCGAGCGCAAGATGATGTCCACCATCGAGATCGACCACGAGCATGACGATCAGCTCGTGGTGATCTGCAAGGGTGCGCCGGACGTGCTGCTCAGTCGCTGCACGCAAGTGCGCGCCGGCATGGATGTCGTGCCGCTCGACGAGGACCTGCGCAAGCGCATTCTCGCGGATGTCGATGCGCTGACCGACGACGCGCTGCGTACGCTGGCCGTCGCCTACCGACCCTTGGAATCCGGCGAGAATCCGAATGGGGAAGATCTGGAGCGCCATCTGATTTTCGTCGGCACCGTCGGCATCATCGATCCGCCGCGCGAGGAGGCGGCGGTGGCCATCCGGGAGGCGCATCGTGCCGGCATCCGCGTGATCATGATCACCGGCGATCATCCGCGCACGGCGGCGCGCATTGCGGCAGACCTCGGCATCGTCGAGCGCGGCGCACAGGCGCTGAGCGGTCCGGAACTCGATCACCTCGACGATGCGGAGATCGCGCAGGCCGTTCGCCGGATCTCGGTCTACGCGCGCGTCGCACCTCAGCACAAGCTGCAGATCGTGAATACCCTGCAGGCCGACGGACAGATTGTCGCGATGACCGGTGATGGCGTGAACGATGCGCCGGCACTCAAGGCCGCCGACATCGGCGTGGCGATGGGGATCACGGGAACCGAGGTAACGAAGGAGGCGGCGAAAATGATCCTCGCCGACGACAATTTCGCCACCATCGTTGCCGCGGTGCGTGAAGGGCGCGCCATTTTCGACAACATCCGCAAGTTCCTGCGCTATCTGCTGTCTTCGAACATGGGCGAAGTGCTCACGGTGTTCTTCGGCGTCGTGCTGGCCGCGGTGATCGGGCTCAATGAAGGCGGCGAGGCCGTGACGCTGCCGCTGCTTGCGACACAGATCCTCTGGATCAATCTCGTCACCGATTCGGGGCCGGCGCTCGCAATGGGCATGGATCCGCCAACGGACGACGTCATGAGCCGCGCGCCGCGGCGGGCGACAGATCGTGTGATTGATTCCCGCATGTGGATCGGTGTGATCGAGATCGGCGCCGTCATGGCGATCGCGACTCTCCTTACCATTGACCTGTATCTTCCTGGAGGTCTTGTCGAAGGTAGCCGCAGCATCGACGAGGCACGCACCGCTGGCTTCACGGTGCTGGTGTTCGCGCAGCTCTTCAACTGCTTCAATGCACGCTCGGACGAGCACAGCGCGTTTGCGCATCTGTTCGTGAATCCATGGTTGTGGGGCAGCATCGCCCTGGCGCTGCTGCTGCAGGTGGCCGTGGTCCACGTCGACTTCCTCAATGTTGCCTTCGGCACGACGCCGCTCGATGCAGGGCAGTGGCTGGTATGCGCCGCGATGGGAAGCGTCGTGCTCTGGTTTGGCGAACTACGCAAACTTGTCCGGAGCGCGCTGCGCAGGCGGACTGGGGTGGCAATGCCGTAGTATCCGTCCTGTCACGTCGACATGTCGATCAGGTCCGCAGACACATGATCGCGCTGCTGAAGCTCAAACTCGCCGAGACCCTGCGAGCCGTGGTGCCGCTGATCCTCGTCAGCTGCGTGTTGCAGTTCACGTTCGTCAACGCCCCGACCGAAGTCTTTCTGCAGTACCTCATGGGCTGTGCGTTCGTCACGGCGGGGTTGCTGCTTCTGCTGACGGGAATCGACTTCGGCATCCTGCCGATGGGCCGCTTCATAGGCGCAAAGCTTGCGGAGAAACGCGCACTTTCGCTGATCCTGATCGTCGCCTTCCTGCTCGGCTTCGCCACCACGGTGGCCGAACCGGACGTACTGGTTCTGGCGGCGCAGGTGGGCGATGCTACGCAAGGTACGCTGCCGAGCCGGCCGATGGTGTACGTGATCGCACTCGGCGTTGCGATTTTCACCATCATCGGCTTTCTGCGCATCGTCGTAGGCTATTCCATGCGATGGCAGCTGACCGTGATGTACGCATTGATGCTCGTCCTGACGCTGCTTGCGCCAGGGACGATGATTCCGCTCGCCTACGACGCCGGCAGCGTGACGACCGGCGCGCTGGCAGGCCCGGTGGTACTCGCCGTGGGGCTTGGCGTGAGTTCGGTGATCGGCGGTCGCTCGACGATGGACGATGCGTTTGGGCTGCTGGGTGTGGCCTCTATCGGTCCCATCATCGTCATCCTCACGATCGGCTGGCTGATGAAGTGAACGACGCATCGCTCCTCGCCGATCTGGCCGTCACGGCGCGGGGTGTCGCGCTTGCGGTGCTGCCCCTGGCTGCGCTGTTCGCGGCAGCGCAAGTGTTTTTCCTGCGATTGCCGCGCCAGGAGGTGATGCGCATCGTCAAGGGAACGCTGCTTGCATCGGTCGGGCTGCTGCTGTTCCTGTTCGGCGTGAGCGTTGGCTTCATGCCGTTCGGGCGCACGATCGGCGAATCTTTCGGCGCCATGTCGCAACACTGGCTGTTACTGGGCTTCGGCGCCGTGCTCGGCTTCGCCACTACCTGGGGCGAACCGGCCGTGCGCGTCCTCGCCGGTCAGGTCGAGGAGGCATCGGCGGGTTCGATTCGCGCACGGGTCGTGCTCGTCGCCGTGTGCATCGGCGTGGCGGTCGCGGTAGGCCTGGGTGTGCTGCGAATTGTCTACGACTGGCCGCTTTTCTGGCTTCTCGTGCCGGGGTATACGCTGGCCATCGGACTGCTCTGGATCAGCGACCGGGTCTTCGTCGCGATTGCGGTGGACTCGGGCGGCGTCGCCACCGGACCGCTGGCCAACACGTTCCTGCTGGCGCTGGCCTTCGGTGTGGCCTCCGCCGTCGCCGGTCGTGATCCTCTGATGCACGGACTTGGTTTGCTGGCGCTCATTTCGCTCGCGCCCGTCATCGCGGTGATGCTGCTGGGTCTGGCGGTTCGATTGAAGAGTGCTCCGAAGGAGACAGAATCGTGAACATCGATGCTTCGCTGATCGTCACCATTGTCCGCAAAGGTTGGGGCAGCAGCGTCATGCAGGCCTCGGTGCATGCTGGTGCACGCGGCGGCACCGTGTTGCTCGGGCGCGGTGCGGGCATTCATGAGCGCGAAAAGATTTTCGGCATGTCGATCGAGCCGGAGAAGGAGATCGTGCTGACGATCGTCCAGAAAGATCAGGTCGAGACGATTCTTGCCGAGATCGTCCGCTCGGCGCAGCTCGACAAGGCCGGCCACGGCATGGCGTTCGTCGTTCCCGTGACCGCGATCGTCGGTGTAATCGATTCGATGGAGGCGTGACATTGCGCCCGGGACACGACGCCCGCGCAGTCGCCGTGTCCCTACTTGCGTCACGATTCAAGGGGTCACGTTACCGTGATGTCCACTGGTTCATTCAAGGAGCGCCAGGAACAGGCGTGTCAATCCCTTGGACTTCGCATTCTGATCAGGTATGAGCCAATTGAGTGGAAGTGAAGAGGCGCCCTTCAGGGTGAGCCGAACGGGCGTGAAGTTCAGCGCACGGGTTCCGGGAAGAATCAGGTCGCGCTGGCAGCCATGTGCCGGCACGCACGAGAATTGGCGTGCTCCGTCATTGGCGTGCGGCACGTCGAACCGCCGTCGGGCAGCGAGACCGGGAGCTGACGCACGCACAGCGCCCCGGGGCCGGCGGTCATGGCGCGGCGGGGCAGGTCAGTTGACGATCTTCTGCAGCTCCGGCACGCCCGACTTCCTGACCATCAGCCAGGTCGTCCCGGTGTTCATGTCCATCCGGATCACGGTATCGCCGGAGATTTCGACCAGGTCGAAGTTGCCGGGCGCTGATGGCGGATTGACCTCACTCACCGAGTGCCAGGCGTACGTGCCGTCAAGCATGAATATGCCCACCTGGCCGCTGCGGGTGTCGATGCGGTAGGTGTTGCTGCCGGCGCGCAGCAGCTTGTAGTGCGCTGCGTTCCCGGGTGCGATCGGCGCCGCCGTCGTGGGCGCAAGTACCTGTTTGCGCAGCTGCAGAGGTGCCTGTTGCGGCGCAGACTGCTGGGCCTGAGCGACCAGCGCGGCCATGCCGAGGGTGATGGCAGCCAAGGTGGCCGAGCCGGGGCAACGCGAGGATCGGTTCATCGTGGTTCCGTTTGAGTCCGATTGAGGCGCGTATCATCGGCTGCCGACGTGGTCGGCGCAATATGGGCCGCGCCCGCCGACCGCGGAGCGTGAATTGCTCCACAGATCGCATCCTGCCCAACGGGCTCGACCGGCGGCGGTGCTTCAATCCAGCCGCCCCGTACATCCCGCGCTGAACGCGCCGCGGCCGCGGCTACAGTCGCGCCGCGAAGGCCATGCACGCCGGAGCTCCGGTGACATCAGCAAGCGAGCCGGTGCGCCGCGAATCCGGCGCGCGGCGGGATTTCGGCGCCAAGCAAGTGATGAATACCATCCGCGTCGATGACTCCCGGGCCGGGAAAATCGCGGCGGAAAGTCAGTTTGGTGTTGCGGTCAATCCGCGCTCTCGTGTGCAGACAATGTAAAGCTTGCCGGTGATCGGCTGGCGCAGATTGCGCGCGTGCAGGACGAAGCGCAACGGAAACTTGTAACCCGCTGCCTTCGCCGCAAAACACACTCGCAGCGGTGCGCTGAACGCAACGGTGCTCGTGCGATTCGGCAGACGCGCATACGTCGCGCCGATGCGGATGTCGCGCGCGGTGGTCTCCAGGGTCGGATCGCGGCACGACAACGATGCCTTTGAGTTTGCGTCACCGGTTGGGCCGGTGTGCACTTCCAGGCCCACGTTGGCGGGCAGGCTCAATACCAGCGAGACATTTTCCAGATCGGCATCGCCATTGATCTCGATCTGCACATTGACGCGATGTGCTTGCTGCAGGAACTTGTATTGTTGATCGCGCGCCGAAAACTCACGCTCGAGGTCCTTGAGCTCCGCGCGCAAGGTTTCCACTCCCTTGTTCACGTAGACGGCATCGCCGCCAAATGCGCGCGCATAGGCCAGACGGGCGATGTATGTGTCGTGCCTGGCGTTCAGGGCGCGCGCCGATTCCTTCGCGCTCAGCAGTGTCTCGATTTGCTCCGCCGCACGACGCGATGGCAGCGCACTCAGGTCGGTGACGGGAAGGCGCAACACGGCGCCAGGCGAATCGCCGGCAAATCGAATGGCTACGTCGCCTTTGAACAGGGGATCGGCCAATCGTTCGCTCGCATAGCGGTCGAAATCGCTGCGCGTCAGACGCCGCAGCACGTCGCGTTCTCGGATCCAGCCGTCGCCCGCTCGCACCGCACGGCCTACGTTGCGCCGCGCAAGGTAGGGCGGGTTGTTGCACCCGTCCACGACCAACACGCCAAGTTGCAGTGAACCCTTGTTTGCGGAGGCGGATGTCCGCGGGCCATCAGGCCTGGACCCCAGTGGCCACTGCAGATAGCTCACCCGCACCAGGGGTTCAATGCAAGCGCTCACCCAGTTTGCGCATTCGAACCCGCGCAAGTGTTCCGTGTGCGACAACCCCGTGAAGCGAATCTGGTCCGTGCCGGTGCCTTCCGCACCCAGAACGATAAAGCGCTTTCCATCTCCGGGTTGATTGGCCAGTGCGATCACATCCATCGCCAACTGGTCCAGCTCCTCCGCGGCGTACGGTGCCCGGCGAGCGCTCATCCACGGTTCAACGACTCCGCGTCGCAACGCGGCGCCCAATTGCTTCAGACCGATTTCCCGAGCGGCGGTGTCGATTATGGTAAATGACATATCCGTCCCGACGAATCGGACGACAGTGTCTGGCCGATCGAATCCGGGCGCCAAGTGATGGCTCGCACTTTTTGTAAAGCGCCTCACTGTGTCGTTCGCGGGTCGCAGGGGCGGGCAGCTGCGACGAAGCGGAATCCGCCAAAGCTTGCCTACAAGGCAACGTCGGAAATTTCTACTCCCGCGTAGCCCGGATCGCCAGGGGGTTGCTGGTCCGCCCAGTTCCTCGATCACCACAAAAACGGCAGCTCTTCCACGCGCTGCACGATTTGGCAGTGGAGCGCGCCTTGACTGTACAGGCGGCATCGGAGGATCTGGCCATGATGCGTGCATTGCTGGTCTGCTTCGCCCTGGGCCTTGCCGCCTGTGGGGGGGGTTCAGCGGATACCGGGGGCGCACAGCCGCCGCAGGTGTCGTCCGCGCCAAACCCGCCCGATCCTGGGCCGGCGCCGGGCACCGTGACGATTCGCGTCACGACGGACTCAGGTGCGCCGATCCCGGGGGTGGGAGTCGACCTGAATGGCCGATTCGACGGCGTTTCCGCACATACCGGCCCGGATGGCCAGGTCCACTTCACAAATATTCCTGCCGGCGAAGCGACCGTCCACACTTTCATGCGCGGATTTCATGATGCCGCCCGCCGCTTCGACGTCGCGCCGGACACGATCACCGAGCAGGCCCTGGCACTCCTGCCAGCGGCCAAGGCAACGCCTGTCGTGCTTGCCGCACATGCCATGCCCTCAGGCGACGGCCTGGCGCTCACGGTCGATGTCGACATAGCCGTACTCGGCGAAGATGGCCTGGCCAATCCGACATTCACCGCCGAGGATTTCCGGGTCTCGGGTTCCGACTGCGCCTTCATGTGGTGCGTGATGGATGCCAAGGGTGCACCCATGCCAAACGGAAGCTACAGCGCGCATGTCGAGCTCGCACCGTTCAGCTGGCATGAAGCGTCGATCCAGCCCGTGTCCGCGTCCTCGATAGCGCTCCTGCTCGAGCACAGCGGCAGCATGCTCGATTTCGATCCGGCAGGACTCAGGTACGCCGCGATCACGGAGTTCCTCGACTCCGTGCTCGCCCCGGACACGGTTGCATTCGCCAGCTACAGCGGCACTCCGCTATCCACCACCCTGTCAACCCATGGATCCTTCACATCGGATGGTGCATCGTTTCGCGATGACGTCGACGCGCTGTCCGATACCGATGCCAGCGGCAATCCGATGTACACCGCCCTCAGCGACATGCTGGCCTGGACCGGGCTCCAGGCACCCGGCGCGCAGGGCGTCGCCAGAAGCATTGTTCTCGTTTCCGGAGGATATAGCTGGCCAGACACCGATTGCGGCGACTCTTGGCCTTGTCCGCACGAGTTGCGCGTGGCGATCGCGGAGGCTTCCCGGGCGATTGGCACTCCCATCGTGGCCATCACCACCGCAGAGCCGGCGGCAGACATTGCTGCGCGCAGCGGCGGACTGACCGTCGTCGCCGAGCATCCGGAGCAGTACGCTGTCGTACTGGAGAATCTTCGGGCGATCGCGACGCGGCGCATCGGTTTCAACCGGGTCCGGCTGGTGCTCAATGCGGGCCGGCACTACGGATCTCGGATTGAGCCCGTCTTCCAGAGTTGTCACACGGTCTGGGCCAGTGTAGCGGTACGTGTCAGCCCGGACACAATGATATACATGCCGGTCGTCATCCTGGTCCCGTGAGCAGAAGCAAGACCGCAGTGGATTCACGGTCCCGGTTGAACGCATGCGGCGCGCGACGTGCACGCGGACGGCGCCGCATCTGCCGAACGCACCGTGCGTCCGACGAGAAAGAAGGAGGACTTCAGGTAAACACTTTCGCTGACCAGCGACCGGGCAGGTGGTTTGAAAGTACTATCCGCCTGGGTTTTCGTCTCGGGTACGACGGGCTTCGACTATTCGACGATGACCATCGCCGAAGGGCTCGAGGCAGCGCTGCACCAGGCCGGCGCAGACCTCGCCGACGCGGTTCGCGTGACCTACGTGCTTCCCGATGATGATGATATCCGCGAGACTGCTCGATCCGCGAATGCGCATCGAGATCGAAGTCACCGCATTCAAGCGAGGCAGGTGACTGCGCGGGACCTGCGCATCCACAGAAGGAGTTCGTGTGACCGTTAATACCCCGGTGCTCGCAGCCGATGTGCCGCCGCGAGCGAAACCAACCAACTACCCGGAGCCCTTCGCATCGCGCATGGCCGGCCGGCAGAAGCGGGCCCTGGGCGATGTCTTCGGGCTGCGAAACTTCGGCGTGAACCGCACGACGCTGAAGCCGGGCGCGATGTCCGCATTGCGTCACTGGCATTCGGTCCAGGACGAGTTCGTGTACGTGATCTCCGGCCACGCCACCCTCGTCACCGATGCAGGAGCGATGACGCTCGGTCCCGGCATGTGCGTCGGATTCAGGGCGGGCGATCCCGACGGGCATCATCTCGAGAACCGGTCGGCCGAAGAGGTGGTGTACCTCGAGATCGGGGATCGCCTGCCGGGCGATTCTGGATCGTATCCGGACGACGATCTCGAGGCCGTGATGGGAGCCGACAGCAAATGGCAGTTCCGGCACAAGGATGGCTCATCGTACTGAGACGGGTGCATCCTTCGTCTTACTGGCTCGGCGCCGGAGGCAGCTCGATCGCGTCGTGGAAGCTCTTGCCCGCCGCGAGCCTCGCGACGAGCGGCAGCGCCATCGCTCGCATCACCGCATTGCGCAGGCAGAGCTGGATCCGGTTCCTTGGGGCGAAAGCGAGCGCGAGACGCTCGGCCGCTTTCTGCTTGGCGCGCAGAAAGGGCATGAGCCGTCGCTCGTAGGCGTCGAACGCCTCGACGTGGTTCTTGGCTCGGGCCAGCTCGGCAGCGAGCACGTAGGCCTCGACCATCGCCAGGGCAGAGCCCTGGCCAGACAGCAGCGACGTACAGGCGGCGGCATCGCCCAGGAGCGCGACGCGCCCGCACGTCCACGAGGGCATGCGTATCTGGCTCACGCGGTCCATGTAGATCGCCTCCGCGCGCGGCAGCTGCTCAAGGATGGATGGCACCTCCCAGCCGGCATTCGCGAAGCGGGTGCGCAACAGCGCCTCCTGCTGCTCTCGCGTTTGCGGGATTTCCTTCCCGTCGTCGAGGAAAGTGAGCGCAAACATCATCGCGTCGTCGCGCATCGGGAAGGTCGTCACCTGGTACCCGACTTCCGTGTAGAGCTTGGTGACCAGTTCCTCTCGCGGGCGGTAGCCCTCGAGATCGAAGGCCGCGATCTTGAAGCCGAGGTACTTCTCGAACCGCTCGCCGGCACCGAACACCAGGTGACGCACCTGTGAGTGCAGGCCGTCGGCACCCACCACGAGGTCGAAGTCGCGCACGGCGCCGCTTTCGAAGTTGACCCGCACGTGCGCGCCGTCGTCTTCGAGTGTGCGCACGGTGTCGCCGAAGACCGTCTCGACCCTGTCTTCGAGCGCACCGCAGATGACTGCGGCGAGATCGCTGCGTGCGAGGCTCACGTAGCGGGCACCGGGGCCGAAGATGGACTCCGGGTTGAAGGAGAACAGGCGCGAGCCGTCGCGACGCTGTTGTCGGCCTTCTCGCGCCCTGTACCCTGAATGGAGCAACTGGGTGGCGATGCCCATCCGCTCGGCCACCTCGAACCCGACCCCCCAGAAATCGATGAGGTATCCGCCGCGCCGAAGCCCCGGCGCGCGTTCAACCAGCGTCGGTGCATGGCCGGAGCGCACGAGCCAGTAGGCGAGCGTGGGTCCCGCGATGCCTGCACCAACGATGAGAACCTTCATGCGACCCGCCTGATCGTCACCGGCACCGGCCGGGTGATCGTGCTGGTGATCGGGGAGTGACCATGCACGAACTGCAGCAGCTCGTCGAGTTCCGCGTCGGAGCAATCAGCCTTGATGTCGACGTCCACCGTGATCTGCCGGTATCCGGCCGGCACCGACGGGTCGAGGTTGAGCAGCCCCCGCAGGTCCACGTCGCCGCGCAACTCGGTGCTGATCGATTCGATGCGAATGCCGCGTGCGGTCGCGTGCATCACCGTCGTCGAAGTGACGCAGGCGGCCAGGGCGTGCAACAGGAACTCACCCGCGCCGGCGGCTTCGTTGTTGCCGAACAGGATCGGCGGTTCGCCGCTCAGGTAGGTGAAAGGCTCGGCGCGCGAGCGGTCCTCGGCGCCGGCGCCGTAGAAGCCCTGGATCTCCGAGCGGTTTACGAGGCCGCCGATCCACCGGTTCCTGACGCGAAACTCGAATCTCGCGAGGTCCTTGTCGTGCTTGATCGCCTCGACCGTCTGGGCGAGCTCTCCGACGTCGAGTCCGTTGCGGCGGTTGTCCTCGGGTTTTCTGGCTGTCTGGGTACTCATCGCAGTGCTCCTGTGGGAGATTGGGAACCCGCGGCAACGATAGGGCGCCCGAGCCGGGTGCGTAAGCGGCCGTCCTGCCGATTTCGGTTGTTTCGTGCCACCATGCGCCATGGCCCGGAAAGCGCGCGATCGTCCGATCGAGACCCTGGTGCTGGCACTACCGGAAACTGCGGGGGCAGCGCTGTACGGTCTCGTCGATGTGCTGACATCCGCTGGCCTCATCTGGGCGCGGATGATGCGCAGCGAGTCCTCCTTACTGCCTTTCAATGTCCGCATCGTCTCGACGGGCGCGCGGACGTTTCGTTGCGGCAACGGCGTACCTGTCACACCCGCCGTTGCGATCCGCGACGATCCGCCGGCAGATATCATCATCATTCCGCAGCTCTGGCTCGGGCCGGACGAGCACCTGCATGGGCGTTACGCTGACGTCACCGCGTGGATCCGCAAGCGTTTCGAGAAGGGCGCCTTCGTCTATTCGGTGTGTTCTGCGGCGCTGCTGCTCGCGGAGACCGGCTTGCTCGACGGGCGACCGGCCACGTCTCACTGGGGTTATCAGCAGCTGTTCGAGCGGCGCTATCCGCAGATCCACTTCCGGCTGGGTCCCAGCCTCTGCTTCGCGGTACCTTCCGGACGGCTCGTGACGGCGGGGGGATCCACCGCATGGCACGATCTCGCGCTGCACGTGATTTCGCGGCACGTGAACGCGGCCGAAGCGCTCCGCATCGCGAAGATTTACCTGATCAGGTTGCACGAGGAAGGCCAACTGCCGTACGGGTCACTGGTGAAGCCCCTGCCGCACGCGGACGCGGTGGTTCGCGCATGCGAGAAATGGCTGGCACGGCACTACCGGGAAAGCAGGCCGGTAGCCGGTGTCGTGAGGCAGGCCCGAGTCGCGGAAAGGACGTTGAAGCGCCGCTTCAAGGCCGCTACGGGCTCGAGCCTCATCGACTACGTGCAAGGCCTGCGCGTCGAAGAAGCGAAGCGCCTGCTCGAATTCTCACGGCGGTCGGTGGAAGACATCAGCGCCGACGTCGGTTACGAGGACGCGTCGTATTTCCGGCGACTGTTCAATCGCAGCACGGGGCTGACGCCCCAGCGGTACCGCCGCATGTTCCAGCCAGTTGGCATGCCCGATGCGCTCGACTGAAGACGTCATTGTCATCGGCGCCGGATTGAGCGGCCTCTATGCCGCATCGTTGCTCGAAGCCGCGGGTGCAAAGGTCGTCGTTGTCGAAGGTGCACGGCGCATCGGCGGGCGGGCGCATACGCTCGACGACCTTCCGGGGCATCCCGATGCCGGCGGAATCCAGGTCGGCAGCAACTACACGCGCCTCATCACCATTGCGCAGCGACTCGGTGTCGCACTGAAACCGGGCGGGGAGTTCGATCGCTCCGCACTCCATGTCGTGCGGGGCGAGACAGTTGCCGAGGCCGATTGGCCGACATCGCCCGCGAATCAGCTCGTCGGACGCGAGCGCCAACTGTCGCCGATGGCGCTGGGTCTCGTGCTGGGTACGCGATTGGGCAGCCTGCCCGATACGGCGGCGTGGATGACGGAGGCCGGACGACAGTTCGACATTCCTTATGGCGCAGCGTTGAAGGCCGCAGGCGCCAGCGACGAGGCGATCCGCCTCATCAGCGCCATTATGGGAAGCGGCGACATCAATGCCGTATCGGCGCTCAATTCGGTACGGTCGGCGGCATTCTTCCAGTCGGCCGGTCCCGGCGCGACGCTCAGCGTGATCGACGGCGGGTCGCAGCGATTGCCCGAAGCCATGGCCGCGGCGCTGAAAAGCGAGATACGGCTGGGGCAGCTCGTCACCGGCATCGACGAGTCGGCCAAACAGGTGCGCATCGATCTGGCGAACGGTTCATCGATCATCGCGAGGCAGGCGATCTGCACGATTCCCTTCTCCGCGCTGCGGCCGATCGGACTGTCGGGTCCGTCGGCCGATGCGATGGAGGGCGTCATTGCCGCCCTCCCATATGCTCACGCGAGTTTTGCGTATCTCTCTGCCAGCGAACCCTTCTGGAATCACGACGGCCTGCCGCGGATGATATGGAGCGACGATCCGCTGATCGGTCGCGTCTTTGTCCTCGGCGACGATCCGGCGATGCTGAAAGTCTGGTTAAGCGGCCCGGACGCGGACGCCATCGACCGCCTCCCGCCCGCCGACGCTGGCGCGGCCATCATCGCGCGGATTGAAGCAGCGCGCCCCTCGGCCAAGGGGAAGCTGAGGCTCGAGCGCATGTTCAGCTGGCAGCGCGATCCGCTGGCACGCGGCGTCTTCTATTACCTCGGCGCCGGCCAATGGCCGCTGTTGGCTCGGGCCGTGACAGCTGCAGGCCAGCGCCTCCACTTTGCGGGCGACCACCTGGCCCAGCGGTCATCGGGTCTGGAAGGTGCGCTCGAATCGGGCGAGCGTGCAGCGACCATCGCCATCGCGAAGCTATGAGCGGTCCCAGGAATTCAGTGCAGCGGTGAGGTCAGCAGACTACGGCCAGTCAAAAGCGGATGCCTGCTCCGATCTCGTACGTATCCGGGTAGCCCGGGCTCGATTGCAGGAACACCTGGTTGAAGTAATCCTCGTCCGTCAGATTGCGGCCGGACGCAAATGCATACCAGCGCTGATTCGCTGCCTCGAACCTGAAATGCGCATTCAGCAGTCCAAAGCTGCCCTGCGCAAATTTCGCGTCATTTTCCGGTGTGTAGAAACTGGCGCTCCTGAAGTTGTACTCGAGTCTCACCGAGACAGCACCGCGACCGCGCAGCGTATGTCGCCAGGCGACGGCGGCGGTCGAGGACCACTCCGGCGCCTGAACGAGCTCGTTGCCGGAAAGCCTGTCGCCGGTCACTTCATTCCGGTATTCGACGAATTTGCGCACCGGCAGCCAGACGACCCCGCCGGAAATGGACCAACGATCCGAAATGCGATAATCGATGGCGGCATCGACGCCGGAGAGTCGCGCCCGCGCTGCATTGTCGACGCCGAAGATGACGCGATCGCCGACGAATGCGGCGGTGTTGACCTGCAGGTCCCTGTAGTCGTAGTGGAACGCAGCCGCATTGACGGTCAGGCGTCCGTGTTGCCAGCGTGACTTGGTGCCCACTTCATATGCGGTCAGGTGCTCGGGTCCGTATGAGTCGGGCGCCCCATCGATGATCGTCGACGCGACAATTCCCCCGCTCTTGTACCCCGTGGAGACGGAAGCGTACGCCATCACATCGGTGCGGACCGAATGGTCGATCGTGAGCAGCCAGGACAGGTCGTCGGACTCGACCTTGCCGACCCGCAGAGCGGGGCTGTCCTGCACGCCAGTCCCGATCGTCGTGACGCGACGCCCCTCCTGACTCAGGCGCGCGCCCGCCGTCAGGCGCCATCGGTCTGCCAGGTCGAGATCCGCCTGACCATAGAGCGCTGCCGCGAATTCGCTGGAAGTGGAACGATTGTTGCTGAGTGGTCGCGTATTCACGAGCGGCAGCAGCTGGAACGCCACTGTCCTTGCATCGGCTGCGGAGTAATACGCGCCCAGAATGGCCGCGAGGTTACCGCGTCGCGGGATGATCAGTTGCAGCTCCTGACTCCACTGTTCGAATGCGTCGGGATGCACGGATCGCATGCAGCCGCGAAGGACAGGCAGCCCGGCGCAGTCGTCGACACCATCCATTTCGCTGCGGACGTAGCCGGTGATCGAACGCAGCGTTGCGTATCGGAGTCGATACACGAGATTGACGCTCACGTTGTCGACATCGGAAATGAGGTAGGGATCGTCGAGCCTGACGGTGGTCAGCCGGATGTCTTCCGGATTCGCGAGATAGTCGGGGCGCGGCGACCATAGATCGCCGCTGCCGCCGTCGTCCCTGATGTGCTGTGCAACGACGTCGATGCGCAGCGCGTCGTTCGGGTCGATTCGCAGCGAGCCGCGCAAGCCCTCGTAATCTTCTTCTGCAAATCGCCGGTCATCGACGGAATTGCGGATGTAGCCGTCGCCTCCGCATGCAATGAAGGCGAGCCGCACGGCCGCTCGCGAGAACGGCAGGTTCAGGTAACCCTCGGCGCGCGTCGTGTCGAAGGTGTTTTGTGCGATCTCGAGTTCCGCAGCGGGCGCAGACTGTGGCGCCCGCGTAATGATATTGATCGAACCGCCGGTGGCATTGCGGCCGTAAAGCGTGCCCTGGGGGCCCTTCAGAACCTCGATGCGCTCGATGTCGAACATCCGCGCTGTGGCGGCGCTGGCGCTGCCGAGATACACGCCGTCCAGGTGCGGCGCCACCGATAGTCCGCCAGCTCTCTGGTCTGCGATGCCGCGCAATGAAAATCCGGCGCCATACATGCCGAGATTGGTGACGACCAATCCCGGAATGGCGAACTGCAGTTCGTACAACCGCGTCGCGCGCGTTGCGTCCAGGACCTCGCCCGTGAGCACCTGCACGCTGAGCGGGACGTCCTGCAGGTCCTCTTCGATCTTGCGCGCCGTGACAACCACTTCCGCCAGCAGTCCAGTTTCCGGGGACGCAGGCACCTGACCCGGCGATTGCAGCGGCAATGCTGCGCCGAAGGCGAGCAGGCGGGACCCGATGGACCCTCGTATCGTCAAAGCCTGAAATCTCGAGTCGCTTACGATCGCGTCGCCGTTCGCTAGCCTAATCCCGCCAGGTTCGGCTGTCTCCCCTCCGGCGTTCAAGCCGGCTCACGGAATATGCAGCGCAAACGGCACGTCGACATAATCGGTGCAGTCCCACGGACACACGATGACCTGCAGCGTTCCGGCGACGGTCTTGCCGGATGTGAAGGCACCTGCGAGCGATGATTCGAGGCGCACCGTGATATCGACGGCGCCATGGCGCTCATCGAGGATCTCCGGGATCCGGCCGAAGACTGTCGGAACCTGCGCGGCGTCCCGGGCCCAGAAAACGGCGCCCTGTCCGGTCTGCGCAAATGCTCCAAGCTTCATGATGTCGACCGGCTGGAACGTGTCGGAAAGTGCGACGACAAAGACGGGCACACCCGCCGATGTGCTCGCGTCTCGCAACTCTTCCTGGGCAGTCCGGCATTCCGCCTGCGTAGCACAGTCGCCGGCGCCGCTTGCGAACGCCGCGACGGCGCGCCGACTCGCCGCAGGCGCCGAGGCCGTGGTGAACTCGATCATCCTGGCGATGGCCGCATGCAGCGGCGAACGGCCGCCTTCGAGGGTCGCGAGGGAGTCCATGGTCGAAAAGAGGGCATTCCTTTCCGATGTAAATGCCGGGCTCGCAATCGGGAACAGGGTGACCGGCTGATCCGGGAGCAGCGCCACGTTGCCAGTCGCCGCATCATCTGCCGCGAATGCGGCCAACGCCATCTGGTCATTGGCGTCCAGCCGGGTATCGAGGTACTTGGCGGCCAGCAGTCTCCGGTCCGCCGGGTCGCTGATGGCCACACGCGCTCCCTGATCGACGAGAAGCGCAATCGCGAGTGCATGCGACGCGCTGCCGGGATCGACCCAGTTCTGCGTCAACACAGTGCCCGTGAACGGCGCATCGAACCCCTGGGGGCCTGCAACGCAGTCGGCTGCGAAGGGTGTCGCGTCGTTGGCAGCGCTCGGCGTACACGGCAGTACGGCGACGGACGACAGGTTCCATTCCTCGAGCGTGCCGTCGATGTTGCCCGCGACGACGTACAGGCGGGCGCTGAATTCGAGCTGGCGTCCATCCGCGGAGCCGCCCGTGACAGACAACCGACCAATGCCCGGCGTGAGGCCGGACAACGGATGCAGGGTCACGGCAAATTCAACCCGGCCTTCTCCCGGGCGGCTCGGTTCGTACGATGAGCCCTTCAAATCCGCGGTCGACACGATGGCCGCGTAAACCTGCTCGAAGCGTCCCGTGAGGCTCGCCCGTCCGTTGCTGTCGGTGACGATACCCACTTCCAGCAACCCCGTTCCGCGGGATTCGAGCAGCATGATGCTGGCGCCCGACACCGGCGTTCCGAATACGTCGCGAGCTGTAATGGTCACGCTCACGTCGCCAGCGGGCGGGTTGTTGGCAGGCGGCGGTAACGGGGGCGGTGCGCTCCCGGCCGGCGGGTCTGCCGGACCACCTCCGCTGCCCCCGCCGCAGCCAGCCACGCCGAGCCCGAGAAAGATTGCGGCCAGAATCCAGCCGCTGCGCGACAGGCTCTTCCCACGCGATCGAACATCGCTCGAGAAGTCTGGATCCATTACGCTCGCCGCTCCCGCTCCGGTCGCTACAGAGTCATCCGCTCGCCGCGCAGCGTCGCGCAGAAGCGCCGCACGTTGCCGCTGACGTCGGTGAGCACGAGGCGGGACCACCCGTCGAACGCGTCACCTTGCCATGCGAGCGTGACGTTCGATCGCATGTCCATGGTTTGATTCAGCAGCCCGTTCACATCGAACTGGAAGAACATCGCCCGGTATTCGAAAGTGCGATAGCCCGTACGCTTCCAGATACCGTGCCCCGGAGAGCGCACGGAGGAGGGACTGCGGGTTCCGAATTCGCTGAGAGTGCCACCCCGATGGAATGTGACAAGTGCCGGGAATGGATTCGGGCCGATCCCGACGATCGCGGCGGTCGTGCAGTCGGCAGCGTCCACCCTTACTGTGAACTC